>ERZ773241.2-NODE-2-length-352485-cov-20.546826_pt1 | contig 352485 bp, 295 predicted proteins | sample MGYA00580989_ERZ773241 | MGnify/ENA primary metagenome ERZ773241 (study PRJEB29015, sample SAMEA2737804) | human gut metagenome | biome: human gut; feature: human-associated habitat; material: faeces | place: China | collected 2012 ... | reverse complement strand
TTGGCACCTCGATGTCGGCTCATCACATCCTGGGGCTGAAGCAGGTCCCAAGGGTACGGCTGTTCGCCGTTTAAAGTGGTACGCGAGCTGGGTTTAAAACGTCGTGAGACAGTTTGGTCCCTATCTTCTGTGGGCGTAGGAGAATTGAGAGGGTTTGTCCCTAGTACGAGAGGACCGGGATGAACGCACCACTGGTGGATCAGTTGTCGCGCCAGCGGCATAGCTGAGTAGCTATGTGCGGAATGGATAACCGCTGAAAGCATCTAAGCGGGAAGCCAGCCTCGAGATAAGTTCTCCCTGTCGCAAGACACTAAAGGGCCGATGAAGACTACATCGTTGATAGGCCGGAGGTGGAAGCGCTGCGAAGCGTGGAGCTGACCGGTACTAATAGCCCGTGCGCCTTATATTTGAATCTGAACTTCCTTCCTCCCTTTCAATATATATTCACCAAAATTTCTTGGTGGCCATAGAGAAGAGGGTACACCCGATCCCATTCCGAACTCGGAAGTTAAGCTCTTTATCGCCGATGATACTGCATATCTTCATGTGGGAAAGTAGGCCGCCGCCAAGGATTTTTCGAAGACTCCGTTGAGCAGACAATGCTCCGGAGTCTTTTTTTTGCCCTGAAGCAGGCAGGCACGGCCTTTTCTCTCATCCGGCCGCGCCCCTTGGGGATATCAGCGTGTTTCCCAGGCCCTGGCAGCCTCTTCCCTGTGTAACATGCTGAAAACATTTATTAATTTTAAAATATCCGTTCAGAGCCCCTGAAAGGCCTTCAGACGTATTCCGTATCGGAAAATTAAAATCAGGGGCTCAGAAGACGATTTTGAAAAAACTTACGTTTTATCAGGCTGTTATCGTCTTTTGCAGGCTTCTGTCCCGTTTGTGCCTTACAATGGCCATGTGCGCGCAGAAAAAAGATCCATTTCCGGCGCTCAGATGGTGGCGTGATACATGCGTTCGTAGAGGCGTTCTTCTTCTGGTGTTGCGAGGCTCGATCTGAAGACAACGTGTCCCGTATCTCCGACCGGCGGAACGGGCGGCGTTCCCGTCTTTTCCGTCCGGGGATTCTCCTGGGCGTTCTTGCCTGCGGCTGTGAGCTGCTGGGCGCGGAGCAGGCCGCGGGCTGCCAGACAGTGATGGAACTGGCGGGCCGTACCGGCTCCGCCGTCAAAAAAGCGTACGTCGCCCAGCACTCTGCGGATCTGATTTTTAATGAAGGGGTAGTGGGTGCAGCCAAGGACGACGGCGTCGACTTTGCCGCGGTATTTGCCGATGAAGCCTTCAAGCATGTCGGTCAGGTCGGGAGCATCCAGATTGCCTTTTTCGATCCTGCCGGCCAGGCCGCAGCACATGACCGGGATGAACTCCGCCTCGCCGGCGAGACGTCCGGAAAGCCTTGCGTAGTTTTCCAGTTTCAGTGTGGCCGGCGTGGCCATGACAAGAATTTTGCCGTGCGGACAGGCTTCAGCTGCCGGTTTGATAGCCGGCTCTATGCCTATGACTGGCAGATGAGGCTGGTACTTCTGGCGTACCTCGGCTGCCGCAGCGCTGGTCGCCGTATTGCAGGCAATGACAATTGCCTTGACGCCGGCCTCCGCGAGGCGGTCTATGCCCTTCATGGTCAGTTTCCGGATTTCACCGGGCGTCTTTTCACCGTAGGGAGCGTGAAGGGAATCTCCAAAAAAGAGATAGTTCTCGTCAGGAACTTCTTTCACGAGTTCCTTCAGAACGCTGATGCCGCCCACTCCGGAGTCGAAGACACCGACATAGCCGTCATATCTGTGTTTGAGAGAATCTTCTGCCTGCTGTAAACGATCTGCGCTCATGTCCGCCGCGACTATCCTTTGAATTTCGCTTCCCGCTGCGTGTGCGGCAAATATGCCGTGGAGACAGGGCGGCCCGCCGGGGAAGCAAAGCGGCCGCAGCGTCCACCCCTGTGAAACCTGTGCGGTTCGGATGGAACCTGTGAAGATCTAAACTCTCTTCCCCGGCTTGACAAGCAGGACTGAAGCGGAAATCGGAGATCAGGATAGTTCCTTCCGATGGCTGCGTGTTTCTTTCCGTCCTGTGATACTGTTGCGGGGCGCCCCTTTTTTTCTGCGGGCGGCTTCTTCCCGGAGCGGGAAAACAGCCAGCGGGTACGGGACAGGCAGGGACTGCTTCAACTACGCTGGCTCAGGTGTTTATTTTTTTAGACGTGCGGTGAGGACGGCAGAAACATGATGATCTGTACTTCCGGAGAGAGGGAATACGCTGGGATTTCCGGCATACCGGCCTCCGGAGATTCACAGACCGCAGAAGGATACGCGATATTACTGATTCGTATCGGAGTGTTACCCCAGCCCCTGCATATGGAATGAAAACTCACACCGTATAGCCTGTATCACCGGGTAATGGAGCCCGTTTGGGAAGGAACGACGGAGGAAGGAGAGCCGCTTACACAGGGTACGCGGCTCTCCTTTGATTCCACATTTCGGGAGCGCATCAGAAACTGGCGGTGAGGATGTTGATGGCGTCCTGCTGCGTGAGGTCGACGAAGCCATGGATCACGCCGCCGCGGCAGGCGACGCGGGCCATTTCCGGGAATTTGTCCGTGCCCGTGACGCCGCATTCGCTGAGACGCGATTTGAGGCCGCAGGTTTCGAAGAAGAGTTTCCTCAGTCTGGCAATGACCTGGTGTCCCGCTTTCATGGGGTCGAGATCCGGGGAGAGCCCGAAGACGTTTACCGCGAGCTCATGGTAAAGATGCGCGGATTTTTCATTGAGGCAGTACTCGAGGTAGTGGGGGAGAATGATGGCGAGACCGAGTCCGTGGGTAATGTCGTATTTCGCGGAGACTTCGTCCTCAATCCAGTGACACATGAAGGGCGTGCCGTTCGTGGGCCCGAAGGTGAAACGGTTGAGGGCCCAGGAAGAAGCCCACATGATGTTTCCCCTGGCTTCGTAGTTGCCGGGCTCCTTCATGACCACGGGGATGAAATGAAGGATGGTCTTCATGAACCCTTCCATGGCCCTGTCGAGAACATAAAGGTTGGGGCGCATGAAATAGACTTCAAGGTAATGGATGAAGGCATCGATGGCGCCGCATGCGGTCTGGTAGGGACTCACGGTAAAGGTCTCTGTGGGATCGAGGAACGAGGCCGCGGGATAGAGCGCAGGATTGCCGAAGAAGGTCTTCTCCCTGGTTTCGATATTGTTGACTATGCCAAGGCAGTCCATATCCGTCCCCGTGCCGGATATGGTCGAGATGGTCACGATGGGCAGAAATTTTTTCATCTGCGCCCTGCCAGTGAGAAAATCCCAGCAGGTGCCATTGTGAAAAACAGTGGGGCTTGTCAGCTTCGCGCAGTCTGTGACGCTGCCGCCGCCCACGGCGAGGAGCACGTCTATGTTTTTGTCCCGGCAGATTCCGGCAGCGCGGTCTACTGTCGTATGCCGCGGGTTGGGTTCCACGCCGCCCATTTCAAAAAGCGTCAGACCGGCGGATTTGACCTGTTCCAGGATGGAGGCATAGAGCGGCGTCGATTTCAGCCTCTCGCTCCCGTAGATGAGCAGAACGCGGCTGCCGTGCTTCGCGAGCTCAGCACCCAGTTTCTGAATCTGATTGTCTCCGAAATAAATGTGAGTCGGAACGTGGTATTCGAAATTCGCGTTGTTCATGAAGTTTTCCTCCTGTCCAAAGGTCTGCTCTGACCTGTTCTGTCACCGCAGAGAAAAATACGCCGTCCCGTTCCTGGGAAGGAATGTCTGATCCTCTCTCTTTTGTGCCGAATTGTGTCGGAATGCTGAGGTGGACGTCACGGAAGACTTCACCTCCCGGGGCATGACAGATTCTGTCCTTTGTAAGCGGGGCAGCGTATCGTTTTGTCCGCCCAAGGCGGGAAGTTTCTGACACCCCTTTCTTCGTCAGTTATCCCGATGGCGGTCCGTCTTTTGTCGTCAGCGCCAGGGCGCCGCCGGAGAGGAGAGCCTCTGCGTGAGACGCAAAAAAAAACCGGAAACCGTGGCTTCAATCCGGTTTCCGGTTTTTTACGCCCCGGGGGGAACAGGCCGGGGCTTTTTTGGTTGGGAAAATATTAGCGCTGCAGCTGGCTCTGCGTGAAGAGTTCGGGATCAAGACCCACGTTGTATTTTACCTCTTTCCAGAGGACTGTGGTGACGGAACCGCCGTCAGCGCGCTCGAGACGGACATGCATATTTGTCCAGATGCCGTCGATTTTGCGGCAGTCGCTGAAATACATGGTTTTTACGAGCTTCTCATGCTTGTCGTAGTATTCCATCTTAAGACGCAGATAGTTGTCCTTGCGTACCCACTGCTTATGCTTGGAATACTGGGTCTTCTTTTCGGGTTTGGGGTAACGCTCGAGGATATAGCAGTCTATGCCGCCGACGACTTCGCTTCCCTTGAGGCTGTACGTGTAATCCTCAACGTCGTCCATGTTTTCAATGTCTTCGTTGGTGTAGTCGCTGCGCATGAACGAGGCGAATTTACTGGAACCGCTGATGCGGCGGACGAGGCTTTCAGAAGGCAGGTACACCCAGAGATCATCGTCCTTGTCCGTGCCTCTGTACGTCCATTCCAGATATTTGGTTCCTTTGACTTCTGCGGGGCTGTTGAAGACAAAGAGGTTGCGTTCCTCAACATCCTTGTTGCTTTCATCAGTATAGGTTTCAAAGTCGCGCACGAGAGTCTGACTGCCCCGTTTGATTTCCATATGGCCCAGGCTCACGGAGTCTTTACTGGTATCCACACCATCCATAAGTACGGCCAGATCATAGCCTGTCATGGCTTTTGTTTCTGCCGCCTGAGCGGGAGAAAAGGCAAACAGGCCGAGCAGAGCCAGAACCCCGGGTTTCAAAAAATTCATACAGCCTCCAGAATAGTAAAAACTTTTTCCGCCGTCCCCTCAGGGGAGGACGTTCCGCAAGCCCTCATTTTCAGAGGAAGGGCAGTGCCCGGGCAAAATGTCTCCGCGTCGTATGATGCTCCCCGGGGAGGGGTCCCGGGGAGCAAATGCCGTGGAAATCCAGATTCCGCCGCTTTTTTTCCTCCCGCGGTTGTTTCCGGCACCGTTGTGTTTTTCTTCGTACAGGGCTTTTTTATATGATTTGAAATTGAATGTCAATTTCAAATAACAAAAATATGTATTTTTCTTATTTTTTCGTTCCGGCCGGAGCAGCAGAGCTCAGCCCGAAAGGGAGAGGCTGCTGTCTGAAGGCTTTTCCGGAAAAAATATTCAGCGGGGCGAATGGCCCGTGCCAGACAAAGGGCAGCCCTGCGAGGGACATGGGGAGGGCGGCGGCCGCGCTGTACCCGCCGGGCAGGCTGAAGGCCGGTACCCACCAGGTTTCCGGAGGCACCGGAGCGCCGGGAAGAACCCGCACAACAGGTTCATCCGGGCGGCAGGAGGCGGCTATGTTTCCGAGGCCCACGCCGAGTCCCTGGCCGCAGGCCTTCCCCACGGATTCCTTGCGCACCCAGAGCGTAAAAAACGCGTCGCGCCGGGCAGATGCGGTGAGTTCCGCAAGCGCGAGGCGTTCCTGCAGCGTAAAATAGGAAGCCACGCCAACAGGATCGGTCTGCCTGCCATGCCATTCGATATCGCACCCCAGGGGGCCCGAAGGGGAAAGGGCGAGCAGCCCCAGGGACTGGCTGTGGGAAATGCTGAAGGAGATATCTCCCCACCGTGGTTTGCCCCACGGGCCATAGGCAAAGGTGATGCTTTGAGCGTTCAGACCCGGAATCCGTAAGGCGATGACGGATTTAACGCAGGCCCGGCACACAGCGAAATGACGCCTGTCAGAGGCCCGGACGAAGCGCGCGGCCCGGAGCCGCTCTTCCTCATTCAGAAGATCCATGGAAAGGCGTTCCGCCTCTTCCCCGGCGTCCAGATCAAAGAGCCAGAGTTCGAGGGATGCCGGTCTGGCTGATTCACTCACGTTTCTGCTCCCTGGAAACACCATGTTCCCCCGCTACGCAGGCAGGGCCTGTTTCCGTATTCTGTCCGGCAGCCTTTCCCTGCGCGCTTTGCGTGAGAGGCGCATCGCCCGCGAAACGTACTCATCAGAAGGAATATTTTACGCCGAAATAAAAATGATCGTTCTTGTCATACTGACCGAGGTCATTGCTTTTGCCGCCGCTGAAGAGCATGTAACCTGCCGTGAAACGCAGATGATCGTCGTATTCGTACTCACCGAAGACTTCCACGCAGGCATCATCGTTGTTGGCGAAGTACTCGCCGCGTACGCCTGCCGTGAGCGCGTCATCCAGATATTTGTCCGAGACGGACCAGGTTGCCCCGTAGCGTTCCCTGTCCTTGCCGCGTACCTTCTTCCCGTCGTAGGAGGAGAAGAAGGTCTGCAGGTTCACGTTAAGGTTTGTGAGGAACATTCTGTCCCAGCCGATGATGGCTTCGTAGTCGTTGCGGCGCTCTATGTCGATATCGTCGGACTGGAAGGGATAGTTGTGACGGAGCGTGAATTCGGTGCGCAGGGTGGATTTCAGTATGGAGACGGCCGAGCTCAGGCCAAAGGCCTCGAAGGTTTTGTACGTCTCGTGAATGGTCGCCGACATGTTTTGATAATCGATGTCCGCCGTGTAAAGAGGCTTGTGCTCATAGCCTTTGAAGAACATGAAGGCGAGATCGTAGCCGGACTGGAAGAATTTCAGGCGGCCGGCGAATTCGGGCTCGAAAGGACCGTTGTCATATTTGCGGCCTACGAGTCCCTCCCCAACGTAATGCCTGAGTTCCCTGAGCCCTTTGTCTTCCCAGGGGGATCCGTATTCGGCGAGGCGGGAAAAGCGGGGAAAGGGGACGCAGATGAGGTCGAGAAGCCCGAGTCCTTTGAGGCTCACGCGCAGATCCGCGGCACCAACGGAGAGCCGCTGCGTGGAGCGGCCCGTGGCTATGGGATTGCGGTAGTCGATGGGGTTGATAAGATCGAAGGTGCTTAACGCGTCGGCCTCACCCCAGCGTATCTGCTGCATGCCGACGATGAGATCCGCGTAATGGGTATCGATGGTGAGGTAGGCTTCGCCCACTTCAGGCGTGACAACAGGTTCCCGTGAGTGCCAGCGTCCGGTGACGGAAAGATCGGTATCCACGTACCCGCTCGCAAAGCCTCTGATCCAGGAGCCCTGGTTGAAACGGGTCTCAAGCTCAACCCTCTGGATGGCGGCCAGGGGATTTTCCTTGTGCACGGACTGTCTGTATGTCGACTGGAGGTAGCCCGAGAAGGCGAACCTGTCTTTAATGGCGTCTGTCAGGGACGCGCCCTGTACGGAGAGGGCTCCTGTGAAGATAAGACCGGCCAGGACAGATCCCATGGCTGTGAGGGAAAGGTACAGGGGGATGCGCCTCCTGAACTTTTTTAGGGTGGTTTTTTTTGCCTCTCTCTTCCTGCGGGGCCGGCGGCCGGCTCCGCGGGAAGTTCCTGTCTCCCTGTCACGTAATACTTTCATCTAAGCTGCTATCCTTTATTTTTTCGCTTTACCCATGGCCCTGAACACATAAAGCAGCGCTGGAGAGAAGGTCAGGTCGGCGAGACATCCCCAGAAGAAGGCGGCTGCGCCGAGGAGCCCGAACTGCCCTGTGGTCCGCACGACGGAAAGTTCAAAAAGCAGAAAGCCCAGAACGAGAGAGACCGACGTGAAGACAACGGGGTGTCCGACGCTGTCCACTGTTTTCAGAAGGGTAGAGTGATAGTCGTGCTTTTCCCTGAAGAACCGTTTGAAGGTGACGTAGAAGTGCGTCGTATCGTCGACGGTGACGCCGATGATGACAGAGGAAAAAATCATCAGCACGATACTCATGTTGAAACCGAGCACGCCCATGAGTCCCATGGGAATAAGGATGGGCACGATGTTCGGAAGCATGCTGAGGAGGCCGAGCTTCACGGATCTGAGGCAGATCATCATCATGACGCAGATAGAGATGAGGGCGCAGAGGAAACTGTCCGCCTGCCCCGCGCTGACATAGTCGGAGATGTCCGACACAAAGGCCATCTGGCCTGTGTACTCCACCTTCAGACGCCCCTGGAGCTCGTTCGCGGCGAAGTTGTCCATGTTCCGGATAAAGGCCTTCACTTCCTGCGTGCCCATATTGCGGGTCTGCACGTGAATTCTCGCCACGTCGCTCAGGAAACTCAGTTCACGATCGAGGTTTTTGCCTCCGGACGTCTCGTAGAAGAAGAGGTACTCGTCACAGTTTTTCTGCTCTGAGGGGAGAACATCGTTCTCCGGGCGGCCTTCATGAAGGACAAAGTTAATGCGGCGGATGATGTCCACCAGGCTGTGCGTCTTGACGCAGCCTGGCAGGGTTTCCGTGTAGCGCTGCAGGCGCTCCACGTCCTGCAGGAATGTCAGTTTCCGGGCTCCGTTTTCCTTTCCGCTGTCGACCATGATGTCGAGAGACATGGATCCGCCGAAGTCGCTGTCAAAGAAATCGTAGTCCTGACGCAGTTTTTCGGACGTGCTGATGTCCTTGATCGTGTTCGTCTCGATGACAACGCTCTGATAAAGCCAGACGCCGAGAGCGCCGGTGCCGACAAAGAAAAAAATGACAAAATACGCGTGATCGATGGACCACGTGGTGAGTTTTTCAAGAGCGCGGCCCATACCGTTGAGAAAACGGCTGTGGCGTTCCTTTTTAAGGACGTTTCCCGTTTCAGGATGGATTGAGTAGATGATGGGGGTCAGCGTGATGCTCAGGATAAAGGCCAGCCCGACGCCGATCGCGGAATACACGCCGGCCATCCGGATTGGCGCGATGTCTGTCGCGAGGAAGGACATGAAGCCCATCATGGTGGTCAGAGAGGTGAAGAGGCACGGAATGAACACGCTGCGTATGGTGTGGGTCAGGGCATCGCCGTGAGACATGCCGTTTATTCTGTTCAGGTGATAGCTCGCGACGATGTGCACCGTGTCACCGAGACAGACCGAAAAGAGCATGGTGGGCAGCATGATGTCCATCATGGAGACCTTCCAGCCAGCCAGGCTGATGATGCCCATGGTCATAATAATGCTCAGGAGTATGACCAGAACGGGGGCCAGGACCGCCCTGATCCCATTCCCGAGCATAAAGAGGAGCACGCTCTGGATGATGAGGCACACTGCCACGAGCTTGAGCGTCTCCCTGGCCGTAATGCGGTCGCTTTCATAGTCCTGCACTGGCGTACCGGCGAGGTGCGTCTCATACTTCGCGAACTCGGGCCGCTGCAGGACTTTTTCGACGGCCGGCGCGATCAGTTTTCTCGGATCCTTTACATTGTCCGGATAGCGCTCGCATTCCAGAACTATGGTGGCGATGCGGCTGTCCGGGGAAACAAGAACATTGACGAAATCGTTGAGTTTCAGAACCTCGGCTTTGAACTCGTCGATGGGGGCCTGGTCGTCCGGAATTTTCTCAAGGCCCGGACCGGCCGCGATATGATCGCCTTCGGGACGTATGTACTCGGCTGAACCGAGCCATTTTACCTCGCGGAGGAAGGGGACATCCTTCTCGAGGGCGTCAGCGAGAGATTTGAGCATCAGCATATTGCTGCGCTCAAAGACGTCCCCGCCGGGCCGGACCGCCACGTAGACATAATCCTCGTTGCCGAAGAGTTCGCGGAAGCGGTGTATGGCAATAACGGCGGGGTCGTCTTCGAGGAAGAAGGATTCATCGGAATTATCCGAACGGATATCCTTCATGAGATACACGGAACCCGCGGCAAGGACGAGAATGACGGCCAGGATGAGCCAGCGCCACGCGCTGAGAAATTCAGTGAACCAGCGGGCCCTGGCCATGGCCGCCTGCTCTCCTGCTTCAAGGTTCATAGGGTTTTCTCCACAGCTTTTTCAACAAGTTCCTTCAGGATGGGAAGATAGAGGCTTTCATTCTTTTTGAGGAAGAAGTGATCGCCGGGGAGCATGCGCGCGTCGAAACCGGCGCTTGTGTGCTCCCGCCATTTTTCGAGTTCGGGGGCGGTCACTTCACTGTCCTCCATGCCGGAGAAAGCACGCATGGGAACGGACAGGCGCTGGGTGGTCACATAACTTTCATCAACGGCGAAGTCGGCGCGCAGAAGGGGCCGTAAGAGCCGCATGAAGTCGGGATCACGCAGGATAGCCTCGGGAGTGCCGGAAAGGTGCCTGAGTTCGTTGTCGAAGTCCCTGTCCGGATATGTGCTTACGAGGCGGGCCGGCGGGGTGGAAGGGGCACGGCTGCCGGAGACAATGAGGAGCAGGGGGGCGCGCCCCTGTTCCTCCAGGCGGCGGGCCGTCTCAAAGGCGATTTTGGCACCCATGCTGTGGCCGTAGATAATGCACGGGGCGTCAAACCATCCCCCGTCTTCCCCGGCCTCGAACATGGCATCGCAGAGGCTCTTCACGCTGTAGTACCTCGGCTCCCGGATCCGCTCCTCGCGGCCCGGGAGCTGAACGGCATACAGGTCCACGGCAGAGCCAAGCGCGCGTCCCCAGTTGCGGTAAATGGACGCTCCGCCCCCGGCGAAGGGGAAGCAGAACATGCGCGGCCTGACCCTGCCGCCGGTCTCTTCCTGATTATGGACGAGCCAATCGGACCTGAGTGTCATTTTAGCTGTTCCTCCCGTTTTCAGAGCCGGATTCTGTGATCTGGCGGATTCCGGCTGCGATACGGCTGACGTCTTCCTCTGATTTCAGGAGATGCCAGTGGTCATGACTGACAGGCACCACGGTGAAGGGACCGTCAGAGAGAGAGCGCCAGTATTCAACGCTTTCGTCCTTCTGGCCGTCGCCTCTGATGTAGAGCACGGCGTGACCGGAGAGGGGCTTCGGCTGGTAGTGCCAGAGGGCCTCAACGTTGGCGAGCCCCACCTTAATGATGCGGCTGACCTGTTCCTGAACGGCCTGGCTTCCCTCGGGAACGAGGCCGTCCATTTCCATTGCCTTTGTGAAGACACGGAGCTGGCTTTCCCTGTCGAGACTGTCGAAAGCGGAAGGCTCGAAGCCCATGGACTTCACGACGCCCACGGCGTCCGGGAAGACCTGTTCCATGAGAGACATGAAACTCGTGCGTCTCCTGCCGTACTGCTCATCCCAGAGCTTCTTGGACGGCGGGTCAATGAGCACGAGGGGCTGTCTGTTGCCGCCGCCAGTCCTGGCGGCAAGCTCCCAGGCGATAAAGGCGCCCATGGACCAGCCTCCGAACACGGCGCTGTCGGGATCCACCTTCTGCGTGAGGTCACTCAGGTAGTTTTCCGTCATGACACTGAAGTCCGTGACAGGCTGACATTCGCCGCCAAGGCCCCGGCTCTGCAGGGCGCAGAAGTTCCACTCCGGCAGAGCGGCGGAGAGTCTGGCGTAGGATGTCACGATGCCTTCGCAGGGATGCCCGAAGAGAAGCGTCCTGCTGCTCCCCGCCTCGTTCAGAATGACAAGGGAACCGTCCCTGTCGTTCTTTCTGGATTCGATAAGAGCGGCTTCTCCGGCAATAGTCGGCTGCTGCATCAGATCCCTGAGCGTGAACCTGCGTCCGAAGGTTTTCTGGAGTCCTTTCAGAAGCTGGAAGGCTGACAGGGAGTCACCGCCGCAGTGGAAGAAGCTTTCCTCCACGCTGACGCTGTCGAGGGAAAGGACCTCTTTCCAGATGGCGGCGATAGTCTTTTCCGTTTCCGTACGGGGCGCCACGGTCACGGCCGGCCTGGAAGGCCCGCGGCCGGAAGCGGCAGCAAGGGCTTTGCGGTCAGTCTTGCCATTGGCGGAAAGCGGCATGCTTTCGAGGAGATGCCAGCCTGAAGGCACCATGTAGCCGGGAACGCGTTCCCGGGTCCAGGTTTCCAGAACTTCGGGAGTAAAGCGCGACACGGATTCCGGTCCGGAGCTCACGAAAACCTCGAGACCGAGGAAGCCTTCCAGGGAATCTTCCTTCACGAACCAGACCGGAGCGGAAAGCCCCTGTTCGGTGAAGACCTTCGTCCACTCTTCACGCGAGGGGATGGGGTTCTCCAGGCGCAGATCCGCGTCGTTCGCGTTCTCATAGCCCTGCTGCAGACCCTGCGACAGATCAAGAGGCAGCTGGAAGGATGACTGATCCTCTATGAGGAGGATGCCGGAGGGGGCAAGCAGGCGTTTCAGGGCGGTCAGCGATTTGCGCATGTCCTTCACATCGTGCAGGACGCCCACGGCGAGGATCATGTCATAGCTGTGGGCTTCGCGACCCTGCAGTTCAGGCTCCACATCGAGGTCGAAGAGGCCGTAATTCACGAAGTCATATTCGGAAAAGGCCTTCTCAGCCGCGGTGAGGAAGAAGCGGGAGATATCGGTGAAGTCATAGGTGACGTTCTTTCCCGCGAGGGCGGGGAGAATATGGCGTGTTACCGAGCCATACCCGGCGCCGACCTCAAGGATGCGGTACGGCCTGCCGCCCGCGTTTTCGACAGCCCTGACGGCGATGTCGGCAGTGAGGCGGTTGCACGCGGCGGGCACCTTCTGGTAGAGGACCGGGACGATTTCGTCCGTATAGAGCTCGCCGGAGTGTTTATCTTCCTTCAGAATGGCAGGGAGATCCGTGACGGTCTTCACCAGGATGGTCCCGAACCTCGGCGCGAACTTCATCTCCTCAAGGCAGCCGAGCGCGTTTCTGAGGCAGCCGTCAAAGGAAGGCGGCGTGCCGCAGGGCGCGTACATCCCTTTGTTGTCAACGGCGATGATGCCGCGGGAAGAGAGGGCGGTCAGCGCGCGGTGGAGCCACTTCGTGTAGCGTTTCGCCGCGCCGGATACGGCGATGAAGTCTTCAAGGCCCGTCCATTTCCTGTCGTAGAGACCGAGAGCCCGCAGAGCCCGCTCGGCCGCGGCAAGATAAAGGTCTGAGAGACCGTTCCACATTTTTTTGAAGATTTCAGGGTCGAAGTCAGTCACTGACTCCGTGTTCCCTGCGGCCTTCATAAGGCCGTCAGTCAGCTGGCTGGGGGCTTCCTCAGTCCGCATGATCATGCCGGCCTTTTCCGGTTCGGCTTCCAGGAAGGCGGTAAGCTGCTTTTCGCCGCCCTGTTCGTTTTCAACGATGACGGCAGCCCGCTTCACGGCCGGGTGATCCCTGAGCACGGATTCGACTTCGCCAAGTTCAATACGGTAGCCGTGCACCTTTACCTGCGTGTCCAGACGGCCCAGGAATTCAATGGTGCCGTCGGGGTGGTAGCGGGCGGTGTCGCCGGTTTTGTACATGCGCGGGTGCTTTTCCGTGGCGGGAAGGAAGGCAGCGGCGGTCTTTTCAGGATCGTTCCAGTAGCCTGTGGCGAGTCCCGCGCCAAGGATGTAGAGGTCGCCGGGCACCCAGTCGGGACGGTCCGTGAGGTGTCCGTCAAGGATGGCGAAGGCCTGGTTCGCGAGAGGCGTTCCGTAGGGAACCGAGGTCCATGCCTCATCGGCGGGGCAGGTCTCATGGAAGTTTGACCAGATGGAGGCTTCCGTGGCGCCGCCCATGGCCATGACCTTCAGGCCGGGGATGTTCTTCTTCAGTTTTGCCGGCAGATCCCTGGGGATCCAGTCGCCGCTGAAGATGGCGAGCTTAAGCGGGAGGGGCGCGCCGTTTTCCTCCTCCACGGCGTCACAGAGAATCTGACCGAGAGCGGGAACCGTGTTCCAGAGGGTCACGCCATGCGCGCGGATGAGGGTAAGCCAGGACTGGGGCTCAAGACGTTCGTCCTCATCGGGAACGACAACGGTGCCGCCCGCCGAGAGAAGGCCGAAGATGTCGTACACCGAAAGGTCGAAGGAGAGCCGTGACACGCTGAGAACGCGATCCTGGCTGGTCACGCCGTAACGGCGGTTGACGTCAAGAATCGTGTTCATGGCGGCTTTGTGGGAAATCACGACGCCCTTGGGCTTTCCGGTGGAACCTGAGGTGTAGATGATGTAGGCGGGATCTTCCGGCCTGGCCGCGTTTTCAGGACAGACAGCGCCGTCAGACGCCTTCAGGGTGTCATCGGCGGAGAGGAAGACCGTCCCTTCGGGAGCGGCGCACTTTCTGCCAATGACCGCCTTCACGCCGGCATCAGAGAGAATCTCTCCGATGCGGTTTTCGGGCTGGGCCGGATCGAGGGGCAGGTAGGCCGCGCCGGCGCGCTGAATGCCGAGACAGGCTGCGATCTGCTGCCAGCCATGAGGAAGCAGGATGGCGCAGCGATCACCGCGGCCGACGCCCTTCTCCCTGAGCTGAAGGGCCAGGGCGCGGCTTATTTCTTCCAGTTCGCCGTAGGAGAGAACCCTGTTTCTGCCGATGACGGCACAGGCTCCGGGATGGTCAGTGGCCTGTTTCAGGAAAGGCGCGTACATGAGCCCCGCGCCGAGTTCCATGGCCGTGTCGTTGACTTTCGCGCGGATGGCGAGCTGGGCTTCAGGGGCCCTGACAGGGGCGATGCTGTCCCAGAGGCTTTCGTCGCCGGCGAGGCGGGTCAGGAAGTCTGCATAGGCATTGAACATGTCTTCAATCATGCCCCTGGGGAAGAGTTCCGGCACAAAGTCGAAGACGAGCCTGAGAGCGCCGTCAACCTCGAAGAGCTGATGGTCAAGCCAGACCTGCGGCGTCTGGGAGATGCTGCAGACCTCGCGGCCAAGCCCGCCGAGGGCGAAAGCGTCGCCTTTGGATTCCATGGAGAGGATGCTCGTGAAAATGATGGGCATAATACCGGCTGCGCTGCCGCGGCGCCGGCTCATTTCACGCAGAACGCGGATACCGCTGAAGGAGCGGTGCCCCATATCGTCCCAGAGCCTGCTCCAGAGGCGTCCGGCCATATTTTCGAAACCTGTTCCCTCGTCGAGATCCACGGCGAGAAGCGTGTTGGAGGTAAACTCGCCCACGAGCTCGTTGACCTGCCTGTGCATGGGCAGGCGGTTGAACAGCGTGAGGTTGAGGGTAAACTTCCGGTCGGCGCTCCACAGGCCGAGCACTTCGGCGAAGGCGGCAAGCGTGATGGCCGTGGGCGTGAGTCCTCTTGCCTCACCTTTCTTCCTGAGGGACTGCCACACGCCTTTGCCGATCGTCTTCATGAGGCGTCTGAACTCGGTATGCGTGAGGGCCGAGGGCTTGACAGCCAGGGGAAGCCTGGGAGCTTCGGGCAGACTGTCGATGCGGTCCAGCCAGTATCTGCGGTCGCGTTCGAAAGTCTTCGTTTTGCGGTAACGCTCTTCGGCCAGGCGGTAGTCGCGGAAGGTGATTTCCATCTTCGGCAGTTTTGCCCCGCGTCCGGCGTAAATCTCGCCGAGTTCGTGCAGAAGGAGGCTGATGCCGTGGAAGTCGCAGAGCATGAGGTCAAAGCTGAAGTGCAGGCGGCAGACCGTATCGGAAAGTTCGGTGATTTCGATACGGAAGTTCGGCCATTTGTCCACAGCCACGACTTCGTGGGACATTTCCGCGCGCATGGCCTGGATTTTTTCTTCCACCTCCCTGCCGGAAAGCCCCCGCAGATCGTGGCGGGGAATGACGTAAGGCGGAACCTTGGCGAGAACCTGCTGATGCTCGCTGTCAAGGATGACGGTGCGCAGGATAGGCTGGCGGGCGATGAGCTCGTTCCAGGCCTTCTCGTAGCGGTCGTAGTCGATATTCTGGGCTTCAGCCTCGAAGTAGAAGTGACAGCTGACGCCGCCCAGGGCGAGGCCGTCGCTGCCGCGGCCGATCCAGTAAGCCTGCTGCATATCGGAGAGGGGGAAGGGATCGCAGGCGTGCTCCGGATCCGGGACAAGGAGACCGGAAAGGGGCGAATCCGCTTCATTTTCCTTTTCAGGCTTTTTGGTTTCTCCGGCCGTGTCCGGACCGAGGTCATGGGCAAATTTCTCGGCCATGGCCTGGACTGTGGGACGCGCGGAAACCTCATGAGGCGCGATGCGGATTTTGAGGTCGCGGCTGATGCGCTGGAAGAGGTCGAGGCTGATCAGGGAATCCATGCCGAGGCTCGTCAGGTTGACGTCATCGGGGATGGTATCCTCGCTGATGCGCAGGAATCCGGATATTTCTTTTCTCAGGTAAGCGCGCATCCTCGTGAGGCGCTCATCCATGGGCAGGGCGCGCATTTCTTCGGCGAGCCTGCTGGTGGAAGCTTTTTCAGCCTTCTTTTCACCAGCTTTGACCCTGCCCCTGATCTCATCGAACATGGCGGCGCCGGACGTGGCCCTGAGGAGCGGGAGCATTTTGTTCCAGTCCATGCGCGTCACGACCCTGCGCGTGGCGCCGCTGCTCATGAAGGCGTCGAGAAGAGCGAGACCTGTGGCTGTATCGAAGCCTTCAACGCCCTGGCGGCGGATACGGTCAAGTATGCCGAGCCTCACGACCGTGCCGATTTCGCCCCAGGCGCCCCAGTTGACTGAGAGGCCGGGCAGAAAGTCCGCCCTGCGGGAGGCGATGAGCGCGTCGAGGAACGTGTTGGCGGCCACGTGGTTGGCCTGACCGTGCGTGCCGAAGACGGAGGCGATGGATGAGAAGACCACGAAGTGGTCGAGGGGCATGTCACGGGTCAGCTCGTTCAGGAACCAGCTGCCGTCAACCTTCGGGGAAAGAACGGCATTGAAGCGATCCCAGGTAAGCTTTTCGATGGCGTCGTCGTCAAGGAAGCCGGCGAGGTGGAAGACGCCGCGGATGGGCATGTCCTCCTGGGCTGTCATTTCGCCGAAGGCGGCCTTCATGGCGTCAAAGTCGGTTACGTCGCAGGTGAGCGGCCTGGCGTCACAGCCTGCGGCCCGGATTTTTTCAACCTGTTCCTCCTGATGGGAACCGGCTTCAGGCAGATGGCGGCCAAGGAGCCAGATCCTGCCCGCGCCGCGTTCGGCGAGATGCTGGGCAAGGGCGAGGCCGACATCGCTCATGCCGCCCGTGATGACGTAGGACGCGTCATGGCGGATGCCAGTGTCACCCGGAACGAACACGTTCCTCACGACAACCTTGCCGGTATGGCGGCCTTCAAGCATGTACCTGAAAGCTTCAGCGACGGAATCCATAGTGAAGACGCGGTGCGTGAGCGGATGGTAGAAGCCCTTTCTGAAGCCTTCCATGCAGCCCGTGAAGATTTCGCGCAGCCTGTTTTCGTCCTTCTGGCCGATCTTCACGAGGTCGACCGCCGTGTAGGCAATGTCATCGCGCACGGCCTTCACTTCTTCGGGGGTGCGCACGTCGGTCTTGCCGATTTCCACGAAGCGGCCGCCCTTAACGAGGCAGCGCATGCCGGCGTCGCAGAGATCCTTCACGAGGAAGTTCAGGACCACGTGTACGCCCTCACCGCCGGTATCTCTGAGAATCTCCTTCTCAAAATCCGCGGTGCGGGAGGAATAGACGTGTTTTATGCCCCAGGAGCGGAGCAGGCCGCGTTTGCGTTCCGTGCCGGCAGTGGCATAGATTTCGGCGCCCACGGCCCTGGCGATCTGAATGGCGGACTGTCCGATGCCGCCGGTGGCGGAATGCAGGAGGACGCGCTCGCCCTTCTTCAGGCCGGCCACTTCGATGAGGGAATGCCAGGAGGTCATGAAGACCGTGGGGATGCAGGATGCCTCAACGGCGCTGAAGCCCTTCGGAATGGGAGCAGTGAAGAGCTCGCGGGCGTAGAGGTGGGAAGCGAACTGACCGTAGGTCGTGGTGAAGACCCTGTCGCCGGGAGCGAAGCGGGTGACGCCCTCGCCGATGGCGGTGACAGTGCCGGCGCAGTCAAGCACCATGCTCTTCATCTGGCTGGTGACGCCCATGGCTGACATGACGTTCTGGAAATTGAGGCCGTAGGCTTCAACCGCGATCTCGATTTCGCCGGGTTTGGGCGCGTGGCGGGTGAGGGGCTTCACGGCGATGTTTTCAAGGCCGCCGCCGAGGACTTCCACTTCGTAGCTGCCTTCGGGCTTTTCAAGAACCTTCGGGGTTCTGGCCGGAGCTTCGTGGGCGGCGCGCACGAGGCGCGGTGAGTAGAAGACGCCGTTTCTCACGGCAGCCTTGTCCTCATGCCAGCCGCGGGCGCCGGCCGCGGCGCACAGCGTGGCGGCCTGGGAAGCAAGTTCCGCCACGGGATCGAGGTCGATGATGACGGGGGAAATCTGTCCGAGTTCCATGGCCACGGATTTCTCGAGGCCCCAGACAAGGCTCTGCGTGGGAACGGGCTGATCCGCGGCGCGCACGGCCTGCGCCTGGCAGGTGACAGCGGCGAGGCGGATTTTTGAAGACGCGCCGCAGGCCGCGAGAGCCTGGGCGAGGAAGAGGAAGGCTTCGGCCGTATGGGTCTTGAAGGGGGCTTCGCCGTTCTTTCCGGTGAAGTCGGGCACCGTGCAGTCAGGGGCCCAGAGGTAGAGGATACCCCTGGCGTCTTCCTTCGCGCTGAAGGCAGAGACGAGGTCTCTGAAAGCCTCCGGGCTGTCGGGAGCTATGGCCTGAATGCCGTCAGGGGCGTCTTCACCCGCGCAGACAGCCATCTCACAGGTGCCGCCGTCACGGGTGATTTCGTCAGAAATGGCTCTGGCAAAGTTCATATCGCGGCCGGCGAGGATGAGCCAGTGCCCTTTCATGTCATGCTTTTCAGGCGCGGCGATCTGGCGCCAGACGATGTCGTAACAGATATCGGCGCTCTGCTGTCCGGCCCGGATCTGGTCAAGCGTGTTCCTGTTGGTGCGGCGCATGGTCAGGTTGATGATGTCGCAGACCGGGGTGCCGTCAGGAGTGTAGATGCTGAAGCTCGCCTGGAACATTTCCTTTTTGAAGGAATCGCCTTCCTTCATGACAGCGCGGCACCAGACCGTGTCCGGAGCTTTGCCGTAAAAGTTGATGCGCTCAACGCTGAAGGGCATGAATCCCTCGCCGTTGGGATCGCTGTCATCGGCGCCCATGGCGGCGACCATGCTCTGCAGGCAGCTGTCGAGCACGGCGGGATGGACAATGAATCCGCCGCCCCGGCGCGCTTCCTGGGAGTCCAGGCTTACCTCGGCTATGGCGCCGTCATCAGTGCGCCAGAGATGGCGCAGGCCGCGGAAGATGGGGCCGTAATGAACGGTTCCGTAGGAATCGAACTTCGTATAGAAGGCGTCGATATCAATCTCCCGGCCGCCCCGGGTGAGATTCTTCAGATTAACGTGCGCGCCCGCGGCGCTCTGCAGGGGAGCAACCTGGCCGGACACGTGCATATGCCAGCCGCCCTCCGTGTCAGCCGCGTTTCTGCTGTAGATTTCGAAATCCGCGCCGCCGTCAGACGGGTTCACGAGAACCTGAACCCTGCGGGCGCCGTCATCGAGCATGAGGGCTTCGCGGAGAACCACGTTTTCGAGGCTCACTTCATCGCAGCCGAAGTAATTCATGCCGGCCGCGGCAGCGAGATCAAAATGCGCGGTGCCGGGGACGACGATATTTTTGAATACCTGGTGCTGCGCGAGGAAGGGCTGGCGTTCGCCGCTCACGAGAGAGGTGTACTGGGCCGTCGCGAGCGGGGAGGCGAGGCGGCGTCCGAGCAGGATATGTCCCGTGTCCGTGCCGGAAGGTTCTCCTTCGGAGGCTTCGGAAGCGGTAATCATTTCCGTGCTGAAGGCTTCGCGTCCCTCACCGGAGCTGCGGGCGATGATGATGTGCTCATCAAGGGCCTTATCCTTAGGATCGGGGTAGCACGCTGTCCTGTCAAAGCCGGTTTTCGTGAGCAGATCATGCCAGCGTTCCGGGGTAAGGAAGGGATTGATGCCGCGGAAATCCTGATCGTGTATCTGCCCGAGGAGGCATCCGAACGAGATTTCGAAACCCAGGGCGGGACGCGGAAGGGTGATTTCACGGAGAAGAAGCAGGCCGCGCGAGGCGAGCAGCGTGCGGATGTTCTTCACGGACTGGGTGATATCGGGGGTCGCGTGCAGGATGTTGGAGCATACGACAATATCGAATTCGCCTTCCCCGAAACCCTGCTGCAGGGGATCGCGGCTTATGTCCAGGGTGCGGTATTCGACGAAGGGGAATCCGAAGAAACGTTCCTGCCCTTTGGCCGTGAAAATGGGGGAAATGTCCGTGTAGACGTAACGGGTGCGCTCGGGCGGAAGGACGGGCAGGAGGGCGGAGGTGGTGCCGCCCGTGCCCGCGCCGATTTCAAGGATGGAAATCTTCCGGTCAAAGGGAAGGGCGTCCACTACGGACTTCAGGGCTTTCGCCATGATGCCGTTGTAGTAGCGGCTCTGGGGGGTGTCCTGATAAACCTTTTCAACGGCGTCGGAGCGGCCTCCGGGAAACATCTCTTCCCTCGGGTCCTGCTTTCCTCCGAGGATGCCGCCGAGGCTCTCCCCGCAGTGCTTCATAAAAGAAAGCAGTGGCAGGTTGGCCGCGATGAAATCCTTATTGTCTGCTGTTTCTGACTGGTTGGGCATTATATATCTCCGCTTTGTTATTTGCTTTGATTTGTCGCGTTCTGTCTGGCAACCAGAGTGTCAACTACGGAACGGATGGTCAGATCCGGGCTCGCGGGAGAGCCGTAACGGCCTTTCCCGTCCCTTTTGAGCAGACCGTTCTCAACAAGGTCGCCGAGAAGGCGGGTAAGGAGCTGATCGAGTCCCGCGGGGAGGTGAATGGCCGCGGCGATTTCCTCCGGCGTACGGAATTTTCCGTCTGCGAAGGCGCCGAGCTTCGTGAGAGCCTCGGACGAGTAACCGGCGCAGAGTTTTTCGACCATGGCGGCCTGCCCGGCGTAGGACGCGCTGTCAGGACGATCCGGGCTTTCCCCGGATTCGGCGGCCGCGCTTCCGCAGAGCCCTTCCCAGAGCGAGTCAGGAGAGGCAGCCACGGGGGCCTTCTTCGTGGCCACGCCGCTGAAAGAGTCGTCCACGAAATGCTTTGTTCCCTGGAAGGGATACAGGGGAAGATGGATGCGGCCCCAGCGCTGATCTTCGGCGAAGGCGTCCCAGTCGATCTGGCATCCTGCCATGTAAAGGTCTCCCAGAGCGGTCTGCACCTGCTGCCATTCGGGTTCCCTCGCGTGGAGGCTTGCCGTATGAACAGCGGAGGAGGCGGTGCTGGCCGCGTTCTGTTCGCGGCGGCACAGGGCGGTCAGAATGCCGCTCGGCCCCACTTCAAGCCATGCTTTCGGATCTAGGGCGTCAAGGGTGTGGATGCCGTCCAGGAAACGCACCGTGCTCCTGAGATGCCTGACCCAGTAGCCCGCATTGGAGATTTCTCCGGGCTGGGCGGCGCGGCCGGTGACGTTGCTCACAATGACAATGGAAGGATCCTGGTAGGTGACGGAGTCAGCCGCCTTCGCGAATTCGTCCAGGATGGGCTCCATGAGATCGGAGTGGAACGCGTGGGAAACGTGCAGGCTTTTTATGGTAAGCCCCATTTCCCCTGCTTTGGCTTCGACGCGGGCAAGGCCTTCGAGAGGACCCGTGAAAACGGTCTGGAATGAGCCGTTGAAGGCGGCTATGCCGACGCGGTCAGGACGCCCGGCGGCTTCAAGAAGCTTCATGGCTTCTTCCTCACCGGCGAGGAGGGCGCTCATGCCGCCGCCGGCGGGCAGGGCGGCGATGAGCCTGCCCCTCGCCGCGACGAGCTTCACGGCGTCCTCAAGGCTGAAGACGCCTCCGATACAGGCGGCCACGTACTCGCCGATGCTGTGTCCGCAGGCGGCCATGGGCTTCACGCCCAAAGCCTCCCACATTTTCGCCAGCGCGTACTCGATACTGAAGAGGGCCGGCTGCGTATAGGCCGTGTTGTCCAGAAGCTCTCCGTACTCCTTCTTCCACATGACATCGAGGAGAGGCTTTTCAAGCAGGGGATCAAAGAGGGCGGCGCAGCGGTCAAGCTCGCGGCGGAAGACAGGCTGGACGGCATAGAGCTCCTTTCCCATGCCCGTGCGCTGGGCGCCCTGGCCGGTGAAGAGGAAGACGGTTTTGTCGCCGTCGCCGGGCTGGGAGGTGCGCCAGGCCTTCTTTTCGAGAACTTCCCCGAGCTTTGCGCGGAATCCGGCGCGGTTTTCAGCCGTGACGGCGAGACGCGTCGCGTGGTGCGCGCGGCCCTCCTGCGTGGTATTGCACATATCCGTGAGGTCAAGGCTGTCACCGGCGCTGTCAAGAAAAGCGCAGTAGCTTTCAGCGAGCTCGCGGAGGGGCTTTTCGCCTCTGGCTGAGAGAACGAGCAGACGGTTTGCGGCCGCGCCGGCCTTAACGGAATCCCCGCGGGCGGGTGCTTCCTGCAGGATGACGTGGGCGTTGGTGCCGCCGACGCCGAAGGAGCTTACCGCCGCGCGGCGGGGCGTCATGTCAGCCGGCCAGTCAATGGCCGTGTTGTTCACGAAGAAGGGCGTTTCCTCGAAATGGATGCGCGGGTTCGGGGTTTTGTAATGGCATGTGGGCGCGATGCGGCCCTTCTTGAGGGTCATGACCGCCTTGATGAAGCTCGCCACGCCGGCGACCACTTCGAGATGGCCGACGTTGCTCTTGACGGACCCGAGGGCGCAGTACTGTTTCTTCGGGTTGTTATGGGAGTAGATGCGGTTCAGGGCCTCCACTTCGAGGGGATCGCCCAGATAGGTGCCCGTGCCGTGGCCTTCCACATAGGCGATGCTGGCCGGATCCACGCCGCTCACGCCGAGGGCCTCGGCTATGACCTCGCTCTGCCCCTCGAAACTGGGGGCGGAGTAGGCGACCTTGGAACTGCCGTCATTATTGATGGCCGTGCCGAGAATGACCGCGTGAATGGAGTCGCGGTCCTCTATGGCGTCCTCGAGGCGTTTCAGGAGAACCGCGCCCACGCCGTTGCCGGAGACGATGCCTTCGGCGGCAGCGTCATAGGGGCGGCAGTGGCCGTCCGGGGCAAAGATCATGCCTTCCTGGTAGAAATGCCCGTGCTCCTGGGGAATATCGATGCCGCTCGCGCCCGCGATGGCCATGTCGCACTCGCCATTCAGGAGGCCCTGGCAGCCGAGATGCAGGGCCACCAGGGAAGTCGAGCAGGCGCACTGCACCGTGAAGGCAGGGCCTCTGAGGTTGAGCTTGTAGGAGATGCGCGTGCAGAGGTGATCCCTGTCCGTGCCGATATGGCTCTGCATGAAACGGGCCGTGCCGTATTCGGCGAGGTCGGCGGCCATGAAGTTGACGTAGTAGGTGCTCAGGCGGGTTCCGCCGAAAACAGCCACGGCGCCCGGGTAGGTGTAGGGATTATACCCCGCGTCCTCCAGGGCGTGCCAGCAGGTCTCGAGAAAAAGGCACTGCTGGGGATCCATATGCATGGCTTCCGTGGGCGTGTATCCGAAAAATCCGGCGTCGAAGAGATCGGCGCCGTCTATGAGTCCGGCAGCCCTGACATAATTCGGGTTGTGAATCGTCTCTTCGCTGACGCCTGCCCGGCGCAGCTCGTCATCGGAAAGGAAGGTGATGCACTCCTTCCCCTTCACCAGGTTGTCCCAGTATTCTTCTGTACTGTTGGCTTTGGGAAAACGGCAGTCCATGCCGATGACGGCGATGGCGTTTTCGGGGATTTCAGTCGTGTTTGCTTGCATGTGGTTGGGCCTCATGAGCGCGTGGCATTAATTGTTGCTTGAAATTCTGGTGTCGTCCCGGCCTTTCATCCTCCGGCGCATGCGCTGCTCCGCGCGGCCCATGCCGCGGCTGAAGGAGACGGTTCCGTGAGTCTTTTCAGGAGTCCTGGAAGCGCCGGGTCCCGCACTGGCCTTCTGCGAGTCCACCCAGGCCGCGAGGGAGCGGATGGTGGTGTGCTCGAGGAGCGTCATAAGAGGAATGGTTGTGTGAAGCCGTCCCTCAAGCAGGTTCTGGACGGTAACGAGGTCGAGTGAGCTCAGTCCCATTTCGAAGAAACGCTGGTCGATGCCGGGTTTTCCGCCGCGGAGCACGGTGCCGATGGCGTCGGCCATGATCCGTTCGGTCTCGGTCCCGGCCGCGGCGCCCGCCGGCTGGCTGTTCCGGGCCGCCGGCTCAACGGAAAGATGGCGCCGGTCGACTTTGCCGTTGGCGGTGAGGGGCAGGCTGTCCTTCACGATGATCATGCCCGGCACGAGGAAGGAAGGGAGCCTCGATTCGAGCCACTTTCTCAGTTCCGCTGGTTCCGGCTTCGGAGCGCCATGGGCGGGTGAGGCGAAGGCGACGAGCATCTGGCCCGCTCCGGCGCCCCTGACGGCCATGGCAGCGGCCTGGCCGACACCCGGGCATGCGAGAAGGTTGTTCTCGACCTCGCCGAGTTCCACACGGTATCCGTTGATCTTGACCTGGCTGTCGCTGCGTCCGAGGAACTCGATGCTGCCGTCAGGCATGTAGCAGCCGAGGTCGCCCGTCGCGTAGAGCTTTTCGCCCGTGCCGGAATGCCTGATGAACCGCTCGGCCGTCCGTCCGGGGTCGTTGAGATAGCCGTCCGCGAGCCCCCTGCCCGCGATGAAGAGCTCTCCGGGAACCCAGTCCGGACAGTCGGTGCCCCATTTGTTGAGAATGTGGAAGCGCTGGTTGGGAAGCGGTTTTCCGTAGGGAATGCTCTTCCAGCCGGGATCGACTTCCCCGACTTCACAGGAAATGGACCAGATGGAGGCCTCCGTGGCACCGCCCAGGCTGAACAGCCTGAGGTCCGGCCAGAAACGCCGCACGGCGCCGGGAAGATTCAGGGGGATCCAGTCGCCGCTCAGCATGGCGCAGCGCAGGGGAGGCAGGTCCGCGCCTTCGTGGTGTCCGAGCCAGTCCGCGAAAATCTGCAGGAGCGGCGGGACGGAGTTCCAGACCGTGACCTTGTGGGCGCACATGAGTTCGAGCCAGTGGGCGGCGTCCAGGCGACGCCTCTGATCGGGCAGCACGATGGCCCCGCCGGCCGCGAACATCCCGAAGATGTCCCAGACAGAGAGGTCAAAGGTGAAGCGGGAAACCGACAGCACCCTGTCAGCAGAGGTCAGATTAAGCATGCGGTTGACGGCAAGAATGGTGTTCACGGCCCGTTCGTGGCGTATCATGACGCCTTTGGGTTCACCGGTGGATCCGGACGTGTGGATCACGTAAGCCAGGCCATCCGGGCGGGACGCGGTTCTCTTTATATCGAAATTGAAATTCAATTTCAATAATCCGTCATCAATAATTATTTTTGTGACGTTTTCCGGCAGGGGCAGGCCTGCGTCGGCGGGTTTCAGAAGCACATGGCGCGCTCCCGAGTATTCAAAGAGGTGCCTCAGCCGCTTTTCGGGGAGGGCGGCGTCGAGAGGCATGTAGGCCGCGCCGGCGCTGGTTACGGCGATGGCCGCGCAGGCTTCCTGCCAGCCGCCGGAGCTGATGACGGCGCAGAGGCTCCCCTCACGGACGCCGGCCTTCAGGAGCTTCTGTGTGAGTCCCTCTGCCGCGCTGCCGAGCTCACGGTAGGTAAGGACGCGGTTTTCCTGGAAGATGGCCGGGGCGTCAGGGGTGCGTTCCAGTGTTTCGGCGAAGAGCCTGTCCAGGGTGGCCGCAGCGGGAACTCCGGAAGGAACCGCCGTGGCGTTGGCCAGTATCCTGCGTTCCTGCTGTTCCTCGGGGAGGAGCGGCAGCCGCGTGTGGTTCCAGAGGCGTCCGCCCGCGGCCAGCATTTTCAGGAGGCGGCAGTAGGCGCCGAACATGTCATCCACGAGTCCGGCGGGGAAGAGCTCATCCACGCTGTCCCAGTTGAAGTCGAGGCAGTCATCCACCTCGCGGACCTGATGGTCAATCCAGACCTGGGGCGTCTGCGTGATGGTGTACACCATGGTGCCGAAGGCGGAGAGAGCGGGATGGGTGCCGTGCTCATCGCCGAAGCCAAGCGTGCTCGTGAAGACGACGGGGATGATGTCGGATCCGGGATGCCCGGTACGGCGGCTCCATTCGCGGGCCGCGTCAACGCCGGAGTAGAGGCCGTGATCCATGTCCGCCCAGAGCCGCTTCTGCAGGGCTTCAGCGCGCTTCACGAAGGGCAGATCGCCGTCGAATCCGCAGTCGAGCAGGATGACGGACGTGAAGTCGCCGATAATCTTCGATACGTCGGGATGCATCGGCAGCCGGTTAAACATGGTCACGTCGACAGTAAAGCGGCTGCGGCTGCTCCAGCGGGCGAGCACTTCCACGTAGCAGGCGAGGAGCAGGCCGGATGGCGTAATCCCTCTTTCCTGGGCGAGCTTCCTGAGCGCGGCCCAGGTATCCTTCCCGAGACGGGCGGCGTGACGCACGAAGTGCGGCTGCTTAACCTCAGAGGGAGAGACGGCCAGGGGAAGATCCGGAGCCGGGGCGAAGTCACCGATCCTGGCGAGCCAGTACTCCATGTCTTTTCTGTACGAGGGAAGCTCCCTGATTTTTTCCTGGGCCAGCACGTAATCCCTGAAAGAGAGAGCCGTGGGCTCGGGATCCGGGCGTTCGGGATGGCGGTAGGCCGTGGCGAGGCCGCTCATCATCAGATTCATGCTGTGGAGATCAGCCACGAGCAGGTCGAGGCTCACATGCATGCGCCGGCTTCCGTCTGGCATCTTTGAAATTTCACAGCGGTAGAGGGGCCATTCCCCGGCGCTCAGGACCTCGCTGCCCATTCTTCCCCGGATTTCGTTTATGGCGGATTCCGCCTGCGCTCCGGTCATGCCGCTGAGATCGTTGACGGGGACACGGAAGCGGGGCACCTCCGGCAGGATGCGCTGTCTGCCGTCATTGAGGATAACGCAGCGGAGCATGCCGTGCCGCCGGATAATACGGTTCCAGGCTTCTTCCATACGCCCGGGGTCGAGATCCGGAGACGCCATTTCAAGATAAACGTGGCAGGACACATTGCCGAGCACCAGCGCGCCGGTGCGGCCCACCCAGTAGGCCTGCTGCATGCCCATGAGCGGGAAGGGCTCGTTCATGGAGGCGGGATCGGGCACAATGGCGGGGAAGGCGTCTTCTCTGGCTTCCTCCTTTCCGGCTCCGCCGAGGCATTCGCTCACCCGCGCGGCCAGACCGTTCACCGTGGGACTCTCAAAAAGCAGGCTTCTGTCGAGCCGGACCTGGAACTTCCCTTCGAGGAAGTTGAAGAGGTCGAGGGCCAGCAGACTGTCGATGCCCATTTCGATGAGGCTGGCGTCAGGATCAAGGGAGCCGGGTTCCACTCTCAGGATGGAAGCGGCCTTTAAAAGGACGGCCTCCTTCACGGAGCCGGACGAAGCGGGCAGAGCGGATCCGGAAGCGGCGGGGACTTCATCCCGGCGCTCCTCACCGGCAGACGGCGCCGCAAAGGACGCCTCCAGGCTTCCTGAGCAGAGATGGCGGATAATGCCGGGCAGGCGGTCTTCTCCGAGAACAGCGCCGTATTTCGCCCAGTCCATATCGAGCACGGCTCCCCGGGATTCCCCGCGGGAGAGGAGGTCTTCCATGACGGCAAAACCGTCTTTGGGCGTGAACGAGCCGATGCCGATACGGCTGAGGATTTCGGGATTCACGGACCTCCAGGCCATACCCGTTCCGCGGAAGGCTCCGAAATTGACACTGAGGGCAGGAAGCCCGAGGCGCCTGCGGCAGAGGGCCATCTCATCAAGGAAGGCGTTGGCGGCAGCGTAGGATGCCTGTGTCCGCGGCCCCATGAAGGAAGCGCTCGAGGAAAAAAGAGCAAAGCTTTTCAGATTCAGCTTAAGCTCCTGGTCAAGCCTGTGCAGATTCCACGCGCCAAGGGCCTTGGGGGCGATGACCTTTCTGAAGCGCTCCGCGTTCTGTCCCGCAAGGGGGCCGTCATCAAGAACACCAGCGAGATGCCAGATACGGGTAAGCGGGCCGGTTTTGTCCAGGGCCGTTTTCACGGAGGAGAGAAGGGCGGAATAGTCCGTGACGTCAGCTTTCACATGGCGGACGGAGCAGCCCGCGGCTTCGAGCTCCCGCATGGTCTTCTTTTCCCTTTCGCCGGGTTCCCTGCGCGAGACGAGAATCAGTCCGCGGCAGCCTTCGCTGACGCGGGCCCGCGCGAGACTCAGGCCGAGATCACCGAGGCCGCCCGTGATGAGCTCGCAGCCGTCCGCGGTAAGGGGTTCCCTGATTCCGGGCCAGCGGAGGACGATTTTGCCGGTGTGCCGCGTGGCGAGCATGAAGCGGAAGGCGGCTTTATAGTCGTCAATATCGAAGGAGCGCACGGGGAGAAGGTCAAGACGCCCTTCCGCGCAGTCCCTGATGACACGGCTGAAGATCCCGGCCATGAGCTCAGGCTCTGTATCGCCGAGGACAACCAGATCCACGGGGAAGTAGCGCATGGTGCCGAGGCTGTTGTCAAGATTCCCAAGCGGACGCACGCCGCTCTTGCCAAGTTCGATAAATGTGCCGCCGTCGCGGACGAGATTCAGGGAAAGTTCCTGGAGCTCTCCGGTCAGGGAGTTCAGCACCACGTCAGCGCCGCGGCCCTGGGTCGCCTTCATTACCTCTTCCGCGAAGCCCGCGCTCCGCGAGTCCATGACAAGTTCCGCGCCCTGTTCCCTGACAAGGGCGCGCTTTCTGTCATTGCCGGCCGTGGCGAAAATCCGCGCCCCGGCCCTGCGGCAGATGGACATGGCCGCGAGTCCCACGCCGCCAGAGGCGGCATGGATGAGCACGGTCTGGCCCGCTTTCACGTGAGCGAGCTCCATGAGTCCGTACCAGGCCGTGATGTAGGCCACAGGGAGTCCGGCCGCCTGCTCGATGCCGAGGGAATCGGGAATGCGGCAGACCATGGGAGCGGGCAGCGTGACGTGCGACCTGAGGCAGCCGAACGCGGCAAGAGCGACCCTGTCGCCGGGATGCAGTCCCGTGACACCGCTGCCGACTGCCGTGACGCGGCCGGCGCCGTCGCTTCCGATGGCCGTCACAGCGCCGGGATAGATGCCCATGGCCATCATGACGTCGCGGAAATTGAGGCTTGAGGCCTCTACGGCCACCTCCACTTCTCCTTCGCCCGGGGCTCTGCGCGTCAGTTCCTCCCAGGCGAGGGCGTCAAGCCCCTTCCCCTCCATGACGAGAGCCCTGGGTTTTTCTTCTCTCCTCTCTCTGGCGCCGGAGAGACGGGGTTCCCAGACATGCCCGCCCCTGATGGAGAGAAGATTTCCGGACATTCCCTGCGCAAGGACAGCGGCGAGTATCTCTCCGTCCGCGCCGGCGTCCACGTCGATGACGCGGGCCTTCATGTCCTGCATCTCCATATTCACGACAGGAGCCATGCCCCAGAGCATGCCCTGCCCGGGATGACGCTCACCCCCCGCGCTTTCGGAACCAGCCGGACCGAAGGCACCGGAGGTAAGGCAGACGATGTCGAGCTGGCCGCCTCCTTTCATTTCGGACTGGACGATATCGAGAACGGCCAGAACGCCGCGCTCCATAATTTCGCCGAGCTCAGCGCCTCCGCCGAGCGGCCAGGCGAGGACAACATGACGGCCGCCTTTCCCGGCCGGAAGGGCGGACAGGAGGGAAGGAAGACCTGCCCGCTCTTCAAAGCCGGCGCGTGCCACCGCGCATCCGGCTGCCAGGAGAATTTTTTCAACCGTATCGGCGGCCGTGCCTTTGTCGCCGAGAAGGAGCCATGACCCGGCAGGCACGGCCCTGCGGACGTCCGCATCCGCCCAGCCGATACGGTACTCAAGCCGGCTGGAGAGGGCATCCTGCCGCGCCTGCTCACCGGCTTCCGCGGACAGTTCGCTGACGGCGAGACCCCGGATGATTCCGAGCGGGGCGCCGGCGCTGTCCGTAATGGAGACATTCACGCTGAACCGGCGAACATCACTTTTTTTAAGAGCGTCCGGATCGGCGATTTCGAGATACGCGCGCATGTCCGCGCGCTGTTTCTCAGCGAGAATGATTTCCTGCGCCCCGGAGGGTACGAAAACGCGTCCTTTTCCGCGCTTCTCCTCCGGGACACAGGCCAGGACGCCCTGCAGGCAGGAGTCCAGGAGGGCGGGCTGCCAGTTCCAGCCGTTTCCCGTTCCCTGCACTTCGAGGCAGGTCCCGCCCTGATCCCTGGTAATTTTTCTGATGAGCCTGAAAGACGGACCGTAGTCAACGCCCAGTCCGTGCATGGCGGCATAATAGGACTCCGTGTCAGCGCTTTCAGGGAACGCTTCCGCCCCTGGTGCGTCAAAAGCGGGGATCCCGTTTCCCGCCGCGGCCGTGGCCTGGGCGATACGCTTCCAGGATCCGGCGCTTCCGGATTCCTCAGAAGCGAAAAGTTCCAGCCTGAGATCATCCCGTCCGGAGACGGGCGAGGCCGTGAGTTCAAAGAAGACGTCTTTCCCGTCTTCAAGCATAAGGGGAGAAAGGATGCGGAACCCGGTCAGGACCGCCCCGCGGCCAGATTCCCTGCGGCCGGCCGTGGTCATGAGCTCGATAAAGAAGCTGGCCGGAGCGATGGCCGTGCCGCGTACTTTGTGATCGAGCAGTGACGCGAGGGCATCGCCCGTCAGAACGCCTTCATAGAAGACGGGACCGCCGGGTGCGGCGAAACGGCTCTTCAGCACGGGATGCCGCAGTTTTTCCCTCATCTTCTCCACGCTGGCTTCCCTGCGGGGCCAGCAGCGTTTCTTCTGGAAGGGCGTTCCCGGCAGATGAACCAGGGAAGCCCCCCTGTCAAAGGCCTCCTTCTGCACCAGGCTGAGCGCGCCCGGCTCGCCGGCTATCCAGGCGAGGGCCGCGTTGTCAGGTGTTTTCGGAGCTGATGAGGATTCCAGTCCCGCGCTCTTCACGTTGTCGGCGAGGAGGAGCCCTTCCGGCGTTTCTCCCCTGGAGAAGCGTTCGAGATCTTTCGCGAGAACGTCTTCCTTTCCGCGCATGAGAGCCATGCGGCAGCGGTCAGAGCTCCGGCCGGCGCGGGCCGTGTAGCAGAAATCGGCGAGCGGAACGCCTTCCTTCAGCCTGACGGCCATGCGTCCGGCCATGGCGCGCAGCATGGACTCGTTGCGCGAGGACAGGACAAAAAGATCCGGCTGGGAAACCGGCATCCGGGAAGACGTGCGCGCCGGAGGCTCCACAAGAAGAACGTGGGCGTTTGAGCCGCCGATGCCGAATGAGCTGACGCCGGCCGCCCTGGGAGCGGAACTGTCCTTCCAGCCGGTCAGCCCGGTATTGATATAGAAGGGGCTGTCCTGCAGGCTGATGGCGGGATTGGCCTCCGTGAAAAGCGGGTTCGGGGGGATGACGCCCGTCTTCACGGCCATGGCTGCCTTGATGAGGCTGGCTATGCCCGCGGCTGCGTCGGCGTGGCCGATATTGGCCTTGACCGCGCCGAGGGCGCAGAAGTTCCTGTCTGACGTGGACCTGCCGAATACCTTTTTCAGGGCTGCGAACTCTATGGGATCGCCGATGGCCGTGCCCGTGCCGTGCGTTTCCACGTAGCCGATGTCGCGCGGCGAAATGCCCGCGAGGGAAATGGCCTCTGCGATGACCGCGGTCTGGCCATATTCGCCGGGAGCCGTGTAGCCTACGCGGCGCGCGCCGTCGTTGTTGATGGCCGAGGCCATGACAACGGCGTAGATGTCGTCGCGGTCAGCCAGGGCGTCCTCAAGACGTTTCAGAACCACAACGCCGACGCCGCCGGAAAAGACCGTGCCCGAGGCGTTTTTGTCAAAGGGGCGGCAGTATCCGTCCGGGGAGAATATCATGCCCTTCTGCCAGAGATAGCCGCGTCCCTGGGGCACGTCCACTGCCGCGCCGCCGGCGAGAGCCATGTCGCAGGCTCCCTGACGCAGGCTGTCGCAGGCGAGATGCAGGGCCGCGAGCGAGCTCGAGCAGGCGGACTGCACGCTGATGCTGGGTCCGTGCAGGTTGAGCTTGTAGGACACGCGCGTGCACAGATAGTCCTTGTCATTGCCCACAAGGCACTGGAAGGCTTCCGCTCCGCCGCCCGGGCGCATGCCATGGTACACCTGGTTCAGATAGGTGCTGATGCGGCAGCCGCCGAACATGCCCACGCTCTTTCTGTCAAGACCGGATCCGGGCAGGGGAGAATAACCGGCGTCTTCCAGTGCTTCCCAGCAGCATTCAAGAAACATACGCTGCTGTGGATCTATCTTTTCCGCCTCGCTCCCGGCGTAGCCAAAGAATGCGGCGTCAAACATTTCCGTATCGCTGAGGCCGTAAAAGGCCCGCACGTAGGAGGGATCCTCCAGAAGCTCACTGCTGACGCCGGCTTCAGCGAGGGTTTCCCTGTCCGGAAAGGTCACGCTGACCTTTCCCCTGCAGAGGTTGTCCCAGTATTCCCTGAGGCTCCGGGCACCGGGGAAGCGGCAGCTTATGCCGACAATGGCGATGCCATTTTCAAGTACGTCGTTTTTATCAATCATGAATTCCACCCGGCAGCGCCTGCTGCCACTTACTGTTTGTCGACATTCTGTCCTGTAGAATCAGATCCGGCTGCGCGGCGCGCGGTACGGCGCTTCATCCTGCGGCGCGCGCCCCTTGCTCCCGCGTCGGTCAGGGCCTCATCCGTGGAATCGGTCTTCCCAAAGAGGAAGGCAGCGAGGTCCCTGATGTTGGGATGCGCGAAGATGTCCGTAATGGCCACGGGTTTTGAGAGCATTTCGCTGACGCGGCGCTGGAAAAGCACGAGCTGCAGGGATGTCGCTCCGAGGTCAAAGAAGTTGTCCAGGGCGCCGATGTTTTCGCGTCCGAGCACCTTCTCAGCCAGAGCGGCGAGCTTCGTCTCTCCCCCGCCCTCGGGCGGCGTGAAGACGGCTGCCTTAACGCCGGCTTCGGCCAGGGACACCAGTTTTCTGCGATCCACCTTGCCGTTGGACGTGAGCGGAATGGCCGGCAGGGTCAGGATGGTGTGCGGCACCATGTATCCGGGAAGCCACTGTGAGAGGAGCCCGCGGATTTTTTCGGGATCCGCGGTTCCGGATCCGGGCGCATTTTCTCCGAGGGACTCGTACATGGCGTCCGTGAATTTCCAGTTTTTCCCGCGCTCAACCGCGCCGCCGATGAGGCAGTGCAGGCAGCGGTGAGAGGGCCCGAGGCGGAAGACATCAGCGAAGCGCCCGTAGTCCACAGCGCCGATCTGGCAGAGCCCGAGAGAATTGGGCATGGCCGTCTCCTCCAGAAGCTGGCTCATGAGGCCGGCCTCGATGAGGACGAAATCATCGGATCTGTTTCCGTAGACCGGGCGGATGGCGTCCATGTCCGCGGCCAGGATGATGGCGAAGGCGCCGCTTTCAAAGATTTCCCTGTTGTGGGAGGGGAACGCGTCAGCCGCGTCCTCAGGACACGGGCCAAGGCGGACCAGCGCGTTTTCAAGAGGATGATAGTAGAAGGCGCCCCCGTCCGGGAAACCTTCCACGCGTCCGGGACGGATGATGACATAGGCCTGGACAGCGTACGTCCAGCCCGCGGAACCGTAACGGTGCCGGACAGTAGGCCATTCCGGCACGCTTAACCCCATGAGGGAGCGGATGAGCGCCGGGAAAGCAGTGCCCGGGACGGGGACGGACAGGAAGCGGCGGGAGGAGATGCGCCGCGAAAAGAGTTCCCCTGTCCTGTCCCCGTCTGAGCCCATGCTCACCCGTGGCAGGCTGGAGAGATCCTGCCGCAGGTTATGCCCCGCCTGTTTGAAGGTGAGGCGATCGGTTTCGTCGATGAGGGTAATTCCAGCCTCCCGCATGGCCCTGCTGCGGGCCGCGTATTCTTCCGGCGTCTCGGCCGGCGTCTCATCCGCGCCTTCCATGGCTGCGAAACCAACCAGCCTGCTGCCCTCGCGGCCGCTCACGACTGCGGCCGCGGCGTTCTTCACGCCGGGACAGCGGCGCATGGCGCTTTCGATTTCCTCAAGCTCCACGCGGAAGCCGTTCACCTTGACCTGACTGTCGCTGCGTCCCATGAACTCAAGCGTTCCGTCCGGCCAGTAGCGGCCGAGGTCGCCCGTGCGGTAGAGGCGCTCTCCCGTGACCGGATGCCTGAAGAAGGACTTCTCCGTCAGGCCGGGATTATTGAGATAGCCCCGCGCGAGGCCGCGGCCCGTGATATAGAGGTCGCCTGTGACCCAGTCCGGGCAGGGACTCATGTCTTCGTCAAGCACGAGGTATCCCTGGTTGCTGAGGGGCCTGCCGTAGGGAATGCTGTGCCAGCTTTCCGGAACGGACGTGACCTTCTGCAGGTTGGACCAGATGGAGGCTTCCGTGGCGCCGCCCATGGCCGCGACGGTGATGCCGGGCCAGGCCGCGCGCATGCGCCCGGGCATGGAGAGCGGGATGCGGTCGCCGCTCAGAATGGCGAGGCGCAGCTGTTCCGGAATGTCTTCCCCGTGCTCATCGAGGTAATCGAGAAGGAGCTGCATAAGCGCGGGCGTCGTGTTCCAGACAGTGACGCCGCGCTTTTTCATGAGACGGCACCAGGCCGCGGGATCCTGCAGTTCGTCAGGCGCGGGCATGACAATGGCGCCGCCCGCGCCTGTGACGCCAAAGGCGTCAAAGACGGAAAGGTCGAAGGAGAGGCTCGCCAGAGCGAGGACGCGGTCACTGGCGCTGAGGGAGAAGCGTTCCCTCAGATCGGCGAGTGTGTTGTCGCAGGCAGCGTGCTGAATCACCACGCCCTTGGGTGTCCCTGTGGAGCCGGAAGTGTAGATGACGTAAGCCGGCATATCGGGATCCACGGGTCCGGGAAGCTCGGCGGAGTCCGCGTTCCGCGCGGCGCCTTCCGTGACGGGAACGGCGGAACAGCCGACCCGTTCAGCACGGGATTCTTCTCCGGGACGGACGAGGCAGAAACGGACTTCCGCCTCCTTCATCATGAAGATGAGGCGTTTGTCAGGCAGAGACGGATCCGCGGGCAGGTACGTTCCGCCCGCGAGAAGGATGGCCATGGCCGCGGCGATCTGCTCCCAGCTCTTTTCCATCATGACAGCGGCGATTTCGCCTTCGCGGAAACCGGCTTTCACGAGACCGGAAGCGATGCCTTTCGCGATATTCACGATTTCCGAACGGGAGAAAACACGATCCCCTGCCATGACGGCGGGAAGGGAGCCGTCCGCTCCGGCCTGTCTCAGGAAGGCTGCCTGAATGGTCTCAGGAACGCGTTCCACGGCCGTGTCATTGGCGGCCCTGCGCGCGGTTTCCTGTCCCGCGGGAAGCTCCGCGAGCGGCACGGCCCTGTCCCAGAAGGAAGGATCCGAAAGCTTTTCAAGGAACGCGCCGTAGGTTTCAAACATGGCGTCCATCATGCCATCCGGGAAAAGCGCTTCCACGCAGTCCCAGGTGTAGATGAGCTTTCCCCTGTATTCGCAGACCTGATGATCGAGCCAGACCTGGGGCGTCTGCGAGACGGAATAGCCCGCGCGGACGTCCATGTCATAGGAGGGGCTGAAGAGATCCTCGCTGCCAAGGGGCAGGGCGCTCGTAAAGACAACGGTGGAATGGGAGGTGGATCTGCCGCCGCTGAGTTCCCGCAGAACGTCCATGGCGGAGAAGAGGCCGTGTCCGAGATCACTCCTGAGCCGCGAACTCACCGCTTCCGCGTGGTCAGCGAAGCTCGCGCCCTTTTCGCGGTTCACCTCAAGGAGGAGAAGTTTCGTGAAATCGCCCACGATTTCGCTGATTTCGGGGTGTCCCTGTCCCCTGTCGAACGTGGTCAGCATAAGGCAGAAGCGGGGCTTCGCGCACCAGCGGGAAAGAACCAGGCTGAAGGCGGAAAGCAGCATGGCCGACGGAGTAAGGCCGCGGGCGCGGGCGAGATCCTTGAGCCTGCTCCATTTTTCAGCCGGCATCTCGGCCATGCGCCGCGTGAAGCGGGGCCTGTGCATGGTCTGCGGATCGGCGGCGAGGGGCAGCTCGGGACCTCCGGGAAGAGAGGGGATTCTGGCCATCCAGTAGGCCCTGTCCGCCTCGAAGCGCGGGCTCTTTCTGGCGGCTTCCTCTGCCAGCACGCAGTCGCGGAAGGACAGCGTCAGGGCGGGCTTCTCCATTTCAGGGAAAGCGTACCATCCGGCGATGTCTTTCAGCAGTATGCCGAAACTGAAGGCGTCCGCGATGAGCATGTCCATCTTGATGTGCAGGCGCACCGTTTCAGCATCAAGGCGGGTGGCCCTGATGGCAAGAACGGGGGCTCTGTCGAGAGGCAGGACCTCGTGTGACAGCCCATTGGTCTTTGCCTCCAGTGCTTTCTTCTTTTCCTCAGCCCCGAGGCCGGACACATCCTCCACAACGATATGACAGGGCGGCACTTCTTCCAGAACACGCTGGCGTCCGTCATCGGTGAAGACGCAGCGCAGCATGTCATGGCGCGCGAAGGTTTTGTTCAGGGCTTTTTCAAGTTTCGTCAGATCGGGATTTCTGAAATCAAGTTCGGCGTAGGCGCAGCAGCTCACGCCGCCAAGGGGCATTTCCTCTCCCCGGCCGAGCCAGTAGGCGTGCTGTACGTCAGTCAGCGGGAAGGGCTTAAACCTGTCCTGCGGCGCGGGGACGATGACAGCCTCTTTTGTTCTGTCCGCGGGAGCCACGGCGATGTGGTCCGCCAGATCGGCAAGATCCTTCGCCTCGAGGAAGAGGGCCGGGGCCAGGCTGCGGCCGAGACGCCGGCGCGTGCGCTGGGCGAGCTCCATGAGCATGAGGGAATCGAATCCGGCCCGCACGAGCGGTGTTTTCGGATCGAGGCGCCCCTCAGGCAGACGCAGGACCTCTCCTGCCGCGTTTTCCAGAAAATCAAGGAGTTCTTCACCGCTGAAGGACGGGGAGGAATCTTTCCCTTCCGGCCTCATGACTTCGGCCGCGGACACAGTCATGTCCGGGCTCGGCGCTCGTCTCGCGGCAAGCACCGTGGTCTGTACGGGCTCATCGCTCCTGTCCGCGAACCAGTAGCGGGTGCGCCTGAAGGGGTAGGTCGGAAGCAGAACGCGCCTGCCCCGGCTCAGCCTGTACACAGCCGGCCAGGAGACGGCCGCGCCGCGGGTCCAGAGCGCCGCGAGAACCTTTCCGGCCATGGAGCGCCCCGAAGCGTCGTGGGTATAGAGGATGCCGGGCTTCCCCCCGTCCTCACCGGCGGCGAGAACCAGAATTTCCGCGTCTCCGAATTTTTCCTTCGCGAGGGCAGAGAGCGCGTTATTGTCAGGCGTTGGCGTCTTTGCAGCCGCCCCCCTGAGAAGGGCCGTGTCCGTGAGGGCTTCGCCATCCGCTATACTGTAGGCCGCCGTTTCGGGATGGTGTATTTTCGGGGTCACTTTTTCGCCTGCCGCGAGGGCAAGTGCATCATCGAAACCGATAAGTCCCGTGGCAAGCGCGGCCGCGGGAGCCATAACGGGCGTATACAGAATGCCGGCAGGCTGACCGGTAAAATCCTTCCAGGCGAGCATCTGGGCCGCCATCATACAGAGACGGCGCGCGGCGGAAACTTCCCGGAAGCGTCCGGGAACGCCCGCCGCGATCTCTCCGGCGCGCGAGGCGAAAACAGCCGCTTCCGGGACGGCGGGGACGCCGTCCGTGAGCACGAGAACCACCCTGCGGGCGGGAGCCCCTTCCGGAACGCGGCCTGTGAAATAGCCGTCAGGCGCGCAGCCCGGAGCGGAATGCATGGCCTGGCGGTCAAAGACGGCAAGGCGGTACGGCATGGCCGCCCGTCCGAGACAGGAGGTCAGGCAGAGATCGGTGAAAAGCTCCCCGTCCGCGTCCCTGAGCCTTCCAGCGCAGGAAAGGGCCAGCTTCTGGAGCTGATCAGCCGACGCCGCGGAAAGCGTGAACACGGAAAGCTCTTTTGAAGCGTCCACGGAACGTTCAGCCGGCAGGGGCGGCTCGCCGAGAATCACGTGCACATTGGTGCCGCCGAATCCGAAAGAGCTGACACCGGCCAGACGGGGATGTCCTTCCGTCCGCGGCCAGGGCGCGGCTTTCACCGGAATGGCGGACGGAACAGCGGTTACGTCGATGGCCGGGTTGAGTTTCGTGAAATGAAGCGTGGGCGGAATGGATTCCGCGGCGAACGAAACAAGCGCGCGGCATACGCCGGCGAGACCGGCGCAGGCCTCAAGGTGGCCGATACTGGTCTTGACCGAGGAAACGATCAGGGGGCTTCCTGCCGTGTGGCTTCCCGCGTACACGTCGTTGATGGCTCCGAACTCGATGGGATCGCCGAGAGCCGTGCCCGTGCCGTGCGCCTCTATGGCGTCAATGTCCGAAGGAGAAAGTCCGGCCGCGTCGAGGGCGCTCTTCAGGAGGGCTGCCTGGGCGTGACGGCTCGGCGCCGTAAGACCGCTCGTTCTGCCGTCCTGGTTGACGGCGGATCCCCTCACGACTCCCAGGATCCTGTCCCCGTTCCGTTCCGCGTCAGCGAGCTTTTTCAGAACCAGCACCACGCATCCTTCCGAGCGCACGTAGCCGTTGGCGTCAGCGGAAAAGGTCTTGCACCGGCCATCCGGCGCCATGAGATGCGCGTCATCAAGGACATCGTTTCCTACAGGGGAGGCGAGAAGATTTACGCCGCAGACAAGAGCCAGATCGCATTCGCCGTTCTGGAGGCTGCGGCAGGCTGTGTGCAGGGCGAGAAGCGAGGACGAGCAGGCGCTGTCAACGGCCATGCTCGGTCCCCTGAGTCCGTAAAACCAGGAGAGCCGGTTGGCCGCTATGCTGTGCGCCGTGCCCGTGCCCACGTAGGCGTTGAGGGGAACGGCGGAAGAGAGGCGGAGATTCTCAAAATCGGTTCCGCTGATGCCCGTAAACACGCCAGTCATGCTGTTGCGCAGGGAGTCCGGCGCGATGCCGGCCCGCTCAAGAGCTTCCCAGGAGACCTCCAGAAGCATGCGCTGCTGGGGATCGATTTCCCCGGCCTCGCGGGGGGAGATGCCGAAGAGGGCTGCGTCAAACGCCGCGGGATCTTTTACAAAACCGCCGAAACAGGTTTTACCGCCAATCCTGCGCCCGGAGATCGCGTCCGTTCCGGCGAAAAGCATCTTCGCGAGCGCTTCCGGCGAGCCGGCGCCGGGAAGGCGGCAGGCGAGCCCGATGATGGCCATGGGTTCGCATTTCGCTGCTTTTGCGCCGTTTTCCCCGGCCGATTCCCCGGAGAGAAACGCGGCCAGTTCGGAGACATCGGCGCAGTCATAGAAGAGAGTGGGGGAAAGCTGGCGCCCGAGAATCTGCTGCAGTTCCCCTGTCAGGGACACGGCGGTGGAAGAGTTCATGCCCATGGAACTGAAGGGCGTGTGCGGCGTGACCGCGTCCTTTCCGAGACCGAGCCGGGAAACCAGGCCTCTCATGAGCCAGGCTTCCCAGTTCTGCCAGAGCGTTTCGCCTGCTTCGGCCTCAGGCGGCGGCGTCATGCCCCATTTTTCGGCACCGGCCGCGCTTTCCTTTTCCTGCCACATGGCGAGCACGGGGAGCTCCCCGGCAAGATACATTTTCCGGCACACGGCCTGCTGGATTTTGCCGCTCGTGGTCTTGGGAACGCCGTGGCGCTTCACGAGCACAATGGCGTGGGGCAGCACATCAAATTCCTCAGTCAGCGTGGTGCGGATGGCCGTGAGCGCAGCCTCTCTCTTTTCGGGAGGAAGCTTCGTTTCGAAGACCGCGACAAGCCCTTCGCCTTTCCCGGTTTCCACGCCGAAGGCGGCGGCGCCGTTTTTCTCAAGGCCGGGGACGTTCTGGGTGACGCTTTCCTCCATGTCCTGGGGGAAGAAATTGCGCCCGTTTACAATGATCATTTCCTTGCGGCGTCCGGAGACGTAGAGGCTCCCTCTGTGCATGAAGCCAAGGTCTCCCGTGCGGAGCCAGCCACCTTCGCCCGTATCCGCGAGGACGGCTTTGAGGCTTTCCTCTGTTTCCTTCTTTTTGTGCCAGTAACCGGCAGCCACGCACGCGCCCCTGAGCCAGATTTCGCCGATCTCGTCCTCTCCCTCTGCCAGACGGGTATCCGGATTGACAATGCGGATTTCGGTGTTTTTTACCTCGCGGCCGCAGGTGACCAGAGGCCACGCGTTGGGATTATCCTCCGGGACAGTGACGATTCTGCCGGCCGCGTACTGTTCACGGTCAAGACAGACGGCATATTCGCCTCTGCCAATCCATGTGCCGCTTGAGAACAGGGTGTTCTCGGCAAGGCCGTAGCAGGGATAAAACACTTCCCTGGAAAGTCCCGTTCCCGCGAAACGCTCAAGGAACCGCTTTACGGTCTTGAGGCGTATGGGCTCGGAGCCGCAGTAACAGACCCTGACTGAGCTCAGATCAAGTTCCTTCAGCTGGGCATCGGTGATGCGCTCGCAGCAAGAATCATAGGCAAAATTCGGCGCACCGGTCAGATAGGCGTGATAATGCGAACAGGCCCTGAGCCAGGCAAAAGGACTGCGCAGGAAGGCCATGGGCGGCATGGTGATGCATTCGCCGCCGCAGAGTATGGGCGTGATGATGCCGCCAACGAGGCCCATGTCATGGAACGGGGGAAGCCAGCTCATGAAAATCACGCCGTCAGGCAGTTTCATGCCGCTGCAGATGCTCTGCCAGTTGGCGATGATGTTGCCGTGTGTGACAATGACGCCCTTGGGATCGCTGGTGGAGCCGGACGTGTACTGCAGCCAGCCGGGCGTGTCCGGAGAAAGCGGCAGATATTTCCAGTCAGCTGCCAGCCTGTCGTCAACCTCATCAAAATTAATGATGGACATATCCTCAGGCATGTCCATGCGCGCCCGCAGTTCCTCAACGGCTTTCATGAGGCGCGTATCCGTGATGATAATCTTCGCGCCGGAGTCATTCACGATGCGGGCAAGCCTTGAGAACGTGCGCGCCATGCGCGCGAGTCCGGGGGGCGTCATGGGAACCGCGATGGCCCTGGCGTACAGACAGCCGAAGAAGGACGAAATAAATTCCAGTCCTGGCGGGAGCATGAGCAGAACAGGGCAGCCGTCGCCTTTGCCCGTACTCCCAATGGCCGCAGCCACGGCTTTGGCGCGGGTGGTCAGCCGCGTATAATCCCACACAATTTCATGAGCCGGATCGCCATCGGGCAGGAAACGCAGAACCGGTTTATCCGGCTGCGCCGCGTGCAGTTTCTGCACAACATCGACTATCGAGACAAAGGTTTCTGAACTGGAAACGCCGCTTTCCGCTAACTGTTCTGGCATAAACAAGTCTCCCCAAAAATTTCGCTCTTCTTCGCCCTGATAGCTGCCAGCCGCGCAAAACAGGACGGCTGCGGCGGCAGATCCCGCCAGCATGGGCATGAATGTCAGTAGCTTTTTTGAAATTGAATGTCAATTTCAATTTATAAAAAAACACAGTTCTCCTCACGCTGCCCCGGCCGCAGCCGGCGGATCGAGACCTCGCGCGGGACTGTCCGGCACCATGTACCGGGCTCTGTGACTCTCCGGGACCATGATGGAAAAGTTCCGGCAGGAAACCCTTCTGGGCTGTCCGGATTCACTGCGGAACACTTTCAGAATGTCTGCGCCCAGGGAAAGCGGTCAGCACGGACTTCTGAACTTCCGGCCTGGCCGGTTTTGGGGAGGAGATGCTCACTGTGAAGAAGTTCCGGCTCAGGATAGTGACGCCATCACAGGCATTTTCCCGAAACCCTCAGAGCGTCCGGACCTTTCACGGGTCAGGGCCGCGCAGGCAGCGCCGGAGGCCTGAATGCCTCTGAAAGCCGCCTCACCGCGCTGCCAGGCCTGTTCATGACACTGGGAACGCCGGGGATTCGTGCCCAGGCCCCTGACGGAGGCTGCCGGATAGGGGACAGCCAGCCTGGAGAAGGAAGGAGACAGCTGATGGCAGGTCTCACCGGCAAAAAGCCTGCTGCGGCCCCCAGGCTCACCAGGAGAGATCTGCCTCCGGAAGAGGCCTACGGTACTGGCAGCAGGTGAGCGCTCTGCCGTGGTCCGGGGCGAAGAAGATCCCCGGTGAGTCAGGGGGAGCTTTCTATGTGAGCAGTCTAAACAGAAAGACCCCGCAGATCTTGTTCGCGGAAGCATCAGTGACGCCTCAGGAAAAGGCCGGCGCTTGTATGTTTTAAAACGTCCGCAAATAAGGACATATCTAATATAAGAGATGGAGCGACCGCCGGACAGAGCCTGTCTCCCGCACAAACAGGCAGCCTGCCACGAGAGACGGCAATGAGCTTTACGTGACGGACCTGCGGAAAATAAGCTGGAAAAATGAAAAGAGAGCTGCAATTGCCGGGCGTTTAAGAAAGAACAGATTGTCGGGACGGATGGTGGGGCCCTCCAATGCGTGAGTTTACAGGCTTAGCGGATTCATCCTTCTCGACTTTCACGCGATACCGGCTAACCGGCTATGAACCCCACATAGCGCGCACCGGGGACGTCTCCCTTCGGGCGACGGCTGGGGGAATGACACCGTGTCGCATCCGTCTGAAAAAATTTAGGCCAGCTGGGATACAAGTCAGGCAGGGAAGAAAGCCCCAGCTCCCCTGTCCACAGACGCAAAAAAGGCCGCTCCGGATAACCTCGGACGCCTGCGTTTTTTATCTTTCCTGCTCCGGGAGCTGAAGCCACCCGACCTCACTCCCGTACGCGCTGCGGCAGTGAGCCTGCTGCCAGAAGAGAAGGCATCGGTGACCGGGGAGAAGCAGCCGCATTGGAAGTATGGATAGACAGATGGTGTGCCATGCCGGGATCTGTATGGAGGCTTTTCCCGTGGCAAGGCGCGTTCGTACTGGCAGTACCTGGCCATTATGGAAAAAGGACACGGCCTGCGCATGCCTGCCTGCACCGGAAAGTCTTCCCCGCTGGACAGTCCATTCTGGGACAGGAATTCCCTTCCTAACGGCTTCAACTGCCGCTGTACTGTGATCCCGCTCTCTGAACTCTGATATGCAGAGGGAAGGGGGGCCGCTCAAACAAAGGCTGAGCTGAGGAACGTCCGCTGGCAGCCCAGGTGACTGGGGAATGACAGATTATCTGGCTGCCCAGCTTTATTGCCTGCGGATATATGCGGTGGAAGGTCCTGCGCCGATTTTTATGATGAGCCCGTTTTTTACCAGCTGAGTCAGGGTCCGCTCTACGGTGACTTTACTGATATCAGGACAGCTTTCCATAATTTCTTTTTTTGTTATAGAACCTATTTTTTGATTTATAACAGCTTTGATTCGATCGGGTTTCGACATCTTTTTGGTGACTAAATAGTTCACTCTGGTTTCGAATTCATTGTATGCTTTTACGATAATGCCCAGATAATATTTTATGAAAGGTCCGTAAATATTTTTGTTTTCATGCCACCCATACGAACTTAACTGAAGAGTTTCGTAGTATGTTTCTTTTGTTTTTTCAATTAACATTTCAATACTTATGTACTTCCCCACGATATATCCAGCCTTATAAAGGAGAAGTAATGTAAGCAGTCTGCTCATACGCCCATTGCCGTCATTGAAAGGATGAATACAAAGAAAGTCAAGAATAAACATAGGGATGAGAAGAAGCTTATCCCATTTACCCTGCTCCCATGCTCTGGAAAAGGTGGAGCACAGCGAATTCATCGCTTCTGCAGTCTGAAAGGCCGGAACCGGGATAAACCGGGTTCTCTGATGGCCTGATGCATCTGTCTCTGCAATAATATTATCCGCATTTTTATATTTTCCGCCAACAGTACCAGAGGAATAAGAGTATAGATTTCTGTGCAGCTGCAGAATTACATTAGGGGTAAAGAAAATGTACTCATAACTTTCATGTATAGTTTGGAGTACCTCACGGTATCCGGCGATTTCCTGTTCAGAACGATTACGCGGTTCTGCCTTGTGACTGACTAATTCTTTAAGGCGCTTGTCGCTGGTAAATATTCCTTCGATGCGGTTGGAAGCCCCTGTGCTTTGGATCATAGCCGCATCCAGTAACGTGCCTAATTCGTCAGTCTTTGCTTCCAAAAATAAATCCTGACGTCCTTTGTGCTCGTGAATTGAGGCGAGCAATTGAAGAATTTCGGGGGTTAAAAGCTCATCAGGTATTTTATTGTCATCAAAGGTGTGCATAAGGGTTTCCTTCATTTTGAAGCTATCTCAATCATTTTGGCATTAAATGATGGAGATAGCAATAAAATGAAGGAGATAAGGTGAGATTGAAGGGGACATCACTCCGGACAGAAAATCAGGCGAAAAATAATCCGGCCAAAAGCGCCGTTCCACCCTGATCGGTAGTTTGCCTGATGGGGTCCATTGATGGGAACAATGTGAGCAGTCCGGATTGAAGAAAGCCATCAGAAGCAATCAGGACGTGCTCTTTTCAGTCTCAAAATTTTTAGGGAGTGCATGACACCGGAAGTCATAAAGACGCTGCTCGAAATCGCGAACGGGCCGCAACGGGTGATTTACACACTGGCTGGACTTTTCTAAGGCAATCCCAGGAGGCGTTGCAGATATACGTGCGAGATTAACATACTAAAGGTAAAAACCGCCGGCAGCCAGCACCGGCGGTTTAGGTGCGCGGGCAGCCGGCCCGCACTGCACGGAGGAGTCCTGAAATTCAGAGGAGGGAGAACAGCAGGCAGGATCTGTTCTCCCGGCCGGGGGTAAGACACTGACAAGTACAGGAGGACGGAAATCTGTTCAGGCCTGGCAGCTGCCGTTCATGATGGCCTTTCTGACAAGGGCGTTTGCGGCGAGGTCAGCGGGCGTTTTTCCCTCGTCATCCCGGAGACTGGGGTCGGCTCCGGCCTGCATGAGCGCTTCGGCCACGCGTTTGTTTCCCCGTCCGGCTGCAAGGTGCAGGGCTGTCCAGCCGTAGACGTCCCTGGCATTGGGATCCGCGCCGGCATGGACGAGCAGGGCGGCCACCTCGGGGAGGCCGCGATCCACGGCCAGCTGCAGGGGAGAGCGTCCCTCTCCGTCTTCGACGTCGACGTCAGCGCCGGCATCCAGGAGAAGTTTTACGCGTTCCGTGATGCTCTCATCGCAGGCATAAAAGACTGTGGCCGTAAGCACGGACATGCCGCAGTTGTCGCGTATTTCAGGATTCGCGCCGCTGTCGATAAGATATGACATCATCTCTGTCGTCCTGGCCCAGTGCAGCGGCGTCATGCCCATATTGTCCTGACTGTTGACATCACATCCGCCATCAAGCAGTTCCTTCATTTCTCCGATATTTCCCGTAAAGGCGGCTCTGGTCATTCTGGTCCAGCCGCGGCTGTCGCATGCCTCAGCCTCCCTGATGGTCTTTTCGCGCATGACGTTCTCCTTTTTCTCCCCCGTCAGGGGAGATCGCCGTATTTCTTTTTCTTTCTGACGTTCTGCACTCTGACAGAGCCTTTCGACAGGAGAGCTTCGCTCAGGTGACATTCGCGTTGCGCGTCTTTTTCCCCTGCCGGGGCTGAAGAAACAAAAGGCCCCCGGGCTTTCGCCGGAGGCCTTCTGTTTCTCACGCAAAAATCGAATCAGGCCAGGAAGCCCCGTACCCAGGGAGATGCCTGCTCATAGATCAGGGAAGCGCCCACAAAGGTCATGACGACACCGGAAACACGCCCGGCCAGCACAGCGAGCGAGGCGCGGCTCCTGAGCAGGAATTCTGCTCCGAAGCCGACGCCAAGATAGATCATCGCGCAGGTGGCGAGATGAATGGCTCCGAGGGTGATCATCTGCAGCTCCGGTGAAAGCGGCAGGGAAGGCCTTACGAACTGCGGCAGAAGAGCGAAGAAGAGCAGAAAGACCTTGGGATTCAGCCCGCTCACGCAGGCACCCCTGAGCCACCAGCTCTTTCTGGTATCAGCCCTGGCGCCGTTTCCCTGCGCGATGCGGCCGGGATGACGGAGCATGCCTACGCCGAACCACAGCAGATAAATGGCGCCAGCCGCGGTGAGCGCTGTCATGAGAGCGGGACTGCCCGCGAGAATCCGGCCGGCCCCGAAGGCGACTGTGAGCATCATTACCGTGTGTCCTGTTATGAGGCCGGCAACAGCCGGCATCACCCGATGGCCTTTCAGGCCGGCTGCGATGCAGCAGGCCCAGTCAGGGCCGGGCGTAAGGCTGAGAAGAATAGAAAGAGCCCAGAAAGCGCCAATTATTGTGAAGTCCATAATCTGCCTCCGCTTCTGCGGGAAAAATCCGCTTTGTGCTTGATGGGAGGCATAATATGCCGTATGTCCCGCAATGTGCTTCCAAATTTTCATTCTTTGGGGACGTATTTTAGGAGATTTTAGCAAATGGATGAGATAGATCGCAAAATTCTTGCTGAATTACAGCACAACGGGAGAATTTCTGTCTCCGATCTTGCCCAAAAGATCGGCCTGAGCGACTCTCCGTGCCACCGCCGGCTGAAGGCTCTTGAAAAGGCGGGTATCATCACAGGCTACAGGGCTGAAATCAATGCCGCGGCAGTGGGGCTGGGGTTTTCCGCGATAGTTTTCGTCACGCTGAAGGAATGCACGGCCCAGCTGGTGGAAGGGTTTGAGGAGGCCGTGCAGAGGGTGCCTCAGATTACAGACTGCCGGAGGCTCTTCAATACGCCAGACTACATCGTGACCGTGGTGACCAGAAGCATCACGGAATATCAGGAGCTTTATGATGATACGCTGAGCCGTCTTCCGGGTGTCTTAAGGCTGAATTCGACCATCGTCATGAAGGATGTGATTCCCGGCCGCGGGCTTCCCCTGTAAAAACGAAAAAGCCCGCCGGCTCCGGAAGAAGCAGGCGGGCGGGATGTTCAGCGGAAAAAGGAAGGACTAGTAGCGTCTGAAATCGAGGCGGGGGCGGTAGATGGCTGGGATGTGGTGGAAGGTGCCGGGAGGACTCCTCGGCATCATGGCTGGAGGAGAGGCTGTTGCGCCGGAAGAGGCGGAAGTTGGAACCTATCCGTGGTTCAGAGGCGCTATGCTGCGGGCGCTGAAGGGTAATGGTTTTAAAAACATTGCCCCATGGTTTAATGAAGACCAGTCGCCGAAGATACTCTCTGGGTATTTTGAGCCTGAGGTGTTGAGGCAGGTTAATGCACTGTATCCTGGGAGAAGCAACAAAATATATATCGCTCCACATGGCCTTGCTACGAGGTGGAACAAGGACGGGCAGAAACCGTGGGAAACGCTGGATTTGTTTGAAGCGGTAATGAATGATCGAAATTCACAAATTATCAGAAATTATAGCAGGGCCAGAGGTTCTGCTCCATATGGGGTGCTGGCCAATGATGAATCAGGGTATGTGTTTTCACCATTAGAACAAAAAAAAGACAGCTTCTATCTGAAGACTGTCTTCAGGCCGAACAAAAGCCAGTTGCAAAGACTTGGCATCAGCGGAGGGTCGTGTCCATCCTCATCTCTAGCACGCTATGCCAGCTCAGTTGCTGGTACGGAGAACCTCCCCGTAGCTAGTTCACAGCAGTCACGATTTTCTGTTGACGCTGATGCCAGAGAAAAACTAGCTAAAAACAAGAATAACGTCAATGAAACCTCGCTGGTTATGCCACCTTTCAAAGTTCAAAGGACGGCACAAGAAGAAGGTAGCGACGATAATCATTTTGCACGTCAGATAGGCATCGGAGCCAGATCTCTGTTATCTGGGGCTCTCGACGGGCTGTCTCTGGGCCTCGCCATGCCTGGAACAACCCTTTCAGACTATCTTGGGCTTCCAAAGCCCGAAAAAGGCACTCCGGAGGAGCTTGTGAGTGGTCTTATCCGGGGGGCGGCAGATATGGCGCCGGCTATTTACTCCCGGGGGCAGGCCTGGCAAAGGCCGCAGCAGCGTATCCAAAAGCTAAAATGCTCGGGGAATATTTTGCGTCTGCTCCTTACCTGCAGACCGGGCTGGGGGGATTGGCGGGACTTCTCGATGTCATGGGAAAAAGTGGAGGTGATTAATAATGTCAGTCGCAGACTACAATACAGCACCGGATCAGAATACCAGTATCAGCGGTATTAACGTAGCGGAGGGGTGCCTTCCGTCCAACGTGAACAATGCCATCCGTCAGCTCATGGCGGACATCGCGCAGGAGCACACCGATGTGGCGGCGAAAATAGAATCAGCGCTTAAACAGATATCTGACGTGTCCGGTGACCTCGACAAGCACAAGGTGCCTAAGGGCACGATCGCGCTCTGGAGCGGCACGACGGCGGATATCCCCACCGGGTGGGCGCTCTGCAACGGGCAGGCTGGTACAAAAGACCTGCGCAATCGTTTTGTTGTTGGTGCAGGAGGCGAATATAAATTCCATGTTCAAAATTATAAAGGGGATTTGCAAACCGTCTGTGGATCTTTTGCAGGTCAGAATAGTGCATCGAAAGCTAAAGCTCTTATGACTAAAGGAGTTACTGAGCTAATAGTCAAGGCTGGTTCTGCCATGAATACCTTCTATTCTGGTTCTGGTAACCCCATAATATACGGCATGTTTAAAGCTCAGAATGCCGATTACACGCTTCACGCTGTATAGCGGGAGAAACAGAAAAGCCCCGGGGAAACCCCGGGGCTGTGCGGCGGACCCTCTGCACCTGATGCTTGGTGCACCGTGGTGCAGGTTAATATTTAACTTATTGTATTAATTGAATTTTATTTAGTAGCGGTAGTAATCGGGCTTGAAGGGGCCGTCGACGCTGATGCCGAGGTAGTCGGCCTGCTGCTTGGTCAGTTTGGTCAGCTTCGCGCCGATGCGGCCGAGGTGCAGGCGGGCAACTTCCTCATCGAGATCCTTGGGAAGGGTGTAGACCTTCTTCTCAAGAGTGTTGTCGCTGGCGAGACGGATCTGGGCGAGCACCTGGTTGGTGAAGCTGTTGGACATGACAAAGCTGGCGTGGCCGGTGGCGCAGCCGAGGTTCACGAGGCGGCCCTCAGCGAGCACGATGATGGAGCGGCCGGAGAGGAGCTTCCACTTGTCCACCTGGGGCTTGATGTTTGTCTTCACGCAGCCCGGGGTGGAAGTGAGGTAGTGCATGTCGATTTCGCTGTCGAAGTGGCCGATGTTGCAGACAATGGCCTCGTCCTTCATATGTTCCATGTCATCGCCGGTGATGACGTTGATGTCGCCGGTGCAGGTGACATAGATATCAGCGATGGGCAGGGCGTCCTGCACGGTGCAGACTTCATAGCCTTCCATGGCGGCCTGCAGGGCGCAGATGGGGTCGACCTCGGAGACGAGCACGCGGGCGCCGAAGCCGCGCATGGACTGGGCGCAGCCCTTGCCCACATCGCCGTAACCGCAGATCATGACGACCTTGCCGGCGATCATGATGTCAGTGGCGCGCTTGATGCCATCGGCCAGGGACTCACGGCAGCCGTAAAGGTTGTCGAACTTGGACTTGGTCACGGAGTCATTGACGTTGATGGCCGGGAAAAGCAGTTTTTTGGCGGCTTCGAGCTGATACAGCCTGTGGACGCCGGTGGTGGTTTCCTCGGAAACGCCGCGGACATGGGCGGCTACGTTGTGCCAGTGGTGGGGATCCTTTGCGTAGCGGTTCTTCAGGCGGGCCAGGATGACGGCCTCTTCCTCGCAGGAAGCGGGCTTGTCGAGCAGGGAGGGATCATCCTCGCAGTCGCAGCCCTTGTGAATGAGCAGGGTGGCGTCACCGCCATCGTCCACAATGAGGTCAGGTCCTTTGCCATCCGGCCAGGTCTGCGCCATTTCGGTGCACCACCAGTAGTCCTCGAGGCTTTCACCCTTCCACGCGAAGACTTTGGCCATCCCGTCGGCGGCGATGGCCGCGGCGGCGTGATCCTGGGTGGAGAAGATGTTGCAGGAAGCCCAGCGGATGTCGGCACCGAGCTCATAAAGCGTCCTGATGAGCATGGCCGTCTGGATGGTCATATGCAGGGAACCGGTGATGCGCAGTCCCTTAAGAGGCTTGCTCGGGCCGTACTTTCTGATGCATTCCATGAGGCCGGGCATCTCACGCTCGGAAAGCTGCATTTCCTTGCGTCCGAAGTCTGCGAGATTCAGATCCTTTACTTTGTAATCCAGGGAAAGGTCGAGTTCCTTGACCATGTACAGGGTCCTCCATTGAAAAAAATGCGGCGCCTTGTAACGCGCCTGGTTATTAATCACTATATGCGAATTACCGAATATAGTTTTCCCCAGTCCCTGTCAAGCACTTCACCGGAGGGAAAAATTTCCCGGAAACAAAAAAGCCCGGACGCGCAGAATCCTTTCCGCCAGAGATACGGCGGAAAGGTCCGGCTGAACCGGGCAGAGAAAAATGAGGGGGCAGGGGATTACTGGCAGCGGAGAGACGCGTTGCAGCGGCTGTCCATGATGAAGCGGGCCGCGTGGCGGGCAAACCCCGTGCTGTAGGAGCGGTTATTTGAGAGGCTCTGGGAGCGCGCGTTGCCGGCCATGGAAGGCAGGCGGCGTCCAATGCCGTTGAGTGTGCCGCAGATTTTTTCCACCGCTCCCGGCACAGGCTTGAGAGGGATACCGGAATCATAGCAGAAGAGAGAGGAGGAGACTCTCACGCGGTAGACGGATACATCCTGATCGCGCAGAAGGTTCTCCTTTTTTTTCTCTTCCGCGGCCCGTCGGACCTCAATGCGCTCCTTCATCTTTTCCAGAGTGCCGGGTGCCGTGCTTTTGCGCCTTTCCGCGCCGTGCCGCTGCCTGACTTTCGCCAGACAGACAGACGGCTGAGCGCCGTCCTGTATCTCCTGATCGTCCATCGTGTCTCCCTGTTGTTTTGAGAGGGCTGACAAAAAAATAAAAATGCCGGCAGCGGACGCGGGACGCCGTCCGCGGGTGAAGCCGCGCTGTCAGACATTTCCCCGGAGGTAACGGCCGCATGTATTCTTCAGGGCAGCCGATATGCCACACGGGGAAAACTATAGTCAGGGGAAAAGGCCTTGGCAAGGACTTTCAGGAACGTTGCTGCCGGAGAGCCGGTGACGGACAGAAAAAATTTTTTGGGAAAAATTAACAATCCGCAAAAAAAGCATTGCCTATTTTTCCAAAAAGGTTAGTCTTCAATTTTGTGGAGGCTCCCTCTGTGTGTGTTACCGTATGTGCGCAGTGCGGTGGCACACGAGCCCCACGGCCAGGCTGCCCGCAAGGGCGTCTCGGCTATTTCCCGGGGACCCTGTCCCCGGGATTTTTTTTGTATGGGATCAAAAAAAGAGGCCTCTTTCCATACTGCGCCGGGAACCGGCGCCGGAAAAAAGCCTCTGAAAAACGATACCCGCCCGTGCGGAAGAAACGGGCTGCCGCGTGGAAGAAGAAGCGGGCCGGCCGTCCCCAGTCCGTCCTGAGTATGGAACCATGCGGGGAACTGCCCAGGGGAGTGACGCGCCCTTCCGGGGCAGCGCTTATTCCGGGGATGACTCCGCGCTCGCCGTGCGTTCATCCCCGGTAAAGGGGCAGGGGCCGGAGCTCTGGCTGCCGGGTGTCACGGAAATCATCCCCGGATTTCCCCGGAGGAAAACGTTACTGCTCAGCCCCGGCCAGCAGATTCCTGGAAGGAGCGGGGTTCTCCCTCGCCGGAAAAAAGCGCGATTTGCGGCCTTCGAGGTGTTTCCAGGCCGGCCGGTCCAGGAAATTGCCGGACATGCTGCGTACGTTCTCTTCCATCTCCTGGTACAGCTTCCAGGGTATGGAGAAGGCGAGAAGTTCGTTATCGATGAAGCGCCTCGCGAAGAGATCGGTCATGGAAATGATGGCTCTGGGGAATTCCCTTCTGTTTTCCTCTTCGGTCAGGAGGCAGAAGGTCACGCAGGCCGAAGCGCTTGGCACAATGACATTGTCAAATCCCGCGCGGCCAAAGTTGGCCATGGCCGTCAGAGCGGAGAGCTGATCGCAGTCCGCGTACATGACGACCATGCGCGGCGTCTCGTTTACCTTCACAAGGGAAAGAGGACGGAAAATCACGTATTCCTCGGGGATATTTCTGTAGGGCGTATTTTCCCTGTCCGCGGCGGCGAATTCCACGGTCTTTTTGAGTCCGAGAGGCTCCCGGCCCGGCATGGCCTTCACGCCGGGGACACCGCAGGTCATATGTCCGTCAACGCGCGCCGTACGCTTATCATTGAGGCACAGCCCATGACGTCCGCCGTGACAGACGCCCGTACTGTGCCCGACGGCAAAGGTCCTGCCGCGCATGGCCGCGCTCAGCATGGCCGCGGCGCAGACCCACTGCCCATCGGGATACGTCCTCGCGTCGGAGGGTTTCTCGCCGCTGAAAAGGATGGCGGCGGGCTCGTAGCGCAGGTGCAGTCTCTCAGCCAGTTTGCTTTGCATAACTCTTCTTCTCCCAGAATAATGTAAGCCGGTCTCTTTCCGGCAGACGCATATTCCGCCCGCGGAGGGAAAGCGTATGTGATGAAAATCAAATCTTCCCGAAGCGTGGGCCTGTTTGTCGGAATTTCTTTACAAGGTGCGCGTTCGGCGATATACAGACGGAGAACTTATATCAATATAGCTGGATATAATGATTTTTCCAGTGCGGCATGGCCTCCCGCGGGAGCGCCGGCCGGAAGACAAACTTCAGCGCGTATCCATGGAGGAAACGCATCATGCAGACCAAAGGCACCTATTATTTTACCTCTGAGTCCGTCACCGAAGGTCATCCCGATAAAGTCGCCGACCAGATTTCCGACGCCGTCCTCGACACTCTTCTTGAGCAGGATCCCGACGCGCATGTGGCCTGTGAAACGCTCGTGACCACGGGCATGGCGCTCATTTGCGGCGAAATCACCACCAAGGGGTACGCTGATCTGCCTACCGTAGTCCGCAGCACCATCCGCAATATCGGTTACGACAATTCCGAAATGGGCTTTGACTGGCGCACCTGCGCTGTCATCTCCACCATCGATCATCAGTCCCCTGACATCGCCCAGGGCGTCAACCGCGAGAAGCCCGAGGATCAGGGTGCCGGCGACCAGGGCATGATGTTCGGCTACGCCTGCGACGAGACCGCCACGCTGATGCCTGCTCCCATCTACTGGGCCCATCAGCTCTCCATGCGTCTCGCCAAAGTGCGCAAAGAAGGCATCGTTGATTTCTTCCGTCCCGACGGCAAGACCCAGGTCTCCTTCCAGTATCAGGACGGCCGCCCCGTGCGCATCAACAACGTGGTCGTGTCCACCCAGCATGCCGAGAGCGCGTCCCAGGCCGACATCATCGAGGCCGTGAAGAGTCAGGTCATCCGCCCCGTGCTCGAACCCTCCGGCTTCTTCGATGAAAAGAACTGCGACATCTTCATCAATACCACCGGACGTTTTGTCGTGGGCGGCCCCATGGGCGACAGCGGCCTTACCGGACGCAAGATTATCCAGGACACCTACGGCGGCACCGGCCATCACGGCGGCGGCGCCTTCTCCGGCAAGGATCCCTCCAAGGTTGACCGCTCGGCAGCGTACATGGGCCGCTACATTGCCAAGAACGTTGTGGCTGCCGGCCTCGCAAAGGTCTGTGAAGTCCAGATCGCTTACAGCATCGGCGTCGCCGAACCCGTGAGCGTGCTTGTCACCTCCCAGGGCACAGGCGAATATCCCGATGAGGTTCTGACTCAGGCCGTACGCGACGTCTTCGATCTGCGCCCGTACTTCATCACGAAGCGCCTCGATCTCAAGCGCCCCATCTACTCCAAGACTTCCTGCTACGGTCACTTCGGCCGCGAACTTCCCGAGTTCACCTGGGAAAAGAAGGACGCCGTGAACGATCTGCTCACCGCGGTCCAGAAGCACTAGCCGGGGGAGCGCATGGCCATTTACGTTTCCGGTTCCCTGGCTTTTGACCGCATCATGACCTTCCATGGGAACTTCCAGGATCACGTCCTCATGGACAAGCTGCATATGCTCAATATCAGCTTCATGGTGGACAGCATGAACGAGCGCAGGGGCGGCTGTGCCGGCAACATTGCCTATACGCTGGCCCTCCTCGGGGAACACCCTGTGGTCGTGGCCGCTGCCGGCAAAGACTTCGGCGGCTACCTCGCCCATATGAAGAAAGTGGGCGTCGCGACAGAGGGTATCCGTATCGTGAACGATCAGTTCACGGCCCTCTGCTACATTACCACAGACCTTAAGGGCAACCAGATCACCGGCTTTTTCCCCGGCGCCCTGGCCGAACCCTGTTCCTACAGCTTCCCCTTTATCTGTTCCGGTGATCTCGCCATCGTCTCTCCAGGTAACATGGACGACATGGCCCGTCTGCCTGACCTCTACAGAGAGAAGGGCGTGCGCTTCATCTTTGATCCCGGGCAGCAGCTGCCCGTGTTCACCGATCAGGCGCTCATCCGGGGCGTACAGGGTTCCCTGGCCTATGTCTGCAACGACTACGAGCTGGGCATGACCTGCAAGAAGCTCGGCATCAGTGATACCGACATGTTCAGGTACACCGAGTGGCTCATCACCACCGAAGGCGAGAAGGGCTCCCGCGTGCGCGGCCGTGACGGTACGGATGTGCAGATTCCTGCCGCTCCCTGCAGCCGCGTCGCCGATCCCACCGGCGCGGGCGACTCGCACCGTGCCGGACTGCTCCTCGGTCTGAGCAGGGGACTTTCCGTTCCCGAGGCCGCGAAACTCGGTTCCGTGTCAGCGAGCTACGCCATCGAACAGATGGGCACGCAGGAACACTCCTTCACCAGGGAGGACTTTAAGCAGCGTTACGAGGCTGCCTACGGCCCCATGCCCATCGAGCTGTAAGAAAGGTTCTCAGAGTTTTAGCCGGTTTTCTGTTGACAGGACGGGCCTCTTAGCGTAGACAACTAACCCACGCGCATTGGGCTATCGTTCAATTGGCAGGACACCGGATTCTGGCTCCGATAATCAAAGTTCGAGTCTTTGTAGCCCAGCCACGCATTGCGTCCCCATCGTCTAGTCGGCCCAGGACACCGGCCTTTCACGCCGTCAACAGCGGTTCAAATCCGCCTGGGGACGCCAAATTTGAGTACAATGAAGAACGCCAAGATGTATAACGTCTTGGCGTTCTTTGTTTTTTCTTTTCGGTATGGTTTCCCGAAGTCCAGCTTCGTCCGCTTGCATCCGAATATTTTATGGGTATATCCGTAGGTAGAACTGTGGTATGACATTTCTGATACCTACATGAATAACCGCGCGGAATCAAAAATATTTTTATCCATGTGGGTATCTCTTTTCGAGGTACAGGAGCTTGTCGAACGCCTGCTCGAAAAAAGCATTGAGGTGAAGGCCCCGACACTCGCCCAATACCTGAGCGAGTTCAGACGACAAAAACAAAAGAAGAAAGACACACCCCGCACCGCTTTGACGAAAGTGGCGGCTTCCATGCCCTCTGCCTACAACCGAGAATCGGACAGATGCGGCGGTGGATTTGTTCAGCCGGACATCCCCGACGAAGAGTTATAATGTTATCAACAGGGAGTCTTCCCAAGATAGCGATATGGGGGGCAATTTGCGGATTGCCTCCCTGTTTTTCAATAGACTGTAAAGCGATTGAAAAATGCCTTCCCTCTTAGTATTTTCAGGGAAATCGCATTCCCCGCTATCAGGAGACCTTTGAAGATGACCGACAACAGAAAAGAGCAGGAACGCGCGGAACTTCACCGCGCCATATGGAACATAGCCAATGACCTTCGTGGAAGCGTTGATGGCTGGGACTTCAAGCAGTATGTCCTGGGGATGCTGTTCTACCGGTATATTTCCGAAAATCTGACGGTCTATCTCAACAAGAGGATGGCAGATGCTGGGTTCGACGGCTTCGACTATGCAAATATGCCCGATGAGAAAGCGGAAACAGCCCGCCGGGAAATGGTCTCCACCAAGGGCTTTTTCATTCTGCCGAGTGAACTTTTTGCCAATGTCTGCCGGAATGCCGCACAGGACGACAATCTGAATGCAACGCTGGAAAAGACATTCAAGCATATAGAGGAATCCGCATCCGGTTCGGAAAGCGAAGACAATTTTAAAGGTCTGTTTGACGATATGGACGTCAACAGTAAAAAACTGGGCGATACCGTAGCCAAACGCAATGAAAAGCCGGTCAAACTGCTGCAAGGCGTTCAGGGCATGAACCTCGGCAGCAATTATCAGGACAATACCATTGACGCTTTCGGCGATGCCTATGAATTCCTCATGGGCATGTATGCTTCCAATGCAGGTAAAAGCGACGGGGAATACTATACGCCACAGGAGGTTTCGGAGCTTCTTGCCAGAATAACCACCGTCGGCAAAACAACGGTCAACAAGGTTTATGATCCGGCCTGCGGCTCCGGCTCCCTGCTGTTGAAGTTTGCCAAGATACTCGGCACGGAAAACGTGCGTGACGGATTTTTCGGTCAGGAGATCAATATTACGACGTATAACCTTTGCCGCATCAATATGTTCCTGCATGATGTGGGGTATGACAAGTTCGACATCGCCCTTGGTGACACGCTGACCGATCCGCAACACTGGGATGATGAACCGTTTCAGGCTATTGTTTCCAATCCTCCGTATTCCATCAAATGGGCTGGGGAAGATAATCCGGTTCTCATCAATGACCCTCGTTTTGCTCCCGCCGGAGTGCTTGCGCCGAAATCCAAGGCCGACCTCGCCTTTATTCTCCATGCCCTGTCGTGGTTGTCCGCTGACGGTACGGCGGCCATTGTCTGTTTTCCCGGCGTCATGTACCGGGGCGGCAAGGAAGGAAAGATCCGCAAGTACCTCGTAGACAATAACTATGTGGATTGCGTCATTCAGTTGCCGGACAACCTCTTTTTCGGGACGCCCATTGCCACCTGTATCATGGTGCTGAAAAAGGGCAAGAAGGATAATACCGTACTGTTCATTGACGCTTCTGCCGAGTGCGTGAAGGCGACCAATTCCAACAAGCTGACGGACGCCAATACCGGGAAGATTCTTGATGCCTTTATCAACAGAAAGGACGAAAAATACTTTGCCAGAGTCGTCCCCAGCGCCGAAATCGAGGCGCAGGGCTATAATCTTTCTGTTAGCACCTATGTGGAGCAGGAAGACAGGCGCGAAGTCATAGATATTCGCCAGCTCAACAGACAGATTGAAGAGATCGTGGCGCGTGAAGCTGTACTTCGCGCCGAAATTGTCAAAATCATCGCCGAAATAGAGGGCTGACGCCATGAATATTGATGAACGCAGCCTTGCCAATGCGCAGCGTCTGTTCGAGAGCGGCGTCATTGACCGTATGGAAGTGGGCACGACAAAAGGCCTGCAACAAATACATGCCTGGCTTTTTGACGGTCTGTACGACTTTGCCGGGCAGATACGTACCGTCAATATCGCCAAGGGCAACTTTCGCTTTGCCAACTGCCTGTACCTGAAAGAAATTCTGGCTGTTATCGAAAAAATGCCGGAAACGACCTTTGAAGAAATCATCGCCAAATACGTGGAGATGAACATTGCCCATCCCTTCCGGGAAGGAAACGGCCGTGCCACGCGGATCTGGCTGGACATGATGCTGAAGAAGAACTTGGGCAGGGTGGTGGACTGGCAATGGATAGACAGGGATGCCTATCTTCAGGCCATGGAGCGCAGCCCTGTGAATGATTTGGAGTTGCGTGCGCTTGTCCAGCCCCATTTGACGGATAAAATCACCGACCGTGAAGTTATCTTCAAGGGAATCGAGCAGTCCTATTATTATGAAGGATACAGAAAATGAGCAGACTTGAAGAACTTATTGCGGAATTGTGCCCCAATGGAGTGGAGTATAAGGCATTGGGAGAAATTGGTATATTTATCCGTGGAAGTGGCTTACAAAAGAAAGATTTTACTGAGTCAGGTGTTGGATGTATCCATTACGGACAAATATATACTTTTTATGGGAGTGGTGAATTTTCACTCCAAGTGCAAGATCCTGATAGAGTCCATATAGTGGTGTAAATTCCCGTGGCAAAAAGTTGAGCCATGGGAACGCCTTCGGTATGTTTGGAATTGCAGAACCACCCAAACCGAAAGGAGAACACCATGGCTCAGATCATTCTTAACTTAGAATTCGATGAAATTCTACGGGCATTTACGACAGGGGCTAAAAATGAAGGACTTCGTCTTCTGCTCCAAAAGGGGCTCAATGCCATGCTTGAGAGGGAGTCCTCAGAACAGCTGGGAGCAAAGCGCTATGAGCGCACAGAGGAGCGCACTGACAGCCGTAACGGCGTGCGCACGCGTGAGCTGAAGACCCGTATAGGCAGATTAACTCTGAACGTACCCAGACACCGGAATCAGCCATTCAGGACGATGCTCTTTGAAAACTATTCGCGCAGTGAACAGGCCCTTCTCACGACCATGACAACCATGGTTCTGGAAGGTGTTTCCACCCGGAAGATCGCCCGTATAACGGAAGAGCTGTGCGGAACGTCATTTTCGAAATCAGCTGTTTCTGAGATCTGCAAAAGCCTGGATGCTTACGTGGATGAATTCAGGAACCGTCCTCTGACAGATTCCTACCCATTCCTCACTGTTGATGCCACGTACTTTAAGGTGCGGGAGAACCACCGGGTGACGGCCAGGGCACTTATGACAGCCTTTGCCGTCAACAGCAGAGGACTTCTGGAAGTTGTTGGATTTAAAGCATATCCCAATGAATCCACTGAGACATGGACCGATTTTTTGTCAGGATTGAGACAGCGGGGGCTGACAGATCCGCGGATGATTATCTCTGATGCGCATGGAGGGATTGTCGCCGCAGCCGGCAGAGTATTTCCGACTCTTCCCTGGCAGCGGTGTCAGTTCCACTTTGCAGGAAACATTACCGCGAAAGCTCCGGCGAAGTACCAGGCCGGACTGAGCTCAGAGCTGACGGAAATGTTCAACTGCAGAACAATCGGAGAGGCCAGAAAAAAGCGGGACCAGATTCTCTCTGACTACAAAGATATCGCAGAGTCAGCCATGCTCTGCCTGGATGAAGGATTTGAGAGTGCCATGACTGTGATGGCTCTGCCGGCGGGACTCAGGCGGTTCTGCAGAACATCCAATCATATTGAGAGGCTCAACAGGGAATGAGAGCGCCGCTCCAGCGTGATCGGCATATTCCCCAATGAAGAGTCTCTGGTAAGGACCATGGGCGCAGTCCTGATTGAAGAAAGCCATCAGAGACAATCGGGCAGAGCTCTTTTCAGTCCCAAAACTTTTAAGAGTTCATGACACCGGAAGTCATGAAGACGCTGATTGAAATCGCGAACGAGCAGCAACGGGTGATGGCCGCCTAGGCGGCCATCACCCGTTGTTCCCCGAAAGGCAATTTTACACACTAATCCTGACTTGACTTTCGTTGCCCTGCGTTCGAAAAATAATTCATGTCCATCGGGTAGAAAGTTCGATGGCAGGCGGCTTCGTTCCCAGGCGTGGACGGGGCAGCCCTGCACCCGTTGTCTTGCACATATACGGGGAATACCTATAATATAAGGAAACGCGGTATTTCGCCGTAAGGCAGCATGCCTGCTTTCTCTTCATTTTTCCCGGAGGAAATTATGCAGACTTCCCGTAGCGTCGCCTACAGCGGCGCCAGTGTTGCTTCTCTTTATATGCGTCAGGTCTACATGTGGATGGGGGCTGGCCTGTTCCTGACCGCTCTCGTGTCTTGGGGCGTTGCTTCGTCCCAGGCCGCGATGCAGCTCATTTTCAGCAACGCCTTTGTTCTCATCCTTCTGTGCGTCGCCCAGCTCGGCCTCGTCATTGCGCTTTCCGCGGCTGTGCACAGGATGAGCGCCCAGACCGCTACTCTGTGTTTTTTGGCGTATGCGGTCCTGACCGGTGTCACGCTTGCTTCTATTTTCGTTGTGTATCCCATGGGCTCCATCGCCAACGCCTTCCTGTCTACGGCAGGCATGTTTGTAGCCATGTCCATATACGGGACGGTAACCAAGCGTAATCTGGCTGGTATGGGCAACTTCCTGTTCATGGGCCTTATCGGCCTGCTTATCGCCATGGTGGTCAATATTTTCCTGGTCAGTTCCATGATGGACTTTGTTATCAGCGCCGTGGGCGTGGTGCTCTTCACGCTTCTGACCGCCTATGACACCAATCAGCTCCGTATCTTTGGCTCTTCCGCCCCGCTCGATGACGAAGTGGCTGTCCGCCGCGGTGCCATTCTTGGCGCGCTGACTTTGTATCTTGACTTCATCAACCTCTTCCTGATGTTGCTGCGCCTTTTTGGCAACAGCGACCGCTAACGGCTGACGCATCTGAATCTTTAAGGCCGCGGCCCCTCTTCGGGCCGCGGCCTTTTTTGTGCCTTGTCCGCGCGATGTTTCTTTTTCAGGGAAAATAAGGAAAGATAGCGCCCTCGCAAGGAACAGCGCCTCCCGCAACGGGCCAGAAACCAGAGGAGAAAGCCAGGATATGCATCGGGAAAAACAGTTTTTAGGGAAAAAAGAAAGGACACTCGGCAGAGAAGACGTTCTGCTCGCTCTGGCTTCAAAAAAAAGCCGGAAATTTGAAGCCCTGTGCCGAGTCCTCGGACTGCGCGATGCCTCGGGTGTCAAAAAGCTGAGAGAGATTCTTGCCGGTCTTGAAGAAGAAGGGCGTGTTTCCTGTTCAGGTGGGCGCTGGAGTTCGGCGAAGTCTTCCATTGAACTCACCGGCACCTATGTGCCTCTGCCCACCGGCATCGCCATTATCCGGTGTGACGATAATGAAAATGGTGTAAAAACCGTGGAAGAAGAGGACTGCAACCCCGCGCTGATACCCGGCGATACTGTCGCTGTCTCTGTGGCCCTGGACTCAATTCTTTTGTCTCAGCACCATGGGAGCCATCCCCATGGACGCATTACCCGTATTGTGCAGGAAAACCGCAAACCATTCCCGGCAGTCCTGCATATCATTCATGCACGGGGTGGGGTGCGCCTAAAAGCCGTTCCCTTAAATCCTGCCTGCCGGGGTTCGTATCCGGTCTCTGGTGTGCCTGAGGATGTGCATGACGGGGATACCATTCTCGTGCGCTCCACAGAACGCGACATCATGGAGCGCCGCTGCGAAGTGGAATTTGTAAAATCCTGCGGAGCCATGGATACCATAGCCATGCAGGAAAAGCTGGTTAAAATAAACCATCTGGTTCCCGCCGAATTTCCCCCTGCGGTCCTCGAGCAGGTTGAAAACCTTGTTCCTGAACCCTCGGAAGAAGACATGGCAGGGCGCAGGGATCTGCGCGATCTGCCCTTCGTAACCATAGACGGCGACACGGCCAGGGATTTTGACGATGCTGTTGAAGTGGAGCGTCTGGGAGAAGGAAAGTTTCTTCTGCGCGTGGCAATTGCTGATGTGAGCCACTATGTGCGTACGGGAAGCCCCATGGATCGGGAGGCTCAGGACAGGGGAAACTCCTGGTATTTCCCGACGTCCGTGGAACCCATGCTCCCGAAAGAACTTTCCAATGGCCTGTGCAGTCTTAATCCCGGCGTGAACCGCCTGGTCATGTGGGCAGAAATACCTTTTGACGCCGGGGGAAGACCCGGAAAAGCGGCTTTTGGAACTGGTGTCATCCGATCGTTCGGCCGCCTCACTTATGACGGCGTGAGGGATGTTCTCCTCCTGCATGATGCCGCGGCTGAGGAACGGTTCAGGGAGACAGTCAGGGAGCCCGCGCGCGTGCTGGCCATGCTTGGGGTTGCTCTTGAGCTTTACAGGATTCTCCGGGAGGCCCGCATAAGGCGGGGCAGTCTTGATTTTGATTTGCCTGAAACGGAGGCCGTTTTTGACGAAAATGGTCACGTCCTGAATTTATTCCGGGCAGAGCGCCATGATATTCACCGTCTCATCGAAGAATTCATGATCGCGGCAAACGAAGCAGTAGCCCGGCGTCTCGAAGAAACGGGCACGGATTTTCTGTACCGCGTTCACCCGGCCCCGGCCAAAGAAAAACTTTTAGCTCTTTACGGAGCTCTTAATGCCACCAGAGGTACTCAGCCTGTCAGGATGAAAGGCGGTCCTGATATAGGTGCCATCATTGCACAGGCAAAAGGGCGGGAACAGGAATACGCCGTCAACCGGCTCTGTGTGCGCGCCATGGCCCAGGCCCTCTACAGCCGGCACAACGAAGGACATTTCGGACTTGCTTCCGATGCCTACTGTCACTTTACGTCCCCGATCCGCCGCTATGCCGATCTGCTTGTGCACAGAGCCCTGAAGCACGCTCTGGGCATTGATGGAGGAGCGTTTCCCGTGGGGGAGCGTCTGGACAGGGTGGCAGACGTCCTCAACCGGCGCGAGCGTCAGAGCATGGAGTGCGAAAGGGAAATGAACCGGAGGCTCGCCTGCCTGTGGATGGCCCGGCAGGACAGGGAGAAAGCCTGGCAGGGCACCGTGTCAGCGGTCATGAGCTTTGGTGTCTTTGTGGAACTTTCAAAAGTTCCGGTGGAAGGCCTCATTCCCATGGAAGCTCTCGGATTCGGGGCGAATATGGGAGACTGGTTTGAGTATGATCCTTACCATCAGGTGATTACTGGTGAAGTGACGCATTTTACCTGGCGGGTGGGGTTGTCCGTGACCGTGCAGTGTCCCAGAGTGGACGTGGTTGCCCTGCAGATTGACTTCTCTCCTCTGGAAGTGGGCAGGGGCCAAAGGCGGAAGAATCAGTCCGGAAAGGAAAAACGATCGGCCGGACGTCCGAAGAAAAAAGCAACCGGACCAGGAATTTTCCGGGAGACGGTGCGTCCCGCGAAGGAACATGCACGTTCCCGGAAAAGCGCGGGGCACCACTCGCGTCCGGCCGGGAAGACCCGGAGCGCCCGAACCAGGAATTCGTATCCCTCTGTCCGGTCTTCCGAAGTCGAGGATATCGTGCGCGCCATCTTCGGCGGCGGGGAAAAATAAGGATAAAGCGGAGCATACATGAGCATACTTTCGAAGTCTCAGAGTATGGGCGTGGCTGCTGTTATTCTGGCAGTGAGCACGCTTCTGTCCAGATTTATGGGCCTTGTCCGCGACAAGATTATCTCCTGGCAGTTTGGTGCCGGCGGCGAGTCGGATATGTATTTTGCGGCATTCGTTGTGCCGGACATCATCAACTACCTGCTTGCCGGCGGTTTTATGTCCATAACACTGATCCCGCTGCTTTCGAAACGGTTCAGTGAGGATGAAGCGGACGGGTGGCGTTTCTATTCCTGCGTCCTGACGTGGATGGCCGTATGCGCCATGGCTGTAACGGCCCTTGGCATGCTTTTCGCGGAGCCTCTGGCGCACGTAGTGGCGCCAGGACTCGATCCGTCCCGCTATGCGAGACTGGCGCTCTTCATGCGCATTGTTCTGCCTGCACAGGTCTTTTTCCTGGTGGGGTCGTGCATCATCGCCCTTCTTTACCTGCGGCGTCAGTTCACGATTCCCGCTCTGACACCGCTTATTTATAACGGCTGCATCATTTTCTTCGGTGTGACGCTTCCCTACAGCGGCCTCGTGCACGGTATGACGGGCTACTGCGTGGGGGTGGTGTTTGGAGCTGGCATCGGCACGTTCCTTCTTCCTCTCCTGTGCGCGCGCTCCTGCGGATTCCGCTATGGGCCCGTGCTGCACCATCCACTCATGAAGAAATTCATCCTGCTGGCCCTGCCGCTCATGCTCGGGCAGACCGTCGCGGCTCTCGATGAGCAGTTTCTCAGAGTGTTCGGCTCTCTTGCCGGAAGTGGCGCCGTCAGCCTGCTCAATTACGCCAAACGCATTTCACAGGTGCCAATCGCACTGGTGGGCCAGGTGGCCGCAGTGGCATCCTATCCTTTTCTGGTCAGCCTCCTGACAAAGGGCGACAGGACAGGATTTCAGGAGACTCTGGGCCGGGCTCTGAAGTCAGGAATGGGACTGATTGTCCCCTGCGCCATGTGGATGATCTGCCTCTCCGGTTCGGTGTTCACGCTGATTTTCTACGGCGGATGCATGAGGACAGGAGAAATGAGTGTAGCTGCTCCCCTTCTGCAGATTATGCTTCTGGCCACCCCGTTCTGGATTGTCTACGCCCTTCTTGTCCGGGGCTTTTACGCTCAGACCGACACGCTCACGCCGGCCGTGGTGGGCACCATTCTGACTGTTCTTTTCCTGCCGGTTTACTACTATTTCGGTGCGCCCCATGGCGCTCCGGGCATAGCCATGACCTCTGCAGCCAGCATGTTTTTCTACGTTCTTGCGCTTATGATCATCTGGTATCACAGGGAAGGCGGGCAGGCTTTCCGGGGGCTTTTCAGCGCAGCTGTCCGATCGGGGCTGTGCGCTGTGCCTGGCTGTGCCGGGGGCTGGTATCTGGATTCCCTTGTCCGCACCCATCTCAGCTTGAATCCCGTGCTGACGTCGCTCGCCGGGCTTGCGGCAGCGGGGCTCTTCTTCCTGGTCACGTATCTTCCCCTGGGAGCCCGGTTCTGCCCTGATATACTGGAACCCATGCTGCGCCGGGTACGCGGCCGTCTGCACCGGGGAAAGTGACAGTTGTCCTCAGGCCTTTAGAAAAGTTTCGTGATGAAACCACCTGCCAGTATGCGTCCGGCCGGATCATAGACAGCGGCGATCTGACCGGGCGCCGACAGCGCGGCCGGTGTATCGAGCGTAATCCGTATACCGGTCTCCGTCGGCGTGATTGTGGCAGGGGAGGGCTGCTGGTGGTAGCGCAGGCGGATCAGGGCACGTTCCGGCAGGCGAGGCACCATGAGATTCAGATCGGAAATATCAGCCTCCCGTATGAACGTATCTTCTTTCTGCCCAACAAACAGCGTATTTGACGAAGGATCCTTTCCTGTCACGTAGAGCGGGACTTTCCAGCATATGCCTATTCCCTGCCTCTGTCCTTCCGTGAAGCGCCACAGCCCGTTGTGTCTGCCGATGGGCTTTTCTGTTCTCCCGGTGCGGAGGACGATGGGGCCGGGCCCCGGCAGTTCTTTTCCTTCCTTCTCCATGAGAGAGAAGAGGAAGCGGCGGTAATGATCCGCTTCCCTTGGGATGAAACAGATTTCCTGGCTTTCCCTGCTGACGGGAACGGAGAGCCCGGCGTCAGCCACGAGCCGGCGTGTTTCCTGCTTTGTCTGAGCGAGCAGGGGAAAATAGACACGGGAAAAAGCCTTCCTGGGCACGAGGCTCAGAAAATAGGACTGATCCTTGTGTGCGTCCGCCGCCCTGCTGAGCATGGGGGCATCCTCCGAAGCTGGCGCAGGACCGGTGCTCAGAGCCGCGTAATGGCCTGTAACAAGACGGTCCGCGCCAAGGCCGAGAGCCTTTTCGAGGAGGGCGCCGAATTTCATGGTGCGGTTGCAGACAGCGCAGGGGTTGGGCGTGAGCCCCCGGCTGTAGGCGGAAGCGAAATAGGAGATGACGCTGGCCTGGAATTCAGCGCGCAGATCCAGAACCCGGAAAGGCACGCCCAGTATACGGCAGTTTTCAGTCAGTCCGCCGATGGCCTCTGCGTGTTCCTCTTCCGTTCCGCTGAAGAGGGCGTGTACGGCAATGACATCGCGTCCACTTTTTCTGCACAGTATGAGGGCGCACAGACTGTCCACGCCGCCGGATACGGCAACAGCAAGGCGCCCCCGGGGGATTGCCCCGGAGACGCCTTGATAATCGGATGAAGTGTTCAGCATCAGAGTATCTGTTCGAGAAACTGCTTCAGGCGGGGATGATGTGTAGCCTGAGCATCAAACATGACATCCGGCCTCCCCTGTTCGAGAATCTGTCCGTGATCCATGAAGATAACGCGGTCAGCCACGGTGCGGGCGAAGCCCATTTCGTGGGTCACGCAGCACATGGTCATGCCGTCTTCGGCCAGTTTGACCATGACATCAAGGACTTCACCGACCATTTCAGGGTCGAGGGCCGACGTGGGTTCGTCAAAGAGCATGATATTCGGCTGCATGGCAAGGGCGCGCGCTATGGCAACACGCTGCTGCTGGCCACCGGAAAGCATGCTCGGGTACACATTCGCCTTGTCGCTGATGCCGACCTTCTTGAGCAGGTCGAGGGCCCTGTGTTCGGCTTCCTCGCGTTTGAGGCCAAGGAGTTTGATGGGAGCCATGGTCAGGTTCTTCAGGACAGTCTTGTGAGGGAACAGATTGAACTGCTGGAAAACCATGCCGAGCCGCTGACGGAGCTTGTTCAATTCGCGGTCGCGGCAGGTGGTGATGTCCTGATCCTCGACGATGACGGAACCACGGTCGACTTTTTCAAGACGGTTAATGGACCGCAGAAGCGTGGATTTTCCCGATCCGGAGGGGCCGATGATGACAACCCTTTCTCCCGGCATGACCGTGAGGCTGACATCCTGAAGGGCCGGAAGCGCGCCGAAGAATTTCCAGACGTGTGAGATTTGAATAACAGGCTCTCTGCCGTCGTTTTCAGCCTGTGCGCTGTCTACAGTTTCAGCCATGTTACTTCTTCCTGTCGTAATAGTTGAGCTTGTGTTCCATGATGGACACGCACTTGGAGAGAATAAGCGTGATGATGAGGTAGATGAGCGCGACGATGGTGTATGTTTCGAAGTACAGGTAGGTCTTGGCCGCAAAGCTGCGGCCGCGCTGCATCAGGTCGGGCATGGCCATGACGGAAACGAGGGACGTATCCTTGAGCATGGCGATGCATTCATTGCCGACAGGCGGAAGAATGGTGCGCCAGGCCTGGGGAAGGACGACGTAGAACATGGTCTGGAAACGGTTGAAGCCAAGGGAACGCGCAGCTTCGGTCTGTCCTTTGGGGATGGCCATGATGCCGGCGCGGAAGACCTCACCCATATAGGCGCCGTAGCAGAAGCTGATGGCCACGACGGCGCTCGTCAGGCTGGAAACCTGAAGGAATTTGGAGAGGGCGTAATAAATGTAGAAAATCTGTACCAGAAGCGGAATGCCGCGGATGATTTCCACGTAGGTGGACGCAGCGAGATTGATGACTGGGTTTCTTGCCACTCGTCCGAGTCCGGTGATCAGCCCCAGGGGGACGGCACAGCAGATGGCCAGGGCCGTAACCTCAAAGGTCACGCCTATGCCGTCCGGAAGGAACTTGAGCACGTCAAGATATGGATCCGGCCAGACCGTGCACAGGGTGACGAGCGTGACAATGGCGCCCACAAGTGAAATGGACCACGCCGAGACGAGCCGCTTGCCCCAGGGATTGGGGATGGCGGGACCTTCGGTGACAAGGACTATATTGCCCTTGCTTCCAGATTCTTCTTTCTCTTCTTCTTCCATCTGAGAAATTCCTGTGGGGGCCGGACGGGCGGCCCCCATTAAAAAACGTTTTCAGGAAAAACGGGCCTGGCTACTTGCCGCCCATGTATTCCTTGAGCAGACGGTCGTAGGCACCGTTCTGCTTGACGAGCTGGATGCCCTTGTTGAGCTTGGCAAGCAGCTCCTTGTTGCCCTTCTTGACCACAAAGCCGTAGTGCTCGGGCTCACCAATGGTCATGGCGACCTGGAGCTTGTTGGCGTATTCCTTTTTCTTGTTCATGTAGTAAAGGGCGACGGGGGAGTCGAGGCAGGTAGCATCAATGCGGCCCTTGACCATGTCTTCGATGGCCAGGCCTACGTCATCGTACTCGCGGATGGTGCAGCCGGTATTGGCCTTCTGCAGGGCGATGAGAGAACTGTTGCCAATCTGGCCGCCGACCTTCTTGCCGTTCAGATCAGAAGGCTTCTTGATGGAGGAGCCGGCCATGGTGATAATGGTCGGGTAGACATCGTAGTAGGGATCGCTGAGGTCGAAGGCTTTCTGGCGTTCAGGCGTGATGCTCACGCCCGAGGCGACGATTTCATACTTGCCTGCTGCTACACCGGCGAAGATGCCGTCCCATGCGATGTTCTGCACGTCAACTTCGAACCCTGATGCCTTGGCGATTTCCTTGATGATGGCCGGATCAAACCCGATAGGCTGTTTCTGGTCATCCAGATATTCCATGGGCGGGAAGGTGCAGTCTGTGGCGACCACGTATTTTTCAGCCCTGGATTCGGTCCCCGTCACGAAGAACGAAAGGACGAGAAGCGAAAGAAGAATTTTCCTGAGCATGATGGTCCTCCTTGCAAAGGTATAGTTGTGAACAATTATTCTTTTTGGAGCCTTTGCGTCAAGGCTGGGAACGGGTTTTGGCGGCGGAATGCATCCCCGGTGTATTGTATTGACATCGGTGTTCGATTAAAATACGCAATCCAAAATTTTCGTACGCGGGGCTGTGCAGGAAAGAAAATATGGCAGAAAACAAGGGTACTCCCATGTCGCTGAAGGCCGGATGGGCCTCCTGGCGCGAACTCCACAGGACCGACCCCGGTGAATTCTGGCACAGCCTGCTCTTTGTGAGCTTCTGGCTGCACATTGCCTTTTTCCCCCTGGGGTACGGCTTCCGGGAAGTCATGCCCTGCATCAATTTCATTTTTCTTCTGCTGTATTACCGGTACAGGTGGCACGAAAGCGTGCTGCGTCATCTGCCGGTGCTGCCCCTTTTCGGGTGCTTTTTCCTGATGATTGTGCTCGGAGTGGTTTTTTCCACCAATCCCATGGATTCCCTGATGCACGCCTGCATCGGGCTGAACAAGGCCTATATCCTGCCCTTCATCGCCATGGAATGCGTGCACAGAACACGCGATCTGAAGCGCCTTGTCACTGCCTGTGTTGTGGCCCTCTTCTGGGAGGGCATAGACGGGGTCTGGCAGTGGTTTACCGGCTATGACTTTATCATGGGCTACCCGCTGCATTTCGGCCGTCTGACCTCGTCCCTCGATGATTACTGGGTCGGCAACTACGTGGCCCTCATGCTTATTCCGGCATTCGGCTTCTGGTACATGTGCCGCAGGCGTTTCTCGTTCCTTCGGTCAGTTCTGCTTTACTGCGCTGTTTTCTGGCCTGCCTATTTTCTGTTCGTGGGGGCCGCGGCCAGGGCGGGCATGCTCGCCCTGGCAGGCGCCCTGTTCCTGTGGTTTCTCATCTCGCGTCAGGGCTTGTCCTGGGCCGGTATTCTTGTGCCGCTTCTCGTGGCAGGCGTTTTTTATGGCCTGCAGATAGATCCCACGCGCATGGATATGCAGACCGTCATGGTTGACGGGCGCTGGAGCCTGTGGCAGCTGGCCTGGGCTGTTTTCAGGGCCCATCCCATTATGGGCGCCGGAATCTGGCAGTATAACAGTGCCTTCCGCGCGCTGGGACTGGCCCCCGAACGCGATGAAATCACCATCACCCATCCCCACGATATCTTCCTTGATCTGCTCTGCTCGCATGGCATCGTGGGCACGGCTCTCGGCCTGATCTTCCTCTTCGGCATGGTTATCTGGGGCATGCGCATCCTGCTGCCGCGTCTTGCCGCTGTCAGGAAGGGCCGCTACGCGGAAGATGGCGACGCTCCCGGTTCGAGCGCTCTGTACTGGCAGCTCACTGGGCTTTTCTTTATGGGCTATGTGGGCTGGATACTGAATGGCGTCTTCGGGCACGACTTTTACCGCAACTGGTGGCTTTCCCTGGCCATGATTTTTCTTGGAACGGCCATAGGTGCCATCATCCAGGGCCTCAGGGGCGAGGCCGGCCGTGAGGAACGGAGCGGAAAACGCGCCTGCCCCGGCACCGAGAAGTAAAATTTACGGAGCCGGCCGGAGGCCGGATCCTGTCAACTGGAGGTTCTCCATGATTCCCATGAAAGTAATCATCATGTGCGGCGGCAAGGGCACGAGACTGCGCGAGGAAACCGCGGTCAAACCGAAACCGATGGTAGAAATCGGCGGACGCCCGATTCTCTGGCACATCATGAAAATTTATGACCGCTTTGGCTACAAGGACTTTATTCTGCCCCTCGGCTACAAGGGCGAGGTGATTAAGCAGTACTTTCACGATTACTACATCCAGCACACGGATTATACCGTTGATCTGAAGAGCGGGGACATTACCTCCCATCCCGGGGAGATCGAAGACTGGCGCGTGACACTCTGCGACACGGGGCAGGAAACGCTCAAGGGCGGCCGCCTCAAACGCGTGGCGAAGTACATCGATACCGATCGCTTCATGGTCACCTACGGAGACGGCGTGTCGGATATCGACATCGATAAACTCGTCCGGTTCCACATCGATTCCGGGAAAATCGGCACGTTCACAGGGGTACGCATGCCCTGCCGTTTCGGAGCCGTGCGCACGGACAATAACGGCCAGATTCTTTCCTGGGAAGAGAAGCCCGTGCTCAACGAGTATATCAACTGCGGCTTCTTCGTGTTCAAGCGCGAGTTCCTGGATTATCTCAGCGAGGACGAGTCCTGCGATCTTGAGAAGGAGCCTCTGCAGCGCCTGGCTGCCGACGGCCAGCTTTCCATGTATCCGCATCCCGGCCAGTGGCAGTGCATGGACACGCTGCGTGATTCCATTACGCTCAACGAACTCTGGAAAGACGGCAAGGCCTTCTGGGCATAGAGAGGAGAGAGCATGTTCCACAATATGTATCAGGGACGCCGCGTCTTTGTGACGGGGCATACCGGATTCAAGGGATCCTGGATCTGCGCCTGGCTGACCAGCCTCGGCGCCGAGGTAATGGGCTATTCCTGCGATATCCCGACGCAGCCTTCTCATATCGAGGCTATGCACCTTGGTGAGCATATCCGTCAGGTACAGGGTGACATCAGGGACCGTGATGCGCTGATCAGGGCCATGAAGGAATTCAAACCCGATGTGGTGTTCCACCTCGCTGCCCAGGCTCTGGTCCGCAAGTCCTATGACGAGCCCGTACTGACCTTCGAGTCCAATGTCATGGGCACCATGAACGTGCTTGAGGCCGTACGCGCGTGTCCTTCGGTTGGCGCCGTGGTCATGATCACTTCGGACAAGTGCTACCGCAATGATGAGCAGGTTTGGGGCTACCGCGAGACGGATCATCTCGGCGGCTATGATCCCTATTCCGCGTCCAAGGGCTGTGCCGAAATCGTGGCTCATTCCTATTTCCGGAGTTTCTTCCGGAATGGTCCCGCCTGTGCCACCGTGCGTGCGGGCAATGTCATCGGCGGCGGTGACTGGGCCCTCGACCGTATCGTCCCGGACTGTGCCCGTGCCTGGGCCGCGAACCGTCCTGTGCAGATCCGGAGCCCCCACGCCACAAGGCCCTGGCAGCTCGTCCTCGAACCCCTTTCAGGGTATCTCTGGCTCGGCGCGCTTCTGCTCATGGGCCCTGAAAAGGCCCAGCGTCCGTTCCCCCTTTCCGGAGAAGCCTATAATTTCGGCCCTGCCGCGGATGTGAACAATTCAGTGGCTGAGGTTGTGAAGGCGCTTTCCGTCTATTGGCCCGGTTTTACCAGCGAGATGGATCTCAACGGCCAGGCCGGCAGAAAGGAATGCACGCTTCTCAAGCTGTGCTGTGACAAGTCCCTGGCCTATCTCGGCTGGAAAGCCACGCTGACTTTTGATGAGACCATACGGTACACGGCGGAATGGTATTCCCGCTATTACCGCGGGGGCGGAAAAGAATCATCAATGCTTGATTTTACGCTTGGACAGATCCGCGCGTATGCCGAGGCTGCCGAAGGCCGCGGCCAGATCTGGGTGAAATAATGGCGGATACCGAAGAAGAAGCCGTCAGCCTGGGGATAGACGGCGCTTTCATCCTGCCCCTCAGGGTGATTGACACGCCTGGCGGAGCGGTCATGCACATGCTGCGTCCCGTATTTCCCCTGCAGCCCGGCCTCCCCGCCGGAACCCGGGGATCCGGTTTCCTGAAAATCGGCGAGGTGTATTTCTCTGAAGTCCTCCCCGGCTGCGTCAAGGCCTGGAAAAGGCACACAAGGCAGACCCAGTATTTCGCCGTCCCTGACGGGCTTCTGGGCATTGTTCTTTATGACGACAGGGAAGGTTCACCCTCGCGCGGGGTTCTTAAGACTCTCCGTCTCGGGCGCAGCGGAACCTATGCCCTGCTGCGCATCCCCTGCGGCGTATGGTACGGTTTTACGGCTCTGGGGGGAAAGCCGGCCATCATCTGCAACGCGGCGGACATTCCCCATGACCCGAATGAGGGAAAGAAATGTCCGTATGACGCGCCGGAATCCGGATTCATACCCTTCGACTGGAACCAGGATTTTCCGTCCTAACCGTGTTGCATTGTTTTTGAGCCGGTCCGCCTCTGTCTCAGGGGCGGGCCGTTTTGCGTAGTAATGGAGTTTCGAATGACCGCATCTGAAATCATGTCTAGGACGCTGGCTGGCCGCCCGGAAGGGATGGAAAAACCGTCGGCTGCCGCCTGCGTAAAGGCCTGGTGGCGGGCCTGCAGGCCGCCTTTCCTGATTACCGCAGCGATTCCTGTTGCCCTGGCAATGGCATTTGTCTATCGCGTGAACGGAGGGCTGACCGCGGCCATGTGGCTTCGGTTTGGCGTGCTGCTTTTCGGCTGTTTCCTCGGTCTTACCATAGCCAACTTTGCCAATGATCTCTTTGATCATGTGCTCGGTGTCGATGATCAGGAAGACAGCATTGGCGGAACCGGAGTGATTCAGGCCGGGCTCATTACCTGCCGTCAGTTCTTTTTCGCCATTCTTTTCCTCTGCGCCGCCACGCTGGCCATCGGCGTGGGCCTCATCGTTACTCTTCCCGGGGCACTGAGGCCTGTTCTTCTGTTCCTCGCCGTTTTCGCCGTCGCTTCGGCAGTTTTTTATGTCGCGCCTCCCATCCGGTACGGGCACAGGGGACTTGGCGAAGTCATGGTCGGCATCAACCTCGGTCTCATTGTGGTCTCCGCCTCAGCTACCATCATTGCCCAGTCCTTCGATATCCGCTCTCTTGCAGTTGCGCTTCCCGTGGTGGGAATGGTAGCCGGTATTCTGTACTACCAGAGCCTTCCTGAGATCGACACGGACAAGGCAGGCGGGAAGACCACGCTGGCCAATATCCTGGGCAAGGATCACGCACTTCTCGTCTTCCGTATCTGGTGGCCCGTGGTCTGGGTGTCTATCATCAACCTCTGGCTCTCAGGCCTGGCCGGGTGGCCCGTGCTGTTCTGTCTCGTCGGCCTTCCTCTTTACTGGAAGGCTCAGAAGCTTATCGCTGCCCGGGGTGACGGCGACTGGCTGGAACTCGACAGGTACGGATATCTGGTGCGTCTCTGCTATCTCACGAGCGGCATTTCCTGCATCGTGGGAGTTGCCTTGTAAATAATCTGCTCCGAAGAAAAAAAGGAGAGTCCCCCGGGACTCTCCTTTTTTTGTATACCTGGGAACCGCTCTCCGGCTGAACCCAGCGCCACGGCAGAAATATCCTTTCAGTGCAGGGGTATGATGCGTGAAAGTCCCTGATACATGCACACAACGCCGGCTGCGGCGATGATGACGAGAAGAATCCTCCGGAAGGATTCCTGCGGAATGCGTTTTGCGATGGGATGGGCCACGCAGACGCCGATGACAGTGGCCGGAGTCCCCACAAGAGCGTAGGGCAGGAGCGCCATGGAATAGAGCCCTGCAGAAGCGTGGGCCGTACATGTGAGTATGGTGGCGCAGATGGTGAAGACGTTCATGGTTCCCATGGTGTCCTCCTTGCTCCAGCCGGCCCACAGTGAATAGATGGCCACGGGCGGATTTCCGAAGGAGATGGACGTGTTCACGAGTCCCGAAGCGAATCCGGCAATGCTTCCGGAGAGCCAGGAATCCCCGTGCGGGGCGAAAGCCGGATGGCAGAACTGCCAGATGGTGTAGAGAACCATGATGGCTCCGGCACTGATCTGCAGGAAGGGCACTGGCGTGAAAAGCAGAATGCCCAGGCCGGCCAGAGAGCCGGGGAGGGCGCCCAGGAGCAGCGCGAGGAAGGCCCGCCTGCGGATGTTTTTCAGGTAGAAAACCGCCGTGCTCAAGGAAACAACGAGCACCATGAGGCAGGTGGCCGGAATGAGAAGCTTGGGGGGCATGGCCGTGGCGGCGATGGGAAGGGCCAGCATGGCCGCGCCCATACCACTGAGACCGTTGATGAGGCCTGCCATAAACCAGGCAAAGGCGAATACCCAGACAGAAGGATCAAGTGTCATGGCGTCCCTCCAGTGTCGGAGCGTGCATATAACAAAACCGGGCGCCCGAAAAGGGAAGAGCGCCCGGTTTCAGTTCAGATTCAGGAGAGAAGGAGAACGGACTGGTTAGTGTCCGCTGACAAGGCAGAGCGGAACCTGCGGGAAGTAGGTGATGACCAGGAGCACGAGGAGCATGAGGCCTATCATCGGGAGCACGCTCTTCGAAAGATTGGCGAGCTTGCAGCCTGAAATGCCGCTCGAGACAAAGAGGTTCACGCCCACGGGCGGGGTAATAAAGCCGATGGCCAGGTTGACCACGATGATGATGCCGAAATGCAGGGGCGAAACGCCGACGCCGGTCACGATGGGCAGCAGAATCGGGGTCAGGATGACGATAGCGGCCAGGGCTTCCATGAAGGTGCCCACGATGAGCAGCAGGATGTTGATGATGAGCAGGATGAAGATCTTGCTGTTCGTAAAGCCGAGGATGGCGCGGGCGATGGTGCCGGGCACGTCTTCGATGGTCATGATATTGCCGAAGATGGTGGCCATGGCCATCAGGACGATGATAGTGGCCGATGTCTCAGCGGATTCGACACAGCACTTGCAGACCGCTTTGAAATCCAGTTCGCGGTAAATGCAGACGCCGACTATGAGACCGTAGAAAGCAGCTACGGCCGCGGCCTCGGTCGGGGTCATGAAGCCGCCGTAGATGCCGCCGAGGACGATAATCGGGACCATGAGGGCCCATTTGGCGTCCCAGAAAGCCTTGCCAACTGTGGCGGCCGTACGCTTGCGGGTTTCACCGTGCCACCCTTCTTTTCTGGAGCGGTAGTAGCAGTAGCCCATGAGCACCAGGCCGCAGAGAATGCCGGGAACGATGCCGCCGATGAAGAGGTCACCGATGGAGACCTGGGCGGAAACGCCGTAGACCACGAAGGGGTTGCTCGGGGGGATCATGACACCGACGCAGCCTGCGGCCGCGACGAGAGCGCCAGCGAAATACTTGTCATAGCCACGCTCGATCATCGCCGGGATGGTCAGGGAACCGATGGCAGCGACTGTGGCCGGACCGGAACCGGAGATGGCACCGAAGAACATGCAGGTGGCGACAGTGGTCAGACCCATGCCGCCGTACAGGCCGCCCAGCATTTCATCAGCGAGGTGCAGCAGTCTCTTGGAGAGGCCGCCGGCCCCCATGAACACGCCTGCTGCAATGAAGAAGGGGATGGCCATGATCGGGAAGCTGTCAATGGAGGTGAAGGCTGTCTGCGCGATATACTGAATGGGCATGGTGTCGGCGCAGATAATGGTGCCGAGAGCAGAAAGGCCAAGAGAGATGGCGATGGGGACGCCCATGGCGCAGAGCACCACGAAGTAGCCGAAGAGCACGGGCAGCGGGGGAATATAGTCATAGGGAACAGGAAGTTCCGTATAGGAGGCGATGAGCACCGGGTAGAGCGGCAGTCCGACAAGGAAAACGATGCCCAGGGCGATGAGAGAATCCTTCGTGCCGCAGATCTTTATCTGCCGGCATATGTCCTGAATGAGCCGTATGCTCATGAGGCCGAAGCCAATGGGCAGAATGAGGTACGGAATGAGGAAGGGAATGCGCATGGCCGGGGTGTACTGCGGAAAAGTCAGCAGACGTTCGATCTGTGACCAGCCGGTGACGGCGATCATGACAGTAAGCACCAGGAAACAGATGTGCACCACGATCCAGCTGAGGTCCTGCCAGCGTTTCGGGAGCTTGTCATAAATAATATCAACGCGGATGGAGGATCTGCGCTTGATGGCCACGCACAGGGCAAGATAGGTAATCCAGATGAAAATGTACCGGGAAAGCTCCTCGGTCCAGACCATGGCTCCGGAAGTGGAGGCTACGTATGTAATAACGTAACGATAAACGGTCTGCAGTGTGATGAAGAGAATGATGGCGAGCAGGCCGATGACGAGGAAAATCTTCTCGAAATTTTCGTCGAGCCAGTGGAGTACTGAGAACTTGGCAGTTGAGCTGGGGCTGGTGTTTGCAGTGTTATCCATTTTACCGACCTTGGATAGTGTTGCCTGACAGCCCAGAGAGAGAAATCTTCATACAACTGTCAGAAAATACGGGCTGCCTGAGGAAGAGGCAGCCCGTTGCGGACGTGAGAACAGGGAAACTACTTCTGGGTGTCAGCGATGAGCTTCATGAGTTCAGCAGGAAGTTGCTTGGCAAAGTCGTCGCGGACGGGCTGGGTGAGCTTGTAGAGTTCCTCGAACTGCTCGGGGGTAAACATGGTGATCTGGATGCCCTTGGCCTTGAAAGCGTCCCAGGCCTTCTTTTCGAGTTCACCGGTGATGCTACGCTGCCAGACGAGAGCTTCGTGAGCGGCTTCACGGATGATCTTGCGCTGCTCGTCAGTGAGGCTGTCCCACTTCTTCTTGTTCATGAGCAGCACATGCATGGAGTAGTTGTGCTGAGAGTTGCAGGCGTACTTGATGACTTCGGTGTGCTTGGCGTCGTTCAGCAGAGAGAAGGTGTTGCCCTCGGCGTTGACGGTGCCCTGCTGCATGGCGGTGTAGGTTTCGCCCCAGGCTACAGGAGCCGGATTCATGCCCAGGGCCTTGGCGACGGCCACTTCAACAGGGGAATCGGTGGTACGGCACTTGAGACCCTTGAGATCAGCCGGAGTGTTGATGGGCTTGTTGGTGGTCACGAAGTTGCGGTAGCCGTATTCACTGTACATGATCGGAACGAGACCGATGGAAGCGGCGACCTTGTCGTAGTACTTGCCGAGTTCGCCGTTATCGAGAGCGGCATAAAGTTTCTTCTGGTTCTCGGGCTTGGTCACGTAGGGCAGGTCGAGGGCCATGTAGTCCTTGTGGAAGCTGGCCAGGTTCGGGCTGGAGCTGGAGGACATATCGAGGGTGCCGGCCTGGGCGGCTTCCGTGGTCACGCGGTCACTGCCGATCTGGGTGTTGCCGAAAATCTGGATCTTGATTTTGCCATTGCTCTTTTCTTTCACGAGTTCGGCAAACTTTTCATAACCGACGGTCACGTTGTTACCCGGAGCCATGGGATGACCGAGGCGCAGGGTAAGGGGCTTGGCTGCATTAGCGTCGATGGGGGCAAAGCTCAGGGTCATGCTGGCTGCGGCGACAGCTGCGAGCGAGAAGAGAACGGTTCTTCTTTTCATGTGGGACTCCCAGAAATGAAGTTAGATGAAAGAGATGGGCCACAACGGCCTGGATGTGAAATGTTTAGCAATTTGCATGCCATTTTTTGGATGCATTTTTCCGTCTCTTTTCATCGCAATAAAGCCGAGTTCTCACGGAATAGCGTCTCAAAAGAAACAAGAATGGCCGATATTAGTCTTATTGATTATAATTACTGTTCTCTTGTCGCATTTTTACCACCTTAAAGCGGAAAACAGACGGATATTTTCTATTTTGGAAGTTTTTTGAAAAAATCCGTGGCAGTTTCGTGAGTTAGGCAAAAAACATATCAAAAAAGTGCTAAATTTACAGAACGTGATTTTTATCACAAGAATTGAAAAAAGCTTTTATGGTGCATAATTACAACATAAATGATGCGATTATGCTATTTAAAGTACTTGACAGTGTATTTTTGCAACATTTTCGGTATTGCTTCCGAACACCGTCACCATACACGCTCTTTTTTTCACTCGGTACAGCGGGGAGAAGAAACCCGGACGTCCGATACGGCCGGGATGCGCACAGGAGAGAATTTTCTTCATATCCGCGAAAGAAGATAATCCGGCGGTTCTTTCTTCTTTATAAAAGAAGCAGGAAAGCCAGTTATTTCTCTGCCTTCCCCTGCCCAGGCGGGGAAGAAAAGCCGAAATAGAGTTTCGTATGTCTGGCCTGCATTATGCATTAGGAGGGATAACAGGCCTTGTCGTGAGTGCGTCAGGGGGGAAGCGGCTGACTTTCTGCGGGGCGGCTTTCACGGAAAATATGCAGGTTCATGGAAAAAATATGAAAGTTTTTGATTTCAGGTTCAGGCCCAACACGCGTGCCATCCTCGATGGCATCAGCAAAAGCGCAATGTTCAAGGAATGGTCTGATGCCACCCATTTTGATCAGTTCCCTGCCCAGACCCTGCCCGAAATCGTGGCTGATCTTGATAAGCGCGGTGTGGTTGGCACGGTCATTACCGGCCGCGATGCGCGTTCCACGTACGGCTCCAAGGACAACAATGACAGTGTGCTGGAGTTCTGCAGAGCCTATCCGGATAAGTTTTTCGGTTTCTGGGGCATCGATCCCTACAATGGCATGGACGCTGTCCGTACCATTGAAAAGGTAGTCAAAGAGTATGGCATGCGTGGCGTGGCCCTGGATCCGTACCTCGCCCATATGCCCGCCAGCGCCGCCCGCTTCTACCCCATCTACACGAAGTGCTGCGAACTCGGCGTTCCTGTCATCCTCACCATGGCTCCGCCGGCCAACGTCCCGAATGCCCTCATCGATTATACTGATCCCCGCGACGTGGAAAAGGTCGCCCACGACTTCCCTGAACTGACCCTTATCATGAGCCACGCCGGTTACCCCTATGTGCAGGAAGCGATTTTCACCTGCATGCGTAACAAGAACATGTATATGGATCTTTCCGAGTATGAGAAGGCTCCCATGGCCAACCTCTACGTGGAGGCTCTGAATAACGGCTGGCTCGCTGACAAGATCCTCTTCGCCAGCGCCCATCCCTTTGTCGAACAGGGTGCTGCCATTGAGATTTATAAGAATATGCCTATCAGCGACGAGACCCGCGAGAAGGTTCTTTACAAGAATGCGTTCAGGATTCTCGGCCTGAAGTAGTTTCCCCTTCGCCCCTTTCCAGCATTTTTCTCCGGGCGGCCGGGGCAAGGGACTCGCCGGCTGCCATTCACGATACCGCAGGGCATACACGCTGCCCTGCGGTATCGTGAAAGAAGGCACATTCCGGATGGCTCTTCCGCCTTTGTTGCAGGTTTAACGCCCCTGAAACGTATCGTGGCAGAAATGCCACTGGTAGGGAAAACCGGCAAAAAGTGAATAAAAACCAAGAAAATCAGCTAATTGTGATAAAGATCACCAGGGCTGTGAAAAAATAGATAAAAAAGCTGTCGCAACTATGCGACTTCAGTTCGCCCGGAGAAAGCCGGAGAGGCTCTGTCCAAAGAAAAATTGACGAATTTCAGCCTTTAAAAGCCATGTTTTAAGATGGCACGGTATATGCTTAAGGCAAAGTGAAGCACGAAAAAGCTTCTTACTCCAGCTTATACAAACCAAAAAGAAGAAATCAAAACTACCCCGGAGGGTATTATGGATCCCGTAACTCTTTGTGAATGTCTTTCTCCCCAGGAACTCCGCGTCAAGGACCGTATAGACGGCAAGGTTGACCGTTTCCGCAAAACGCATGAGCGCTCCTTCCGCATGCTCGAGCGTTTTGATGGCAAGAAGCCCGTCATCGACATTGAACGCGCCCTTTACTTCACCCAGTCCATGAAGGAAACCGAAGGCCAGCCGCTCGTGCTCCGCTGGGCCAAGGCTCTCCGCAAGATCGCTGAGAACATCACCGTCACTGTTGAAGACGATATGCTTCTTCTTGGCCGCGCCGGCTCCCGCGGCGGCCGTTATGGCATCCTTTACCCTGAACTTGATGGTGACTTCCTTGACATCGCCGTAAAGGACCTGCCCACCCGTACCACTTCCCCTGCTTCCATCGATCCCGAGGACGCCAGGCGCGTGGTTGAGGAGATCGCTCCCTACTGGAAGGGCAAGACGTTCCATGAAGCTCTGAACGCCGCTCTTCCCGAGGATGTGCACAAGCTTACCTATGACGATCCCAAGGGCCTCGTTTCCCGTTACATCGTCAACGAAACCGCTTCTTTCCGTTCCTCCATTCAGTGGGTGCATGACTACGCCAAGATCCTGAAGAGAGGCTTCAACGGCATCAAGAAGGAAGCTCAGGAAAAACTGGCCGCCCTTGATCCGCTGTCCGCCAAGGATACCTGCGAAAAGAAACCCTTCCTTGATGCTGTTGTCATCGTCTGCGATGCCATCGTGCTCTGGGCCAAGCGTTACGCCCAGGCTGCCCGCGAAAAGGCTGCCGTGACCACGGATCCCCAGCGTAAGGCCGAACTTCTCCGCATGGCTCAGAACGCCGAGCATGTCCCCGGCGAACCTGCCCGTGATTTCTGGGAAGCCTGCCAGAGCCAGTGGTTCACCCAGATGTTCTCCCGCCTGGAGCAGAAGACTGGTACGACCATTTCCAACGGCCGCATGGATCAGTACTTCTATCCTTACTACAAGGCTGATGTTGAAGCCGGCAAGCTCGATGACTCCAAGGCCATGGAACTGCTCGAGTGCATGTGGGTCGGCATGGCCGAATTCATCGACATGTACATTTCCCCCGTCGGCGGCGCCTTCAACGAAGGCTACGCCCACTGGGAAGCCGTTACTGTCGGTGGTCAGACTCCTGACGGCCGTGACGCCACCAACGAGCTCACTCACCTTATCCTGAAGAGCAAGAGGGAATTCCCCCTGCATTATCCGGATCTGGCTGCCCGTGTGCACGCCGGCGCTCCTGAAAGCTATCTCTGGGACGTTGCTGAGACCATCAAGTTCGGCACCGGCTTCCCGAAGATTATCAACGACGAGGAAGTTGTGCCCCTGTACGTTTCTAAGGGCGCTACCTTCGCCGAGGCCCTGGACTACGCCGTTTCCGGCTGCACGGAAGCCCGTATGCCCAACCGTGATACCTACACTTCCGGCGGCGCCTACATCAACTTTGCCGCTGCAGTCGAAATGGTGCTCCGCAACGGCCGCATGAAGAAGTACGGCAGCGAGCTTCTCGGCCTCGAGACCGGCGACCCCCGCAACTTCAAGAGCTTCGAAGAATTCTACGAAGCCTACAAGAAGCAGCACTACAACATGCTGCGCGTCGCCTTCATTCAGCAGTACATCATCAACAAGCTCCGTGCTGAGCATTTCGCCCAGCCCATGGGCTCCGCCATGCACGACCTGTGCATGAAGTACTGCATCGACCTCCATCAGGAACAGATTCCTGAAGGCATCAACCTTGGCTACTTCGAATTCATGGGCCTCGGCACCGTTGTTGACTCCCTGTGCGCGGTCAAGCAGCTCGTCTTTGAAGAAAAGAAGCTCACCATGGATCAGCTCATCAAGGCCTGCGACGCCAACTTCGAAGGCTACGAGGACATCAAGGCCCTGGTGAAGACCTGCCACTGCTACGGCAACAACGATCCCTACGCCGACTCCATCGGCCGTGACCTCGATCGCATCACTGTCGAGTACGCCGGCAAGTACGGCATGAAGGATCTCGGCATCCATAACGACTGCCGCTACGTGCCCTTCACCTCCCATGTGCCTTTCGGCAAGGTCGTGTCCGCTACGCCCAACGGCCGTACCGAATGGTTCCCGCTCTCTGACGGCTCTTCCGCCTCTCAGGGCGCCGACGTCAACGGACCTACGGCTGTTCTGCTCTCCAACTTCAACACCAAGAACTATGGTCTGAGAGACCGTGCGGCACGTCTCGTGAACATCAAGTTCACGCCCAAGTGTCTCGAAGGCGACCAGGGCACTGAAAAGCTCGTGGCCTTCATCCGCACGCTCATCGACCTCAAGCTCTGGCATGTGCAGTTCAACGTCATCAACCAGGAAACCCTGATCAAGGCCCAGAAGGAACCCGACAAGTACCGCAGCCTCATCGTCCGCATCGCCGGCTACAGCGCCTACTTCGTCGATCTCTCCAAGGATCTCCAGAACGACCTGATTGCCCGTACCGAAAACGAAACCATCTAACGAGCTATAATACAACCACAGGCCGGGCCTGAGCGCTTTCGCCCGGCCGTCTGAAAGGGGGTCCGCCTCTTCAAGGAGGCGGGCCCTCTCCGAGTATACAAAGGGAGACGCCATGAGCAGACTTGATGACAGAAAGACAGAGGGCATTGTTTTTAATATTCAGAAATACTCGGTTCATGATGGACCAGGCATCCGTACCATTGCCTTCCTTAAAGGCTGCCATCTCCACTGCCGCTGGTGCTGCAATCCTGAGTCACAGCTCCATGAGCCCCAGCTCGCTTTCAATAAAAAACGCTGCATAGGGCTCGACAAATGCCAGCACTGCCTGGAAGTCTGCACGCGCGGCGCCCTTGTCCGTGAGGAAGACGATTCCCTGCGTATTGACCGTTCCCTCTGCAAGGGATGCTCCATGCCCTGCGCTGAGGCCTGCGTCGCTGACGCACTTAATATTTACGGCGAAAAAAAGACGGTGGATGAAGTCCTCAAGGTCATTGAAGAGGACGCTCCCTTCTACGCCCGCTCTGGCGGCGGCATGACCCTGTCCGGCGGTGAGCCTTTCCTGCAGGCAGATTTCGCACTGGCCCTCCTGCGTGAGGCCCGTGCCCGTTATATACGTACCTGTGTGGAGACCTGCGGCCTCGCCGATCAGAACGTCATGCTCGAAGGCGCCAAATTTCTGAATTTTATTCTTTTCGACATCAAGAACATGGATCCCGAAAAGCACAGAGAATGGACCGGGCATACTAATGAAAAGATCCTGGAAAATTTCAGGGCTGTCTGCGAAGAAGTGCCGGACAAGACCGTGCGCGCCCGTACGCCCATTATTCCCGGGTTCAATGATAATGCCCGCGCCGTTGAAGCCATTGCCGAATTTCTGGAGCCTTTCGGCTCTCACGTGCAGTACGAGATGCTGCCTTACCATAAATTCGGACGTGAAAAGTATTTTTACCTTGGCCGGGACTACGCCATGGGGGACGCGGAACTCAACAAAAAGAAGTTCGCCGCTCTTCAGGGCGTGGCCAGAAAGATCCTCGGGGATCGCTTCATCAGTTAACAACCCGTTGGATTTCCGGTATATATAGCATGTTAAAATGATGAAGGAATCGGTGTTGTATGAGCAGTGACGTGGAGAAATGCCTGTACGGGTTTTTTGAGGCTATCCTCGATGAAATGTCGGATGGCATCTACATAACGGACAGAGCGGGAACCACTATCTGCGTCAACAAAATGTACGAACAGCTGACAGGGTTACGTAAGGATGACATCAGAGGCAGGGACGTGCGTGACCTTGTGGGATCCGGTGTTTTCGATATTGCCCTCAACCCTGAAATCGTCAAAACGGGGAAACCGACCACGCACGTGCAGCATCTGAAGGACGGGAAGACTCTCGTTCTTTCAGGTTATCCCGTTTTCGATGATGACGGCGGCCTGCGTTTTGTTGTCACGTTCGCGCGCGACATCACCCTGATGACGAGGCTGAATGATCAGATTAACCGGCAGCGCAGCCTTGTGAGCCAGACTGCCGGGCAGATCGAGTACGTGGCCAGGCGTCAGCTCCTCAAGTCACAATCCCCGACCTTCGCCAGTCAGTCCATGAAGCGTGTCATTACCCTGGTGGACAGAGTGGCGCCCACAGACGCCACTGTGCTCATTCTCGGCGAGACCGGCGTCGGCAAGGACGTGATCGCGCGCCTCATTCATAACAAGAGCTCGAGGCGTGACAAGCTCATGCTCAAGGTGGACTGTGGCGGCATTTCCGAGACGCTGACCGAATCCGAAATGTTCGGCTATGTTGGGGGCGCCTTTACCGGCGCCTCCTCCAAAGGCAAGGCCGGCTATTTCGAAATAGCTAACGGCAGTACGGTCTTCCTTGACGAAATCGGCGAACTTCCTCTGTCCATGCAGACCCGGCTCCTGCGTGTCCTGCAGGACGGAGAAATCGTGCGCGTCGGCTCTTCGCAGCCGCGCAAAGTCGATGTCCGCGTTATAGCGGCCACCAACAAGAATCTGAAGGAATGCGTGGACGCGGGCACGTTCCGCCGTGATTTGTACTACCGTCTGAATGTGGCTGTTCTCGAGATTCCGCCGCTGCGCGAACGTCGTGACGACATCGCTCCCCTCGCGAAGAGTTTCCTTGAAGAATTTTCGGCCAAATACCATAAAAACCTGCATTTCATGGATATTACGCTGGAAATGATGCGGAACTATTCGTGGCCCGGCAATGTCCGCGAACTGGAAAACATGGTTCACAGCATGGCCATTACGGCCGGAAGCGACGCTGTCTCCCCCGCTGACCTGCCTTCCCAGGTGGCCGGCCCCTCTCCGCTCAACAAGCGCTTCGCCGGGGATATTTATTCCGGCCGCCGCACGCTGAAGGAAATTATGACAGAAGCGGAAGCCGATTTTCTCCGCCGGGCCATCGATATGTACGGTTCCGTGCAGAAGGTGTCCGAAGTCTTCAAGGTGGACAGATCCACCATTTTCCGCAAGCTCAAGGCTGCCGGAGCCAACGCCGAGAAACAGGAAAACTGATCTGTTTATAACGGCCAGCGGCCGGACCGGGACAGGAGGCGCAGACCGTGCGCAGCAGAAGTCTGCTTTATTTCCTCACCTTCTTATGCATGGCCAACTTCGGCATGAATTCCATCCTCTGCCGGGCCGCCCTTGTGTGGTACGGTATGGGGCCATTGCAGTACACGGCCATACGCTGCCTTTCGGGCGCTGTCATGCTTGCTCTCATCTGTTCCCTGAGGCTTGCTGACAGGGGGCATGCGGGAACGGTGAAAGAAGCCTTCAGGGAGGCCTTTGCCCAGAGTTCCTGGCTGGGGGGTGCTTTTCTTTTTGGGTATATGTTCTGTTTTTCCCTCTGCTACGTGGACATGCCCGCTGCAGCCGGCACGCTGATCCTGAACGTTTCGGTGCAGTTCGGCATGATTGGCTGGGGGCTCTGGGCCGGGATGAGGCCTAACGGGGGTCAGACAGCAGGTCTTTTTCTGGCTACTGGCGGGCTCGTAGCGCTGCTCATGCCCGGACTTGAGGTGCCGCCCCTCGTGAACGGCCTTCTCATGATGGGATCGGGCCTTTGCTGGAGCGGCTACAGCCTTTGCGGCCGCAGATCCACGTCGGCAGGCCTTGCCACTGTAGGAAATTTCCTCCGCGCTTCCGTCTTCGCTCTTGCTGCAGGGCTCTCCGCGCTGTACCTGGAAGCAGCGCCCTCGCTGCCTGCGCTATGCTGCGCGCTTGCAGCCGGAGCTCTCTGTTCGGGACTGGGCTACATACTCTGGTACGCCATCGTCACCCGTTATACGCTGGTGGCATCATCCGTGATCCAGCTTTCCGTTCCGATTCTCACGGCATTCATGGGGCTGTGGATTCTGGATGAGGCGCTCACGGTACGTCTCGCAGTCTGCTCTGTTCTTATTCTGGGAGGCATCTGCCTGACAGTGCTGGCCGGTGCGCGGCGCTGATTATTTCTCAGTTTTTTTCCAGTGCCTGAAAGACGTTGGCCTGTAGACGGAAATAAGGCACATGACAAGGATGATGCCGAGCTGCATGGCGCCCTGCCACATACTCTGCGGCAGGATGAACGCCTTGATGAAGCGGACGGGGAAGTCCCAGCCGTGTTCCGCCAGCCTTGCTATGAGATAATCGCCCCAGGGTCCCCAGAACATGGTTCCCCAGAACGCCGCACAGAGCGTGATGAGCCATTTGAAGCCTATCCATGCGTAGCGGAAGAATCCGAGAGCCGTGAACAGCGAATAAAAAAGTCCCGTGAGCGCACAGCCGCAGAGACCGGGAATGACGACAACCGTATCGATGAAATGCAGACAGTAGGCTATCTGATCCCGGACAGCCGGATCTGCTGTGGAGATTTTGAGAAAGCTCAGAGCCTGCATGGACAGCGCACCGCCGGCCCAGGCCGTGGCGGACAACAGATGAATGGCCTTGAGGGTCTTAATCAGGCTGTTGTCCGGCGAACTCAGGCCAAGCCCCCGGCTCCCGTATTCTTTAAGGACATCGGGAAGAGTGAAGCGGTTTTCCGAGAGAAGAAGTCCGGCCAGTGCCAGACCAATGCCAAAGGCGGCCAAGAGCGTGATATGCTCGCCGAGAAAGATGACCGAGGCCGCCACGGTGATGACGGGGGTGAGGTAAATGTAGGCCGTCGTCTTGATGGGACCGAGCACGCGCAGCGCGTAGTTCCATGTGGCGAAGCAGACGCCCGAGGCAAGAATACCCAGGAAGAGCAGGTTGCCAAGAATGGAGATATTGGCAAGATCCGGCATGGACCAGACTTCATCCTGGAAAGGCAGGAAGAAGATGAGGGAGATGAGACCCCAGATAAAGATGCGCCGGGTAACTTCAAGCAGTGGATACCCGTATTTGAAGATAAAGCGCGTGCAGATGGAGTAGATCGCCCACGATGCCGCGGCCATGAGAGCCAGAAAGTCGCCCAGGGGATTGAGCTGGAGGACGCTTACGTCGTTAAAGGAAATGAGGCAGATGCCCACCATGGCCACCAGGAAGCCCCAGAAGAAATTCCCCTGCAGCTTGTCCCTGAAGACAATAGCGGAAGCCAGTCCTGTGAAGAAGGGCGCCGTGCAGATGATGACCCCTACGTTGGAGGCGTAAGTGTAGGTCAGCGCGGTATTTTCAAAGAGAAAATACACGGAGACACCGCTGAGTCCCGCGCCCGCAAAGGCGGCTTCCATGCGCCATCCTCTCCCGTGGCGGAAGAAGTGAGGGCGAAGAAGGTACAGGAAGGCAATGGCTATGGCGAACCGATAGACGATGATCTCTGAAGGAGTCAGGGACTCGAGGAGGATTTTCGACGATATGAAGGTCGTTCCCCAGACGATGGTCGTCCCCAGAGCGAAGAGGTGAGCTATAAGCCGGTTATTGTCCTGCATTTCCTGAGCTCTGAACTAATTAACGGGGCATGGTTCTGCCGGCCTTTTTGAAGCCAAGCGCAATGAGCTTCTCAAGAAGTTCGGGGAAAGACAGACCCGCCGCTTTGGCCTCTTTGGGGACAAGGCTCGCGGGAGTCATGCCGGGGAGAGTGTTCACCTCGAGGATGTTCATGCTTCCGTCAGGAGAGATAATGAAGTCCACACGGCCGTAACCGTCCAGGCCGAGAGCCCGGCAGGCGGCGAGGGTGTACTCCTGGATTTTCCTGATGACGTTTTCGGGCAGGGGAGCGGGACAGATCTCACGGGAACCGCCATCGGCGTACTTGCTCTTGTAATCGAAATAATCGGAGGCAATGGGTTCGATGAGCACGGGAGGCAGGGCTTCTTCGCCGAGGACTGCGCAGGTGGCTTCTTTTCCTGTCAGGGCCGGTTCAATGAGGGCGCTGTCTCCGTTGTCAAAAATTTCTTTTACGAGAGCATCGAGCTCCTGCCTGCTGGCCGCGCGCCCGAGGTGGATGGAGGAACCGCCCAGGTTGCTCTTGGCAAAGACAGGGAAAGGCAGCTTCGTCTGCCATTCCGGGGCAGGACGTGTGGGGAGAAATTCCCAGTCAGCTGTAGGCAGGCCGGCATGACGCAGAACCTGCTTGGTGACGGCTTTGTTCAGAGAAAGGAAGGAGCCCGTAGGACCGGCCCCCAGATAGGGGCAGTGTACGCTTTCCAGCATGGCCTGCACGAGGCCGTCCTCACCGGGAGTGCCATGGAGGTTGAGCATGGCGAAGTCATGCTTTCCGGCAAGGTCGAGGATGCGGTCGAAATTTTCCAGCAGATCGCAAAACGTGACTTCGTGCCCCAGGCTTTTCAGGGCTTTTTCCATGACTCGGCCGCCAGTGAGGGAAACCTCGCGTTCGGTGGACCATCCGCCGGCAATCAGAAGAATTTTCATACGTACAATCAGCGCGTTCCGTGAAGGAGGGAGAAAAACGCGCTGCCTCCGGTAGGCTAAAGAGTTAGAAGTGCTGGAAGACGGCGGGAGCCGAAGAAAATCAGCCGAGATTTTCGCGGCTCAGGTCGCGGCCGAGAATGAGGGACATGCTGCGTTCTATGGCTTTTCCCTGAGCGTAGGACTGGCGTATGCCCTGTCTGTGTTCCTCCGTGTCCCCGTAGCGCACGAGGAGATCCTCGAAACGTTCCTCAAGCGTGACGAACTGATCGTGTCTGGCGCGTTTGTCGGCGTACATGACGAAGAAAGGCAGGGAGCAGATGCGCGGATCATTCTCCCGCGGCAGGGACCAGGGCCAGTAGACGTGATGAAAGACGCCCTGGGCTATGGCATAGTTGCCCGTTTCCTGGACGACCCAGCTCGCTCCGAGCTGGGCGTGTCCCCCGCCGTGGCGGACACAGTAGGTTTTTGCAAGATCATGCAGAAGGCCGCTGGCATGCACTTCCGGGACGTTGACCTGAAGGCCTTTTTCCCAGGCCATGCCGGCCACAGCCGTGGCGACGCGTGCCACGAGCGTGCAGTGGGCGCGGATATTGTCCAGCATGTCATATTTGTCCCACAGGTCGTGGCATTCCTGTTCGCTGGGGATGAAGGCCTGCCTGTGGGGAAAAAGCAGCTCCGGCGTGGTCGCGAGGGGGGAGAAGATACAGGTGGATTCCTGGCCTTTCCCCGTAAGGGTGGAAGTGATGTTCTGCATGGAGAAGTAAATGCCATTTTACGCCCCCATTGGCAAGGAACAGAGGCTGCAGCAGGCTGCTCTCCCCTTCTTGACTTGTGAGGAAAAAACAGAAAACCATTCCGGTCCGGGAGAGTTTCGTCTTCCTGAAGGAGAGTGCATGAGAGACAATAATGACTGTCTGATCAGGCTGGCCCGCCCTGACGATGCCGCTGCGCTTCTGGAGATTTACGCGCCGTATGTCCGGGATACCGCTATAACCTTTGAGTATACTCCTCCTTCCGAGGAAGAGTTTCAGAGGCGCATTCTGTCCGTTGAGGAGAGGTATCCCTATCTCGTCGCCGAACAGCACGGGCGCATAGCCGGATACGCCTACGCTTCCCGGTTCAAGGAGCGCGCCGCGTACGACTGGGATGTTGAAACGTCCATCTACCTCAGGATGGACGAGCGGCACCATGGACTCGGATGGCTTCTCTACGAAAAGCTTGAAGCCGTGCTTCGTCTCCAGGGGGTTGTCAATCTGCACGCATGCATCACGTCTGCGCCGGACGGAGACAGCCGCGTGCCTGGGGACAGTCCGGCTTTTCACGAATCCCACGGCTACACCTTTGCTGGCCGTTTTCGCAGCTGTGGTTACAAATTCGGGCGCTGGTACGACGTTATCTGGATGGAAAAATCCCTTGGAGAGCACGCGTCTCATATGAAGCCTGTGAGGCTACTGCCGGAAATCAGGGCAAAACTTGCCCTGCTTGGCATAGCAGACTGACAGCGGTATCCGTTTTATCCTCCCCAGACCGGTCTCTTCAGGGAAACTTTTCCCAGGCCCTTGACGATCAGCGCCGTAATGCTGATTTTACCATTGATGAAAAGGAGAGGCATTCCGTGCTGAAAAAACTGTTTGTTCATGCTGTTTTTTGCTGCTCCCTCCTGGTCTGCGCTTCCGTATCCGCGGCTGCGGCTGACGGGGGGGTGCCGGCTGGCGTCAGTGAAGAGCGGCGTACGCCTGTGGTGCGTGCCGTTGCCAAGGCTTCTCCGGCTGTCGTGAACATCACGAGTACCGGTGTGGAAGGGCGGCGGTATTCTCCCCTGGAGGAATTTTTCGGCGGTTTTGACGGAATGCCGGCACAGCGCAAGCGCGTGAGCCTCGGTTCCGGCGTTATTGTGGATGGAGCGAGAGCTTTAGTGCTGACCAACGCTCACGTTGTCCAGGGCGGTACGGATATCGTCGTGCGCCTCAATGACGGGCGCGAGTTCAAGGCCACCCTTCGCGGCGCGGATTCCGATTTTGATATTGCGGTGCTCAAGCTTGAAGGCGCAAAAAACCTTCCTGAACTTCCTCTGGGCGATTCGTCCGACATCATGCCCGGAGAGACGGTCATCGCCATCGGCAATCCCTTCGGTTTCCGTCACACGGTGACCACTGGCGTGGTTTCAGCCGTGGGCCGCAGCATTCACAGCGACAGCGGTCTGTACACTGATCTTATCCAGACAGACGCGGCCATCAATCCCGGCAATTCCGGCGGACCGCTCATCAACCTGGACGGGGCCCTCATCGGCATCAACACGGCCGTCTATGGCAAAGGCTGGGGCATCGGCTTTGCTATTCCCATCAACAAGGCCCGCCGCGTCATGGACAGTCTTCTCGGCAAAGCCCGCATGTCTCCCATCTGGCTCGGTCTGCAGGTGGGCGATATCGACCAGCGTTATGCCATGGCGATGGGGCTGAACGCCAGCCAGGGTGTGCTCGTCACCGGTGTTTATAAGAACACGCCGGCGGCTGCGGCCGGCATCGAGCCGGGCGATACCATCCAGTCTATCAATGGCACGCCTCTCAGTGACCGGCGCGATTATCTCAATCTGCTCCGCAATCAGGTGGAAGGAGCGAAGCTGAGCATCGATCTGTGCCGTCAGCAGGATGGCGGAAAGCCAACGCGTATTGAAATCATGCCCCAGGCCTTCACCGACGCTATGGCCCGAGATCTCATGCGGGATCGCTGGGGGCTGGACGTGGAAGAGCACAGGGCAATCCTTTTTGTGAGCAGGGTGGATCCCAACGGTCCGGCCCGGTACCTGCGCAAGGGCGATGTCATCGAGTCCGTGAACGGGGTTGAGGTGAGCATGGAAGAAGACATGATTCAGGCCTTTCGCAATGAGCGCCTTTCGAACCAGGTCCTTCTGGTCATCGGACGCGGCCGTCAGGCGTATTACGCCCCCATCAGGCTGCAGTGAGAATGTGCAGCAACACCCAATATTTCCGGAAATTTCCGCCTCTCAGGAGGCATGGCAGGAACGCCTGTGTTTTCAGGCTTTGCTTGACACAGGCATACTTGGTATGTACTACAGATGAAACGGTTTCAGCCGTCAAAAACAGGTAAGGTGTCAATACCTTAGGAGGAACAAACTATGGCTTACACTCCGACTGTCGATCAGGACAAGTGCGTCGGTTGCGGCGAATGTGTCGATGTCTGCCCCGCTGAAGTTTACGAACTTCAGGACGGCAAATCCAACCCGGTGAACGCTGAGGAATGCCTCGGCTGTGAATCCTGCGTGGAAGTCTGCCAGCAGAGCGCCATCACCATCACTGAAAATTAGTTGAGAGGGGATCTCCCCTTTTTTTAGAAAAGTGCCGTCCGGCGTTTTCAAAGCGTCTGGCGGCACTTTTTGCCAGAAGGCCTTTTTTCAGTTTTCTCCCATTCCCGCTAAGGTAATGACACTATGATTCCAGATCTTTCGTCCATTTTTTCAGCGTATGAACGCCTCCGCGATCAGGCAGACCTTATCTTCGCCCAGGTGGCAAAAAGCCAGGGGCCTGAATGCGTGACCTGCCATAAAGGCTGCAGCGACTGCTGCAACGCCCTTTTTGATCTCTCTCTCGTGGAGGCCATGTACATCAATCACGCCTTCATCAAGGCTTTTGACTACGGCCCGAAGCGTTCGGAAATCCTTACCCGGGCCGACAGGGCGGATCGTCAGCTCACGCGTATGAAGAGAGACCTCTTCCATGAGGAAAAGAAGGGCATCGATACCATGACTATCATGAACGATGCCGCCACTATGCGCATGCGCTGCCCTCTCCTTGGCGATGACGGGCTCTGCGAACTTTACGACGCCCGCCCGATAACCTGCCGCCTCTACGGTATTCCTACGGTGATCGGCAATCAGGGGCATGTCTGCGGCTTTTCCGGATTCAAGGAAGGAATGAAATACCCCACGGTCAAACTCGACAAGATCCAGAACGCCCTTCAGGATATGAGCCTCGCCATTGAAAGAGGGGTTCAGAGCCGCTTTGACAAGCTTCACGAAGTATACATGCCTCTGTCCATGGCTCTTCTGACGAATTTTGATGAATCCTTCCTGGGCATAGGGCCGGCCAAGCCTGAGGATTAGAAGGGCGGGCAGGATTCCAAGGAGTTGAAATGTCCAATTTCCTTTCCGATATGCATGCTTCCATGTTCCGCGACGGTCAGCCGCAGGAACTGACTCCCGAGGAAGAAGCCAGTAAGCGTCAGATGTATGAGAGTCTGAAGCCCAGAGGCCGCAAATGGGTCGACCGCATCGGGTACGACAAGTGGGATCCCTTCCAGAAACCCAACGATCCTCTTGATATCCGCCAGGACGTGACCAAGCGCACGACACAGCAGCTCGTGCGTGAATTCCTGCAGGCCATGGCCAACTCCGATAAGTACAGCAATGAGTATGCCCAGGGGGCTCTCAAGGCTGCCCTTGGGATTATCAATCACGACGAGACCATGCTGGGGACCTTTGATTTCTGCCTCTGGTACGCCGACCTCCTTAAACGGGAGGGGCACATGGTGCAGACTATTCCGCAGAAGCCTAAAGCCGACTAAAGGATCCCGCCGGAAAGCGGGCACAGGAGAACGACATGAAAGAAAAGTACGACAACATCGACGAATATATTAAAGATCTGAAAGCTGCCATAGCCGACACCGATGGCCGTTGCGCTTCCCATCATTATAACCTTGGTCTTGCCCTGCTTTCCAAACGCGACTTCGTGGGCGCTGAGTCCGAGTTCCGCGAAGCCCTGCGCGAGTCCGTGCACATGGCTGAAGCCATGGTTCAGCTTGGCGGCATCTGCCTGCAGCGCGGCGACCTCGAGGACTGTCTGCGCTACAATGAGGAGGCTTCCTCCTGCCGCCCCAAGTTTGCCATCGCCGAGAGCAACATCGCTTTCGTGCATCTGCAGCGCCGCGATCCCGACAAGGCCCTGGCTCATCTTTCCAAGGCTCTCAAATGGGATCCCAAATTCATACAGGCCCGCAACGAGCTTGCCACAGCCCATTTCATGAAAGGCGATTACCAGGAGAGCGAAAAAGCCTGCCGTGAGCTGCTCAAGGACGAACCTGCCTTTGCCCCGGCCTGGAACAATCTTGCTCTTGCTCTTTTTGAACAGGAGCGCTTCCAGGAAGCCGCCGAAGCCCTGAAGAAGGCTGAGGAAGGCGGTTTTGAAGTGCAGGATGAATTTAAGAACGAAGTTGAGGCCAAGGCGAAGGCCTAAGTTCTTTTGTCAGTAAAAAAGGCGGCCGTTCCCTCGTCAGGGGATGGCCGCCTTTTTATTCACTGGATGGGCGCCGTGACGTCGGGAAAGCTGTCAAAAGCGTGATCCTGGTCTTTGTCCACCGGTTCAGCCCCCTGGAGCAGGCGGCGTTCAATGGCTGAGAGAAGATTGTCGAGGCCTTCTCCTGTCGCTGCAGAAACATGAAGGGCGTCGGGGAGCATGTCACCAAGCGCCGCTCTCTGGGCCGTGTCGAGAAGATCCCATTTGTTCAGCACGAGAATTCTCGGAATGCGTTCCAGTCCGAGTTCATGAAGCGTATTTTCCACGGCCTCAATCTGCTGCAGCAGTCCGGTCTGTGATGCGTCGGCCACATGAACAAGAAGATCTGCGGCTTCCAGTTCCTCAAGAGTGGCCTGAAAGGCTTCCATGAGCTCTTTCGGCAGGTTGCGGATAAAGCCTACCGTGTCGGCCACGATAAGTTCCTTTTCCTGGGGAAAGCGCATGCGGCGCGTGGTTGTGTCCAGGGTGGCGAAAAGCTTGTTGGCCGTGAGTACATGCGACTGTGTCATGGTGTTCAGCAGCGTGGATTTCCCTGCGTTGGTGTAGCCGACGAGGGCGGCCAGAGGGACGCCGCTGCGCGAACGGTTGGTGCGCGTGAAGGAGCGCTGCCTGCACAGATCGCGCAGCTCCCTGTTGAGACGGGCCATTCGTTCGCGGAAACGCCGCCTGTCCAGCTCCAGCTTGGTCTCGCCGAGGCCCTTTCCGCCGATGCCGCCAAGCAGGCGGTCCATGGAGCGGTTTTTCCCGGAGAGCCGCGGCATGGCGTATTTGAGCTGAGCCAGTTCCACCTGCAGCTTACCGGCTTTGCTGACAGCGTGCTCAGCGAAAATGTCCAGAATAAGCTGTGTGCGGTCGATGACCTTGCGCTCCGTGACATCGGCCAGGTTGTGAAGCTGGGAGGGCGAGAGCTCCCCATCGAAAACGAGGGTATCGGCATTGCCCATGAGAGCCGTAACCTCGAGCTCGGCCATTTTGCCGCGGCCGAGTATGAGCTTCGGGTTGACCTGGCGCACGCGCTGAATCATGCGCCCGCAGACCGCGATGCCGGCCGTGCTGCAGAGTTCCGAAAGCTCATCCAGGTTCCGTTCCTGTATGGTTCTGGGTTCGGGAGACACGGAGACGACCACGGCGCGTGCCCGGGCCTGAGACTCACGTGTGCTGTCCTGGCGGCTGAGTTCCTCTTCCAGGGCCAGAGCCGTTCCCATGAGATCCGTTTCCGTCTGATCCCAGGGCTTCGGAGCATCAAGCATGTAGGGCTTCGATGCCTTCGGGGGCATGAGATGTCCTCCCTGCCACTGTACCGGGTCGCCGAGTGGATTCACGGTCAGGGCGATCACGCAGTCGAGGCGCAGGAAGAGCATATCCATGAGATCTTCCTCGCTGAGCAGATCGGGCGTGAGATGCGTGTGCAGGAGGCGCAGACCGCGCAGCCGCGTGGCGCCGGTACGGGAATGTGGCAGTTCGGGGATGTAGATGCTGTCCGGTTTGCCACGATGACCATGTCCACACGCCCGCGGCGGTCTATGAGCAGGCCAATCTGACGGCCCAGAGACCGCGAGAGCAGGGAGATTTCTCTCGCCTGCTCTACGGTATACACTTCATGTTCAGGGAACTTGCGCTTGGACAGCCGGTCAAGGGCTTTGAGCTGGCTGGGTTTCAGTCCCTGCAGATTTCCGTCAATGTGAGAAATAGCTCTGCCCCCTAAGGCCTGATGTAGGACGTAATCAGAGCGTCGTAGCGGGAAGTGGCGTCGAAGGTGCGGGAAGCCATGAGCTGCCTGAATTCAAGGGAAGAGCACATGTTGTGCTCTTTGAGGTCTTCCATGGCAGGTTCATACCATTCAACACCTGGTACAACGAGGACGGAATGATAGTTCTTGGCCGCAGCGCGGAGCATGCAGGGACCGCCGATGTCGATTTCCTCAACCGCCTGCTCAAGAGAAAGATGACGGCTGACGGCGCCGGCAAAATTGTAAAGGTTGACGCAGACGAGATCCACGGGGGTAATACCCATTTTTTTCACGGTCTCGAGCTGTTCCGGCAGATCCTTGTTGCACAGAATGCCGCCGTGAATCATGGGGTGCAGGGTTTTGACGCGTCCTCCGAGAATTTCGGGGAAACCGGTGACGTCACTTACAGCCTTTACCGGAAGGCCGCCTTCTTTGAGACATTTCATGGTGCCGCCGGTGGAGACGAGTTCCACGCCATTATCGACGAGGAATTTCGCGAATTCGACGAGACCGGTTTTGTCCGTGACGCTGAGTATCGCTCTGTGAATGGGAAGCAGATCCATGCAAAAACTCCTTCAGGTATGCGCGGAAGCGTTGAAGGCTTCGCAGAATGCAGGAGCCGGCGGCCACGGCATCAGGCCGGAGCCGGCACGCATTGCCGCGCGGCCCGCCATACCTCAGTTGGGAGTAACAGACAGAGGAAAACAGCGCAAGTCTGCGGCTGTTTCAGACATTTGTGTGACAGGACCTGCGCACAGCTGGAACGAACTTGACATGCGTCCCTTTTCAGCACACTAAAACCTAGTTCAATGGCAGAGCTCTTCCGCGTGCATCCGGGCCGTCTGCCCGGTGGCTTTTGCGCGGAGATTTCAGTACCCGATTATAGATGCGGACATATGTGTTCCGCCCGCCGCCGGACCGACGGTTCTCCTGCCTGAAGTCATGTCCGGAGGCAGCCTACGTTTTTCTGGGGGGGAAGGATTTGACGAAAAATCATACGCTGCAGCCCTGGCGTGTAGAGGATTCGGCCGAACTGTACGGCATTCACAGCTGGGGAGCCGGTTTCTTCGATGTTTCGGACGCGGGAGAAGTGGTGATCTGTCCCAAAGGCCCGGAAGGCCCGCGGGTGCCGATACCGGAAATCATCGGCGGCATACGGGAACGCGGATACGAACTTCCCTGCCTGTTGCGCGTGGAAAATATACTGGATACGCAGATATCCAATCTGCACGAGTCCTTCCGCAAAGCCATTAAGAGCCTCGGTTACAAAGGCAGCTACAGGGGCGTTTTCCCCATAAAGGTGAATCAGCAGCAGCAGGTCATCGAGGAGATTGCACAGTTCGGATCAAATTATCATCATGGTCTGGAAGTGGGGTCCAAGGCGGAACTGATTGCCGCCGTATCCCTGCTGCACGATCCGGAAGCCTGTCTCATCTGCAACGGGTATAAGGACGGTGAATTCATTGATCTCGGGCTGCAGGCCCAGCGTATCGGGCTGAACGTCTTTTTCGTCCTGGAAAATGCCGGTGAGCTTGATACTCTGCTGGAGCGCGCCCGTATCCTTGGACTGCGCCCGAACCTCGGTGTGCGCTGCAAGCTTTCGACCAAGGCCAGCGGCCACTGGGCCGAATCCGGTGGCGAACGTTCCGTCTTTGGCCTCTCGCCCGAAGAAATCGTGGACGTAGTGGACAGGCTAAAGGAATGTGACATGCTCGACTGCCTGCGCCTCCTCCACTACCATCTTGGTTCCCAGGTCTCCAATATCCGCGACATCCGCCGTGGAGCTATGGAAGGCGCCCGTTTCTACGTGGGCCTTGTCCAGGAGGGAGCTCCCATGGGCTATCTCGATCTTGGCGGCGGTCTGGCCGTGGACTACGATGGTTCACACACCAATTATTTTGCATCGCGCAACTACACCATTGACGAATACAGCGCCGACATTGTGGAAGCCATAATGTCAACGCTCGATGAGGAAAATGTACCTCATCCGAATATAGTCACGGAATCCGGCCGTGCCACGGTAGCTTACTACTCCATTCTGCTCTTCAATATTCTTGATGTGAGCCGCCTTGAAGTTGGGCAGATTCCGGAAGAACTTCCAAAGGATGCCCCTGAACCGGTGGAGAACCTCCGCGAGGTGTACAAAACCATTTCACCCCGCAATCTTCAGGAATGCTTCAACGACGCCATTTACTATCGCGATGAAATGCGCCAGCTCTTCGCGACAGGCTCGGTCAACCTGCGGCAGCGCTGTCTTTCCGAGCGTTTTTTCTGGGCCATCATGATGAGGCTTGCCGAAGAAAAAGAAGGACTCAAAACCGTACCCCGCGACCTTCAGGACATTGATGCCTATCTCGCCGATATTTATTACGGCAACTTCAGCATCTTTCAGTCCCTCCCGGACAGCTGGGCCATTGATCAGGTGTTCCCAATCATGCCTATCCACAGGCTGAAGGAGTATCCTTCCCGCCGGGGCATCATTGCCGATATCACCTGCGACTCCGATGGCCAGGTGTCCCACTTTATCGATCAGCAGGGGCTGAAAAAGACTCTTGAACTGCACCCGCTGCGTGACGGTGAGGAATATTATCTCGGTGTTTTCCTTGTGGGCGCCTACCAGGAAACGCTTGGTGATCTGCATAATCTGCTCGGTGACAACAACGTGGTTTCCATCCGCATCGAAGACGATGGATCCTACGAATTCGTGCGCGAGCAGGAAGGCGACACCGTGGCCGACGTGCTTTCCTACGTGGAGTACGATCCGAGACATATTCTGGAGTCTCTGCGCGGCGCAGCCGAACGCGCCGTGCGTGAAGGACGCATCACCCCGAGCCAGCGGTTCTCCTTCCTGCAGACGTTTGAAGACGGCCTGCGCGGTTACACGTATTTCGAACGCTAACGGGGCTTCCCTCTGCAAATAAAAGAGACCGGGACAGGCAGCTGTACCGGTCTCTTTCGTTTATTGAGGTTACTGATCCGCAAGATGGCATTTGACACGGTGTCCCGGGCCGACAACGTGCCAGCACGGCTTTTCCAGGCTGCACACCTTCTGCGCTCTGGGGCAGCGGGGATGAAAATAACACCCCTGCGGAGGAGCAAGCGGGGAGGGGATTTCTCCGGCAAGCGGCACGGCCATCTCATGCAGGCGAGTGGGATCCGGCATGGCCTGAAAGAGGGCCTGGGTATAGGGGTGCCTTGCGCTGTCGAGTTCATCTCTTCCGAGTTCCTCGACAATTTCGCCGAGATACATGACCAGAATGCGGCTGCACATGAAGCCGACTACGGCCAGGTTATGGGTGATGAAGAGAAGACTCTGCCCAAAGCGGTCATGCAGGTCGCGCATGGCGTTAAGCACCTGAGCCTGAACGGACGCGTCCAGTGCGGAAACAGGTTCGTCGCAGACCACGAGATCGGGATTGGTGATGAGCGCACGGGCAAGAGCGATGCGCTGACGCTGACCTCCGGAAAATTCGTGGGGATAGCGGTTTTCCATGCCTGCAAGTCCCACCAGCCGGAACATCTCGGCAGTGCGATCTCTGACCGCTTCTCTGGTGTATTCCGGGTGCTCCCTGGAAAAGCATGCGGCCAGCAGTCCCTCGGAGACGGAGCGTCCCACTCTCAGACGTGGATTCAGGGAAGAGTAGGGATCCTGAAAAACCATCTGGAGTCTCCCCGCCACGGAGGAATGCGGTCCGGCAGGAGGCAGAGGGGTTCCCCTGTAGAGGATCTGGCCGGAAGTCGGTGGGATGAGGCCGCAGGCGAGCCTGCCCAGCGTGGATTTGCCGCAGCCGGACTCCCCCACCAGCCCCAGGCAGTCGCCACGGTTCAGCCTGAGATCAACATCCGAGACTGCCCTGAGTTTTCTTGTTTCGCCGAAGGCATGCTCGCGGACGGTAAAGGTCCGCGAGACCTGCCTCAATTCCAGAAGCGGTGGCACGCCTCCAGTGTCTTTTTCCTGATCTTTCATCAGCTGGCGCTTTCAGAAACGCTGGCTTCTGCAAAGGTGGCCATCTGGGTGTAGATAGCAGCAGCGCTTTTCAGAAGCGGGTAGGCCGTCGCGGCGCCGGTGCCTTCGCCGAGGCGCATGCCAAGGCTGAGAAGCGGCCGTCCCCATTCCGGATGAGGTGTCATGGCAGCGAGCCTTTCCATAGCTGGCCTGTGGGCAGGTTCGGCTGAGGCGTGGGAGACAAAACAGTAATCTGCAGCCGCCGGGCAGAGCAGGACAGCGCAGGCGTAAGCGGAACTGGCGATGAAGCCATCCACGAGTACCGGCAGGCCGAGGGAGGCGCTTCCCAGAACAATGCCGGCCATGGTGGCGATTTCAAAGCCTCCGAGGCAGGTCAGAGCGGCAGCGGGATCAGGTCTGCCGTCGGGGAGACGCCGGGCCAGAGTGGCCTCGTTGGACCGGAATGCCTTGCGGATGATTTCCGCCTTGTGGGCGATCATCTCCGGACCGGCCCCCGTTCCAGGGCCCACCGCGTCTTCCGGCGTAAGACCGAGGAGAAAAGCGTAGAGGGCGGAGGCTGGCGTGGTGTTGGCGATACCCATCTCGCCGATGGCAAAGCAGCGATACCCTTTATCCGCGAAGTTCCTGACCAGGGAAACACCGTTTTTCAGGCCCTGCAGACAGGTTTCCGGCGACATGGCAGGTCCGAGCGCCAGGTCATCCGTTCCGTCGCCGAGGCGCATGCTGATGATTTCCGGAGAGGAATAGGGGCCGCCGCTGCAGCCGGCGTCGACAATGACGAGGTCAAGACCGTTTGCCTTTGAGAGCGCGTTGATCCCAGCCCCGTGATGCAGAAAATTCTCCACCATCTGGCGGGTCACTTCCTGAGGAAAGGGAGAGACGCCTTCCCGCGCCACGCCGTGATCGCCTGCCACTGTGAATACCAGGGCCGGGCTGACTTCCATGCCGCATCTCATGGCGTGAAGGCGCATGGCGATTTCTTCGAGGCGCCCCAGGCTGCCACGGGGTTTCGTGAGGGAATCCAGACGGCTCTGGGCCTCGGGGAGAAGGTCAGGGGAAAGAGGGTGTATGGCTTTTCCCCCGGGGATGATGTCCTGAATGGTAAAAAGTGACTGCATGGCTGTATCTCTCTCTTACATGGAGGGCTTCTGTGCTGTTTTCCCGGAAACAAGGTCGGAAAGGGCGAGAAAGGTATTGGCGTAGATGGCGGCGTGGTTATAGGCCAGGAGACACTTGTACTGTTTGTCCCTGGTCACGCCCGGCTTCCAGCCGTGTTTGGAAAGATAGTTGGAGAGGCTCATGACTGCGTCCGGAACCTGGAAGAGGTCAACCACTCCATCACCGTTGCCATCGGCTCCGTATGTCGGAAGGTTGGACGGCATGAACTGGCACAGGCCTATGGCGCCGTAAATGGAACCCGGGAAGCGGTCCGGTGTGAGGCCGGACTGAAGCATATATTTTACAAGGGCTCTGGTTTCTTTATAAGCCCAGTCCGCGCGCTTGGGCATTGTCTGGCTGAACCAGTCCATGTGCTGTTCATATCCGGGCATTTCGTGCAGCCAGTCAGGTATGTCGCGCACATTGCGGCTTTCTGCCATGCTTGCGAGTGTCTGGAAGGCGTTTTCCTTGACGTCGCCCAGCACCGTTCCCAGTCTGGTTTCCACGAAGAGAAGGGAGACGGCCACGGAGCACGGGACGCCGTAGATTTTTTCGGCCGAGCTGAAAGCAGCCTGATTCCGGGCGATAAAGTCCCGGCATTTCTGGGCATTGGCCTGGGTGACCACGCCTTTATAATATGTAGGGGCCGGCTGCGGGTGAGCCGGCGGAGGCGTCGGGAAGAAGGTCTTTTTATAGAGGGCCTTCATCTTGCGCCCCATGGGAGACTGCGTGAGCGGGCCAAGCGTGGCGAGAAGGGCATCGACGCGTTCCCCTGACAGACCGTCCGCAGCGAGACGCGAACGCAGATCCTGCCAGCAGGGCAGGAGCGCGGATGCGTTGCCCTCTGCGTGGCCGGAAGCTGTTTCAGAGGCGGGAGCCGGTGTTCCCGTTGCTGGGCCGAAGCCTTCTTCTCCCGGGGGGATGGGATCTTCTGACGATGGCGCTGTGTACGCCGGTGAGGCTTTCCCAGGCTGCGTCGTGCAGCCGGAACAAAGGCAGAGCTGGAACGCGCAGAAAAAGACCGCGAGGTTTCTGCCAAAGGAAGAAATAAAGTGCATGTTTTGTGCCTGCTGTGGCATGCGCCCCGCGGCGGGAAACCCGGGGTCGGGGAACGGGGAACGGGATTCCTGCGGCAGCAGGAACGGTGTTCTCTCGCCCCACGGATGATGCCCTGATGATGCCCTGTCCGTGTTGTTAGTCTGTCTGCCGCTGGTGACGTTTCAGCTCGGGATGTGTGCTTTTTGCGATCAGGGTGAGCTTCACCAGAAGCTGCGGTTTTTTTATCCCAGAATTCCCGCAGCCGCAAACCGGGCAGATTTCCGCCGGATTCTGATTCTGCCTGAAACAAAAAAACGGCTCTGCCACCAGAGGCAGAGCCGTTTGTAGAAGGCGTCTACTTTTGCTTTTCGAGGAGTGGCCTGTCGCTTGAAAGGATCATCTTTGTGTTTTTGCTGAAGGAGTTGCGCATGGTCTCCAGCCAGCGGGTAAAGGAGTAGAAGTCCGGATTCCGGTTATAGGACTGGGCAAACGTGGAAGCGGCCTTCGCGTCCGCGTCACCACGGATGACCTGTGAGTCACGGTTGGCTTCAGCGAGGATAATCGCCTGCTGGCGATCCGCGTCAGAACGGATACGCGTTGACTCTTCCTCACCTTCCGAACGGTATTGCTTTGCCTGGCGTTCACGTTCGGCGCGCATGCGTCCGAAAATAGCCCGCAGGTTTTCAGGCGGCAGATCTGTGCGCTTGATACGGACGTCGATGACATCCACACCAAACTGCTTCATGATTTCCTTCACCTTCTTGGTAACTTCGGTCATGATGGCAGCCCTCTGTGTGGAAACGACCTCCGAAAGCGTATAGGCGCCAACCATGGCGCGCAGCTGGGAGTAAACCACGTCATCGAGACGGGCCTGGGCACCGTTAAGGGTCCGCATGGTGCGGTAAAACTGCAAAGGATCGACGATACGCCAGCGGGCGTAGTTGTCGAGTACAATGGCTTTCTTGTCCACGGTGAAGGCTTCGCGGGAACTGGCCGTGTAATCCAGAACGCGCGAGTCAAAGAAGACAGCCTTCTCGATGAAGGGGATTTTGAAGTGCAGTCCGGGGCCGTAAACTTCGTTCTTGGGATCGCCGAGCATGAGCACAATGGCTTTTTCCGTCTGGAACGTCGTGAAGATGGCCTGAGATCCGATCAGCAGAACGATGATAACAGCCAGGAAAATGTACGCGGGATTCTTGCGCATTACTTCTGCACCTCCGTCTGCGGAGTGTCAGCCCCGTTTTTCGGCGCTGGCTGTTTCGTCTTCAGCTGTGCCGGAGCCGCCAGCGTGGGCAGGGGAAGGTAGGGCAGGGCGCGCTGCGCGGCCTGGCCGTCCATGAGGATCTTCTCGTCAACATTGCCGAGGATACTTTCCATGGTTTCGTAATAGAGCCGTTCGCCGGTCACCTGAGGAGCCTTTTCGTACTGGGAACGCACAGCGTCGAAACGGGAGGCAGCGCCTTCGGCGTCCTGGATGCGCGTGGCCGCGTAGGCTTCCGCGTCGTTGCGTATGGCTGACGCTTTGCCCCGGGCAGCGGGCAGAAGCGCGTTGCGGTAGGCTTCTGCTTCGTTGATGATACGGCTCTTGTCTTCGCGGGCGCTGGCCACGTCCTTGAAGGCTTCCACGACTTCCTGCGGCGGATGGACGTCCTGAAGCTGAACGGCGATGACCTGAATGCCGGCACCGTACTTGTCGAGGATCTGCTGCAGAAGCACAGTAGCGTCATTCTGGATTTTCAGCTTGCCGTCCGTGATGGCGGAGTCAATGAGGTTGTTGCCGATGACTTCACGCATGGCTGCTTCGGATGCGCTGTGCACGAGATCCGTGGGATCAGCCACATTGAACAGGTAAAGCACGGCGTCCTTGATTTTGTACTGAACGGAGAACTGGACGTTGACCACGTTCTCATCGCCGGTGAGCATGGAGGCCTCATGGGGCATCATGCGCACGCGGCCCTGCTGGAAGGTTGTGGCCTGGCCGACGTTGCGGTAGCCGATCTCGCTGCGCATGATGCGCGTGACCTTCGGCTTGTAAACGGTTTCGATGGGCACAGGCAGGGCGTAGTGCGGTCCTGGTCCGGTGGAACGGTTGTATTTGCCGAACTGCAGCACTACGCCTTCCTCGTCAGGATTGACGATGTAGATGCCGGAGGCAAGCCAGAGCAGAATGATGATGCCGGCGATAAGGAATATTCCGCGGCTGCCGGGTATTTTGAAACGGGGGATCCTGAAGCCTTCGCCGTTGTCCCCGCCATTGCGGCTGCCACCTCCGTTTCCTCCCCCGAAGGGGCGGAAGGGGCGGCGTTTTTCGCTGTGATCGTCTTCGTCGTTACCGGTATTGTCTTCAGGCGGCGGTGTGTAACCGGACTGGCGGGAGCGCTTTTCCTGCAGCTTGTCCCAGTCCCAGTTCTTCAGAACCTGCGCGAGTGAACTCATTCATTTCCTCCGATGCCGCTGGGTTCCGTAAGCAACCCGGGCATGTCAAAGAATTCCAGATTATTCCCATTAATTTACGTTAAGCATTTTTGCTGGTCAAGGCGGCCGCTGTTTGCCTTTTCTTGCTCACCCATTTATGGATACCTGCGTGCGGGGAATTTTTCCCCTCGACAAACAGCCGGAGGAGGGAGCATGCAGGTCAGACTTGTTTCGTGGAATGTGAACGGCATCAGAGCCGTATCGGCCAAGCCGGACTGGCAGTGGTTCTCCGGTCAGACCGCACAGATTGTCGGACTCCAGGAGACAAAGGCCTCTCCGGATCAGCTGAAGCCGGAACTGGTCAGTCCGGAGGGCTGGGAGTCCTACTGGGCCTCCAGTACCGTGAAAAAAGGATATTCCGGTGTGGCTGTGTTCTCCAGGCTGAAGCCACTGGCCGTGGATCTGGAACTGCCTGATCCCGCCTACCAGGGCGAAGGCCGTATTATCCATATGGAATTTGAAAAGTTCCACTTTATCAATGGGTATTTCCCGAACGGCGGCGCGGAGATTCTGAGCGGGGACGGGAAGCATCAGGGAAAGTTCAAGCGCCTGGAATACAAGATGGGGTTTTTCAGCGTGTTTGCCGACTACGCCCAGAAACTCAGGCAGAGCAAGCCCGTCGTTGTCTGCGGTGACTTCAACATAGCGCACAGGCCCATCGATCTTGCGAGGCCCAGGGACAACGTCATGAACACCGGGTTTCTTCCGGAGGAAAGAGCGTTTCTCGATCACTTTACAGAGCTCGGGTACATTGACACCTTCCGGAAGGTTCATGGTGATGAGGAAGGGGCCTATTCCTGGTGGTCGTACAAAACGAGAGCGCGGATGCGGAATATCGGGTGGCGCATCGATTATTTTTTTGCCTCGGAAGAGCTGAGGGATAACATCGTGGACGCTTGGATAGAAAAGGATCAGTACGGCTCAGATCACTGCCCCATAGGACTCTGCCTCGAATTTTAGATCTGAGGCTGCCGGAGCGGCGAAAGGCCTCCCCCTGATATCAGAGGGAGGCCTTTCGCGTGTTTTCAGAAAAAAAACCGGATCAGAGGTTCGCAGCGCCGGGAGCGGAGTTCTCCTTTTCAGGAACGTTGAGCTGGGTTTCCTTATTCGCCGGAGGAACGGGAGACGCGTCATTGGCGAACTTTTCGGCGGTATCCTGAAGCGTGGCCTTGCCCACGATCTTCCACTGATCGTTGTGCTTGCGCAGGGCAATCCAGCTGGTCATGTTGACGGGAGTGGTGACCTTGGCGACGGCCGCGGTTTCATTCAGTTCCCTGACCTCGGCGCTGGCCAGGGCTTCGGGAACCCACGGGCAGTCAGGAGTCTTGGATTTGGAGCACTGATCCTGCAATTCGCCGGAGGCCACGGTGCGGGTAAAGGTATCCGTGTAACGGCCCTGCAGATCGATGATGGAATTAATCAGGTCGTTGACCTGGGAGCCGAGTCCCAGCATTTTTCCCATGGAATCGAGCCCGCTCAGGAGCTGGTTGCTCTGCTTGAGATTTGCGAACTCATGGGCCGCGTAGGCCTGCATATCGAATTGGGAGAGAAAGGCTCCGCTGTCTTTGTTTTTCAGGGCTGTTCCGGCCTGCTCGAGAGTCTTGCCGGCTCCGCTCTGGCAGCCGGCCAGGCCAAGGGTGAGGCAGAAAAGGGCGGCGAGAGCCAGAGTTTTCTTGAGGATACGATTCATGAAATTTCCTCCTTGGGAAGTTGGGCGTCAGTATAACAGGAGGCAGGCCGGCACGCTAGAGAGGACGGTTCTCCTCTTCCACCACGACCTTGCCCCCGCCAGCCGTGAAAAGGCCGGCGCGGAAGGCTTCGGCTGAGGATTCGGGAACTCTGACGCTGAGTCGGACGTTTTCAGAAAAATCCTCGGAAAGCACAGAGCCGCCACACTGCCTGAGCAGGCGTAGCGCGGCATCCCTGTCTCCGTACCCCATGCGCAGGGACAGTGTCACGGAGGGGATGAGGATTTCTGTCGGGAGAGAGGCCAGACAGTTGCTGACGCTGTCCTGATAGGCGCGGACGAGACCTCCCGTGCCGAGCTTGATGCCCCCGAACCAGCGGGTGACTACGGCGCAGATCTGTCCTACACCGCTGTGCAGGAGGATCTGCAGCATGGGACGCCCAGCCGTGCCGTGAGGTTCTCCGTCATCGTTGCAGCCGATGCGGGCCGTCGATCCGGGCGGTCCGGCCACGAAGGCCCAGCAGTTATGCGTGGCGTCCGTATTGAGGCTCCGGATTCTCTCAATGAAGGCGCGGGCCTCCTCCGGCGTGCCGGTCCGGGCGATCTGCGTCAGGAAACGGCTGCGTTTTATCAGCAGGGAGGCCGTGTGCGGAGCGCTTGCCCCTGCGAGAGGAATAGGATAATTGTCGCTCATGTCTGCCCCATGCTAAAAATCCGGAATGTCCGGTCTTTTCAGCGCCCCAAGGGGCTTTTCCGGACTGCGCACGGCTATTGTGCCGTATTTTCACTCCGAGTGGAAGACGGCCGCGCGATCCGCGGAATCTGAATCAAATAAAGGAGAAACACATGAGCAAAACTCTTGACAATCTTATGGATGCTTTTGCCGGCGAATCTCAGGCGAACCGCAAATACCTCGCCTATGCTCAGGTTGCGGATAAGGAAGGCAAACCCCAGATCGCCAAGCTTTTTCGCGCTGCCGCTGCCGCCGAGACCATTCATGCCCACGCTCATCTGCGTAACGCCGGAAAGATAGGCGATACGGCCGCCAACCTCAAGGACGCCCTCGAGGGCGAGACTTACGAGTACACCAAGATGTACCCCGGTATGATCAAGGACGCCAAGGAAGAGGGCAACGAAAAGGTTGCCAAGTACTTCGGTTTTGCCTGCTCCGTCGAGGAAGTCCACGCCAACCTGTACAAGAAGGCCATTGAGGACGCCCAGGCGTTCAAGGGCGATTATTACATCTGCCCTGTCTGCGGCTATACCCATGAAGGCCCCATGACCGGTTCCTGCCCTGTGTGCGGAGCCAAGGGCGCCAATTTCATTAAGGTTGACTAGTTTTCAGAACCTTTCGTTCCCGTGCGGACGCCTGGTTTACCGATAAGGAGAAACCGGGCGTCCGTTTTTTTTGCTGGCCGGCAGGAGCAGCCGCAGGGAACTGCCTTTCTCTCCTGATATTGATTTTCCCGTGGGAAAAAGGCAGAATACCCGATGCATTTTTTGGAAGGAGACCTTCATGCGCGCATATTTTACGGGGGCTGTTCTTGCCCTCATGCTTTCCATCGGCTGCGGCTGCAGTATGGGTGCCGGCCCCGTTCAGGCTGCACCGGCAGATCCCGGAACCGGGAAAGCCGAGGCTGCGAAGGACGCCAGGCAGGCGCCCCAGGCAAGCAAGTTCGATTCGATCCGCCGTTTCGGCCAGGTTCTTGATATCGTTGAGCAGTCCTACGTGAAGGAAGTGGGCCAGAGCGATCTTATCGATGGGGCCATTAAGGGAATGCTGCAGGGCCTCGATCCTCATTCCTCTTTTCTGAGCGCAGAAGAATACAAGGAGATGCAGGAGACGACGTCCGGTGAGTTTTTCGGCATCGGCATCGAATTTTCCATGGAGAACGGCCAGGTGACCGTCGTGTCTCCCATTGAGGACACGCCGGCCTTCAAGGCCGGCATGCAGACCGGTGACGTCATTCTGCTCATAGACGGCCAGTCCACCCAGGAAATGACCATGCAGGAAGTCGTTACCCGCCTGCGCGGCCCCAAGAATACGGGCGTCGATCTGACCGTGCTGCACGCCAACAGCAAGAAGCCGGTCAAGATGCATCTTATCCGTGACGCCATTCCCCTTGTCAGCGTTAAAAGCCGCAGGCTCGAGGACGGGTATTACTGGGTGCACGTGACCCGTTTCTCTGAAAAGACGACTGAGGAACTCCATGAGGCTCTGGCCAAAGCGGAGAAAGAGAGCAAGCCAAAGGGCGGACTTAAGGGAATTGTGCTGGATCTCCGCGGCAACCCCGGCGGTCTGCTCAAACAGGCCGTGAGCGTGGCGGATACCTTCCTGACAAAGGGCACTATTGTGTCCATCAAGGGACGCAGTGAAAGCATGGCGCGCACGTACTCTGCTTCGCCGGAAGCCACGGACGTGCATGTTCCCATGGTCGTGCTCATTAATGCCGGTTCCGCTTCCGCTTCTGAAATTGTTGCTGGCGCGCTCAGGGATCAGAAGCGCGCTGCCATTATTGGTGAGCGTTCCTTCGGCAAGGGATCCGTCCAGAATATCATTCCGCTCGCTGATGGTTCGGCCCTCAAGCTCACCATCGCCCTCTATTATACCCCGAACGGCAGCTCCATCCAGGCGGAAGGCATAGTGCCCGATATTGAGATTCCTCTGGCCGCGTCCTCAAGGGAGGACGGTGACGCCCGCTATATCGTGCGGGAGCAGTCGCTGAACCGTCACCTCGAGAACAAGGGCAAGAACAAGAAGGACAAAGATAAGCCTGACGAGGATACGGATGTTTCCGAGCAGCTGGCAAAGGATAACCAGCTGCGCCTGGCCCTTCAGATAGTAAAGGATATGCCGAGGCTGACGGCCATCCACGAAAATTAGACCTGCCAGGGCTGAAAGGTCCGGGCAGACAGAGCCGCGCAAAGGCGGCGCATCCTGATAAAATCCGGGTGCGCCGCCTTTGCTTTTTTCCTGAGGCTGGGGCCTGGAGGCCCCAGTTTCGCAGTCTGAAGGGAAATGCTATCGTTTGGGGAAGAAAAGCGCGGCGCGCCAGTGAGGGATCTCTCTGCAGATCCTGGAGAGCGGAGAGAGAAACGCCTTTCCCGCGGAAGAGGGTGCCGCGCGGGATACTTCATGATGAAAAGGAGTCTGTCATGTCCATTAATATAGGATGTATTGGCTGTGGCAATATGGGCGGCGCCATTCTCGGCGGCCTTGCCAAATCGGGAAAGGGTTACGCCCTGTGCGGGAATACGCGCACTATGAAGCGCATGGAGCCCCTCGTTAAACTGGGAGTCGAGCCTCTTGAGTCAGCTGCTGATGTCGCCCGCAAAAGCCGTTATGTGGTGCTGGCAGTGAAGCCCTACCAGGTTGAGGCCGTGCTTTCGGGCATGAAGGGTGCGCTCAGCGCTGATAACGTGCTGATCTCCATCGCCGCCGGTGTCAGCCTGGATACGCTGAAAAATTTTTCCGGCGGTGTATGCCCCGTGGTCCGCTGCATGCCCAACACGCCGGCGCTCGTCGCCAAGGGGGTTTTTGCCTTTTCTTTTGAGGACAGCCGCCTCTCGGAGGAGCAGAAACGGGACATTCTGGATATTTTTTCAGCGCTCGGTCAGTGCTTTGAAGTGCCGGAAAGCCGCTTTACGGCGTTCACCTCTCTCATCGGAGCTGGTCCCGCCTACCTCTTTGATCTCATGGAAGGCATGGTGCAGGCCGGCGTGACCCTTGGTTTTCAGCACGCGGACTGCCGGCGCATGGTAGCCGCGCTCTTCGAGGGCTGCGGACGCATGGCCCTTGAAAACAGCGATACGCATCTCATGGCCCTGCGTGACAATGTCTGCTCTCCCGCGGGTACGACCATTGTCGGCGTCAACTGCATGGATGAGGACGGCCTCGCCGGGAAACTGGCCAAGGCTGTCTTCGCGGCCAACCGCCGCGGCAAAGAGATGGAGGGATAGCTTCCTCCCGGAAGCCGGTTATTTCCTTTTGAAAAGGACGGGGCCGGATCCGCCCGGATCCGGCCCCGTCCCGTCTTATATGGCTGACAGCCGTGGCATCAGAGACTGTCTTCCTGCCCGGAGGGAACGTTCTTTTCAGAACGGATTACAATGTAGCGCAGCGCCGGACCGCGGCCTTCCTTGCGCAGAAATCCTGCTTTGACGAGTTCCTGCAGATCGTACTGCGCTGTACGCATGGAGATATCTTTCCCTGCGATGTCCTGGTAATCCTGTCTGGACAGGCTTTCCCGTTTCAGAATTTCAGTGAGGGCAGCGCGCATGCGTGAATTCAGACCGCGTGCACCTGGAATTTCCTCAGATGCGCTTTTTGTGTCCGGAGACCTGCGCGCTGCTTCACACGGTCCTGAATCCGGAGAGACTGGATCTGCCTGCGCGGTATCTCTCTTTTCCGGATCCGGGGAAGGAGCCGGCAGGGGAACAGAAGCCGCCCCTGAGGCTTCCTGCGCAGGCCCAGCGCTTTCCTGGCCGCGTTCCCAGGCTTTCTGCAGAAGTTCCGTGGGTGTCCTGTTCTGATTCCCGTCGCCTTTTTCCTCGTTCTGTGCCCCGATGTCCACGCAGTGGGGAAGAATGATGTCTCCATCGCAATAGGCCAGAGTGCGCATGACGCAGTTTCTGAGTTCGCGGACGTTGCCGGGCCAGTGATAATGCATCATCTTGCTCAGGGCGCCGCGGCTGATGTCGGGAATATCACGCTGTTCTCCCGCCTTGGCCAGTCCTTCCTTGAGGAAGGCCACGGTCATATACGGAATATCCCGTTTATGATCCCTGAGCGGGGGAGTTTTGATGGTGATGACGGCAAGGCGGAAATAAAGGTCTTCCCTGAAAGTGCCACGGTGCACTTCCTCCTGCAGATCCGCATTGGTGGCGGCTATGACGCGTGTGTCGAATTTGATGAATTCATCGCTGCCAAGCGGGTGGATGCAGCGGTCGGAAAGAGCCCGCAGAAGGGCCTGCTGTACGCGGAGGGTGGCATTGCCGATTTCGTCCAGCATGAGCGTCCCGCCTTCGGCAGCCAGAAAGGCGCCTTTGCGGGGCTGCTTCGCTTCTGTGTATGCGCCTTTGACGTGACCGAAAAGGGTATCCATGAGCAGTCCCTCGTCAAGAGCGCCGCAGTTGATAGTAATGAAGGGGCCATCCTTCCGTTTCGACTGATTATGGATGGCCCGGCTGACGAGCTCCTTGCCTGTGCCCGTTTCACCGACCACAAGAACGTCTTCCATGACCTTCGCGGCCTGGGCGATGTCGTTTCTGAGGCGCTTTATCTCAGGACTCTTTCCTACAATACCGTCTTCCGGCGGAACGAAATCCTTGGGGAAATCCTTCACGCGCTCCATCTGCAGACGCACATTGGTCAGCGAATCCGTGAGATCCCGGTCCTGCTCGAGGAACTGGAGCCGTTCCAGAATGAGATTGACGGAGGTTCTCAGCCTGTGCACTTCCTTCGGTTCCTCCGTCTGAGGCAGTTCACTCACGAGACTTTTGTCGGCCTCGTCGAGAATATCCCTGTTGAGGCGGAACAGGGGCTTCAGGACGGAGCGTGAAATCAGAAAAAGAGCCAGCGTCATGAAAAACATGGCGAGCAGAAAGGCGCAGAAATAAATGAGGCTCAGCTGTGCTCCGCTTTGCGTGAAGGTAAAGGTGGAATCGAGGACGACCACGGCACCGACTACCTGGGCCGGGCCGCTGGAAGTAGAGTGATAGGTGACGGGAGCGAAGCTCACGTTTTCCACCGGGAGAGAACCGTCGCCCCACAGGTCTCCGTTCAGACTGGAAAGCTTTCCTGATTTGCCGTGCTGAATCTCGTTCATCATGGTCCAGTAGCTGTAGTACTCGCTGGCGGACGGTCTGAAGGCCGTGCTGTAGCCAGGCCTGCCGAAATCACCACGGAAGCCAGCGCGCACGGTATCGAGGCTGCTTTGCTGATCGTTTTTCCCATGTTCCGCGTCCTGGAAGATCATCCAGCCTTCTTTATCCACATAGACCGTATGCGTGTTGGAATTCTGCAGGGCCTCGGCGTCGGCGCCGGCCTGTGAAAAATTGCTTATGGTGTCGCGCAGCGTCGAAAGATCGAGGGAGAGCATAAGCACACCATGGAATGTGCCGTCGGGGCGGAGAACCGGGGCGTAGAAGCGGATAACCTGCAGCGTGAGCTGTCCATGCATGCCATCGGGGGTGTGCATCATGGGATACACGACTTCCATGGGCTGTGTGACGGTGACTTCGTCCGGGCTTCCTATATTGCCCGGCGCGCGGAAAGGAGAGCCGGCCAGACTGTCAGCCTGCTCGGGCGGGATGTTTATGAGCTCGCCATTATAGTTGAGAAGCAGATAACGTTCCTTCCGGTCGGCGTCCATAAAGGCCACCTCGCGGTAGCGGGCATTGTTGATCTTTGTGCGGAACTGCATGCGCCGGATCATTTCATCCTTCTGCATGGAACCCGCGGCGAGGACGAGAAGCTGGTTGCGCGCTTCGGCGAGGCTCTGCCCTATGGCAAAACCGAGAGCGTGTGCCTGAATGCGCGTATTGCGCGCTGTTGCGCTATTGACCACTGCCTCAAGAGATTTGCGCGTTCCTGCGAACACGCAAATCAGAAGAAGTGCCAGGATCGGCAGAAAGACAAGCGTGAAGCGCCTGAAGAGGCTGATATGAGACCAGAAGGAGAAGAAGGGCGGCCTCGGTATGCGCAAAATATTGTGGAGGTGCGTCATGCATGGAACCTCGCAACAGGAAATTTATGCCTGCGTGAAAAATAACCTAATAGAAAATTGAGGGCAAATACTTTGTGAATTATTGGATTTTTTACCCGGAGGGAAAAGTGCAATCGTGCAATGGCACGGCATATGCATAAAGTCTGACTGTTTGCAAATGTTTCTTTGGTACAGAGAAATAAAGCGCTTTTACTTATGCCAAAGTTTAATTCTAAGGAGAGTGTCATGAGGAAGTTGAGGAAAGCATGGATATGGCTGGTCGGCTGTTATGCCAGTCTTCTGGTCCTTCTGCCCACGATCGCTGAAGCTAAGAAAGCTCTTAGTCATGTTGTAATCGTCGCTGACACCCGCAAACTTAGCGGTATCGAGCTTTGGTGGGCGCAGATGTACAATGATAACCATCTGTATTTCACGATCCTTACCATTATCATCATTCCGCTTACAGGATGTATATTCGGTATTCTGGCCGACCTGGTCATGAATCATATCGGTATTGACCTGAAGCACCGCAAAGCTGCTGAATAAGAGGGAGGATCATATGGATTGGTTATATGTTTTGATGCCCATTTCTGGGTGCACGGTATTCTGGCCCGGCCTTATTATTCTCGGCCTCGGCGTCGGTATCATCGGCGGATTCTTCGGCATGGGCGGTGCGTGGATGGTTACCCCCGGCCTTAACATTCTTGGCTTCCCCATGGCCTTCGCCATCGGCACTGACGTGTCGCACATGGCCGGCAAATCACTGATTTCGACTTTCCGTCACGCCAAGTTCGGCAACGTTGACTACAAACTCGGCCTGACCATGCTTATTGGTACCGTCATCGGCATGGAAATCGGCGCCCAGATTGTTATGTACCTCGAACGCCTCGGCAACGTCGACAAGATCGTGCGCTGGCTGTACGTCGTTCTCCTTCTCCTCCTCTCCTGGCTCGTGTTCGGCGACCTCGCCAAGCGTAAGCGCATGGAACGTGAGGCTGCTGCCAAGGGCGAAAAGCTTGACGACAACGCTCAGGGCGTTGACTGGGCTTCCAAGCTCCAGCGCATCAAGATCCCCCCGATGATTCACTACCATGAAGCCGGCATTTTCTGCTCTGCCTGGCTCCCCATCATGGTTTCCTTCGCCACCGGCGTTCTGGCTGGTATCCTCGGTATCGGCGGCGGTCTGATTCGTATGCCCGCCCTCGTTTACCTCATCGGCTGCCCGACCCATATCGCCGTCGGCACTGACCTCTTTGAAGTTGCTATCTCCGGTCTGTACGGTGCTGCCACCTATACCATGAAGGGCCGTACTGAACTCGTGGCTGCTCTTATCATGCTCATCGGCGCTGCCATTGGTGCCCAGATTGGTGCCGTTGCCACCAAGTACATCCGCGGCTACGGCATCCGCGCCGCATTCGGCTGCGCCGTTGTTGGCTGCCTCTGCTCCGTTGTTCTGAAGCTCATCCAGCCTTACTTCCCTGCCTACGCTAGCATTATCAATGGCATCGCCACTGTGGTCGTTCTCGGATTCGTCTTCGTCATCTCCACCTACATCGCTGTCAGGATGTTTGCTGGCGTAAAGAACGAACTCGCGGAAAAGAAGCGGGCTGCCCAGAACTAGAACAGGCACATGAAGGAGATTGCCATGAAAATTCGTTTCCATTTATTCCTGCTCGCAGCGATGTGCCTGACCCTTTCCGCCTGTGATTTCGGTGAAGTCGACCAGGGCCGCTGCGTTGCCTATAACGAGAACACCGGCAAATTCACCATGATTCTCGATGTGAACCATGACCAGTTCAATCCGCAGTACACCGGCGGCGCCTATGAATACCAGATGCCCGCAGACCCGAAGGAATGCGGACCTGCACCCAAAGCCGGCGGCCGCGTCCATTTCGATATCGAGAAGAAGCAGATTGTTATCTACAATAACGGCAAGCTCGAAGAACTGGCCATCGAATTCACCGACATCCAGAGCGACATCCTGTCCGACAACCCGAAGGTGAAGGGACACAAGTTCCCCGTCATCAATAAGGATGCCGGAACCATAACCGAATACTCCAAGCGCCTGAAGAAGCTCATCACCTTCAAGGTTCCCGCTGAGTACCTGTCCCTTCCTGACAGCACCTGGGAAGCCGGCGATGACTGCAGAATCTACTACAAGCCCAATGCCAAGCATCAGGCTCTGAGATTCATGAACGTCACGCAGACCAATATCTTTAAGAAGTAAACTCCTTACCCTTATCCCTCCGCCGGTTCCATGGCCGGCGGAGGGGCAATCTGACCGGAGGCAGAGAACATGACGACTAATGCTTACAGGCGCGCTCTTTACGGAACCATCATCCATGTCAGTGCCAATGTGGTAACGCTGCTGTCCATCTGCCTGGCCATGTACATGTCCTTCCACTATCCCAATGACTGCCTCACCGTGTTCTGCGCCTGGTTCTTCGGAATAACCGTTTCAGCCTGGTTCCTGGCAAAGCGTCTTGACCGGTATGTCCGCCTGCACTTTGCCGATGCCGATGAAGGCCTGGTCCGCCTCCCCGGCAAACACCGTGAAATGTTGATGCGATGGAAAGTGTGCGCCAGGATGCCCGTCCTCGAGCGCCTGCCCTCGTAAAAACAACAAATTTCTCTGGACCGCCGGCGGGGTTTCCCCTCTTTTTCCCCGCCGGTATATCCCTTCCTCCGATGGATGCCGGCGGAACGTTCCTCCCGCCGGCATTCCGGCAGCGCAGGCTTTGCCTGTACCCGCGCATATTTTGTCCGGCACCACCGTTCTCCCTGCCGGACAGATTTCCACCAGGGGCTGCCTCCCCTGGAATATGGACATCCCACCTCTTCCGGTTTCTCCCTCTTCCGGATGGGGAATTCCTCCTGCCGGCGGATCCGTTCTTCCGCCGGCTTTTTTGTGTCTTTTCCCCAGAGGCTTTCCCGTGTCGTCCCGCCGGCCGTCCTTGCCCATGGCCGGTTCTCGTTCTAAAATAAAAAGGATGCGTGATGTCATTTCCTTCAGCCCCTTTTCTCTTCCAGGTGGCCGTCTATGTCTGATACCCAAATGGTTTCTCCCCTTGCCAGTACGCCTGACTGGCTTATGTTTTCCGCCCTGCGCCGGCGTCAGAGAGCCTCCGGCTTTTTTTCGGCCATTGTAATGACCCTGTGCCTGATCGTCCTTTGCGACGGACTCATCTCCCAGATGCGGGGAGGCGGCAGCTACCGGATTGAAATGCTCCCCGGCACCTCAGAGGCCGTTTCCGGCCCTATGGCTGATCCCAAGGCCGTGGCCGGGGATATGGAGTTTTTCCCCATTCCCCAGGACGCTCCTATTACGTTTGAATTCAAAGGATTTTTCTCAAGCTACTGGTTTGGCACAGGAATGTGGCGGGGATACCTGCACGCTTCCGATTCAGCCCCCAGCGGGACATACCAGATGGCGATAGGCCTCAGAGGAACTCCTTCCGCTGCTCATCAGGTGTATACGGTGGCCATAGCGGCGGATAAGTTCGAGCAGGACAGAAACAGCCTTTCCTTCGTGCGCCGCTGGACGTCCTGGAATCCTTTTTATCTGGCTGCTATTCTTGCGGCTTTTGGCCTCAGCGCCGGTGTTGCCTCCTACATGCTCGGCCGGCGTACAGAGGGCCTCCTGTCCTCCCTCGGACTCTCCGAGATTTTCAAGACCAGTCCGGACGGTATTTTTATCCGGGTCTACAATGTGACCGGGCAGCGCGATCTTGCGGGAAAGAACTGGGTCGCTTATGACTCCTCCCTGCGCCGTCTTGGAAAGGTCATCTTTGATCGTTCCTCCAATGGCGTGACAGAATGCCTCTTCGTGAAGGACGCCCCCGTATTGCCGCACCGGGGTGACTTCGTGGCGTTCTGGGAGCGCACTCCCTTCAATCCCTCACCCGTGCGCCGCGGTTTCTTTCATGGCCTCGCTGGCGGAAGGAAGGCTGCCGGGGCGGGGGCGGATCCGTCTTCCGGACACAGCGGCTCTGGCGGAATTTCCGCCTGATTTTTTCCGTTCCCCCCGCAGGGGACGGCGATGTACATACTTTTCGAGGTTTTTTCATGGATACTGACAACAAAGAATTCACTCTGGCTCCCGAGGATCCCTGCCCCTGCGGCAGCGGCAAGAAATTCGGCGAATGCTGCGCCAAGGCTTTGAAGGATGGCTGCTGGCCTGGAACAGCCGAAGCCCTGATGCGTGCCCGCTACACGGCGTACGCGCTGCATGACTACCAGTATCTTGTTGACACGACGCTTCCCTCTGAACGGGATAAGGTTTTCAGCGCCGAGAAGCTCGAGGAACAGAGCCGGGATGTGAACTGGGTCAGACTCAGTGTGGTAAAAACCGGAGATACCACCCGCGAGGACAGCGTCGATTACGATCTGGTCGACTTCTACGCTTACTACACCATGCACGGAGCCACCATGCAGCTCGGCGAGCACGCGTATTTCACGAAGGGCGAGGACGGGCGGATTTACTATGCCCATGGCTACAAGCTGCGCCCCGAGCCGTTCCGCCGTTCGCAGCCCAAGGTGGGCCGCAATGATCCCTGCCCCTGCGGAAGCGGCAAAAAATACAAAAATTGCTGCGGCCGCAATCAGGCGTAAATTATGGGAAAAGTCAGTCAGCAGGCTGACACCCTTCTTTCCTTCGTACTCGGCCCCATGGAACGAGTCAGGCAATTCTGTCTCGATTGTCAGGGCGGTCAGGAAAGTTTTGTCACCGGCTGTGAGGATAGCGGCTGCGCCTTTTTCGCCCAGCGTCTCAGCGTGCGGGAAAACACCATTACCCACATGGCCGCAGGGAACGAGCAGAGACAGTGTCTCAGGGCTATCCGCCGCTTCTGCCTGTGCTGCGCGGGGGGAAGGGGTGAAGTCCGCTCCTGTGGCGGCGAGTCCCGCTGCGTTCTGTGGGAGTACCGCTTCGGCGTCATGCCGAAGACATACGAACGCGTTAGCAGAAGGCTGCACATTTCCGATTCAGTGGCCGGAGGAAGGCAGCGAGCCTGACAAAGCCTTCCCCGGTCCGGTTTCCCGCATTCCTTTTGTCTGCCCCGGAAGTGAGCCGGGGAAGGAGTTTTTTATGGCGTACATTGAATGGTCCAGAGCCTATACGGGCAGGGTGCGCCGTGCACACTGCGATGCTCTGAAAAGCCGCGCGGGCGAGCTCTCACGCCGTCTCGCCAGGGAGCTTGACGGGGGAAGTCTGCCGTTTCTGAAAATGGGCTATGTGGATCCGCTGAAGAGGGAACTCCCCGGTGTGGCCGCCAGGGCCAAAGAATTCCACAATATGCTTGTCCTCGGTATCGGCGGCTCTGCGCTCGGTGCCAGGGCAATGCAGCGTGCTTTCGCTCCGGCACAGGATATGCCCGGTGGCTCAGGCCCTGACGGACGCAGTCTGTGGATTGCAGATAATGTCGATCCCTATACACTCTCTGAGTGGTTCAGACGTCTTGATCCCAGAGACACCATGGTGGTCACCATCAGCAAGTCCGGCGGCACCATTGAGACGATTTCCCAGTATTTCCTCGCCTGTGACTGGCTGAAGAAAGCCCTCGGCGAAGACTGGAAGAAGCACATGATTGTGGTGACGGATCTGAAGAAGGGATTCCTCCGCGAGGAAGCCGGAAAGTTCGGCTTTCCGTCTCTTGAAGTCCCCGACAACCTTGGCGGCCGTTATTCCGCCCTGTCTGCAGTGGGGCTTCTGCCTGCCGCTTTCCTCGGCATCGACTGGGAGTCCCTGCTCGATGGCGCGGCATCCGTGGCCAGGCCCCTGGCCGAACATCCGGAAAGCCTTGCCGGACATCCTTCCTTTGCTTTGGCCTGCTGGGCCCGTGCCCTCGAAGAATATGATTACACCCAGCTCATCTTCTTCTGCTACGAACCTCTTTTCGCCACCTACGGCCCCTGGTTCGGACAGCTGTGGGCTGAAAGTCTCGGCAAGGACGGCCTCGGCACCATGCCCGTGCCCGCCACAGGCGTCACGGATCAGCATTCCATCAACCAGATGTTTCTGGATGGAATCCGCAACAAGGGCTGCCTCTTCGTTACCGGGCATTCCCCCTCTGAGGGACCCGTGTTCGGCAGTGACCTCCCCGAGGAGTGGAAATTCCTTTCCGGGAAGCATTTCGGGGAACTGCTCAAAGCTGAGGCCATGGGTACCCGTATGGCTCTTTGCTGCCATGACACGCCGCTTGTGCATATCGCTCTCGATGACGCCAGCGAATTATCCGGCGGCCGCCTGATGATGCTTCTTGAAGCCGCGACCGTGTTCACCGGGTGGCTCATGGGGATTAATCCCCTGGATCAGCCGGCCGTTGAACTTGGCAAGCATCTGGCCAACGCCCGTCTCAGCAAGCCCGGTTTCGAGGCCGACAAGGAGGCCCTCGATCAATTCCTGAAGAAGCCTGAAGAGAAGCAGGACTTCTAGTTCGGTTCCGTACGGGCCGGGGAGGAAAGAATGAAAGGTCTCAGAGAGACGGATGCCAGGTATACAGAAACCGCGGTCAGCGCCGCGGAAAAAGCTGTGGATGAAACCGAAAGGGGGCTGTCGCTCAGTTATGCGCGTACGCTTTCCTGGTGTTCTCTGGCCGTGGTTCTCCTGACCAGTCTCGCACTCTCCTTCTTTATTTCCAACTCGGCCCGGCAGACCCTTATGCAGCGGCAGGAGGAGTTCGCGACTCTGCTCGCCAAAAATCTGAACAACCAGATTTTTCAGCGTTTCGCTGTGCCGACCATCCTGGAATACGGGCGCATAGCTCTGCGTCAGGAGCAGCAGTATCAGCGACTCGATTCCGTGGTGAAGTCGGTTATCGAGGGGCTGCCCGTGGACAGGCTGCGCGTCTATGATTTCTCGCACGTGGTGGCCTATTCTACTGATGCCGGAGAAATAGGCAAAAAGGGAATCGCGCCTCTTGGGCTTGAAAAAGTCCTCGGCGGCGTCACGCCCAAGCCTGTGATCCATAGCCAGTTTCCTCTCTGGCAGGTCCCGTTCAGACTGCCCCTCGATCCCGGAGTATTTCAGCTTCGCGTGCTGTTTCCCCTGAGGGGAGACAGCTACCGTATAGGCAGTCAGTCTCCCGTGCTGGGTGTGCTTGAGCTGACCCAGGACATTACGTCTGACTATGTCCAGGTCCTGGTCTTTCAGTGCATCATCGTGGTCATGTGTCTGCTGTCCTCGGCCATTCTTTTCGCTCTTCTCCTCGTCATCATTCACAGGGCGGAGCGTGTGCTGACCGAGCGCATGCAGAAGAACAGGCAGCTTGAAAAAGAAATACAGAGTACTGAGCGGCTGGTGAGCATGGGCAGAGTGGTGGCCAGCATCGCCCACGAGATTCGTAATCCTCTGGGTATCATACGCTCCACGGCCGAGCTGTTGCAGCGGAGGGCCGACAAGGTGGACAAGGGGACGGTGCGTCTCCTGCAGGCGATTTATGACGAGTCCGTGCGTCTTTCCCAGACTGTGAATGACTTCCTCGATTACGCCCGTCCTCGCCAGCCACGACAGGATCCCGTCGAGCTCGAACTGGTCATCGATCAGATTCTGGCCTTTGTGGAAGGGGAGTTCGGAAGGAGCGGAGTCGGCCTGAAGAAGAATTTCGAGGAGGATCTCTGGGTTCTGGGTGACAAGGATCTTCTGTATAGGGCGTTTTACAACGTTCTGGCCAACGCCCAGCAGGCTCTCGATATGGGAGGAACCATCGACATCCACGTATTCCGCAGGGATGACCGGGCTGTTCTTGATTTTACGGATTCCGGCAAGGGGTTCGATCCCGAGACGCTCCCGCATCTCCTTGAACCGTTCTTTACCACCAAAGAAGGAGGAACCGGCCTCGGACTGCCCATTGTCAAGTCCATTATCGAAAGCCACGGCGGCACCATCGAACTCTCCAATGCCGAAGAAGGTGGTGCCAGGGTGGAAGTCACTCTGCCCCTGGCCGTGGAGTACATGAACAGTAAAGCCGAGAGTGAAGCCAGGGAAGCGCTTCCCGGAGAAGCCGGCAGCAAACCGGCTCCCGAAAAGAAGGGCTAGAATTCTTTTTGGGAAACATGAATTTCTTCCCTTTCCTTGTGAGATGATTATCTCTGAATGATGACGGTCCTCCGGGAGTACCGGCAGGAACGCCCGTCCTATGTGATGCCTCCGGGAGAGAACTATGAGTGAGAAGAATGCCCATATCCTGATTATCGATGACGAAAAGAACTACCTGCTTGTCCTGCAGACACTGCTCGAGGATGAGGGGTACACCGTCACCGCGCTGAGCGACCCGGAGACGGCGCTGGCTTTCCTTCAGGAGAGCGAGGTGGACGTTGTCGTTACGGACATGAAGATGCCGCGCATTACAGGCCTTGATGTGCTGGAACGGGTAAAGAAGCAGTGGCCGTATATTCCCGTCCTGATCATGACTGCTTTCGGCACCATTGAAAGTGCTGTGGAGACCATGAAGTACGGGGCTTTCGATTATATCACCAAGCCTTTTTCCAATGACGAGCTTCTGCTCTCCATCCATAACGCCGTCGAACTGGCCCAGGCTCACCGCGAATACAAGCTTTTGCAGGAAGCCATGCAGGAGCGCTTCGGACTTCATACCATCATCGGCCGCAGCGCGGGAATTTCCCAGGTCAAGCTGATGGTGGAGCGTGCGGCCCCTGGCCGCACGACCGTGCTCATCACCGGCGAATCCGGCACGGGTAAGGAACTGGTAGCCCGCGCTGTACATCTGGGCAGCCCGCGCAAGGACAAGCCTTTTGTTGTCGTGGAATGTGCGGCGCTCACCGGCGACGCTCTGGAGAAAGAACTTTTCGGCCAGGAAACAGCTTCTTCCGCAGGAACGCCGGCCATACGGCGTGGACGGGTGGAACAGGCAGATGGCGGAACGCTCTTTCTTGATGATATGGCTGCTCTGACCCCCGACCTGCAGGTCAAGCTTCTGCGCCTTCTCCAGGACCGCAGATTCGAGCGCGTCGGCGGCAGCACGCCCATTGAAGTGGACGTGCGTTTCGTCATGGCCACGAATACCGACCTGGCCAAGAAGGTCGAGGAAGGAACCTTCCGCGAGGATCTTTACTACCGGGTCAACGTGGTACAGATCCATCTGCCGCCCCTGCGCGAGCGCAGGGAGGACATCCCTCTCCTGGTGGCGCATTTCGTTGCCAAGTTCACGGCTGACAACAACATGAAGCAGCAGAAGAGTTTTTCCACGCAGGCCCTCAATTATCTGACAGGTTACGACTGGCCGGGTAATATACGCCAGCTTGAAAATGTCGTGGAAAGCTGCATGGTGCTCGTTCCCGGGAATGTCATTGAGGAAGAGAACCTGCCTGCCGAAATCCGCGATGAGGAATCCCAGTTCAAAAGTGCCGTGGACCTTCTGCCCGTGCAGCTTGATCTCGCGGACACCCTGCAGAAGATTGAAGCTGCACTTATCCGGCGCGCCCTTGTCCGCGCGGATCTCGTTCAGGTCAAAGCGGCGGAGCTTCTCAATATCTCCAAGAGCCTTCTGCAGTACAAGCTGAAAAAGTATGGCATTACCGGCCATTAGCCGGTTTTCGGGAGTCCTTCGGAACCTATGCAGAGACCGGAACCATCAAGCATACCTCTGAGTCCCGGCGTCTACATGTACCGGGATGCGCGGGAACAGGTGATTTATGTGGGCAAGGCCCGCGTTCTGCGCAGGCGTGTGCTGTCGTATTTTCGTCCCGAGGGCCTGCCGATCAAGACCAGGGCCATGCTTTCGCACGCCGTGAGCATAGAGTTCCTGACTACGACCACGGAGAAGGAAGCTTTTCTTCTCGAGTCCAGTCTCATCAAGAAATACCGCCCCCACTACAATATCATTCTGCGGGACGATAAGCAGTACGCTCTTTTCCGGTGTGACATAAAGGCCCGGTATCCGCGGCTTGAGATTGTGCGCCACGCGCGACACGACGGGGCGCGCTATTTCGGCCCCTATACATCGGCTCTGGCCGCCCGGGAAACCTGGAAACTTCTGCACAGGGCTTTCCCGCTGCGCCGCTGCAGCGACAGGGCCATGAAGAACCGCGTCAGGCCTTGTCTCTACTACCATATGAAGCAGTGCCTTGCACCGTGCACGGGAACGCTGGATCCCGGTCTCTATCATGAACAGGTTGAGAAGGTCTGTGATGTGCTTTCCGGCCGTTCCACGGAGCTTCTCCGTGAACTCAGGGAAAAGATGGAAGCCGCGGCCGATGCTCTGGAATTTGAGAAGGCGGCGGTTTACCGCGACCAGATCCAGGCCGTGGAGAAGACCGTGGAACGTCAGGCAACGGTGCTCCCCGGCGGCGGGGACATGGACGCCGTGGGTCTCTATTCCGATGAACACGGATTATCCCTCGGCGTCATTTTCGTGCGGGGCGGCGCCGTGACGGACGGCCGTTCGTTCTTCTGGCCCGGGCTTTCCTTTGAAGACGCTTCAGAAATTCTGTGGAGTTTTCTGGGACAGTTCTATGATATGGCTCTTCCGCCGCCGCGTATCCTGCTGCCCTGGCTTCCGCGCGACGAGGAAGCCGAAGAGGAAGGAAACGCTTCCTCCGGTGAAGCCCATGAGGCGCTGGAACAGACGCTTGCCGAACGCCGCGGCGGATCCGTACGTATTGTGGCTCCCCAGAATCAGGCGGACAACCGCCTCGTGGACATAGCCCAGTCCAACGCCAGAGAGGAATCGCGCAGACGCTCCTGCATGGCGCGGGAGGGCGTGGATATACTCGCTCTCATTCAGAAGGCTCTGTATCTGCCGAAGCGGCCGGACCGTATCGAGTGCGTGGACGTCTCTCATACCGGCGGCAGGCAGACGCGCGTGGGGCTGGTCGTCTATGTGCAGGGAATGCCTTCAAAGGGTGACTACCGTAATTATGCCATGCCGGATGGCGGAGATGACTATAGGAGCCTGCACGACTGGGTCATGCGCCGCGTCACCGAGAGCGGCCCCCCCTGGCCTGATCTGCTGCTTATAGACGGAGGCAGAGGCCAGATTGCAGCCGTGGAAAAGGGACTCGAGGATGCCGGAAAGCCGGGGCTTTTCCCTCTTGCGGGCATAGCCAAGGCCCGGGACGAGGCCGGACACGCCGACAGACGAGCCGGCAACGTGGCTGACAGAATTTTTCTGCCTGGCCGCAGCAATCCTCTTTCTCTCCGGCAGGGAGGACCCGAGATCCTTTTTCTGCAGCAGGTACGCGACGCCACCCATCGTTTCGCCATCACCCGTCACCGCCGCGCCCGCACAGGTGCTGCCATGTCCGGGGAAATCATGCGTCTGCCGGGAATAGGGCCTTCCACGGCCCGTCTGCTCTGGGATGCCTTCAGTAATTTTGAGGCCATGCAGAAGGCCACGATCGCTGACCTCCAGAAACTGCCCGGCATAGGCAGAACCCGCGCGGAAGCGCTTTACGCGCATCTGCACGGGGATACGGATACTCAGAGAAAAAATTAAAGTTCTACATTAATTCTGATGTTATCCCCTGTCATCAGGGAAAATTTTCCTTTGCGGAGTATCAGTTACTCCGCAGGCGTGGAATTATCAGCTACTTCTTCAGTCGAAAAAGGTTTGACCGGACGGGTTCCCGGCAGATGATGCACTTGTCCCGTGCATATTCTTCCTTTTTCGCGAAAAATCGCGAAAAATAAAATTTTGCGGACATAAAATATTTGTTTTATTTCAATTTATTAAAATATATATTTATATATAAAAACACTAAATCATGATATATTGATATAATGAATGACAGAGCAGGTTCATCAGGCATCCCAGCTCATGGATACCCCGCTCGTTGCCGTATAATGGCCCCAGCCTTTGCCCTGTGTACACAGCGAAATTCATGAGAATCGGATGCAGAGTCTCCGGTACCAGCGGTACGTGCGACCCATACGGGGAAATCCGGCAGGCAGCTTTCTGTTTACCCCAGCGAATGTGCTCTGTCCCGGAAGGTGCGTTCGCCGGTGACGGTTGCAGCCATGGAGCGGAAGAGGCGCCCATCCAGGGAAGGGCTCTGCCCGGAGTTTTCCACGACGGAGTGCCGGTAGCGGAACCGCCAGCGGCGGTAACGGGGCAGGGGGGCTCCAGCCCAGGCACGCATCTTTCCGGCAGGAGATGTGTGGTGTTCAGGGCTGAACTGTTTCCCTCCTTGACGCAGAAAAATCCCGAGGATATACAATAGCTCCACAAGGGGAGTAGCTGGGTTCGTGTAACCCGGGTTATATCAACAGCATGGCGCAAGCCTGGTATAGCCACCGGCCTGAGGCTGGCAAGTGAGACCTTGGCATATACATCTGATATGCCGGGGCCTTTTTTTTTTCGCCCCGGCGCAGGGGGGGGGAAGATGAAAATTTCTGAATTCAGGCCTTTTCTGATTACCATGGCTCTTTGCGTTCCGGGAGGGCTGATTCGATTTGCGCATCCGGAACTGTCACCGTTCATCATTGTTATTCTGACCGGTTTTGCCATTTTCGGCGCTTCTTTCATGCTCACATGGACCTGCGAGGCTGCGGAAATGGATATCCCGCAGGCCGTGGCTGTTGCCGTCGTGGCGCTTATTGCTGTTCTGCCGGAATATTCCGTGGATATGTACTTCACGTGGATGGCCGGGCAGAACCCTGACAGCCGGTATACCCATTACGCCATCGCGAACATGACCGGCGCCAACAGGCTTCTCATCGGCCTCGGCTGGTCTGTCCTGGTCTTTATTTTTGCCGTGCGTTTCCACAGGGGTATTGATCTTCTAAACGACAAACGGACGGATCTTGCTTTCCTCGGTCTGGCAACGCTCTACGCGCTCTTCGTGTCCTGGAAGGGCTCCCTCACCCTGCTCGATGGCTGCATCTTCTTCGCTATGTATGTGGGGTATATGGCCATTGTTTCCCGCAGGCCTGTTGAGGCCGGCGAACAGGAAGGTCCCTCCCTCGCGCTGGCACGTCTTCCCCGTAAGATTCGAATCAGTCTTGTGGCGTTCTTTTTCGTGTATTCCGCCGTGGTCATTGCGGCCTGCGCTGAGCCCTTCAGCGAGGGCCTTGTTGCCTCAGGCAAACTCCTTGGCATCGATGAGTTTCTTCTCGTGCAGTGGCTGGCTCCAGTGGCGTCGGAAGCTCCGGAGTTCATCGTGGGCATTATGTTCGCTCTGCGCGGCAACGCAGCCCTGGCGCTGGGCAGCCTCCTTTCATCCAAGCTTAACCAGTGGACGCTGCTTGTCGGCATGATTCCCGCATGCTACGCGCTGAGCTCCGGCAGTACAGTTCCCATGGCTATGGACACGCACCAGTTTGTTGAAATCTTCCTGACAGCGGCGCAGTCCCTGTTCGCTCTTGTGCTGCTGCTCAACCTGCATCTCGGGATAATGGAGGCAGTTGTTCTGTTTCTGCTTTTCTGCGGGCAGTTCCTGTCCCCGGTATATGAGCCGGCCTTTGAGGCCCTGCTCGCTCTTCCCCATGATCCTCTGCGTCTGCACAGGTTTTTTGCTTACACCTACCTCGCTCTTGGTGTTATCTGTCTGATCCCGCAATGGCGTGATCTTCTCAGACTCAGAAAGGGGTTCTTCGTCCGGGTGGACGCGGACTGAGTCTTGGAGTGTGAGTGTATGATGTGCGGGGGGGATACCCCCGCCGTTCCTTATGCTCGGGAGTTTTCGGAGTATGACCATATCGCAGGCTTCTGATGTATGCCGTCTGGCCGCCTGTATATCGGCTGCAGTGCTTGTCTGTTTCCTTGCTCTGCCGCAAACGTCTTCCGCGGCCCTTCCCGGTTCCTCGATGAGGGGATCGCAGACTCCTCCGTCAGGCCAGGCCGGCGTGCCGCTGCTCATTCAGAACCTCGATATCAGCCGGCTCGGCAGAGCCGGGATGCCAGACATAAGCGTTTCCTATCCGAGCGTGGGCGTCAGCGCCATTGATGAAGATATTGCGGCCTGGGTTAATCATATCGTCTTTTCCTTTGAGCGTGATTTCTCCGGGGAAAACGGGATTTCTGATAAGGGAGATGCGGAGAATCGCTATTCCCTGAGCAGTACGTACCGCGTGATCAGGCCTTCCCCGGCCGCACTAAGCGTTGTTTTTGAACTCTGGATGGATACGGGCGGCGTTCATCCGGGCCTTGACGTAATTACCCTGAATTACAGCCTGATCTCGGAACAGAGGCTTTCCCTTGTGGACGTTTTTGAGGATACCGCCAGAGCCCTTGACGTGATGTCCGGCTACAGCCGATCGGTGCTCGCCGTGCGGGTCGGCGGCGGCCGCGTGGATCAGGCCATCGCTTCAGGAACGGCTCCCGACCCTGATAATTTTGCCAATATTGCCCTGATCCCCGGCGGGGTGCGCGTTTATTTTCAGCCGTATCAGGTTGCGCCCTGGTCGGCCGGCACGCAGATCGTGGACATCCCTCTGGAAAAGCTCAAGGATGCCCGCCCTCTGATGGATCTTTGGGGCAGGCAGTAAACGGGGCAGAACGTGGATACGGAAAGGTACCGGAACTATCTCGCCCTCGGCCGGGCCCTGGCTTCAGAAGCCGGAGGCAGGCTGCTTTTTCTCACAGTGTTCGGTTCTGTTCTCTACGGCACGGACATCCCAGGAAGATCAGATGAGGACGTGCGCGGCATCTACCTGCCTGCGCCCTGCACAGATCCCCTGCACGCGCCGGGGCTGCACTATTCGAGCGCGGCGCAGGGCACGCACAGCACGGCGGGGGATACGGACTGCGACCTTCTGCCGCTGGACCGCTGGCTGCTGTCTGATTTGCCCCGCGGTGACACCGGGGCTCTGGATCTTCTCTACGCACCTTCCAGACCCTCCTGTCTTCTTTTTGTGGAGCCGGCGCTCCGCCCTGTTTTCAAAACTCCCCGGATCTTTCTGAATCTCTGCAGCGGAGAGGCCTGCCGGGACTACGCTTTTCGGCAGGGAAGCCGTTACGGACTCGCCGGAACGAGGACCGGGGCCCTGTACCGTGTCTGGAAGGCGCTGGATTCCGGAGCCTTTCCCCTGAAAGCTCCGCTCAGAGGGTATGCGGGAAAATTGGCGGAGCTGGCGGAATCTCCTCTGCACTGTACCCTGCTGGAAGATGGCGGTCTGAGACTGGCAGGCTCCGTGGATGAGGGGTGCGTGCGTCTCGGGGTGCTCCGGGACAGGGTGCGGCGCAGGCTGCAGGGACATCTACCCCGTGTCCAGGCGGCAATGGAGGGCAAAAACGTGGACTGGAAGGCCCTTTCGCATGCCGTACGCGCCATACGTCAGCAGGAAGAACTCCTGGAGACGGGGCGCCTTGTGTTTCCTCTCCGGGACAGGGCTGAGATTCTGAGCATCAAGAAAGGCGCGCTGTCCTTTCAGGAAGCGGAAGGTGTTATTACCCGTGGACTGGCCGGGCTCGTGGGACTCCGGGCCGCGTCACCTTATTCCGTGCCCTGGAAGGAAGAAGAGGCGCGGGCGATCTGTGCCGCTGTCCGGGGAAGCCTCGCGGGCTGAGGCTTCTTTCCGCGGATCTTGCCCGTCGTGCGCCGATAAATTAGAATTAAAGGACAGGCCCTCGGAAAACCGCCTGTCCTGTGTCCACAGTGTATTTTTCAAACATTAACCGGTGTTGCTTTTCCGGATTTCGGAATGGCGTGGCGAGGAACCACAGATGAAAATTTGCTGTCCTGAATGCGGTTACACCCGCCAGACTCCTGAAGACCGCCTGCCGGAGGGGGTAGTTGTGGCCGTTTGCCCCCAGTGTGGATGCCGTTTCCGTTTTTCCAGAAAAGACGGTGTCCTCGGCGTGGTATCCGAACGCCCCCGTCCGGTTCAGCGCCGGGACGGTGATGTTTTCCCGCCTCCCGGGGCCGTCATTCCCGGATCTTATCATTCCGATCCGGAGCAGCCGCAGCACACGGGAGAAAGAGCCCGCCCGGAGGAAAGGGAGACGGAGGACAGGAAACGCGAAGAGGATCCGCGTGACCGTGAGAGACAGGAAGAGTGCCGGGATGAATACCAGGGGCCGGAGCAGTGGGGCCGCATTCCGGATGAGGATGAGGTTGGTCCGGACAACTTCAATCCCTGGGAAAGCGCGCCGGGTTCCTCTGGCTGGCTTTCGGCTTTTTATCAGACCTGCATCAGGGTGATGTTCGCAGGCGAGCGCTTTTTTTCTTTCCTCAGGCGGGGACCGTACATGCGCGCTCTCGTGTTTTATCTCATTATGTGCGTGCTGCAGACGGCCATGGCCTATTTCTGGATCCATATGTACGTGGAATGGTTCAAACCCATGAACACGGATCCTCAGGTGGGCAAAATCATCGAAGCTCTTTCGAGTCAGAGCAATCTTGCCCTTTCCCTTCTCCTGCGCTGCGCCATGCTCACTGTTCAGATTTATCTGTTTACGGGACTGCTTTATCTGACATGGCGTATCGTGGCCCCCGATAAGGCTGACTTTTCCCTGATATTCAAGGTTCTCGCGTACGCTGAGGCTCCGGGCATACTCTGTCTCGTTCCGGTTATCGGTAACGCTGCCGCACTCATCTGGGGATTTGTGTGCATACTGACAGGGTGCCGGGCAGCCCTGAAGCTGAACTGGAGGCAGACCATGCTGGGCTTTCTTCCCCTGCTTCTGCTCATGGTGCCCTCGGTCGCGCAGATTTTTCTCATGCTGGGGGGCTAGGGCATGGCTCTGATCGCACGTGGGCAGGGGCACCGTCCCGTGTCTGCCCTGGAAGCCGGTCTCATCGCGGCTTCCCTGTGTGAATTCGTCTTCCTCGGCGCAGCGCTCTGCGCTGTTTTTTCTCCGGAGCTCGTTCCCTGGCTTGTTCCCTGGCTCGGCGTGCTGCTGGCGTGCGCGTCCGCAAGCGCGATTGTCCTTTTTCTTCTGCTTTATCTCTTCGTTGTCCGCCCCCTGCGTATTCTGGATGCGGAGCTCGGTTCCTGGCGCCACGGAGGAGAGGACAGATCGCTGATGACCCGGGTGATGACCCGGGTGCGCGCCCTCATAGAGGAACACCAGCGTGCCCAGCTGGCGCTACAGGAAAATTCGGAAAACATGCGTGAGACGGAAAAGCTGGCTCTTGTTGGCAAACTGGCTGCAGGCGTGGCCCATTCCATCCGCAATCCCCTGACCGGGCTCAAACTGCGCATGTTTTCCCTGACCCGCGGGCTGACTCTTACCGACAGGCAGAAGGAACATGTCAGCGCCATCAATGAGGCTGTGGCGCATATGGAAAAGATAGTCACGAGTTTTCTGGAAATTTCCCGCAAGCCCAGGCTGTCCAAATCGATGTGCAATATTTCCGATATCCTGGACCGGGTTCTGCTCCTTCTCGAACCCCGTATCGAAGCCTACAAGGTGCGGGTGGAGAGAATGTACATTGAGCTTCCGGATATTGAGGCGGATGGGGAGAAACTGACCGAGGCCTTCACAAACCTGGTGGCTAACGCCTGTGAGGCAGCGGGCATGAACGGAGTCATCTCCATCACGGAAGAGTACGGGCACCTCGAACCTCTGGAGCACGTCATTGTCGTGCGCATCCGCGATACGGGCCCCGGCATTCCCGAGAATCTGCGGGAAGTCGTATTTCAGCCCTTCGTCAGCACCAAAAAGGAAGGTACCGGTCTTGGTCTGCCAATAGCCCGCAGCGTTTTTGAAGAACATGGGGGCTGGCTTAATCTGCACTGCGCGCCAGGACAGGGAGCGACGTTTGTCTGCGTTCTGCCGCTGACCGGAAAGGAGGGGCCATGGCCCAGATCCTCCTAGTCGATGATGATCCGCTGCTGCTTGAGGGGTTTGAGCAGCTTCTTCAGGATGAAGGTTATGAAGTGGTCACAGCGGCTTCCGGCACCGAGGCCCTGGACAGGCTGCCAGGCCTGCACCCCCAGTGCATCGTCATGGATGTGCGCCTGCCAGGCATGGACGGCCTCTCCACGCTTAAGGCCATGCGCAGCAGTCCCTCCTGTCCTCCCGTGCTGATCATGACCGCCTATGGAACGACGGATACGGCTATTGAAGCCATGAAGCTTGGGGCCTTTGACTATATCCTCAAGCCGTTTGAGATTCCCAAGGTTCTCTCCCTCATAGCCAGGGCAGTGGAGGCCGGCGAGCGCCAGAAGGCCCATGACAGCCAAGGCGGAGAAACCGGTGAAGAAAGCGTATGCCTTGTGGGCTCCAGCGCGCCCATGCAGAAGCTCTACAAGGCCATAGGCCGGGTTGCTCCTACGGACGTTCAGGTGCTTCTGCGCGGTGAATCGGGAACGGGGAAGGAACTCGTGGCCAGAAGTCTGTGGAAGTACAGTCCGCGGGCGGACAGGCCCTTTGTGGTCATCAACTGTGTGGCCATCCCCGATTCTCTTCTTGAAAGCGAGCTTTTCGGTTATGAGCGGGGGTCGTTCACTGGCGCGGATCAGGCCCGCCCCGGACGCATAGAGCAGGCCGCCGGCGGTACTGTATTTCTTGACGAAATCGGCGATATGCCTCTCAGTGTTCAGGCCAAATTTCTGCGTCTTCTGCAGGAACGCCAGATTGAACGCATTGGTGCCCCAAATCCTGTTCCCGTGGATGTGCGTATTATTGCTGCCACGAACGTGGATCTTGAAAAGGCTGTGCAGGAAGGGCGCTTCCGCGAGGATCTGTATTACAGGCTCAAGGTTGTGACGCTCTGGCTGCCTCCCCTGAGGAACCGGCTCGACGATATTCCCGAGCTGGCTCAGGCTCTGCTTGCCCGTCACGCTGCGCATATCGGGGTTCATAATCCGGGGATAGAAAAGGACGCCCTGGGCTATCTGGCAAGCCAGATCTGGCCTGGAAATGTGCGTGAACTCTCCAACGTTCTTCAGAAAGTGCTCGTCTTTTCTGACGGATCGCCAATCCGGCGCAGCGATCTCTTACGCGTTCAGGATTTCGACCGCCACGCCATAGGCGGGGATGCGGCCCCGGCAGAGGGCAGTACGAACCCGAATCCCGGCAATTCCCAGTCCCCTGCCGGCGAAACCCATCTGGATTCCGCAGGAGCGTCTGGTGAACCTGAGGCGTCTCCTGACGCGGACAGAATTCTGGAACCCCTTATTGACCCGCTGCTCCGTGAAGGCGGCAGTGCTTTCGACCGCTGCATGGATTTGATGGGGCGGGCCGTCGTCAAGCGCGCCCTGGAAATGGCAGACGGCAACCGTTCCCGGGCAGCCCGGATGCTCGGTCTTTCGCGTCCGACTCTCCTTGCGAGGATGGAACGATATGGTCTCAGGGTGGAAACCCGTATACGCTGATGTTTCAAGCCTGCATCATTGAATTGCGAGACTGCAACATACTGAATTTATTTTTATATGCCGTTGCCATTCCAATACAAAATTTTTAGGATATGCTGATTTAATCAGTTTGCCGGCAGGCCATAAGCAGGCAGAACTTTCATGGCCTGCCGTATGTACCAGACCTAGACAAGGAGGCTTTCTTTTTATGTGTAAACGGTCTTTTGTTTTTCCTGCGGCTCTCGGCGCGATGGCTGCCTGCCTGACGCCGGTCATGGCCGCGGCCGCTGAGGGCGCCCCTGCGCATCTTCCCGGCGCCGAGCTTTCCGTGTACTGGGCCATTCCCTTTGCCTGTATGCTCCTTTCCATTGCCCTTGGCCCCATGATTGTTCCGCATTTCTGGGATCACCACTTCGGCAAGGTTTCCGTTTTCTGGGGCCTGGCGTTTCTTGTCCCCTGCGCAATCGTTTACGGTGTGAATACGGCGGTTTTCGAAGGCCTGCATTCGATTCTGCTCGATTATATCCCCTTCATTGTTCTGCTCTTCGCTTTGTTCACTGTGGCCGGCGGCGTGCGGCTCAAGGGTACACTCGTCGGAACTCCCGCCGTGAATACGGCCATGCTGGGCATCGGCACGGTGCTGGCCAGCTGGATGGGAACGACCGGCGCGGCCATGCTGCTTATCAGGCCTCTTCTCAGAGCCAACGCCCACAGAAAATACAGAGCTCATCAGGTTGTCTTCTTCATCTTCATGGTGGCCAATATCGGCGGCAGCCTTACGCCGCTTGGCGACCCGCCCCTTTTCCTCGGTTACCTGAAGGGCGTTTCCTTCTTCTGGACACTGGAACACCTTTTCCACGAGATGCTCTTCGCCGCCGGCATTCTGCTGGTTCTGTTCTACATCATCGATAAGGTGACGTATATCAAGGAGGGCAGCCCCAAGGGACCCAATCCTGCTGAAGCCGCCCAAAACGGCGAAGTGGAAAAATTCGGCCTTGATGGCAAGATCAACCTTCTTCTGCTTGTGTGCATCGTCCTCGCTGTTCTCGTTTCCGGAATGGTCGATCTCGGCGTCTGGGGAACGGTCATGGGTATCCAGCTTCATGGTTCCGGTATCGCCCGCGACCTGGTTCTTCTCGTCATCGCCGGTCTCTCCTGGGTGCTGACTTCCCGCCGCAGCCGCAGCCTGAATGGCTTTACCTGGGCTCCTATTCTTGAAGTCGGAAAGCTCTTCTTCGGTATCTTCCTGTCCATGATTCCGGCTATCGCCATCCTTCGCGCTGGCACTGACGGCGCCCTCGCCAATCTTATCAACCTGGTCTTCCATGACGGTCATCCGGTCAACGCTGCCTTCTTCTGGCTCACCGGCGCCCTGTCGAGCTTCCTCGACAATGCCCCGACCTACGTGGTCTTCTTCAACACGGCCGGCGGGGATCCCGCACACCTGATGACGGATATGGCTTCGACGCTCGCGGCTATTTCCTGTGGCGCCGTGTTCATGGGCGCCAATACCTATATCGGCAACGCCCCGAACTTCATGGTCCGCTCCATCGCCGAGGAGAATGGCGTCCCCATGCCCAGCTTCTTCGGTTATATGGGCTGGTCCTGCGGCATTCTCATCCCCATCTTTATTCTCATGACGTTCCTGTTCTTCATCTAGCGTGAAGCCGTTAAAAGCGGTAAAGAAAACCGCGGGTGTCCGGAGGTTCCGGATATCCGCGGTCATTTTTTTCTCCAGGCCCGAGCGGGCCGTTTCAGACACAGGAAATCTGCCATGCCCAAGAACCCAACTCCCAGAAGACGCGCAAAACTGCAGCACGTGCTCGAACTCCGTCAGCCGGATCTCACGCTGGTTCTCGCCAACATTCACGATCCCCACAACGTGTCCGCCATTTACCGTTCCTGTGATGCCTTTGGCGTGGAACGCGTGCATCTCTATTACACGGATACGGCTTTCCCGATTCTCGGACGCAAATCCTCCGCCTCGGCCAGGAAGTGGGTGGGCACTGAGCGCCACCGTTCCCTTGAAGAACTGAAAGAAGCCTTGAACGGTATGCAGATCCTGGCGACGGACTGTTCTCCCTCAGCCCGCCCCCTGCGCGAATGGGATTTCACAAAACCTACGGCCGTGATTATGGGCAATGAGCACAGGGGCGTGGATCCGGAGCTTCTGAGCATAGCGGACGGTTCTCTTTATATCCCCATGTTCGGCATGATTCAGAGCTTCAACGTCTCGGTGGCGGCAGCCCTCATTCTGTCCGAGGCCAGCCGTCAGCGTGAGATCGCCGGTATGTACGCGTCGCCGCGCTACGCCCCTGAAGAACTTGAGCGCAGGCTTGAGGATTGGATAGAGCGCTGAGCTGACAGCTACTTTGCTGAAGCGCCGCTGCCATCTGGAGGCAGAGAAGAGGCAGGCTCCCCTGACTGAGTCTCCGGTTTTGTGTCTTCGGCGGTTTTGATGAAATCATGCCCGTTCCACTCGTAGCGGATCTTCTTCGAAACGGGAATATTAACAATGCCGCGGCTGCTCCAGAAAACGGCCTGCGCGCTGAGTCCGTTCAGTCCAAGGCAAAGCGTGACGGAAGGCTGGATACCTGCGGGGAGCTTTTCGCCCCTGGCCAGAAATTCCCTCGCGTCCGGTTCGTCCGGGAGATCTGCGAGAGTCGTGCGTCCGTTTTTGTCCCTTTTCCAGGCTTCGAGCACGCAGATAGGGGCTCCTACTGTGCCAATGATACCGATGACGGAATCATCTTTGTCATTATAGAAAAGGCGCAGGGCGACGATGGTGTCGCTGAAGGGAATGGAAGAGAAGACGAGGAGAGCTTTGTCTTCGCCGCTGATTTCCCAGTTTTCAGAAAAACCCTGGCGCAGGAGCGTGTCCCGCTCCGGGGCTGAAAGCCCCTCGACCGTGCTTTCAAAGATGCTGCAGGGAAGATCCTGGAAGAATTCCCGTGCCGTGAGATCGGAGTTGGCGGCAGCGGCATGGCCTGGCTGAAGGACGAGGAACAGAGAAATCAGTGCGGTGATGATAAAGCTCATGACTCACTCCCTTTGGCTACAGAATAAGGTTCTTTCCCTGTCAAGGCAAATAAGGCAGTGCCGTGACAGTGTAGCACCCCTGCTCTGCTCAGGAGAGAGACATGCAGATGACGCCGATCGCCAGCAGGACTATGCCGGCCTGCTTCTGCCGGGAGATGTGCTGATGGAAGATGAAGGCTCCAATGGCCAGCGTTCCGAAGATACCGAAAACGCACCAGAGCGCGTAAGCCACACCCAGGGGAATTTCCAGAACCACGCGGCGCATGCAGAAGAAGGAGAGGAAAATAGCGGCGATGGACAGAAGCGCCCACTTCCAGCGTCTGAATCCGTGGGAGAGGACAAGAGCGGAAATCGCCACCATGTCCGTGGCGACGGCTCCAAAAAGCCAGAGTATGGCAATGATGAGTTCCTGCCGGAGGCTTATGTCTGGTATGGTCACTTTGCCTTCTCCTGTGCGCTTTTGTCCAGGTTGATGAAGAGCATGCCCACAATGACAAGACAGAGTCCGAGTATTTTGAGCGGGGGCATGGCCTCCCTGAAGAAGAACCAGCTGAGGAGAGAAACGCCCCCTGTTCCGAGCCCGGACCATATGGCGTAGGCGATGCTCATGGGAATTTTTTCAACAGCCCGGGAAACGAGGAAGTAGGAAATGACAATGCCCACGGTGGCGGATGTCTGGCTCAGGGCAGGATTCGAATACACGAAGGCGCGCATGCCTGTAGTGCCGGCAACCTCACAGAGGATACCGGTCAGAAGATAGACCCAGTATATCATTGTGCTCGTTTTTTCCCGTATTGGAGAAAACGCCGTTAATGGCGGATGATGGCGACGGGAATGCCGGCTTTGTCAAACTGTTTCCGTAAACGTTCCAGAGTTTCCTCGCCAACCTGAGCCCTGTTGTCGAAGCTGTAGGGCATGTCGAGCTGTTCGTACTTTTTGACGCCCATCTTGTGATAGGGCAGGAGATCCACCCCCCTGAAACCGACAGAACCCTTCCATGGCAGGAGAAAACGGACGCGGGCCGCGATTTCGGCGTCATCAGTGTTACAGCCATTGATGAGAGGCATGCGCACACGGACGGCGTACTCGTTATCGAGAAGCCAGGCCAGGTTTTCAAGAATCTGTCTGTTGCTGACGCCCGTAAGCTTTTTGTGGATGCCGTCATCCATATGTTTCAGGTCGTAGAGGAAAAGTTTCGTCAGCGGAGCGATTCTTTCAAGAACCGCGTGCGGGGCGAAGCCCGATGTTTCGATGGCCGTACTGATGCCTTCGTTGCGGCAGGAACTGAACAGGGCTTCCAGAGCTTCCGCCTGGGAGAGAGGTTCGCCGCCGCTGGCGGTCATGCCTCCTCCCGAGGTTTCGTAAAATTCGCGGTCCTCGAGGACGACGTCCATAATCTGCTCAATGGTCATTTCGCTGCCGCACTGGGCGAGGGCGTCATTGGGGCAGGCCTCCACGCAGGCGCCGCATCCGGTGCAGCCTTCGTGAGAGAGGATATGCACGGGGGGATCGCCCTTGATGGCGTGAAGACTGTTCGGGCAGGCTTTGACACAGGCTCCGCACAGAGTACAGAGGTTCCGGCTGAGCAGGATCTGCGGCCTGGCCGTCTGCCCTTCGGGATTGGAGCACCAGAGACAGCTCAGCGGGCAGCCCTGAAAGAAGACGATGGTGCGTATGCCGGGACCATCGTAGATGCTGTATTTTTGAATATTGAAAACGCGGGCAGTCGGGTTTGAAGGCATGTCTCTCTCCGGAATGACGCCCAGGCCCCCAGCCAGAAAAAGCGGCAGGGGGCCTGGGAATGCGTATCTTGCAGGCGAAGATGGATTAGAACTTGGTCAGCATGGTGCGGCTGATGATTTCGTTCTGCACGTCTTCGCAGAGTTCCACGAAGAAGGCGGAATAGCCGGCGACGCGGACCACGAGGTCCCTGTATTCCTGCGGGGCACGCTGCGCGGCGAGCAGGGTCTTGTTGTCGAGATAGTTGAACTGCATTTCGCCGTTGCCGAAGATGCTGGCTGTGTGGATGAGCGAAATGAGCCCGTTCTTGCCCTCGGGCGTCTCGAGCAGACCGGCCATGAGCTTGAAATTGTGCACCATGCCGATATTCATGTTGTCACAGGCCATTCTGGAAACGCTCTTGATGATGGCCGTGGGACCCTTGCGGTCAGCACCCTGGGAGGGGCTGATGCCGTCAGAGAGCGGCATGCCCTTGTGACGGCCGTTGGCGGAAGCGCCGGTCATCATGCCGAAAGGCGTGTTGTTGGAGATGGACAGGGTGCCGTGGCTCAGCGTGGAGTAGAGCGTGCGGATCTTCCTGTGCTCGACCTCCGTGAACTCAATAATGTCGGCAGCAATGTTGTCAGCGTAGGGGTCGTCGTTGCCGTACTTCGGGGCGTTGACACAATCCTTGTGGAGCTGATCGTAGCCTTTGAAGTCTGCCTTCAGTGCCTCGTTGAGTTCAGAGAGCGTGTACTTTTTGTCATCGTAAACGAGTTTTTTAATGGCGGCCATGGAATCGGCGTAGGTCGCGAGGCCGGTCCACACCACGCCGGGGCCGAAGTTGTACATTGCGCCGCCGGCGGACACGTCGCGGCCTTTTTCCATGCAGCCTTCGTACATGATGGACATGAGCGGCTTGGGAGCCAGGCTCCTGTGCACGCGCTGGGAAATGACTGTTGCCGTGCCGGTGAGCCTGGTGATGTACTTGATCTCTTCCTTGACCGCGTGATCGAATTTCTCATACGTGTCAAACTGAGAGAGGTCGCCCATATCCGGGCAGACCTGCTTCCCGAACCACAGCGGCACGCCGTGGTTGAGAACCAGCTCAATGCAGATGGGCCACTGCGTATAGGCCGTGGACGTCCACTGGTAAAGGCGGCCGGCCTTCTGGGGCTCGACGCAGCCCATGAGGCAGTAGTCGCGGGCGTCTTCCATGCTGACGCCCTTGGCCAGCATCATTTTGATGTGGCAGTCGTCGAAGTGAACGGCCGGGAATCCCATGCCGGCGCGGACGACATCCACGATTTTTTCCAGGTACTTGCGCGGGGATTTGTTGTTCACGCGGGTGGCCAGGGAGGGCTGGTAAATCTTCACATGGCGCACGGCGTCCATGAGCAGATAGGTGAGCTCATTTGTGGCGTCCTTCCCTTCACGGGTAACGCCGCCCACGCACATGTTGACGAAGGGCTGATAGCCGGCGAAGAATTTGGAGCTGTCCTCGGAGGTGAGCCACATCATCTCGCTCATCTTGATGAGCATGCAGCCGGCGATGTCGAAAGCTTCATAGGGGGTGAGCCTGCCGGACTCGATGTCCTTCTTGTAGAAAGGATACATATACTGGTCCACGCGGCCAATGGACATGCCGGTCTGATTCTCTTCCACAACGAGCAGGGATTCGACCGTGAAAACGGCCTGCACGGCTTCCCAGAAGGTGGTGGGGGCGTGGGCGGGAACACGGGCGTTGACTTCGGCGATCTTCTCAAGCTCGGCCCTGTGGACAGGATCCTTTTCTTTTCCGGCCAGCTCTCTGGCGTATTCAGACATGCGCCGGGCGTAGATGATGACGCCCTCGGTTGTGTCGATGACCGACTTGTAGAAGTAGATTTTGTCGAGGTCATCCGGATTGGCGTAATCCAGTCTGGAGAGGTGCTCTTTTGCTTCACGCTGAATATCCAGCATGCCCTTCTTCATAAGGATGACGTCGTAGCCGGGATTGGAGTCGCCTCCGCCGTTCAGGGCGTGGTAGGAGCAGTCAGAGACGAAGGATTCGCCGGAGAGAGTCCACACTCCGGCTTCGCGGTACTGGGCCTCGCAGTATTCGTCAACGGATTTTCCTTCCCAGTAGGGGAAAATTTCTTCTCTGAGGATCTTCTTGTCTTCCTCGGAAATAAAGAAGGGATCCTGGGGGCGGTGGGCGATGGTATCCAGTTCATCCCTGAGCCAGCGCCAGGAAATGTCGGGGGAAAAAGCGCCGGCGCGGGGCGATCCGCAGGGAGCGCCCACGATGAGTTCGTTGTCCTGAATAACGAGAGGAGCCGTCTCGCAGCAGTAACGGAAAGCCTTTGCCCTGAGTTCGATACGGGGCAGGCCGGGATTCTCCCTGGCGATCTTGGTGATGGCGCGGGCTCTGTAGATGGAAATGGTGGGTACCTGACGCAGGTAATTGCGCTTCAGGAGGACATGACGCGGGGTGGGGCCGTCCGGAATGTCATAAGGACGGGAGGCTGACTTCTGTTCATCAACGAGAAGCTGAGACATCTGTATATTCTCCTCTGACCGGAGCGGTCGTTCACCCCGGGTCATGCGGTATTAGTTAAGCTGATTTTTGTAGCTCTCTGCATCCAGGAGGGCGTCGACGTCAGCGGGATTTTCGGGTTTGATCTTCACGAGCCAGCCGTCACCGTAGCAGGCAACGTTGACAAGCGTGGGAGATTCCTCGAGCTCGGGATTGGCTTCAAGCACGGTGCCGGAAACAGGCATGTGCAGGGCATTGACGGATTTGACGGATTCAATACTGCCGAATTCGGTATCGGCCTCGAGCGTTTCCCCGACGCAGGGAACATCAACGAAGGCCACTTCGCCGAGCTGATCCTGGGCGTAGTCGGTAACTCCGGCGACATACTGGTCCCCTTCTTTTTTGATCCAGATATGTTCGGAGGTGTAGCGGAGATCCGCGGGCAGGGTGAGTTCACCAGGCTGTTTCATGGGATATTCCTTGCTCAGTTGAGTTTTTCTGCTGCCCTGACGGCCAGCCGGGCGGCTTCGTAAATGCCTTCCGCGAGCGTCGGGTGAGCGTGGATAGTGGCGGCCAGATCGTAGATGGTGGCCTTCTTTTCCATGGCTATGCCGCCTTCGGCGACGAGATCGGACGCATGGGCGCCGGCCACGTGCAGGCCGAGAAGGAGTCCGCTTTCGGCGTCCGCGATTACCTTGAAGAAGCCGGGCAGTTCTCCCATGGCGTGAGCCTTGCCAAGCTCGCGCATCTGCACAGTGCCGGTGACGACCTTCTGGCAGGATTCCTTTGCCTGGGCTTCACTCATTCCGACTTCCCCGATCTCTGGGGAGGTGAAGATGGCGGAGGGAATGACGCTGTAGTCCATGGCCCTTTCCTTCCCAAGGATATTGTCCAGGGCGCAGAGTCCCTCCATGGAGGCCACATGGGCCAGCATGACGTGGCTGGGGCCGAGGATGTCGCCTATGGCGTAGATGCCGGGGACGTTTGTCATGAGGTGCTGGTCCACGGTAATCCATCCGCGTTTGTCGGTGGCGACGCCGGCCTTTTCAAGGCCGAGGCTGTCAGCCGTGGATTTGCGGCCGACGGTGACGAGCACCATGTCGGCCTCGATGGGTTCCTCAGTGCGTTTTTCAGCGGGAACGTCCACAAAGGGGGACGTCGCGGCCACGGCATGAACGACGCCGTCGGAAACCTGCAGATCCCTGAGGGTTTTACCGGTCATGACCTTAATCTTGAGCTTGCGCAGCTCGCGGTTGAGCAGTGTGCTCACGTCCTTGTCCACGGAGGGCATGGGCAGAACCCTGTCCTGCCCTTCGACGATGGTCACAGCGCTGCCGAAGGCCCGGTAGATGCAGGCAAGTTCGCAGCCGATGACGCCGCCGCCGACAATGCACAGGCGGGCGGGAATTCTGTCGAGGCTGAGCGCGTCGTCGCTGTTAAGGACGTACTGGTGATCGAAGGTCAGGCCGGGCAGTTCAAGCACGCGGGAACCGGAAGCGATGATCACGGCATCGCCGGTTACGGTCTCATCTCCGTCCTTTGTGTGCACGAGGACTTCCTTCGCACTCAGAACTTCGGCCTGGCCGCTCACGAAGCGGACTTTGAGTCTGGAGCAGCTCTTTTCGAGTCCGGTGCGCAGGATGCCGATGACACTGTCCTTGCGTTTGCGGATGGTGTCCAGGCAGATTTTCGCGGGACCGGTTTCCACCCCGTATTCGGGAAGACGGCCGGCCAGCATGACGGCGTCAGCGCTGGAGCGCAGGGTTTTGGTGGGGATGCATCCGCGGTTGAGGCAGGTGCCTCCGATTTCGGCCATATCTATGAGTGTGACTTCAATGCCTTTCTCTGCGGCGGCGAAAGCTGCCGTATAGCCGCCGGGGCCGGCGCCGATGATGGTGAGTTTCATGTGTGCCGCCTTTTAGTCGTCAGGGCATTCGAGCTCGAGATTGTAGGTGACCGGGAAAGCGGCCTCCAGGGAAGCGGAGATGAGGCAGCCCTTGCGCATGACTTTGGCGACATGGTCAAAGATGGTTTCGTACGAGGAGTCCATGACCACGGTGACGTCGAGGGTAATGCCGAGGATGCGGCCGCGGCCCTTGTCATCAGTGCCGGCGGTTACAGTGGCGCGTCCTTTGATAGCGTCGTATTTCGCGCCTCTGACATCAAGGGCCTTGTCCAGGGCTGCGGTGTAGCAGTACAGCACTGAGGCGCCGAGAAGTTTCTTGGCGCTTCCGCTGCGATCGTCCTCGGCGACCTCGTTGAGATCGACGTGAATATTCTGAAGAGCCGTGGTGTCGTAGTTGACATCGATAACGGTGCCTTTGCGCTCGAGCGAAACGGAAAGAGCCTGGGACATAGGTAACTCCTTTGGGTTGATAACAATTTCTTCTGCTTTAAATAAGCATATTTCATGCCATTTTCCCCCATCTGGGATGGCAGATATACGGAATCCGGGAAAACGGGGTTTTTTGCGTACGACAGTTGACTTCTACGGAAGGAACGATTTAATTTACGACAAAAATGTCGTGTTTCGCGACAAATTCTGTTACCCGGAACAGGGGAACAGAGAAGGTTTTTCCGGAGGATGCGTATGCTGCGGACCGCAGATCAGGAAAATGAACGTGTCAGGGCCAGGATAGACAGGCTTGTCAACCGGCTCCCCTGCATGGTTTACCGCTGCCGTATTGATCCTGGCGAGCGGATGGACAGTGATTACCGCATGACACTGGAGTATGTCAGCCGCGGAAGTCAGGATTTGCTGGGTATTTCGGAAAAAAATATGGTTGAAAATGCCTGGAACACCCTGGAAAGGATGACCCATCCCGCGGATCTGCAGGGCGTGCGCAAAGCGGTCTATGACAGTGTTGTCACCCATACGCCTTATGAGAAGATGTACAGGCTCCGGCTGCCGGACGGCACGCGCAAATGGGTATGGGATCAGGGGGAAGCCGTTTACGATGAACACGGAGCCCCCATTTATTTCGAGGGACTGCTCATGGACGTGAGCGGTCAGAAGTTCACGGAAATCGCGCTCAAGGAGGAAAATGAGAGGCTGAAGATGGGCATGGACAGCGCCGAGAGGATGGGCGCTATCGTCGGCAAGAGCGAAGCCATGCACCGGGTGTACAACCTCATCATGAAAGCTGCCGAGACTGACGCCAACGTGATTATTTATGGAGAGACGGGCTGCGGCAAGGACATGGTTGCCAGAGCGATTCACAATTACAGCGGCCGGAAGGGAGCTTATGTGCCGGTCAACTGCGGCGCCATCCCGGAAAACCTGCTGGAAAGCGAATTCTTCGGCTACGCCAGAGGTGCTTTCACCGGAGCCACTGGAAGCAAGGAAGGCTTTGTGGCAGCGGCCAATAACGGAACGCTTTTCCTCGATGAGGTTGGCGAACTGCCGATGCATCTGCAGGTGAAGTTTCTGCGGGTGCTGGAGAGCAAAAGCTATACCCCGCTGGGCACAAACGTCCCCAGACAGTCATCTTTCAGACTTGTTTCAGCTACGAACCGCGATATGCGTTCCATGGTGAGGGAAGGAAAGGTACGCGCGGATTTTTATTACCGCGTCAACGTCCTCGAGATAAAGCTGCCTCCTCTCAGGGAGAGGCGGGAGGATATTCCCCTGCTTGTGAAATCCTGGTCCGAGCGGAACGGCGTGAACCTCTCTCTTCCCCATGAGGTGCGTATCGCCATGAATCACTACGAGTGGCCCGGCAACGTGCGCGAACTGCAGAATTTTCTGGACCGTTATGCCACGTTTGGCCGCTCCGCAGCCGATGCCCTGAACGGCGCTGATCAGATTATTCCTCCCGTGACCGAGGGCCTGACTCTTGCCGAGGCTACACAGAAACTCGAAGAAAAAATGATCTTCCGGGCCCTGGAAAAGTGCCACTGGCACAGGGGCAGGACGGCTGACGCCCTTGGTCTCAACCTGCGCACGCTGCAGCGGAAAATGAAAAATCTCGGTATCACGGCCGGTGAAAAGTAATTTTCCTCCCCGGCTGAAAAAAATAAAAAAGCCATGGCCCGGATTTTTCCGGTTCCATGGCGTTTTCCTTTCCTGCGAGGGAAAGGGGCCGGACTCCCGGCCTGAATGCGTGACTAGGCGCAGTCGTGCTTTTCCCAGGGCTCGCGGTTGTTGCGGGCGAGCACGGTCTCCATGCGCTCCAGGGCTTCTTCAAGCTTGGTGATTTCAGTGAGCTTGAGGTTGGGATCCTTGAGCACCTGATAAATGATTCCGGCAGTGCAGTCGGCGGTAATGGGCAGATCGTCGATGGTGGCGATGGTCAGGGCGATATCATCGGCGCTGACTTTGCGTTCGACCTTGCCGGCCTTGGAGTTGACGGCGAGGCCGTAGAAAGCAACGCCGTCCTTGGCGGCAACCACCACGAGGGTGTGACGGTTGGCGGCTTCCATGGCGGCGGAGAGAGCGTCTTCAGCGCCTTCGACGATGGCGAGCCTGGACTTCTCAAGGGTGGCGCCAAGGTCGGCCGGAGCGCACTTCACGCCGGACAGAGCCTCGGCACGGGCGGCGAGAGCAGCGGCGTCGGCATTGACCAGGACGCAGGCTTTCTTCATGAGCTTGGTAAGGGCGTCGCTGCTGCCTTCAAGGCTGAGGGCGGGAGCGATGACAACGATAGCTTTCTTGTCGGACATGGTATGTTTCTCCTGACTTCCTCCCGGGACGGCGCCCGGGAGGAAAAGTCTTCATATTTTCGGGAAACCTATTTTACGAGGTTCGGATCTTCCATAATCTGGTAGATGGGCGCGCCTTCCGTGTCGTCCGGGATGCGGTTGCCGGTCAGATAGCAGAGAGTGGGCACGATGTCAGCCAGCCAGCGGGGACGGGGATAGGTATAGTTTTCCTTGATGTTCGGGCCGCGGAACATGAGCAGGTTCATGAGCGTTCCGCATCCTGACTCGCCGGTGGGGAAGCCGTAGCCGTGTTCAGCCATGTATTCAGGCTTCAGGGCGTAGACAACGTCGCCGGCCTGTTCGCCGCCCATGCCGAAGACGTGGGCGTCTTCCTTGCGCACGGCCACGAGAATGGGACGTTCGCCGGTTTCGGGATGACGGTAGTCGAGGAGGGCGTCAATGATCTTGGAGCGGACCTTTTCGTAGTCAGCGGGGTCGACGATGCCTCCGGGATACTTGCCCTTGAGGTTGACGTACACGAACATGTAGCGCTGGGGAACGGCCTGGGACTTGCTGGTGTCGAGCACGTAGTTGAAACCTTCAGTGGATTCATACACTTCCCAGTAGTTGCCGCTGGCAGCCTTGGGCTCGTAGGAGCAGAGCCCGGCCTGCTTGAGGGCGTCGGCGGGGTTGAAGATGGGACCGAGCGGAGTGGCGCCGTGGTCGGAGCAGACGCAGATGGCGGTTTCCCTGCCAAAGAGGTCCATCAGGCGGCCGAGAAGGCGGTCTTCGCTGGTGTAGATGCGGCGTTCAACCCTTTCGGCTTCCTTGCGCACCTTCTCATCCGTGCTGTCGAGGTCGCTCATGAAACCATGATAGAACCAGTCAATGGGATGGGAGTGCATGTAGAAGAGATCCCAGTCAGGGTTGGCATTAACGAGGCACTTCACGCAGTTCCACAGCCATTCGGCGTGGAATTCGGCGAGTTCGCAGACCGTGTCATTGTCGATGATGCCCAGCATGTGGGACACGAAGCCGATGTCGTTGGCGGTAATCTGCTTGGAGAAATCAATGTCCTTGGCTGCGGAAGCAGGGGCGATGAAGCCGGTTCTGCCGGCGATGCCGGACACGCACAGCCTGAATTCCTCGGCGTCGTCGGAGAGGGCCATGAGCTTGCAGCGGAAAACACCCTTTTCCATGTGGCCGTCGGAGACAACCTTGAAGTCGTGCTCGATCGGGTCGCTCCACTGCTTGAGGCCGATGGTGAAGAAGGCCTTGCTGAAATCCTTCTCGGGGGCCATGGTGATGCGGTCGTAGCCGTCATCACCGCTCTGCCAGCAGAGGATGTGCCAGGTCTGGGGTTCAATGTCGTAGAAACCTTCCCTGAAGTCCATCTTGACGGTCATATCGAGGGGTTCATCGAGATCCTCGGGGAGGTTCTTCCATCCCTCGGCGTCGTCAAACTTGCCGCGGCAGCCGAAGGGATAGACTTCGGTAGAGATGACGCTTTCGGAGGCCAGGTATTCCTTGTGCTCGTTGCCGTAGAGGGGCCAGCGGGTTTCGGCAGGGGAGAGGCCGCAGCCTTCAACCATGACGCCATGCTGCATGTGAGACGGCCAGGCCATGGGGTAGTTGACCACGAGGCACTTCTTGCCGGTCTTGTCCCAGCTGTCCCAGATGGTCTGGGCGGTCAGGATGTCGGAGCCGAAGGCCTGGGTGGTGTACTTATGATCCAGCGGACGGCCTTCATGATAGTAATAGTAGTCCTCTACGCCATGGGTGCGGGGATAGGCACCCGTGCAGATGGTGGCCCAGGACGGAGGCGTTACAGTGGGCAGGTTGAAGCCTTCGGAGATGTAGCTGCCTTCCTTGATGAAACGACGGAAGTTGTCGAGGCCGCCTTCCTTGAGAAGTTTCTGGAGGCGTTTCGGGACGAGACAGTCGAAACCGATGAGAGCTGCGCGCTTCGCTTTGGGTGCCATGGATATTTCTCCTTTGCCGTAAGGCATGTAGGGTTCATTGCTTTGCTGACACTAATTCAATAACCGTGCCAAAACGCAATACTGCCTGCTCTGCCTTTATATATACCGTGAATGTTTTCCCATGGCGGAGGGCGCGTGCCGGCGGGAAGACAAAAGTGTCATGCAGGCAGATGATGCCTCTTTTTGCTCTATCTAACATACTGAAAAAAAGTAATTTTTAAGGATATGAAAATTCTGTCGCGTAAGGCGACAAATGTGTCATATGTCACGCCCTTTTGAGTGCATAACTATAGAAAATACGAACTTGTGCTTAATGGTACAAATTCTGCAGGGCCTGCAATAACCGGTTTTTCCCCGGAGCAAACATTCATAGGGAGGATTGCAGGCATGCCCACGAACCAGTCAAAGACAGCCCAGCCTGTCAAGGACTACGATCTCAGACCGGAATGGAAGATATTCATTCCGACAATTATCATTATTCTGCTCATCAGCATCCCGGCAGTTGTTGCCCCGAAGAGCACGGAAGAGTTCTTCAAGGCTCTTTATAACCCGCTGGCTTTCAACTTTGGCACGCTGTATCTTTGGATAACGGTTATCCTCATCTGCATGTGCTTTTATTTTGCCCTGAGCCGCTGGGGGAACATCAAATTCGGCAGGAAGGATGAAAAACCCGAGTTCAGCATCCTCAGCTGGTCTGCCATGATTTTCTGTTCCGCTGTCGGCGGCGCCATCATGTTCTGGGCCATCACGGAGCCGCTCTATGACATCATGAGCCCGCCGCAGTACGCCCAGCCCATGAGCGTGGACGCGTATGACTGGGCCCTCGCCTATCTTCTCATGCACTGGGGGCCCAATGCCTGGTGTACGTACCTTATCACCTCTCTCCCCATCGCCTATCTCTTCTACATCCGCAAGGAACCTTTCCTCCGCATCAGCACCGCCTGCATCCCGATTGTGGGAGAGCGCAACGCCAGCGGTCTTTTCGGACGCTGCCTTGATGTCTTTTTCATTCTTGGCCTCATGTTCTGCACGGCCGTGACCATGTGCATTTCCCTGCCTACTGTGGCCCATGCCCTGAAGAGCGTTTTCGGCATCAGCGCCGAACTCAGCACACAGATCATCATTCTGGTTTTCTCCGGCCTCATCGCCGGTTTCACTGTTTACAAGGGACTTGATCGCGGCATCAAGTGGCTGAGCAATTTCAACGTCTTCCTGGCCCTGATTCTCGTGGTTTACTGTTTCCTGACAGGTCCCACGGTGCAGCTTTTCAATATTTTCACCAACGCCTTCGGCAAGTGGATTGGCTGTTACCCCAGAATGACCCTGTGGACCGACCCCTGGACCGGCGGGACGTTCCCGAGGGACTGGACTATTTTCTACGCTCTCTTCTGGGCTGGTTTCGGTCCCTTCATGGGCCTTTTTATTGCCCGTATTTCCCGCGGCCGCACCGTGCGTGAAATCATTCTCTACGGCACGGGCAGTACTGTGGCCGGCGCCTGCCTCATTCACGGCGTTTTCGGTTCCTATTCCCTGTACGTGCAGCACAGCGGAATTCTGGATGTCGTGAGCATTCTCAAGGCTCAGGGCGGTGCTGCCGCCATGATCGCCGTGCTTGAGACGCTGCCCTTCAAGAACGTCGTCCTCATCGTCTACGCGCTTCTCTCCACCATTTTCCTCGCCACGACCGTGAACGCCGGCTCCTACATCTGCGCCAGCACCACGACCCGCAAGCTCTCTCCCGATGTGGAACCCGACAAGTGGCACCGTACGTTCTGGTGCCTGATTCTCTGCCTCCTCGCCCTTGGCCTTATCTGCATGGGCGGACTCGGCGTAGCCAAGATGTTCGGCAACTTCTCCGGCGCCCTCATGATCTTCCCCGTTATCTTCGTGACTCTCTGCTGGTTCAAAATCCTCAGGGAAGAAGGCGGATTCGCGCTGAAGTACTGCTCCAAGCCCGAACCTGAAGAAGAACTGGCAGGCAGGCCGCTCCCCGAACATTTCCGGGAATTCACTGAAAACACCGAAGCCAGCCAGAAGGCTGAGTAATCCCTGTGGAGCCAACTGGAGAGTACAATGAAACACAGCCTTATACCTGCCATGCTGGCCGCGCTGTTCCTCTGCGTTCCTGCCGTTACGTCCCAGGCCGTTGATTTTCAGATCAAGGGCCAGTGGAATATGGGCTTCGGTCTCGCGGATACCAAGTTTACGAGCTATATCCGCAACGGCTCCGGTACAAAGATCAAAAGCAACAACAATGACCGCTTCGCCGCCCGCCAGCGTCTGCTTCTTCAGCTCGACGCCGTGGCTTCCGAGAGTCTTTCCGGAACGGTGATGTTCCATATCGGTCCCCAGAAATGGGGCTTCGGGCCCCAGGGCGGTGCCATGGGCGCGGACGGTGTGTTCGTCAAGGTCCGCCAGGCCTATATCGACTGGAAGGTTCCGGACACCACCATCCAGACCCGTATGGGCATCCAGAACTTCGCGATGCCCTACGCGGCAGGCGGATCAGCCGTTTTCGATCTGCGCGGGGCTTCCATAAACTCGCACGTGGATTTCAACGAGAACATCGGCCTTACCGCCATGTGGTTCCGTCCCTATAACGACAACTATACGGGAAGCAACGATACAGACGGTACAAACGGCTACCTGAACAATAACGACAACGCCGGCTACCTGGACAACATGGACCTTTTCGCCCTCATGCTGCCTGTCAACTACGGCGGTGTCTCCGTGACCCCGTGGGCCATGTACGGCGTGCAGGGCCGTAACGCCCACAATTTCGACGATTACAGAACCACCAACTTCGTGGACGGCGCTCCGGCTGTCACTCTGTCTCCCTATCTTAATGCTATGGGCGGGGGCGGCGGCCTCAACGTCACGGATTACGGCAGAACGTCCAAAGCCTATGGAGGCATGTTCTGGGCCGGCCTTCCGGTCAAGATCAAGACCTTCGACCCCTGGAATATCGAGTTTGATGTGAACTACGGCTGGGTCGAGAGCATGGGCCGCTTTGACGTGAAGACCCGGAACGATGACAGTGACATACGCCGCGGCTCCAGCAAGCGCGAGGGCTGGCTGGCCAAAGCCCTTGTCGAATACAAGATGGACTGGGGCACACCGGGCATCTTCGGCTGGTACGGTTCCGGCGACGATGGCAGCGTGAAGAACGGTTCCGAACGCATGCCTTCCGTGTGCCCCTACGTCTGGATGACTTCCTTCATGGGTGACGGCAACCTTGCCTGGGGGCCGAACGGCGACTACCTCGATCTCAATGACTCCATGGCCGGTACCTGGGGCATCGGTTTCCAGCTCTCGGACATGAGCTTCGTCGACAAGCTCACGCATACTTTCCGTGTGGCGTACTGGGGCGGCACGAACTCTCCCTCCATGGTCAAATACATGGACAGCGCTTACGCATGGCAGAGTACCAGCAACCTCTTTGAGGGCCCCTATCTGACGACCAATGACGGACTGCTGGAGTTCAACCTCGTGAACGTCTACCAGATGTACGAGAACTTCAACATCAATCTGGAACTCGGATATGTGGCCAATTTCATGGACAACGATACCTGGAAAAAGGATTACAATAATTTCGGATCCTATGAGAAGCAGGATATCTGGAAGGCCCAGCTGATCTTCACCTACAAGTTCTAGAAATACGCTGTTTCCCGCTCCCCCGGAGCGGGAAACATAGAGAAAGGGCAGGATGCGGTTCCAGGCTGGAACCGTCCTGCCCTTTCCCTTAAAGGGGATCTGGCGGCATTGACATTCCCCTGCTTGCCTATACCATTCCGCCTCGTCAGGTATGTATGGAAGGAGGTCAGCATGTCCGTCGATTTCAGTCTTACCAGAGAAGAAAAGAATACTCTCGGCAGCATCGCTCTGAATGCCGTATCCCTGCGTCTCAGGGGTGAGTTTCCGCCGGAGCCGGAGCTCTCCCGGTACAGCCCCACGCTCAGAAAGAACCTCGGCTGTTTTGTCACTCTCAAGGAGAAAGGCAGGCTGAGGGGCTGCATCGGTACCATCGTTGGGGAGTCTCCGCTCGTCCGCAACGTATGGCGCATGGCCCAGCTGGCCGCTTTCGACGACCCCCGCTTCCCCCCTGTCAGTCCTTCCGAATGGGATGAGCTTTCCATGGAAATCACTGTTCTTGGCGAGCTTTCTCTGTGCCCAGATCCGAAACGGATTGTCATTGGCAGGCATGGCCTTGTTCTCTCGGCTCATGGCCGCACCGGTGTTTTTCTGCCTCAGGTGCCCGTGGAGCAGCACTGGGATCTGCCCGCCTATCTTACGAACCTCTGTTACAAGGCCGGCCTGCCTGACGGCAGCTGGAAGGCTCCGGGAGCCCGCCTGTACTGGTACGAGGGGCTGGCCTTCCCCGTGGACAGGTAGGCTGCCGTTTTTTAGTATTTTAAAAACTCCTGCATGTGTATATTGCTGTATGCAGGAGTTTCTTCTGCCGGAGGTTTACCCAGCGCGCCGTAAAGCCTCGCCCTTCAGGGAGGGGATATAAGGCGCACCATAACTGGAAATTTTGCCTTTAATTGGGCGTTCGTGAGCTTCGATATACTGCCGCAGAACAGAGATAGGCGCTCCTCCGCAGTTCCCGGCAAAATAGCCTGGCGGCCAGAGCGGGCCACCCCAGAGTTTTTTCTGAATCGGGGGATAGCCTTTCCTGCGAATCAGCCTGCCGGATACGCCTTTCAGACTGTTGGCCAAAGACGAAATGGCTACTTTTGGGGGATAGACGACAAGTAGATGAACTTGATCGTCTTCCCCGTCAAATTCAATAAGTTCCGCCTCAAAATCACGGCAAAAACTGGCAAATATTTCCTTCAAGCCGTCAGGAATAATCTTTGTGAAGACGCCATAGCGATACTTTGTAACAAAGACCAAATGGGCATGAAGAAGGAATACGCAGTGTCTTCCGGTACGAATGTCGTTGACTTTTTTCATAGGTCAACTATGATTCAGCTATGGAAAGATTGCAGGCCTACAAGTTCCAGCTCCGCCCCAAAGCCGGGCAGGAAAGCCTCATGCGGCGTTTTGCCGGATGTTGCCGTTTCCTTTGGAACAAGGCGCTTGTATTGGAAAAAGAGACCTATGAAAAGGAAGGGAAGCGTCTGGGGTTTTCCCTGCTCTGCGAAGCCCTTCGGGACTGGAAGAAGGAAAACGACACATCTTTTCTTGCTGAAGCCCATTCTCAAATTCTGCAGCAAGCGTTGAAAGATCTTGATAGGGCCTACAAAAACTTCTTTGCCAAGCGTGCGGATTTCCCGCGTTTCAAGAGAAAGGGGGTTCATGACGCCTTCCGCTATCCGCAGGGTTTCAGGCTCGATGAAGACAACAGCCGCATATTTCTGCCCAAAATCGGCTATGTCCGCTATCGCAACAGCCGCAGGATAGAAGGAACACCGAAACAGGTAACAGTTTCCCTGTCCGCTGGCAGATGGTTTGTTTCTGTTCAGACGGAACGGGAAGTTCCAGAACCTGTACACACTTCGCAAAGCGCCGTTGGCATAGATATGGGAGTTGCGCGTTTTGCAACGCTCTCCGATGGTTCCTGCATCAAACCACTGCACAGTTTCAGAAAACATGAAAAGAAGCTGGCAAAGCTGCAGCGCAAGCTGGCAAAACGAGTGAAGTTTTCCGCCAACTGGCAGAAGCTCAAAGCCAAAATCCAGCGTCTGCACCGGACAATAGCCAATGTACGCAACGATTTTCTGCACAAGACAACCACGATAATCAGCAAAAACCACGCTCTTGTCGTGATTGAAGATTTGAAAGTGCGGAATATGTCGCGTTCGGCTTCCGGTACATCTGAACTGCCGGGTAAAAATGTACGCGCCAAGGCCGGCCTGAACAAGTCCATATTGGATCAGGGATGGTTCGAGTTCCGACGGCAGCTTGAGTACAAGCTGAAATGGCTGGGTGGAAAGCTGGTTGTCATTCCTCCGCAGTATACCAGCCAGACATGTAGTCATTGCGGATGCGTAGACAGAGCAAACAGGCCAGCGCAGGCGAAATTCAAATGTGTGGCCTGTGGATTTGAATGCAACGCCGACTATAATGCGGCGTTAAACATTCTGGCGGCCGGGCAGGCCGTGTCAGCCTGTGGAGCGGGAAGGCCTCAGGCGCCCGCTTTGAAGCAGGAACCCGCCTATGGTGTGGCTCGTTAGAGCCGCTACCGATAGGAATCCCCAGTCTTTAGGCGGGGGAGGATGTCAAATGCAGCCCGCACAGAAGTGCATCCACATCGAACATGCCCGCCAGCACAATCTGCGCGACATCAGCCTGGATATTCCCCGCGATCAGCTCGTGGTTGTCTGCGGTCCGTCCGGATCTGGTAAATCCACTTTGGCGTTCGATATCGTTTACGCAGAAGGACAGCGCCGCTACGTTGAGTCCCTTTCCGCCTACGCGCGGCAGTTTCTGCCCAAGATGGACAAGCCCGACGTGGAAAAAATCGAGGGTCTGACGCCGGCCATATCCCTGGAACAGGGGACCACGTCCCACAATCCCCGCTCCACAGTGGGCACCGTGACAGAAATCTACGATTTTCTGCGCGTGTTCTTCGCGCGTCTGGGAACGGTTTCCTGCCCCAAGTGCGGCAGGCCCATTGAAGCCCGGTCCACGGATGAGATTCTCGAGGATATCCTGAGTCTTCCTGAGAAAACGAAGTTCATGATTCTCGCGCCCATCGTGGAAATGCAGAAGGGAACGCAGAAGGACCGCCTGGCGAAGCTCAAGGCCAGGGGGTTTTCCAGAGTGCGTGCCGACGGGGAATTCTACAGGATCGATGAGGTGCCTCCGCTCGACAAGAACAGGAAGCACTCCCTTGATCTGGTGGTCGATCGCCTCGTCATCCGCGAGGGGCTGCGCCAGCGCCTTTCCGAGTCAGTTGAGCTGGCCCTGAAGGAAGCCGACGGGCGGATTGTCCTCTATCAGCCGGACAGGCCTGAAGGGGAGAGGGAGCACATCTATTCCACGTCTTCGAGCTGCCCTCACTGCCATATCGCCATGCCGGTGCCGAAGCCGCAGCTCTTTTCGTTCAATACGCCTTCGGGTGCCTGCCCCCGCTGCGTGGGCCTCGGCACGGTCGATTATTTCGAGCCCCGCCTTATCGCGCCGAACCGCGGTCTTTCCCTGCAGGAAGGCGCACTGCTTCCATGGCACGGAAAACGTGCCATGGAAAAATACGCGCCAGCCCTGCGCGCACTTGGCAAACGCCATGGATTCAGCCTGTCAACGCCTCTCAAGGATTTCAGCTCCGGGGCCTGGCTCGCGCTCTTTTACGGAGAGGATGGGGAGAACAAGCCCGCCAACACCTCCGCAGGACTCAGGCGCAACTGGATGGGCGGCAGTGTGGCCGTGTACGCCAAAGGCGACTACCAGTACGAGCACTTCGCAGAGAGCCTGAGGGCCCAGGTCAATCTGGAAGTCACGGAAGACCGCTGGCCCGGCGTCATTCCGCTTCTTGAAAAAGGCATGCAGTACGGCGACGCCTGGCGTGATGAGCTCGGCCGTTACATGCAGACCACGGCCTGCCCGTCCTGTCACGGGCAGCGTCTTTCCCGGGAAGCGCTCGCGGTGCGCATTGACGGCCTGAGCATAGCCGATTTCTGCGCCCTTCCCATAGACCGGGAGCTGGAGTGGCTGAAGAGCCGTACCTTTGAGGGACGGTGGGCCATTATTGCGCAGACGCTCATGAAGGAACTGCTGCACAGGCTCTCTTTCCTTGTTGACGTGGGGCTCGGTTACCTGACCCTTGCGCGGTGCATGACCACGCTCTCCGGCGGTGAGGCACAGCGCATCAGGCTGGCTTCCCAGCTCGGTGCCGGCCTCGTGGGCGTGACCTACGTGCTCGACGAGCCCTCCATCGGTCTGCATCCGCGTGACAACCAGAAGCTCATCACCACGCTGCGCTCTCTCCAGTCCAGGGGCAACACGGTGCTTGTGGTGGAGCACGACGACTCGACCATATGCGCTGCGGACACGGTCATTGAGCTCGGTCCGGGTTCCGGCATCCAGGGCGGCGAAATCGTGTACGAGGGCGATGTGCCGGGACTTCTCAGGTCCGGCACGCTGACGGCCCGCTACCTGACGGGCGACATGAGTGTACCCATGCCGGAAAAGAGGCGCGAGCCGCGCGGTGAAATCGTCCTGCACAATGTGACCACCAACAACCTCAAGGGCATGGACGTGAGTTTCCCTCTGGGAGTGCTTACCTGCGTGACGGGTGTATCCGGGTCCGGCAAGAGTTCCCTTGTCATGGATACGCTCTATAAGCATCTGGCCATAGGACTCGGGCTGCGCGTGGATAATCCCGGGACGATTTCCGGCATCACGGGAGCCGAAGCCATAGAGCGTCTTGTGGATATTGACCAGACGCCCATTGGCAGGACGCCGCGTTCCAATCCGGCTACCTACACCAAGATTTTTGACGATATCCGTCAGATTTTCGCCATGACGCCGGACGCGAAGCGGCGCGGCTTCACGGCCGGGCGCTTCAGCTTCAATGTGAAGGGCGGACGCTGCGAAACCTGCCACGGAGACGGCATGATCCAGGTGGAGATGCATTTTCTGCCGGACATCTTCGTTACCTGCGACGTGTGCCATGGCAAAAGGTACAATCACGAGACGCTCGAGGTGCGCTACAAGGGCCTGAACATTTTCGAGGTCCTGGATCTCACTGTGAGCCAGGCCCGCGAGTTCTTCTCTAACTTCCCGAGTCTGGCGCGCAAGCTGGCTATTCTCGAGGACGTGGGGCTCGGGTACATCCGTCTCGGACAGTCCGCCACGACGCTGTCGGGCGGCGAGGCGCAGCGCATCAAAATCAGCCGTGAACTCGGCAAGCGCAGCCTTCCCGGAACCATGTACATTCTCGATGAGCCGACCACGGGCCTGCACATGCACGAAGTCGGCAAGCTCATTGCCGTTCTGCACAGGCTCGTAGACAAGGGCGCCAGCGTGGTGGTCATTGAGCACAACTCCGACTTTATCCTGTCTTCTGACTACATCATTGATATGGGGCCGGGCGGCGGCGAAAGCGGCGGCCGCATTATCGCCACGGGCACGCCGGAAGCCATAGCCGCCAATCCCGATTCCATCACGGGGCGGTATCTCATGGAGGACCGCAAGGCACGCCTGCGCCGCAGACAGGGCTGATCCGTTCCATAACGGACTGCCCTTTCTCCTTGAAATCAGGAACTATTTTGCGCCTGACGGGATGAGCGTATTGACTAAGGAGCGGATGTTTGTTCTAAGAAAACTTTCATGAAAAAGACGACATGAAGGCCGGATTTTCCGGTGATCCGTACAGGACGGCGCCTGGCGGACGTTTTCCCCCTCCCCCCGGAAAACGATCCTTCAGGAGCCTTTCTTTCTGTCCGATGCCCTGTCAAAGCGTCTTGTGGAGGAATGGAAACATATGAACAGACTGTACAAGAGAGACTTCCTGAAGGAAGCCGACTTTACGCCGGAAGAGCTCTGCTATCTGCTGGACCTTGCGGCGAAACTCAAGAAGGCCAAGAAGGAACGCAGGGAACCCCAGCTGCTCAAAGGCCGTAACATCGCCCTGATATTTGAGAAGAACTCCACACGAACCCGCTGCTCCTTTGAATGTTCCGCCCACGACCAGGGCGCTCATGTGACCTACCTCGGACCTTCCGGAACCCAGATAGGCAAGAAGGAATCCATGGCCGACACCGCCCGTGTGCTCAGCGGCTTCTTCGATGGCATTGAATACCGGGGATTCGGTCAGAATATTGTGGAAAATCTTGCGAAGTACGCCGATGTGCCGGTGTGGAACGGCCTGACCAATGAATGGCATCCCACCCAGCTGCTCGCCGACATGCTGACCATGCGTGAGTGCACGGGCCGGCCCCTCAAGGGGCTGACGCTCGCTTATCTCGGTGATGCCCGCTACAACATGGGCAATTCCCTCATGGTTGGTTCCGCCATGCTGGGCGTGAACTTCCGTTCCGTGGCTCCGAAGGCCCTGTGGACTTCCGACGAGGTTTTCTCCATGGCTCAGAAATACGCCGCGAAATCCGGTGCCAGCGTCATGCGCACCGAGGATATCGAGGAAGGCGTGAAAGGCTGTGATTTCCTTTATACGGACGTGTGGGTGTCCATGGGCGAGCCTGATGACGTGTGGAAGGAACGCATCGCAATGCTGACTCCCTACCGCATCACGGGGAAGGTCATGGATATGACCGGCAACCCGGACTGCCGCTTCCTGCACTGCCTGCCAGCCTTCCACAACAGGGAGACAGTCATCGGCGAGCAGATTTACGAGAAATACGGCATCGACTGCATGGAAGTGAACGACGAGGTCTTCGAGTCGCCCCGCAACGCTGCCTTCCACGAGGCGGAAAACCGCCTGCATACCATCAAGGCCGTCATGGTCGCCACCCTCGCTGAGGACGACATCGACGAAGCCCTGTCCGGGATCGAACTTTAGAAAAATACGCCGCGCCGTTTTGCAGGCGGTGCGGTTCCCTGATTTGCGTTGACGTGACACGGGCGTCCCTGACAGGCCGCCCGTGTCTTTTTCCGGGGGGAACATGAACGCTGATCATGCTAATGGCAGAAAGACAGAAGAGGGCCGGAGCCGTTCTTCCGGTGACAGGGAGGATGCGCTTCCGGGAAGAACCGGAATCTTCAGCAAAGGACGCGGCGGTATGAAGTTTGCTGTCAATGCTGCTGAAGGCAGGGAGGCAGAAAATTATCTGTCCCTGCTCTACGACCTTGCGCAAATCCTGACCTCGACGGCAGATGTGCAGAACTCGCTGGATCAGGTACTCATGCTGCTTGCCGAGCGGCTGCACATGATGCAGGGCACAATTACGCTGGTTTCTCCTCAGACCGGAGAGATACGCATCGAATCTTCCTACGGCCTTAAGCCCGCGGAACGTTCCCGCGGCCGCTATGTGCAGGGCGAGGGCATCATCGGCCGAGTCGTGCAGACCGGCCAGCCTATGTATATTTCCAATGTTTCCGAGGAGCCGCTTTTCCTCAACAGAACGCGCTCCAGGGATCTTTCCCACTCCGATATTTCCTATATCTGCGTACCCATCCGGCTGAATCAGCAGGTGGTGGGCGCTCTTTCCGTGGACAGGCTGCTCACTGACCAGGTCAAGCTGGAGGAAGAGCAGCAGCTTATGACCATCATCGCTACGCTGCTCGGCTACGCAGCCTGGGAGACGCAGCGCAAGATGGATGAGGAGAACGTGCCCTCGAAGCGTCCCAAGGGCTTCGTGGGCAATTCTGACGTCATGCAGCATGTCTACGCCCAGATTATGCAGGTAGCCCAGTCTCCTACCACGGTTTTCCTGCAGGGCGAATCCGGCACGGGCAAGGAACTGGCCGCCCGCGCCATTCATGCCGCGAGCGCCAGGGCCGAACGTCCCTTTGTGTCGCTCAACTGCGCGGCTCTTCCCGAAAGCCTCATTGAAAGCGAGCTTTTCGGACATGAGAAGGGGGCCTTCACCGGCGCCACAAGCATGCGCAAGGGCCGTTTTGAGCAGGCAGACGGGGGCACGCTGTTCCTCGATGAGGTAGGCGAGCTTTCCATGATGACCCAGGCCAAGCTCCTCCGCGTTCTTCAGGAGCGCTCTTTCGAGCGTCTCGGGGGTATGGAGACCATACGCGTGGATGTACGCGTGATTACGGCCACCAACCGCAATCTCGAGAAGATGGTGGCCGAGGGTACGTTCAGGCGTGATCTCTTTTACAGGCTTAATGTCTTTCCCATCGTCCTTCCGCCTCTGCGGGACCGCCAGGATGACATCCTGCCCCTGGCCAGCCACTTTGTCGGGCATTTCGCCCGGCAGGCGGGGAAGGGGGACGTGCGTATTTCCCTGGCTGCCATGGATATGCTCCAGCGTTACAGCTGGCCCGGCAATATCAGGGAACTCGAGAACGCCATGGAACGGGCCGTCCTCCTTGTGGGCTCCCAGAATCTCATCCTGCCGCAGCACCTGCCGCCGGCCATGCACACGGAAAGCGTGAACATGGCCGACGAAAAGCAGCGGAAGATGCCGCATATGGCTGCCACGCTCGAGCAGCGCATGGATGAACTCGAACGCGCCTGCATCGTGGACGCCATGGAAGCAACGGGCGGGCAGATCAACAGGGCCGCGCAGCAGCTCGGCCTGACCCAGCGGGTGCTGGCCCTGCGCCTCAAGAAATACGGACTCAGTTACAAGGAATACCGGCGGAGCGGCAGGGAGCAGGCCGGGAAATAACGGACCGGGCCTGCCGTCCGGGTTCTGACAACGAAGGGTATCATGCGCGTCATTTTTGCCTGTGTGCTGTGCTGTGTTTTCTGTCTTGGCTTCCCGTCTGCCTCCTGCGCCTCCGACCGTACGGACGGCGTGCGTCTGCTGGATATCCGGACCCTTGTGGACGTTCTGGAATCGGACGCCGTGGATGTCACAGAAAAAATGGAAGTGGAAGTGCTTCCCGGCATCCGGAGTCACGGCATAACACGAGGGATTTCCGTCAGGCCGCGCTGGAAGGATCTCGCCCGGCGGAACGTTAGTCTGACCGTTCTGGAGGCGCTTCTTGATGGCCGGAGAATCAGCGTCAGTGACACTGAGAGCGCATCCGGCGTCTGCCGTGTCCATCTGCGCGACAGGACGAAATATCTTGTCCCCGGAAGGCATACCTTTCTTCTGAAGTACAGACTGACCCGGCAGGCTGAGTTTGGAGAAACATCGGACAGCATCACATGGAGCGTGCCGGGGCTCTGGAAAGGGGGCGCGGGCAGTGCGCTCTGCGCTGTGCTCGTGCCTGAGGGATCGGGAGCTTTTACAAGTTCAGGCAGGATTTCGTCCGCCGGCGGAAGCAGCGTGAGTGTGCCTGCCACCAGCGTGGCTGTCAGGGGGCGCTACGCCTACGCTTTCCGTACGCCGTCCTCCCTGAAAGAAGGCGAGAGCCTCACTGTCTCGGTTTCATGGCCGAGCGGCCTTGTGGAGCGTCCGGCGGCCGTGAATCCGGCTGACGCGTGTGGGTTCACCCTGCGCCTTGCCGTCTTTTTCCTCATCGTTCTGGCTGTCTGCAGCCTGTCTGGGTATCTTCTCCGGAGAGGGAGGAAAAGCGTTCCCCCGGCGGATCCCGGCTTTCCGCCTTTTCTGGACAGAAGTGGGGAGACAGTGTCGCCTGTCATGGCGGATTACGCGCTTCACGGCGGCAGGCTCACCTCTTCCGGTCTTGCGGGGCTCCTGCTTTCCCTTCTGGGGCAGGGCTGCCTCGTGGTGGAAGAGAAGGACGGCCCCGTCCTGAAAAAAACCGGCAGGAGTGCGGAGCACGCAGAGGAACAGGCTGCTCTCGATGCCATGCCCGCGTCTTTCAGGGCTGACGCTGAAGCGCGCGGCCTCATGGGGAGCGCCCTTTCTGCCGCAGCGGATGTCCTCTCGGTCCGCTTCCCCAGAGGCAGGGGGCTCCGCCTGATGCTGGGGATTCTGCAGTGCGCGGCAGCGTCTGCTGGAATCTTCGTGCTCTTCTGCCTTCGCTTTGGTGATCCCCGGATCTGGATGCCCGACGTCTCTGGCGCGCTTTTCTGTGGCTTCTGCCTGACAGCGTACTGCGCTGCGGCACTGCTCTTTATAAAAAACAGGAAGGGCTGGTCCAGGATTCTGTGGATAGCGCTCTTCGCGGTTATTTTATGTCTTGCCGGAACCTGGATTGGCTTCGGAGAAGCGGGCAGCGGGGCTTTCCTGCGCCCGGACAGCCCCTTCTGGATGATAAGCCCGCTTCAGTCTCTTTTTGTCTTTGCTGCCGTGCTCGCGCCTTTTGCCTGTTTCCCCTGCCTGGACGCCAGGCCTGACCGTTTCGCGGAACTGAGAACCGGCCTGCGCGGGCTTTCCGGCTTTATGGAAGGAGTACAGGAGCCAACGGAGGAGCAGTACCGGCGCCTTCTGCCCTACGCTTCCGTGTTTGGCCTTGAGAATGTCTGGAACATGGCCGGAAAAGAAGAGAAGGGCGGAGAAGGCGCGCCTTTGCAGCCTGAAGAAATGATCCGGGGTTTCTGCCGGAGCCTGAGCTGACATGGTGGCAGGACCGTTTACCGCGGCTCCCTGTGCCGCAGACAGGGGAAGAAACTGCCACACTGAGGGGGTGCGGAAAGTCTGCCTTCAAAAAAATGACAGTTTTGTAACTTTTATCACAAAAAGGCAGGTTCTGCACTGAAACAGACGGCTCTCCTGAGGTACGGAGCGCCGGAAAAGTCCGTAATAACGCCTGTCGGGCATGAAATCTGGCACGGGGGTCTCCCTGTGCCAGAAGAGAAAATTGAGAAGTGTTGCACTTGGTTTTCTTTGAAAAGTTACAAAAATGTAGATTTAATAAAAAACAATAAAACTAACAAAATTTCAGGATATTAAACGACGACTTCAGCCGTATTCCCGGCCGGATGAGCGTTTCTTCAGCTAAAAAACAACAAAAATGTAGAATGTGCCGGCCCCGGAGAATATCCAGGCCGGCGTTTTTTTTCGGCTTTTTCTGTCATAGTAATGATAACCAGCTGAAATTCAACGTGAAAAAAATTTTTCCGGTTTGCCTCACTGAGTATGGCACGGAAAATGCTTTTTTCTGTGCGTCTGCGGCACGGCGCTGCGGCGGTTCCGGGGCAACGGAACTCCAATCGTGAAAGAGAGCTCGAGAGGAGAAACACTATGAACGCGGCTGATACTGGATTCATACTTATCTGCGCGGCGATGGTCTTCGTCATGACCCCCGCGGTGGCCCTTTTTTACGGTGGCCTCGTAAGCGCCCGCAATGTCCTGTCCACCAGTTTTCACAGTTACGCGAGTCTCGGGCTTGTCACGGTTATCTGGGCCTTCGTCGGGTACACCCTGGCTTTTGGTCCTGACATCAACGGCATCATCGGCAGTCTCAAATATGTCTTCCTGCAGGGCGTTGAGGGAACGGCGGCGCCTTCAGCCGCCAACCTCCCCCATCCCTGCTTCATGATGTTCCAGTGCATGTTTGCCTGCCTGACTGTCGCCCTGATTTCGGGCGGCTACGCGGAACGCATGCATTTCCCCGCCATGCTGCTTTTTTCCTGCTTCTGGGTGCTCTTTGCCTATGCTCCTATGGCTCACTGGGTCTGGGGCGGCGGCTGGATGGCCCAGATGGGCGCGGTTGACTTTGCCGGCGGCGCTGTCGTGCACATGGCTTCCGCGGCTGCAGCCCTGGCCTGCGCCCAGGCTGTGGGACCGAGGCTGAGGAGCGGCCTGACCGGCAGAGGACCTCATAATCTGCCTATGACCCTCATTGGAGGCGGCCTCCTGTGGTTCGGCTGGTTCGGCTTTAATGCCGGCTCGGCCCTGTCCTCCGGTCCCCTCGCCGCCCACGCCTTCGCCTCCACGCATCTTGCGACCGCCTTTGGTGTGGCCGGCTGGCTGCTCGTGGAATGGATCCGCACAGGCAAGCCCACTTCTCTCGGCGCTGTTTCCGGTGCCCTGGCAGGCCTCGTCGTGATTACTCCTGCAGCCGGCTACGTTCCCTTCGGAGCCGCCATGTTCATGGGCCTTGTGGGCGGCATGGGCTGCTACGCCGGCATCCTGCTGAAATACCGTTTCCACTACGACGACGCCCTTGATGTCGTGGGCATTCACGGAATCGGCGGAACCATTGGCGCCCTGCTTACCGGCGTGTTCGCCTGTGCCTCGGTCAACGGTGTCGACGGCCTTCTCTACGGCAATCCGAAGCAGCTTCTCTGGCAGTTCATTTCCGTGGTGGCCACCTGGGTTTACGTGTACGGCGTGAGCCGCGCCATTCTTTATGTGGTCGGCAAGATGGTCTCCCTCAGGGTCACTCCGGACGAGGAAGTCACCGGCCTCGATTTGAACGAACATCAGGAACGCGGCTACAACCTGTAGTCCCCCCATTGGTCAGGAGCCCAGCGTCATGAAAAAGATTGAAATCATCATCCGGCCCAGTGTTTTCGACAAGGTGCGCGAAGCGTTGTCCTCCCTCGGAGTGAACGGCATGAATTACCAGGAAATCAAGGGATTCGGCCGGCAGCACGGACATGTGGAAGTCTACCGCGGAACTACCATTAACGTGGACTTCCTGCCCAAGGTACGCTTTGAGGTGGTCACGAAGGACGATTCCGTGGAGCGCATTATCCAGGCCGTTCTCGATGCGGCCAGAACCGGAAGGGTCGGAGACGGAAAAATTTTCATCTCGGACGTGCAGGACGCCATACGTATCCGCACGGGCGAGCGCGGAGACGATGCCGTTTAGGCGCCATACGCCCAAAACGCAGTCCCCGTTTGTTTAAGGCAGCAAAAAAGGTCCACTGAGGGCCAAGGAGTATACTTATGAGCTTAGCTAGAGACGAAGCTCTTTTTAAGGCCACGGATGCTTCCCCTGTGAGCAAGCCCCGCGAAGCGTGGGAGTCCGCTGATGACATCTACGGAAAGTATGTCTTCACGCTGGACATGATGCGCAAGCGCCTGCCCAAGGAAGTGTACAAGGAACTTGAGAGCATTGTTAACAAAGGCGGCCGGCTCAATCCCGAAATCGCCGATGTCGTCGCCAGCGCCATGAAGGACTGGGCCATCGAAATGGGTGCCACCCATTACACCCACTGGTTCCAGCCCATGACCGGCCTCACCGCTGAAAAGCATGATGCTTTCATCTCTCCCACCGGCCCCGGTAAGGCCATCAGCGAGTTCTCGGGCAAGACGCTTATCAGCGGCGAGCCTGACGCCTCCTCCTTCCCGTCCGGCGGCATCCGCTCCACTTTCGAAGCCAGGGGCTACACGGCGTGGGATCCCACTGTTCCGGTCTTCATCATTCCCGGACCCTATTCCTCCACGCTGCATATCCCGACCTTCTTCTACTCCTATTCCGGTGAGGCTCTGGACCGTAAGATTCCGCTCATGCGCTCCATTTCGGCCCTGTCCCGTCAGGCCCTGCGCATTCTGCGCCTCTTCGGAAACACGACGGCCACCAGCGTTCGTCCGCAGGTCGGTCCTGAACAGGAATATTTCCTGGTCGACAAGAACCTCGCCGCCCTTCGTCCTGACCTCATGCTCTGCGGCCGCACCCTCGTGGGCGCTCCGTCGCCCAAGGGACAGGAACTCGAAGACCATTACTTTGGTTCTATCCCGTCCCGCGTCATGAGCTTCATGGAAGACGTCGAGGACGAACTGCTCAAGCTCGGCATTCCCGCCAAGACGAGGCACAACGAAGTCGCCCCCGGCCAGTTTGAAATCGCGCCCGTGTACGAGGAAGCCAATATCGCCTGCGACCACAACATGCTCACCATGAACATGATGCGCCACCTCGCCGCGCGCCACGGCTTTGTCTGCCTCATTCACGAAAAGCCCTTTGAGGGCGTGAACGGCTCTGGCAAGCACAACAACTGGTCCATGGCTGATTCCGAAGGCCACAACCTGCTCAACCCCGGCTCCACGCCGCAGGACAACGCTCAGTTCCTGGTCTTCCTCGCCGGCGTGCTCCGCGCTGTGCACAAATATTCCATTGCCCTCAGGCTTGGCACCATCGGAGCTGGCAATGATCACCGTCTCGGAGCCAACGAAGCTCCGCCGGCCATCATCTCCGTCTTCCTCGGCGAACAGCTTACCGATGTTATTGACAGCATCATCGAAGGCAAGACCGCCCGCAGCCGTAAAAAACCGGTTATGGAAATCGGCGTGTCCAGCCTGCCTCCGCTGCCCGTTGATCTCTCTGACAGAAACCGCACGAGCCCGTTTGCCTTCACCGGCAATAAGTTCGAGTTCCGCGCCGTGGGCTCTTCTCAGTCCATCGCCCCTGTCAACATCGCTCTTAATGCCGCCGTGGCCTGCGCCCTTGATGACATCGCCACACAGCTTGAAGCCGCCGTTTCCGCCGGCACGCCCCTGAACCAGGCTCTGCAGGAATTCCTGCCCCGCGAGTTCAAGGAACATTCGCCGGTTGTCTTCAACGGCAACGGCTATTCCAACACGTGGCCCAAGGAAGCCGAACGCCGCGGTCTGCCCAATCTGAGCAACACCGTTGACGCCCTCGAGCATTACTCCGACCCCGATGTCATGAACGTCTTCCTGCGTCACGGCATCCTCAGCGAACGCGAGATTCTGTCCCGCCAGGAGATTCTGCTCGACACCTACGCCAAGGACATCGAGATCGAAGGTGCCACGCTCCTCGACCTCGTCCGCGGCAAGGTCCTGCCTCCCTGCCGCGCTGCCCAGGCCCAGGCCTGCGACCTCGTCCTCAAGACGAAGAAAGCCGGCATCGAACCCGACGAGGAGATGAAGAATCTCCAGACTATCCGCGGTCATGTTACCAGCATGGAAAAGGCCGTCGGACAGCTTGAAGAGGCCATCGCCAAGGTCAAGGGTATTGAAGGCACTCTCGAAAGGGCCAAGGGTGCCCGCGACCAGATTCTGCCTCTCATGGGCAAAATCCGCGAGGATTCCGACGCTCTCGAGGCCATTGTCGACGACAAGCTCTGGGAGCTCCCGAAGTACTCGGAACTCCTCTGGGTGCATTAATACTTTCTCACAAAGTTGGGGGCCCGGAGAGTACATCCCGGGGGGGGAAGGTGATTCTCACGGGATCCCCAACCTTTTCAGGCTGTCTGCCTGAAAGGTGTTGCTCCGCTTCTGGGCGGAGCTGGGCAAGAAAGCGGGCAGGGAACGGTAGCGATTCCCTGCCCGCCTTCGGCGCCTTTGGGAGGACTTTCAGTTTTCAGATACTGTGGTATCTTTTGCGCACCTACAAAAATTTCCTTATTTCAGGCCGCTTGCCTGTTTTCACTGCAGGCGGCCTTCTTTTTACGGAGGTCACATGGCACAGACGCTCTCTTTCACCAAGATGCAGGGCTGCGGCAATGATTACGTTTACGTCAATGGTTTTGAGGAGCATATCACGGACCCTGAAAGCTTGGCGAAAAGAGTGTCGGACCGGCATTTCGGCATCGGTTCCGACGGCCTCGTCCTGATTCTTCCCTCGAATAAGGCCGACGTTCGCATGCGCATGTTCAATCCTGACGGCTCCGAGGCCCAGATGTGCGGCAACGCCACCCGCTGCGTGGCCCGGTACGCCTTCGAGCACGGCCTCGTTGCCGATCGCGTCGTCAAAGTGGAAACCGGGGCCGGTGTCCGCGTGGCCAGGCTGCTCATCGATGGGGGGCGCGTCACCGGAGCGACTGTCGATATGGGCGCTCCCATTCTGGAGGCGGAGAGGATCCCTGTCGCCATGCGCGAAGGAGAAGATCCCAAAGCTCCCTTCATCGCGAGACCGGTCACCGTTCTTGACAGGGAAGTCAGCATCACAGCCGTGTCCATGGGCAACCCCCATGCCGTCATTTTTCTCGGCGATGGCGATCCCAGCCTTGAGAGCATGGATCTTCCCCGCATAGGACCTGTTTTCGAGCATCTTCCTCTTTTCCCCGAGCGCGTGAATACCGAATTCGTCCGCGTTGAATCCCCCACTACCGTATCCATGCGGGTCTGGGAGCGCGGCACAGGCGAAACCCTTGCCTGTGGCACCGGAGCCTGCGCAACGGCAGTAGCCTGTTTTCTGAACAAGCTCACAGACCGTACCGTGCAGGTGAAGCTCAGGGGCGGAACGCTCCAGATTAATTTCAACGAACAGGACGGGCACGTGTATATGACCGGTCCCGCTGAACCTGTTTTCGAAGGAAAACTGTATCTCTAGTCCCTTTGCCGCCGGCCTTCTCCCGGCGGCGATCCCCCCCCTCCAACATGAGGATATCTTCATGATTTCTGTCAATCAGAACTATCTCAAGCTGCAGAAGAGTTACCTTTTCACAGACATCGCCCACAAAGTCGCTGCCTATAAAAATGAACATCCCGAGGCCAGGGTCATCAGCCTCGGCATCGGCGATGTTACCCGTCCTCTTGCTCCCGCTGTGATCAGCGCCCTGCAGAAAGCCGTTGCCGAGATGGGCACGAAGGAAGGCTTCCACGGCTACGGTCCCGAGCACGGCTACCTCTTTCTCAGAGAGGCCGTGGCCAGAGAGTACGCGGCCCTCGGCGTGAAACTTGATACTGAAGAAATTTTCATAGGCGACGGCGCCAAAAGCGATGTGGGCAATTTCCAGGAGCTCCTTTCCAATGATGCCGTTGTGGCCGTGACAGACCCGGTTTATCCCGTCTACGTTGACTCCAACGCTATGGCGGGAAGGGCCGGTAATCCCGTGGCAGGCGGCCGTTTTGACAGGCTTGTCTATCTTCCCTGTACCGCCTCAAATAATTTCGTTCCTGCCTTTCCCGACAAGGCCCCTGATATTGTCTACCTCTGCTACCCCAACAACCCCACGGGCACGGTCCTGAAGGCCGACGAGCTCAGGGCCTGGGTAGAGTATGCCCGCAAAAACGGCGTGCTCATCCTTTACGACGCGGCCTATGAGTCCTACATCACCGAGCCCGGCGTTCCGCATTCCATTTATGAGATTGACGGCGCCAGCGAAGTAGCCGTGGAGTTCAGAAGCTATTCCAAGATTGCCGGCTTCACAGGCCTGCGCTGCTCCAGCGTTGTCGTGCCGCTCGATCTGAAGATTTCGGACGGCAGGGGCGGAACAGTGCAGCTCAACGGCCTGTGGAACAGGCGTCAGTGCACGAAGTACAACGGCTGTCCCTACATCGTGCAGCGTGCCGCCGAGGCCGTGCACACTCCCGAGGGCAAAAAGCAGGTCATGGAAACGGTGCACGGTTATCTGGAGAACGCAAGGGTGCTCGTTCCCGCTATGAAGGGACTCGGTCTCTCGGTCTATGGCGGCGTGAACTCCCCCTATATCTGGGTTTCAACGCCGGACGGCATGGATTCCTGGTCTTTCTTTGATCATCTTCTGCATAAGGCTTCCCTTGTGTGCACTCCCGGCGCCGGCTTCGGCCAGAGTGGCGAAGGTTATGTGCGTCTGACCGCCTTTGGAACTCCCGAGGACACGGCCGAGGCCATTCGCAGGTTGCAGTCCCTTTAAATAGCAAGTAGGTTGGTTACCCCCGCAGGCGGATTCCCCCCGGAGAGATGGAGTCGCATCTTTTCCCGCTTACGCAAATAGAGAAATTACACACTCAAGGTGGTTTTTGCTTATGTGCAGAATCGGTTCCATCAAGAGTCGGGAGCCGGTGCCTCCGTCGCTCTCCCTGAAGCTCATGATCCCCCAGCAGGAGGGGCATGACAATTCGGGTTTTGCTATGGTGATGCAGGATCTCGACGGCGCCTTCAGGCATTATAAGAAACAGCCCCTGCTTTCCATGGCCTGCACCGCCCGCGGCGTGCAGCTCGTCAACGAATACATGGAACAGCACGGGTTCGTTCAGATGGCCCAGTGGGTTCCGGACGTCGATAAAAAGCCCGGCCTGCGTATCGCGGCCATGCCCCGTTACGTCTTCCGCAATTACGATTACCCCGAGGTCTATCAGTACAGAAGCCAGGAAGAGAGGGAAGATCTTCTTCTCGATACCCGCCTCGCCCTGCGCGAACTGCTCGCCAAAGAGAATAACGGCTATGTCTATTCCTTCTGGCCGGATGTCCTGACCCTCAAGGAAATCGGCGATCCCGCCGATATCGCCACGTACTTCAGGCTGTGGAAGGAAGACGGCCGTCTTCTGGCCCGCAATATCGTTGCCCAGTGCCGCCAGAACACCAACTACGCTATCGTGCGTTACGCCGTCCATCCTTTCTTCCTGCAGGGCTACACGCTCTGCGCCAACGGCGAGAACACATTCTTCACCAAGAACAAGGAATTCCAGAAGTCCCTTCACCGCGGCTACATCGGGTTCGAGTCGGACTCCCAGAACTTCCTCTACACTCTTCACTACGTGCTGCATGAGCTGCACTGGCCCATCCGTTACTACAAGCACGTCATCACTCCGCTGCCTTTCGAGGAAATCGAAAAGCGCCCGGACCGCGACGTCCTCAGGCTTATCCGCCAGTCTCTGGCCCATCTCGAGATCAACGGCCCCAACGTCATCATTGGCATGCTGCCTGACGGCAAGATGATTACCTGCTGCGATTCCAAGAAACTTCGTCCTGTGGTGATCGGCAGGGATGAGAACATGGTCGTTATCTCCTCCGAGGTTTGCGGCCTCAATGAAGTGATGCCCGACCGTGACATCACGAATGATATCTATCCGAACGAGCGCGAGCTAATCGAGATAGATAATGACCTGGAGGTGCGCAGATGGAAGCAATGAGCACGCAGGACGTTACGTTCAATGACCTTAACTGGAAAATCGAATACGATCCTGAAAAATGCACGATGTGCGGCTCCTGCGTGGCGGCCTGCACCTTTGACGCCATTGAGGTGACTGTCGAGCGCAGGGATCGCACCGTATCCCGCGAGGGATGCCCCACTCCTGTACAGGAGCACGTGGCCAGAGCCGTCATCCGCCAGAAGAACGGCACCGCCAGTTCCTGCTCCGGCTGCGGCATGTGCGAGAAAATCTGCCCCAATAAGGCCATCCATCCCGTCCGCAACCCCGACGCCCGCACCCCGCTCCTTACCCGCGGCAAGGGGCCTGTAAAGCGCGGCGGCCGCAAGAATGTGCACGCTGTGCGCACCCTGGATTCCATCATCGTGGGCCGTATATCCCAGATGACTGACCCCGCTCTGGACAGCGAGCGCCATACCTTCGATGTGCGAGCTCCTCTTGGGCGCGTTCTGCCTGTCGATTCCCTGCCGCTCGGCATTGACGGGGACAGCCTTGTCCTGCGCGGGCACACTCCGCCGGTGCGCTGGATTTACCCTCTGATTTTCTCCGACATGTCCATTGGCGCTCTTTCTACCAGAGCGTGGGAAGCGCTGACTCTGGCCGTGGCCTATCTTAACGAGAAGTGCAACATTCCGATCCGTATGAGTTCGGGCGAGGGCGGTATGCCCATACGCCTGCTTGAAAGCGAACAGCTCAAGTACATGATCATCCAGATCGCCTCCGGTCACTTCGGATGGGACCGCATCATCCGCGCCATGCCCCACATGAAGGAAGATCCCTGCGCCGTGCTCATCAAGATAGGCCAGGGCGCCAAGCCTGGTGACGGCGGCCTTCTGCCCGCTGCCAAGGTTGGCCCGCACATTTCGGCCATCCGCGGCGTGCCCAAGGCGACTCTGCATTCCCCGGCCAACCATCAGGGCCTGTACTCCATTGAGGAGTCCGTGCAGAAAATGCATCTCTCCCTCAATGCAGCCTTTGGCTTCCGTGTGCCCGTGGCCATCAAGTGCGCGGCCTCCTCGACGTCCGTTCCGGTGTACAACAACCTCCTCCGCGATCCCTACAATATCTGCGGCGGATTCTTTATCGACGGCGTGCAGGGCGGCACGGGTGCAGCCAATGAGGTCTCCCTTGACCACACCGGCCATCCCATCGTCTCCAAGCTCCGTGACTGCTATCTCTCTGCAGTGGCCCAGGGCCGTCAGGGACAGATTCCTCTGTGGTGCGGCGGCGGCATCGGCATGACCGGTAACGCCGCGGCTGATGCTTTCAAGATGATCTGCCTAGGCGCCAACGGAGTTTTTGTTGGTAAGATTCTCATTCAGCTGCTCGGCTGCATCGGCAATGAAAACGGCCGCTGCAACAGATGCAATACGGGTAAATGCCCCACGGGCATCTGCACGCAGGACGCCAGACTGATGAAGCGCCTGGACGTCGACAAGGGCGCTCAGAACGTTGTTGATTACGTCCTCGCCTTCGACAGCGAAATCCGTAAGCTTCTGGCTCCCATTGGCAACAGCTCTCTGCCTGTGGGCCGTTCTGATGCTCTCGTCACGACTGATCGGGCTGTGGCTGACAAGCTCGGCATCCAGTATGCGTGCTGATGCCTGAGCTGCAAGGAGATTCTTTATGCTGACCATCCATACACTGCACGATCATACACGTATGTCCACCCAGGATCTGCTGCTTTCCATCGAGAAAGCGGTGAACAAGGGTGAGACGGATTTCTACGTTGATGCGTCCGGACAGCACGACATCGGCGGCCCCCTCTGGAACAAAGAGGGCAAGAAGCTGACCTTTACGGTGACCAACCCGGGGCAGAGAGTAGGCTGCATGGCCCTGCCCAATACCGAGGTAATCGTCAAGGGATCGGCTCCTGCCGACGTGGGCTGGCTGAACTCCGGCGGCCGCATCACGGTCACCGGTGACGCAGGCGACACGGCCGGGCACTGCGCCTCCTGCGGTTCCATTTACATAGGCGGCCGCGCAGGCACCCGTTCCGGATCCCTCATGAAGAAGGATCCGCTGTACGAGGCTCCGGAGCTCTGGATTCTTAAGAGCACTGGCAGCTTTTCCTTTGAATTCATGGGCGGCGGCCGCGCCGTTGTCTGTGGCTGCGACAGCCAGACACTGCCTTCCATCATGGGCGATCGTCCGTGTGTCGGCATGGTGGGCGGCGTTGTCTACTTCCGCGGCCCCGTGTCAGAACTTCCCCCGGACGTGCATATCGCCGACCTTGACAGCGATGACATAGCTTTCCTCGATGGCGGTCTGGATGTATTCCTCAACGCTATCGGGCAGCCCCGCCGCAGACCTGAGCTCTCCGTATGGAAGCAGTGGCGCAAGATTGTGCCTCTTACATTCCAGGAGAGATCGGCTTTCACCCGTCTTTCCATGAAAGAGTTTCATGAAAACGAATGGGTTCCCGGCGGTATTTTCTCGGACGTTTTTCCGGACGCCGGGGAGCATGTGGGGCTCGTGGCCCATGGCAAGTACCGTCTGCGCGTTCCTGAATGGAAGAACCACGTCTTCGAGGCCCCCTGCGAGCACGCCTGTCCGGCAGGCATTCCGACCCAGCTCCGCTACAATCTGCTGCGTTCCGGCAAGGCTGAGGAGGCGTTCCGTGAGGTCCTCGACTACACGCCGTTCCCTGGCTGCGTCTGTGGCACTGTCTGCCCCAACCTCTGCATGCAGGCCTGTACCCGCGGGAAACTGGATTTCCCTGTCCTGATTGGTCCTCTTGGGCTTGAATCCCAGGACATCACGCTTCCCAAACCTGCCGTGAAGACAGGAAAGAAAGTCGCTGTCATAGGCGGCGGCCCCGGCGGCCTCGCTGCTGCTTGGCGCCTCGCCCGCAGAGGCCACAGCGTGACTGTCTACGAGGCCGAGCCTGTCATGGGCGGTAAAATGGAGCAGGTTATCCCAAGGGAACGCCTGAATCCCAAACTCCTCAAGAAGGAAATCGACCGCATCGCTGCCATGGGCGTGAAGTACGTGAACGGCTGCCGCGTGGATGCTGCAAAGTTCGAAGCCCTGCGCAAGGAAAATGATGCTGTGATCTGCGCGACCGGCGGTCATGTTGCCCGTATCTTCAACTGGCCCGGGCACGAGCGCATCGTGGCCGGCATCGATTTCATGAAGGACGTCAACCGCGGGCGCAAGCCCAAGGTCAAGGACAATGTGATCATCATCGGCTGCGGCAATGCCGGCATGGACTGCGCCGCCGGTGCCTACAAGATGGGCGCCAAGAAGGTTATCTGCATCGACGTGCAGAAACCCGCCGCTTTCCAGGAGGAAATTGATCACATCAAGGGGCTCGGCGGTGAGATTATCTGGCCTGTCATGACCAAGGAAATCACCGAGAAAGGCATCATCGCCGAAGACGGCCGCCTGATTCCGGGCGACGAGGTCATCATCACTATCGGCGAAAGCCCGGATCTGTCCTACCTGCCGAGCGATGTGGCAAAGTTCCGCGCCTGGCTGGCTCCGAAGGCTGACCAGAGCATTATGGACGGTGTGTTCGCCGTTGGCGATACCATCAAACCCGGACTCCTCGTGAGTGCCATCGCATCGGGTAATTCCGCGGCCGATGCCGTGGAAGCGTACTTTAAGGGAGAGCCTTACACGGCCCCGGCCAGAGAGGAAATCCCGGCGAAGAAGCTTCATACTGCCTACTTTGCCAAGTATGAGAAGGGCGGCCTGCCCTGTGCCAGAGATGACTTCGCGCGCTGTGTGAGCTGCGGCACCTGCCGTGACTGCAAGACCTGCGAGATGTCCTGCCCCGAAAAGGCTATCAGCCGCGTGGAGCACAAGGACGGAAGCTTTGAATACGTTTCCGATCCGGAGCGCTGCATTGGCTGCGGCATCTGCGCCGGCGTCTGCCCGTGCGGTATCTGGACGCTCCGTCCGAACGATGAGTTCCAGAATTAATATAATAAAAACAAATAGATAATGGATGTCCGGCCCGGAGCTCCGCCCCGGGCCGGACTCTTTTTGTCTTGACTTTTGTTATCCGTTGCCTGAATGAATTAAGTGGAATAACGTTTCGTGCGTTCAGGAGGGAAGATACTTTGGCTGCTAATTACACTACTCCTCGCGCGCTCGTCATGCGCGCCGTGCTTGCCGTTGTCGGCGTTATCGTGCTTTACATATGCTGTGTCGGCATTTTTTCTCCCGTGTGCGGCTTCGAGTTCAAGAAGCCTGCCATTTCCCCGGATACCGATGCCGGCAAGGCTGCGTATATGTCTGAAGCGCTCATTCAGCCTCTCGACAGGCAGCTGAACGGCTTTTTCGGGTGGCTGCCCAATGATCTTTTTGGTGTTCCCTATCTCATTGATAACAAGGTGAATTTCCAGAGAGGCATCATCTACGCCACGCGTTCCGGCTCTGACGTCTTGTCCCACCGCATCGCCCGTTATGGGGAACGTGATACCGTGCCAGCCATTCTCGTGGACGCTACCATGAAGCATTTTGCCTATGCGGATAATGTGTGGGGCTGGTGGTACCTTTACAGCACCGAAACCCAGTACAAGCGCGGCGTAGAAGAGTGGCGGGAATGGGCCGCTGCTGTTGGCCAGCCCGGCAGCAAGCAGATTTGCAACATGACTACGGATGACGTTGTGTCCATTCTCAACTGGGCTTTCCGTACTATGGATTACTGCCTCGGCATTCTCAATGATGAGAGTATCAGCCACTTCCAGAGCGATGATGTGATATACTATATCAAGGGTGTGAGCTGGGTTGTTTCAAACGTTCTTGACGCTCTTGTTGACTGCGACAAGTCCATCCGTACGCGCGGCGGAACCGAGAATGTCGATGAGTGCAAGAAGCGTTTCCAGATGATCTCCCAGTTCAATCCCATCCTCTGCGTGGCCGGTTCCAACGGCGTGGGTGACAGCTTCTGGCCCAATCACATTGCTTCTCTCGCCCGTCACGTGGATGTTGTTGGCAACCGTCTGTCCGATATCCGCAACGCCATGGAGAAGTAGCGGAACGTTTTTTCAATTCAATGTTTGAACTTCAAGGAGCGGCGGGTGCCGTAAAGGGCCCGCGGCTCCTCTTTTTTTAAAATTTTTATCACAGGTCCGCCTCAAAATGCATTCGAGATTTTCCTTCCTGCTTGTCCTTGTTCTGCTTACTTTTCTTGGCGGCTGTGCCGCATCGGGGTCCCCGCACGCTGTGGATGAAAGAGGCTGTAGCCGGTTTGCCCACCTTTTCCCGAAAGCCGCGCAGGAGAGAGGCATCGACGGTCTGACCACTTCCGGATTTGACAGTGAGCGGTATGGCGATGTTCTTTTCCGCCAGCTGTCTCCCGATTTTATCAATCAGGAACCGGGGCACGACATCTATCTCGGTGAAAATTTTCACCGCACCCTTACGCCCCAGAGCCATGTCTTCAGGGATAAGGACGGACAGGGATTCAGTATCGTACATCCGAGTCAGAAGCTTTCCGTGCGCATGCTGGCCGTGGTTGACTGGAACGGCGACGGTGTGGAAGAGTGGCTGGCGCGCTGCCGTGTTGAAAATTACATCGGCGGCCTGATTTCTGACTATTATCTGCTTGTGCCCGTTCCCCGTACGCCGCAGGAAATGGTGCATGCCACCATCGCCGCCAGCGCGGAATCCTATGGAGCGGGCTACAGGCCAGCGGCGCGCCTGCGTGACACTTCATCCTTCGGACGAAAGAGCGAGGAGATGCCTGAAACGAAGGTTGAGGATTACAGGCCCGGTCAGACCGCGATCACTGCTCCCCCGGCTGCCGGTTCAGCTGAAAAGGCTCATGTGCAGGAGCGGGATCTGTAGCTGGGCGCGCCGGGAGGGGAACGCTGTTCCTCTCCTGCATGCGTCCGGGAAAGGAGAAGCATGTCCGGAAAAGCAAAGATTCTTGGGGCCGTTCTTGCGGCCGCTGCTGCGGTCCTGTTCTTCGTCCTGAAACACGGAACTCCGGTTCCCCAGAAAGATGGACCCGGCGGGGCGATGGAAGACTCCGTGCGCTCCGAGATACAGAAGCAGTTCGAGGGGGCCGCATCAATTCTGAACAAGGATGCGCCTAAAAAAATGGATGAGGCGACAACTCTGCTCAGAGCTGATGCCGGCCCAGGACTGCTCATGACCTACAGATACGCACTCTCCGGAGTCTCCGGGGGGGAGACGGAGCTTTCCTCCCTGGCTGAGTCCAGCCGCAGGTCCGTGACGGAGAGAGTGTGTCAGACCGGAGACATGCGCGATTACATGGAATACGGCGCCTCTTACCGGTATATTTATGAGGACAGCGATGGGAAAGAGCTCTTCCGGTTCACCGTGGACGGCTCCTCCTGCCTGCGCTCTGATGCGGAAAAGAAAAAAACAGAGCAATAGATTTTTTATCTCAGCCGAGAAAAAAGGGGGGAATGGCAGTCAATGCCATTCCCCCCTTCTCTTTGCCGGGTATTCCGCAGATTACTCTGCCGGTTTTTCCCCGTCTTTCTGTTTGGCGGCACTTCCGGTATCCCCGGGGCCGAGTTCGTCGAGGGCCTTTCTGGCGAATTCGATGCCGGGATCGATTTCCACGGCGCCTTCAAGATGTTCCCTGGCGCTCTCGGCGTCACCGAGCATTTTCTCGCACATGCCGAGATTGGCGAGGTCAATGGCGGAGCCTTTGTCGAGGGCGATAACGCTTCTGAAGGCATCGCGTGCCTTCTCGTATTTCTTCTGTTTGAAGCAGGCCACGCCGAGGTAGCTGAAGTACTCTTTCATGCCGGGGCAGAGATCCGCGGCCATCTGGAGCAGGGGTTCTGCTTTTTCCCATTTCTGGGTCAGCACAGCGGTATAACCGGCGTAGAAGGCCGCCAGAGCGCGGCTGTCGTTTTCAGGCTGCCTGTCGATGGACTGGACGAAGAGGTCGCAGGCATCATCGTAGCGCTGTTCGCGCATGGAGAGCATACCGGCGAAGAAGGGCAGAAAATGGGCCACGGGATAAACGGAAGCTATGGTTTCAAGGCTGCGCCTTGCCGTGGGGACATCCTGTTCTTCGCTGACCTTGCGTCCGACGAAGAGACCCACACTCTGGTTCCTGTCGCGTTCCCGGAAACTGAGTCCGGGAGCAATGGTGTAGTGGGCGGGAACGCCGACATCCTTGTTTGTGGTTTCGACGGCGTAGACATTGATGGGAGCGAGCCCGTTCACGCCCGTCAGAAGTTCCTGCCGGATGTCATCGGAAAGGGCAGAGGGCAGATCGTCGAGCTGAATGGTATCGCCTTTGAGCAGCCACGCGATATCATCGAGATTCGTGAACTTCGGGAGGCCGGAGGCCTCGTAGCAGGCGCCGGTGCAGAAGTCGCCGCCGAGCTGAGCCACTTCTGTCACGGCTCTGATGGCGGCCTTGGCGGGGGAGGAGGCCGTGCCGGCCGTGAAGACGATCTCGCTTCTTTCAGGGAAGGTGGCGGGATCCCAGGCTATAGCCCCGACGGTGGGCAGCGGCATGCCGAGGGAGAAATCCTTGAGAACGAGGTTCACGTTTTCCCGCCGGAAGTCTTCGATGAGTTCCTTCAGCACCGGATCCTTACAGGAATCAGGAGCTATGGTGGGAGTAACGGGGCGCTCACGGTCCACAATGCAGCAGACATGGCGTTCGATGAGCTCGGCGAGCCCCTGGAGCAGCGACTCTTCCGGCGTGTTGCCGGAGGAAGTGCCGTTGAATTCGCTGAGCAGGCGGAACCAGTCCAGAGGTAGCCATACGGTTTTGCCATCAGAAAGGCGCGTCGCCGGGTAAAACTTCCAGCGCACGCAGTCCATTACTTTGAGAGTACGCCTTGGTCCCATAGGATCACTGACGGATCTGTTGATTTCGGAAAGCGGAATACAGTCGTCGCCGAAGCGCCTCTGGGCCTCGGAGAAGGTGCACTCCACGAAATCCCGGTTCTGCTCCCAGAAGCTGAAGAAAGCGTAGCGCTCCATCAGTTCCATGATAGCCGAAGCCTGAGCCTGTTCGGGGGAGGAGCCTTTGCCCATCTGTTTTCGGGTGGGCATGAGACGTCGTGCGTCTTCCCCGCAGATGCTCAGGTAGACCGGAATACCCAGCCTGCCGACGTCAACGCGCCGGGTATCGCGCAGGATGTCGAGGTTCAGGCTTTTGAGCTTTTCGGTGACACGTTTCACGGTGTCAGCAGGGGAGCTCGTTTTGTCGAGGTCGCGGGTGTAGCCCTTGGGGCAGGATTTGAGAGTGATATGGGGCAGTGCCATGGTCTTACTTCTCCACAGTCAGAAGAGCGTACAGCCGCCTCTCGGGTTTACCGTCTGCTCCGGTTATGGTTCCGGGGAGGTAGCATTCTGAGACTTTGAACTCTTTGGAGGCCAGCTTGGCGAAATGCGGCTTGCGGCGGGCCATGTCCGTACAAAAAACAGCGCGTCCGCCCTTCTTAAGATGCCGGGACAGGAAATTGAGGAGGGGACGGTGCAGACTGTCGAGGTACAGGATTTCGGAGGCGGCTATGATGTCGACACCGTCACTGAAACGGGGATCGGCGCCAGGCCTGGCCACATCGACGTGCTGGACGCTGATGAGATCCTGAAGGTTGTTCTTCAGCACATTGGCTTTCGTGAAGAGAAGGGCGTCCTCCTCGATGTCGCTGGCCGTCATGTGCGAAAAGCCGAGGCGCGAAGCAAGGATGCTCAGGATGCCGCATCCGCAGCCGAGTTCAAGGAAGGTTTTCCCTTTGGTTTCACATTTTTTTCTGAGGAATATTTCGAGGATGAAGGAGCCTGGCCAGACCTTTGCCCACAGGGGCAGATCCAGCAGCGGGTTTTTGATGGCGTTGGTTCCGATGAGTTTATCGAGGTACTGGGTCATGTTTTCGACATCCAGCACCTGAAGCTCCCTGCCGTCTATATCGAGGGGTTTAAAATCCACCCTGAAGCGGGACCGGATGCGTTCGAGCAGCTGGTCGAGAGTTTCTTCTTGCGACATGTAATACTCCTTGGTCTGCCCTGAATAGCATACAAGGTTGCTGAGAAAAAGAGCCGCCGCAGCGCTCTGGCATACGCCGCCGCTTTCTGGCACAATGGGGAAGCCGGGGGGGCGGCCTGCAGTCTCCGTTTCCCGGAGAGCCCGGCGCCCAACCCGAGAGAGGAGCATATTGCCATGGCTAAAAAGCTTATCCGGCTCACCATCGATACGGACACCGAGGAGACGTACGATATTGTGTCCGGCATTCTCACCCTCATGATTTCCTTTGGCTGGGAGGAGAAGGTCCTTCCGGACGGCAGAACGCGCTTCCTTGTGCACTGCGAAAACGCTGAGCTCATTGAAGACGTGCGCCGTGCCATCACGGACAGGCTGCCCGGTGCGGCCGTAAAAGTGGACAGCGTGGAGCAGGAGGATTGGGTGTCCGCGTGGAAGGAATTCTTCACGCCTGTGGCCTGCGGCAGCCGGTTTGTGGTCCTTCCTCCCTGGCGCAGCGCTGAACCCGGATTTGAAGCGCGCGAAAAAATTTTCATTGAACCCAAGAGCGCTTTCGGCACCGGGCACCACGCCACGACATCGCTCTGTCTCGAAGCCATAAGCGGCCTGCTGGACGAGGGGCGCATCAGAAAGGGGCAGACGTTTCTCGATCTCGGCACCGGTTCGGGAGTCCTTTCAGTGGGGCTTTGCAAAAGCGGCCTGAGCGGTGAAGGCTACGATATAGACCCTATTGCCGTTGACAACGCAGTGGAAAACCGCGCCCTCAATCATATCTCTGCTGCCGATTATACCGTGGGACTCGGGAGCATCGAGAAGACGGAGGGCCGCACTTTTGATGTGGTTGTGGCCAATATCCTGGCCGGGCCGCTCATGGAGATGGCGCCTGCCCTCGCCGCTGCCCGGAAGAAGGATGGAGTTCTCATCCTTTCCGGCATTCTGACTGTTCAGGCCGACGATGTGGAAGCTGCGTATATGAAGACGGGGCTTCCTGAATCGGAGCGCCTGCACGACGGCGAGTGGGCATGCCTTATCTGGAAATAGCGTCAGGGGCCGTGTTTTTTCACCATTCAGTTTAGAAGAGCAAACAGGAGTTTCATATGTCCAACACTGTAACTTTTACCGGAATCACCATGCATCTTGAAGGAACTCTTCCCGGGGTGGGAGACAAGGCGCCCGATTTTTCCCTGGCTGATGGCGAACTCAAGGCCCGCAGCCTCGGCGATTACAGCGGCAGGGTGCTGGTGCTTGTGTGCGTGCCGTCTCTTGATACCCCCGTGTGCGACATGGAAGTGCGCCGCTTCAATAAAGAAGCGGCCGGCCTTTCCGACAAGGTTGCCATCATCGCCGTGTCGAGAGATCTTCCTTTCGCTCAGGCCCGCTGGTGCGGTGCCGCCGGCGTCAAGGCCGTGGAAACGCTTTCCGATTACCGCGACGGTTCGTTCGGGCGCGCCTTCGGCGTGTATATTTCCGAGCTTGGGCTGCTCGCCCGCTGCGTCTTCATTGTGAAGGACGGCGTGGTACAGTACGTTCAGCTCGTGCCGGAAGTCACGGATCAGCCTGATTTCGACGATGTGCTCAGGGCCGTGAAGAAACTTTCCTAGGAAGCAGCTTATTTCTTTGGGACGATAAAAAGTGTCCTTTCTGCCGGTGGCAGGGAGGACACTTTTTTTGTATATGAAATCGTGACTTCAAAATGCGGCCAGGCCGCTTTCCTGCGGTACGCGTGACTCACGCTTCCATGGCAGAAAAATTTTTCTTCCGTACTCCGTCACGATTTTCATGGAAAAGAAGCCGGAATTGGTCACGAATTATATAAAAAAGGGAGGTAACTTCTTGAAAATGTTGAATTTCCCTATTTTTTTTCGATAAAAATTAAGAAATTGTTTGTCTTTTTTCTGTGCAGATTGTACTGTTTTACCAATACCGGAAGAGGCTGGGGCGTCCGCGTTCCCAGCTTTCCGGTATCGGACTGGAGGTTTTTCGATGCGTTTTTCCATTAAAGCTATCCCGGTTCAGGAAGCTGTTGGCAGCGTGCTCTGTCAGGATATCACTCAGATTATCCCGGGAAAGAGCAAGGGGCCTGTTTTCCGTAAAGGTCACGTGGTGACCGAGGAAGATATCCCGGTTCTCCTGAGCGTTGGGAAGGAACATCTTTACGCTTACGAACCTACGCCGGGCATGGTTCATGAAAATGACGCGGCCTACCGCATTGTTAAAGCGACGGGCGGCAGCAACCTGACGTATACGGAGCCCAAGGAAGGACGCATCAATTACATCGCCGCCTGCGAAGGCCTGCTGTCCATTGACGTCGACCTGCTCACCAGGGTGAATTCCGTGGGTGAGATGACGCTCGCCACGCTGCACAACAACGAGCGCGTGCACAAGGGACAGGCTGTAGCCGGAACAAGGGTGACGCCCCTCGTCATCGACGACGCCAAACTGAAGGAGATGGAGAGCGTGGTGACAGGCCCTGTGGTCAGTGTCATTCCCTTTGCCTCTCCGAAAATCGGCATCGTGACTACAGGCAGCGAAGTGTACACGGGCCGGATCAAGGATGCCTTTGGCCCCGTTCTGCGTGCGAAATTCGACGACCTCGGCTGCCCCGTGGAAGGGCAGACCATCACCAATGACGATCCCGACATGACCTCGGCCGCCATCCGTGCTTTCGTGGACAGGGGCTGCGGCATGATCTGTGTCACCGGCGGCATGTCCGTCGACCCTGACGATCAGACGCCCACGGCCATCCGCAACGCCGGAGCCCGCATCGTGGCGTACGGCGCGCCTGTGTATCCCGGTGCCATGTTCCTCCTTTCCTACATCAAAGCCCCGCAGGGCGAAGTCCCGGTACTCGGCCTGCCCGGCTGCGTCATGTACAACAACGCCAGCATTTTTGACCTCATCGTGCCCCGCCTGCTCGCGGGCCAGCATCTTGAGGCCGCTGATATCAGTGTCCTGGGGCACGGCGGGTTCTGCCGTGGCTGCAAGACCTGCCACTTCCCCAACTGCGGATTCGGCAAATAGGACCCGGACCCGGACCGGACCGCGGGAGCGGCATTCACACCTCGTTCAAGGAGTAACCTCATGCAAACGAAAACTTTCATCGTGAACGGCATTGAGCATCGCATCCTTGTCGATGACAACGACACTCTGGTTGATGTGATCCGTGATCAGCTGCACATCACCAGCGTGAAGGTTGGCTGCGGCAAGGGATCCTGCGGTGCCTGTTCCGTCCTTCTCAACGGCAAGGTTGTCCGCGCCTGTATCACGAAAATGAAACGTGTCCCGGACTTCTCTGAAATCATGACCGTTGAAGGCGTGGGCACGGCCAAGATGCTGCATCCCCTGCAGCAGTCCTGGATCTTCCATGGCGCCGCTCAGTGTGGTTTCTGCACCCCCGGCTTCATCGTTTCCGCTTATGCTCTGCTGAAGGAAAATCCGAAGCCTACCCGCGAGGAAGTGCGTGACTGGTTCCAGAAGCACCACAACGTGTGCCGCTGCACGGGCTACAAGCCGATCGTTGATGCCGTCATGGACGCCGCCGCTGTTATGCGCGGCGATCTGAGCCCCGACGCCATCACCTGGCACAAGCCTGTTGACGGCCGCATCTGGGGTTCCCGTATGCCCCGCCGCACCGCCATTCCCAAGGTTACCGGTGCTGCCGAATACGGCGACGATTATTCGCATATGATGCCTGAGAACACCCTGCACCTCGCCCTCGTGCAGGCCAAGGTTTCTCACGCCAACATCAAGGGCATCGATGCCACCGAAGCTCTCAAGATGCCCGGCGTCTTCACTGTCCTTACCGCCAAGGACGTCAAGGGCAAGAACCGCATCAACGGCCTCGTCACCTTCCCGAACGAGAACAAGTGCGACGGCTGGGATCGTCCCATCCTGAATGACACCAAGGTCTTCCAGTATGGCGACGCCCTCGCCATCGTCTGCGCCGATACTGAAAAGCATGCCCGCGCTGCTGCCGACAAAGTCAAGGTTGACCTCGAACAGCTGCCCGAATACATGAACGCCCCGGACGCCCTGGCTCCTGACGCCATCGAAATCCATCCCGGCACCCCGAACGACTACTACGTCTGCCACGAGGTCAAGGGCGAGGATCCTGAAGCTTCCTTCGACGATCCTGAAAACGCTGTTGTCAGCCAGGAATACTACACGCAGCGTCAGCCTCACCTGCCCATCGAGCCCGACGTAGGCTTCGCTTACATCAACGACAAGGGCCAGCTGGTTATCCACAGCAAGTCTGTCGGCATCCATCTGCACGGCCTCATGATCGCTGACGGCCTCGGCGTCAAACTTGGCGAGTCCCTCGTTATGGTCGCCAACACCGCCGGCGGCACCTTCGGCTACAAGTTCAGCCCGACCATGGAAGCCTACCTCGGCGTTGCCGCCCTCGCTACCGGACGTCCTGTGCACCTGCACTTCAACTACGCCCAGCAGCAGAATGACACCGGCAAGCGTTCGCCCTTCTGGACGACTCTCACCATGTCTGCCAACAAGAAGACTGGCAAGCTGGTCGGCCTCAAGTCTCACTGGCTGTGCGACCACGGCCCGTACTCCGAATTCGGCGACCTTCTGACCATCCGCGGCTCCCAGTATATGGGCTTCGGCTACAAGCTGGACAATATCCGTGGTGAAGGCCATACCGTCTGCACGAACCACTGCTACGGCGCTGCCTTCCGCGGCTACGGCGCTCCTGAATCCGAATTCCCCTTCGAAGTCTGCATGGACGAACTGGCTGAAAAGGTCGGCATGGATCCCTTTGACTTCCGCTACACCAACCTGTGGAAGGAAGGCGACACCAACCCGAGCCAGCAGATCCCGGATGTGTACTGCATGAAGGAAATCTTCGACAAGATGCGTCCCATCTACGAAGACTCCAAAAAGCGTACCGCCGCCCGCTCTACCGATGAAGTGAAGTGCGCCACCGGCATTGCCTTCGGCTCCTACGCCGCCGGCCTTGACGGTCCTGACTCCGCCAGCGCCTGGGCCGAGCTCAACGAAGACGGCAGCGTGACCATCGGCGCCGCCTGGGGTGACCATGGCCAGGGTGCCACCTGCGGTATCCTCGGCACTGCCCATGAGGCCCTGCGCCCCTACGGTATTGACGTGGACAGGATCCACTACATCATGAACGACTCCAGCAAGACTCCGCCTGCAGGACCTGCCGGCGGCTCCCGCTCCCAGGTTATGGTCGGCAACGCCATCCGCGTTTCCTGCGAGATGCTGCTTGCTGCCATGAAGAAGCCCGAGGGCGGCTGGTACACCCGCGCCGAAATGCTTGAGAAGGGTCTCAACCCCAAGCAGGAAGGCACCTGGACCGCTCCGTGCAAGCCCTGCTCTTCCGATACCGGTAAGGGTGAGCCCTTCTGCTGCTACATGTACGGCCTCTTCCTTGCTGAAGTCTCCGTTGAAGTGAAGACCGGCAAGACCCGTTGTGACCGCCTTGTCTGCTCCTGCGATATCGGCAAGATCAATAACCGTCTCATCGTCGACGGCCAGATCTCCGGTGGTATGGCTCAGGGCGTCGGTCTGGCCCTCACCGAGGACTACGAAGACCTCAAGAGGGATTCCACCATGGCCGGTGCCGGCATCCCGAACATCAAGGATATTCCTGATGACATCGAGATCATCTACACTGAATCTCCCCGTAAGGATGGTCCGTTCGGAGCTTCCGGTGTGGGCGAAATGCCCCTTACCGCTCCCCATGCCGCCATCATCAACGGCATCTACAATGCCTGCGGTGCCCGTATCCGTCATCTGCCCGCCCGTCCTGAAAAGGTTCTCGCGGCCATGCCCAAGAAGTAGACGCGCAGCAACCGCTTAGGTTATAGCTAACTTGGAGGGGGGAGGAGCGATCCTTCCCCCTCTTTTTTTCTCTGAATTCCCGTTACCCGTCGGTATCGGCGGCGTCCGCCGACTGTCCTCCCGGAGTTAAGCACATGGTAAGCTTGGATCAAAAGGGGCTGCACGAGCTTGAGGCGAAGTGCACCCAGGAAAGTTCACCCCGTTGTCAGGTCCTCTGTCCCTTTAATGTCGATGTCCGCGGCATGCTTAAAGCCGTGGGCAGCGGCAGGCTGCGGGAAGCCCGCAAACTGCTGCAGCGGACGATGCCCATGCCGTCTATTTTCGGCCGCATCTGCGATCATCCCTGTGAAGGCGGCTGTCTGAGAGCGGATCTGGGCGGTTCCCTGGCTGTGGGCTCTGTGGAAAACTGGCTGGTGTCCAGAACCGGTTTTCAGATGGGTGGCCTTCCCATTCCCCCGAAGAAATTCACGATGGCTGTCATAGGTCTTGGCCCTGCCGGCCTGTCGTGCGCCGCGGATCTCGCAGGCAAGGGATACAGGGTGACGTGCTACCATACGGGTGAGCCCCGAGATGCCCTGCTGCGGCTTTTCCCCAGGCTCGGAGACTGCTGGGACGAAGAACACGGACCGCACGAGGATTGGGACAGACTGGCTCCCAAAGTCGTTTTCAGTCAGGTGGACAGCCTTGATGCCGCTCTTATCGGAGAGGCCGCGAAAAGTCATGACGCCGTGTTTATTGATGCCGGCGTCTGCAGGGAAGCTCCGGAACGTTCTGCCTGTGATCCTGTAAGCTTTTTGTGGAAGGACAACATCTGCGCCGGCGGCTGGAACGCTGCCACGCCAACGGGAGATACGTTCTGTTCTCCTTCCAGGGCCGGCGGTGAAGGGCATGGGGCTGCCCTGAGCATGGTGCGCATCGTGACCAAAGTCTCTCTTACCGCTTCCCGGGAAAAAGACGAGCGCAGCCCCTATACGCCCCTCGAGGATATCGGGGCAGTTCCGCGTGTTATACCGGCAAATGGCAGTTCTTTTACGGACGAGGAAGCGAAGAAGGAGGCATCCCGCTGCCTGGAATGCCAGTGCCTCATCTGCCAGAAGGCCTGCGTGTACATGCAGAAGTACAAGGGCTATCCGCGCGTCTTTGCCCGCCGCATCACCAATAACCTGACTATCGCTCAGGGCATCCACGAGGGCAACGACCTCATTAATGCCTGCGCCCTGTGCGGACAGTGCGAGGAACTCTGCCCCGGACACTTTTCTATGGCCGATGTCTGCCTCCTGGCCCGTGAGGAGCAGGTGCGCAAGAACTTTATGCCTGAGTCGGCCTTCGAGTTCGCCATGGAGGACATGGATTCTGCTTCAGGGGAAGCCTGTCATCTCCTGCTTCCGGGCGTGAAGAGCGGCTCCCCGAAATACGTGTTTTTCCCTGGCTGTCAGCTTTCCGGATGCCGTCCTGAGCAGGTTTCCGCAGTGTATGATTTCCTGAATGGCCATCTTGGGGGCGGAACCGGCATCTATCTTTCCTGCTGCGGCATACCGGCCCGCTGGGCTGGTGAAAAAGCCCGCTTTGCCGCCCACGTGGACAAAATGAAGGCCGAGCTCAGGGAGCTTGGAAATCCTGTTGTGGTGACGGCCTGTTCCACGTGTCTGAACGTGTTCCGCGATTTCTTCCCCGAGTATACCTCGACGTCTCTCTGGGAGGTGCTCGACGGAATGCAGCTGCCCTCGGGCGGAGGAAAAGAACACGCCGCGGATCTGCCTGACAGTCTGGTCTGCCAGGACCCCTGTACGGCCCGCCGGAACGAATCCTGGCAGAAGTCCGTACGCAGTCTCGCTGCGAAATGCGGCGTGAAGGTTACTGAGCCGCTTCTTACCGGGCGTCTTACCGCCTGTTGCGGCTACGGCGGCAATCAGTGGTGCTCGGATCCCGAGCTTTCGGATATGATGGCCGAAGACAGGGCCAAGGGCCTCGGCGGCCCCGCTCTGGCAAGCTGTATCATGTGCCGTGAGCGCATGGCTTCCACCGGACTGCCTATCTGGCATCTTCTGGATATCCTGCCGTTCGGTCAGGCAAAACCCGGCGCCGGAGCCTCTCCCGCTACAGGGCTTTCACAGAGAAGGGCCAATCGCGCGAAACTCCGCCGCATGATGCTGAAGGAACTCAGGGGAGAAAGTGTCCCTGAACCGCAGCCGGCTGCCCGAGTCGTCTATTCGACTGAAATGCTGGCCAAGCTGGAAGCCAAGCATATTCTGCAGGAGGATGTGGAGGCCACGCTGGCTTACGGCAAATCCTCGGGCAGTTATTTTGTCGATGAGGAGAGCGGGCACCATCTTACCAGCTGGCGTCCCCGCAAAGTGACCTTCTGGGTGGAGTACACGGAGCAGGAAGACGGAAGCTTCCTCGTGTACGATGCCTGGTGCCACCGTATGATTGTGCCCGGTGCCGGTGGTGTTAAGGCGAGTTCAGCCGTTGCGGACAGGCAGGAGAAGTAATGTACGACGAAGCACTGAAAACGGAATACGAATCCGAACGTGGCCGGTGGATGTGCGGACGCTGTCACGTGCCGCTTGAACAGATCGCCGTCAATACCGTCTATTCCCACGGGGGCATGCAGCTCAGGCTGCCGCGCTGTCCTGTGTGCGGTCAGACCATGATTCCGAAATATGTTGCCGAAGGGCCCTTTAAGGTCATCGAGAAGGGCATAGAAGAAACGTGGAACAGTGTCGATCAGCGTCCCAGGGAACACTAAGAGGACGCAGGGGAGGAATGTATGCTCACACGCACACAGGAATACAAGCCTTCGCACGGCAAATGGATCTGTGGACGATGCCATGTGCCGCTCGAGCAGTTACCGGTACAGGCCGCGTATCTGCAGGGCGCCTTTGACGTCACGCTTCCCCGCTGTCCAAAATGTGGCATGACTCTGGTGCCTGGGGAACTGGCAGACGGCAAGATGGCCGAGGTTGAGGGCCTTCTGGAGGATAAATGAGCCTTCCCCTGTACGGTTCAAAGGCTTTCCGAGAGGCCTCGGGCGATACGCTTCGGCCCGGCGGCCTGAAGCTCACAGCATACGGGCTGGATCTCATGCGCAAGGCTGGGCTGCCGGAAGGTGCCAGTGTTCTGGACTGCGGCTGTGGTCCTGGGGCCACAGCCGCCTGTGTGGCTGAGCAGGGGTACCGGGCCTGGGGTGTCGACTGGCATCCCGGCCCTTTTGCCCTGGGGGGCGCAGCCGGCACCGGGGAGGAAAACGCTGAGGCAACGCTCGTGTGCGGGGACATCCTGTCTCTGCCGTTCTGTGACGGCGCCTTTGACGCCTGCCTGGCGGAGTGTGTGCTTTCGCTGACAGCGGATCTGGGAAAAGCTCTTCGTGATATCTTCCGCGTTCTGGCCCCAGGGGGCCTTTTCCTTGTCACGGATCTGACCCTGCGAAGGGGAACGGCTGTGCCGCCTGACGGTCCTTTCATGGAACGTGGTCAGAGCTGCATGGCAGGCGCGCTGACTTTTCCCGGCTGGGAGGAGGCCCTGGCGGGGGCTGGATTCGATGTGATCTTTCATGAGGATGTGAGTCACGCTCTGGCCCAGTTCGCGGCCAGGCTTGTCTGGTATGACGCGGCCGGAGAGCTGGGCTGTCTTCTTCCGGGCGGGCAGTGCAGCCCCGGGGGAGTGAAATGCTTCGGCTATGGGATATTCCTTGCCAGAAAGCCGGTCTGAGGCGCGCTGTATCCGTTTCTTGACAGCGCTGTGACTTTTTCATAGATAAACAGACGGCGGGCCCGTAGCTCAGTTGGTTAGAGCTACCGGCTCATAACCGGTTGATCCTAGGTTCGAGTCCTAGTGGGCCCACCATTTAAAGAAGCATAAGGCATGATGTTTGGCTGCATGCCTTGCCGTGGAGAATCAGAGTTCCGCACCGGCCGTAAAAGAGAACGTAAGCTGGCGGTGTCCGGAAGATTCCCAGATTTGTTCCGAAGTCATCAGGACAGACGGATTTTATCCGCAGGATCAGCTCTGCAGTGGCTGCGTGGATGCCAATAGAGCTATTCTGAAAAAATATGCTCCGCCTATGCGCGAAAGCCGGACGTCCGGGCGCGCATCAGGAAGTAAGGCATTGGCGGAGAAGACGCCACTGAAATAAGCGGGGAATAGTATACCCGTTAAGAGCAGTGTATTTTAGATAACCGGATCCCACGCTTGCAGGATTGTCTGCCTGTGTCAGCTGTGGGATAATTTTATCCTGGAAGAGGAGAGACTCTTCCTTTTTTGTACCAGAATGACGCCTCACACTAGCGGCTGAAGGGCACCGGATGGCCTTTCAGCGGGGATTCCCTGTCAGCATAATTTTTGCAAGTACTTCCCGTATCAGGAAAAACGCTGACGGGGGAAGGTATGTATTCGCTTGTTGAAGACAGGGACGTGGTCAACACGTGGATGGAACGCTACGGCGTCAGGTTTGGCATTTATAAGAATGGGACGTTCAGGGAACAGCTTTTTCCCTTTGACGCCATTCCCCGCGTCATCTCCGCAAAGGACTGGCTGAGGCTCGAGAAGGGGCTGAAGCAGCGCGTAGAGGCCCTCAACCTTTTTCTGGCTGACATTTACGGCCCCTGTCACATTCTGAAAAACGGCATCGTTCCCGGGGATTTCGTCTTCTCTTCCAGGGGGTATCTGCCACAGTGCAGAGGGATCACGCCTCCTTTCGGGGTGGCCGCGCACATAGCCGGCATTGATCTCGTGCAGGCTGAGGATGGCAGCTGGTTTGTGCTGAAAGATAACCTGCGCCTCCCGTCAGGGGCTTCCTATCCCATGATAGCCCGCACCATCACGAAGCGCGTGAATCCGGAAACATTCTCGGTTAATGATGTGGCCGACAATAGTGACTATCCCCAGATGCTGGAATCCATCATGGATTTAATGAACGGAGGAAGGGGGCTTAACGTCATTCTGACGCCGGGAAGGTACAATTCCTCCTTCTTCGAACATTCCTATCTGGCAGAGCGCATGGGAGCCACGCTGGCTTTTCCCGGGGATCTCATGGTGGATGGCAATGAGCTCTACTATCGTGGGCTCTTTAAGAAGCGGTGCGCGTGGGCGCTGTATACCGCCGCATTCCCGATGAAGATCTGGATCCGCTCATCTTCCAGCCGGATTCCCTCCTCGGCGTGCCCGGTATCATGCATGTCTATGCGGCGGGCAACACCGCCATCATCAACGCTCCGGGCAACGGCGTGGCTGATGATAAAGGTGTTTACTATTTTGTACCAAAAATGATCCGCTACTATCTCGGAGAGGAGCCCATCCTCCAGAACGCCCCCACTTACCTGCCGTATTACGCAAAGGACATGGAATATATTCTCAAAAATCTGCAGAAGCTGGTTATCAGGGACGTGAGGGGAACAGGCGGATACGGTACGATGTTTGGACAGGATTTCACAGTTGGAAAACTGGGTGAACTGAAGCGCCTCATAAGGCAGGATCCGCGGCGCTGGATAGCCCAGGAAGTTATTAATTTCCGGGAACTCGAATGCCTCGGGGGACAGGCAACAGTCATGCGAAAGGCCGCTCTCAGGGCTTTCGTGCTCTCCGGCAGGGACACCGTGGTCTGGAAGAGCGGGCTCACCCGTTTTTCCGGAAAGGAGAATTCCTTCATGGTCAGTTCCGCCCAGGGCGGGGGCTTCAAGGATACGTGGGTTCTGAATTCGTAATGCCGCAGGAATTATTTACATTCGTATTTTTTTATTTACATATGTGAGGAGAACTTTCCCCATGTCCTATGCCACTTCGCCGGCCAAAGCCAATCATCTTTTCTGGCTCGGGCGCTATGCGGAACGCGTTTACACGACCCTGGCTCTTCTGCGCTCCTCCCGCGACGGGGAGACTGACGGGAACAGGGGCGCCGTGGCGTGCTGCTTCGCCAGACTTGGCTGTCCCCTGGAATACGGCTGTACTGAAGAACAGGCCATACTGCGTTTTCTGTACGATCCGGAACTTGCCGGTTCCCTGCGCCAGAGCCTTGAAAGCGCCTACGAGAACAGCATCGTGCTGCGTGAAGATCTGTCAACGGAAAGTCTTTCGTACATTTATCTCTGCCGGAAACATATCAACGCCCTGGCTGAGAAAAAGGAACGGAACCTGTTTTCCCTGCAGCCCATTTCCGATGATATGCTGGCGTTCTGGGGCGCCGTGGCCGAACGCCTTTACGAGCCGCTGCCCCTGAAAATTACCATGCTTGGAAAGCATGTGGAATATCTGGATCTGCACATGCGCTTCCGCTATCCCTACGCGCGCTGCAAGCAGGCCTGGAAACATCTGTGTTCGTACATGGATAAACTGGACGGACTGGTTGATCAGGACTCCTTTGACCAGCTGAGCGGATTTTTCCGGGAGGCCTTCGGGGAAGCCGTCTATCCGCAGAACCTCATCTCGGCAGTGAACACGCTCGTTACGGTATGACTGCCGGAGGCGTTTCTCTCTGCCTCTTTCTTCAGCGCTTTCATCCGCGGCATGAGGCTTTGCGGGCTGTGGGGCTGTTCCGTACGGTGCAGGGGAGAGGACCCCTGCCTGAAAGAATACATCCGGAAGCTCTGCCGTTTATGGAAAGCTGGAGGAAAAGGCGGATATTATCTTATATCAGATCGTCGGTAATTTTTTATATTGTTCGTATCGCCTAATCCGGAGAGAGCAGGCGAGACTGTTCTGCCGTACACGGTCATGAGACAGCCGGGTTCCTGTGCTGCGGCTTTTCAGAACGACAACCGGCATAGAGGGAAAACGGAGGCATTTTCCTTCCATGCCGGTCAGAGCATAGTCTGGATCAGGAATCCGCGGGACTGCTTTGCGTGGCTCTCTGCGCTTCATGGGCAGGGCGTTTCCGCTGTCAGACACTGCCCGGCTGCCGGTCAGCGTGGCTTCCGGAGTGGCCCTGCTGACTGTCAGGTCTGACAGCGGAGTACGGGTGGAGCGGAGAGCCGCAGAAGCAGCCCGTGCATCAGTTTTCCGGGGGCGTTCCCGCCGCTGTTCTGGCTATGTCCTCCGGGCTGATGTCCCGTACGGCGTCCTGCAGGCCCGCTTCCCGGAGAGCCGCAGCGATAACGCCCTCATCAAGTCTGAGTCCGGTAAGAACATTTTCGATGGATTCGGCGTCAACGCTGGCGAAGAAATCGCCCGTGATGTGCACTTCGCTGATGAGTCCGTGCCGCGTCTCGAGATGCATTTCCAGAGTGCCTCCGGCAAAATGCCCGCTGCGGATCATGCTGCAGGCAGGATTTCTGCCGAACCTGGCTTCCCAGGAATAGAAATGCGTGTTTCCGAGTTCTTTTATACGCGCCAGATCGCTGTCAGTGAGTCTGAGAACAGAGATATCCCCGCCGCAGACTTCCTCAATCATACGTCTTCTGAATTCTTCGCCGCTCATACCGGGCAGGAAGGTACTCAGGTTCACCACGCGGTCATGGATGGATTTGATGCCCTTCGACTTCATTTTCCAGTCTTTGACCGTGGTAGCGCGTACCATCTGGTCTATATCTGTCTCGAAGAGAAGGGAGCCGTGATGAACGGTGGCGGCGTTGGTCATATACTGGGCCGTGCCCGAGAACTTGCGGCCTCCTGCGAGAATATCGTTACGTCCGCTGAGCTCTGCGGGGACCCCCAGGGCCTTCAGGCTCCGGAGGATGGGCTTGAGGAACTCGGAAAAATGGATCGAGCCGCTGCCTGGCACGATGAACGTGTACTGCCAGGATCCGCGATCCGTGTAGATGGTTCCGCCGCCGCTCATACGCCGCACGATGGTGATGCCGTGCGCGTCCGCGAAGTCCCTGTCGATTTCCTCGAGCGTGTTCTGGTATTTGCCCACCATGAGCGTGGGCGGGGTGTTCCAGAAGAGGAAGACGGGCTCTTTCTGCAGGTGTTCAGTGGCCAGGTAGTATTCCAGCCCGAAGGCGCTGAAGCAGTCTTCTGGTTCGCGTTCGGGCATCAGCATGAGCGTTTCCTGCGTACTTCGTCGAGCGCTTCAGCGGCCATATAGGAAGAGCGTACAAGCGGGGAACTCTCCACAACGGCATAGCCCATGGAGAGACCTTCCTGCTTCAGTCTTTCGAATTCGGCGGGTTCCGCGTAGCGCGCAAGCGGCCAGTGCTTCGGGCTGGGCTGCAGGTACTGGCTGATGGTGAGGATGTCGCAGCCCGCGGCGAGAGCATCGCGCATGAGAGTTCTGACCTCTTCGTCCGTCTCGCCAAGACCGAGCATGAAGCCCGTTTTGATAAGTGTTTTCGGGCTGAGGCGGCGTGCGGCGCGCAGAACTCCCAGGGATCTGTCGTAATCACCCTGGGGCCGCACTTTGGGAAAGAGGCTGCGGACCATTTCCATATTGTGGTTGAGGACGGCAGGGCCCGAGTCGAGCACAAGTGAAAGCGCGTCCTCACTGCCGCCGAAGTCCGAGATGAGGGTCTCGATGGTGGCCTCGGGCAGAGCCTTCCGGACAGTGCGCACGATGGCGGCCATATGCGCCGCGCCGCCGTCGGGCAGATCATCGCGCGTGACCTGGGTGATGACCACGTGCCTGAGGTTCAGCGCCTTTGCGGCTTCGGCGATGTGTTCCGGCTCAGCCGGATCAGGAGCTGCAGGTCTGCCGCAGTCGATATTGCAGAAGCGGCAGTTGCGGGTGCAGCGGCTGCCCAGGGCAAGAAAGGTGGCCGTGCGCCTGTGAAAGCATTCGCCCATGTTGGGACAGTTTGCAGCATGGCAGACTGTGTTGAGATGCTGGTTTTTAAGGATATCCGCCACGCGGGCCACGTCGCTGCTGTTGAAGCGGACTCTGAGCCAGTCGGGTTTTCTGAGCATGGCCGCTACTCGATTTCAGCGATGGCCGATCCGCAGGTGACCTCATCCCCCTCGTCCACGAGGTGGCGCCCCATGACGCCGTCCCTGACGGCCTCGATCTGGCTGACAACTTTGTCCGTCTCGATTTCAAAAATGGGTTCGCCCTTTCTGAAGGCCTCGCCGGGTTCTTTGAGCCAGGCAGCGAGAACGCCGGACTTCATTTCAGGACGAAGGCTGGGCATAGTGAGAGTCTCAGACATGAAACAATATCCTTACTTGGGGTTAAAAGAGGAATGGAAGAAAAGTGCTGTCTATGCCGCATTCTGACAGCACACGGGCAATCGTGTCCAGATCAAGTTTCTGCCCGATGAGCTGTTCCGTGAGAACCGGACACCCGGGGGAGAAGGACGCGTCCAGAATGACGCCGTTTTTTGCCCCGTACGCGACGCGCACAACGGGCACCGTCCCCTGTCCCGGCCAGTTTTTTCCCCATTCTGCGCTGCGGCTGTAGGTGAAGGCAGGGCTCTTGCCGTAGGTCCAGTCCCAGGATGCGTATTTTTCCCGGGCCAGGCGCGCGATGTCTCCGCCTGCCTCCCCGGGAAGAGTTCCGTGATGGGCGCCGAGCCGCTGCGTCAGGGCATCGGTGAACGCGTGGAGAAAATCATCTGCGGAAGCGAAGGGCGAGGCCATGTGATCGCGCATATTGGTGACCGGAGCGGGCTTTGAGGCTGTTCCCTTGGTGGTGAACCAGGCCCTGCGTCCACGGGTGAGGGTGCGCAGAGCGTCAAGGTCGCTTGAGTAAAGCAGCGTGGCATGGTGCATGACGCGGCCGTGCGCGGCTCGCTGGGCGCTTCCTGAAACCTTCAATCCGTCCACGGCGATGTCACTTTCGCCGCTCAGATCTGCGGGAATGCCGAGAGAGAGGAGCGTTTCGGTTACAGGCGCTATGAAGGAGGCGTAGTCGCGATCATAGGGCGAACCGTTCCGGATAATGGTGTAGTTCACGTTTCCCAGGTCGTGATAGACGGTGCCGCCGCCGGAGGGGCGCCGTATGACGGGGATGCCGCGGTGTCCGGCTTCGGGTACGGATACCTCGGCGAAGACGTTCTGAAAGCGTCCACAGACCACGGCGGGCGCGTTGCGCCAGATGAGGAGAACGTCATCTTCTGTGACATGGTCAAAAACGTATTCCTCAAAGGCCTGGTTCCAGGCCGGATCCAGTGAATCATTGGTAAGATAGAGCATGGGGCCTCGTCTGAAAGAGTATCGGAGCAGGGGGATTTCTATCCCGCAGGAGCCGGCGGAGCAAGCCGTTTTGTCAGTGTTGACACAGAACAGACTCCGTTCTGTCAAAAGCCGCGGTTAGCGTGAGAAAGACTGAAATTTTTTCTGAGGTTTCTCCCGTTGTTTCTGACGCCCGGACATTTTTTGGGTGCAGTGGATAATTTGCAACAAGGATGGTGTTTTCATGCACAAAAGTGCGGTTCTGGCGGCGTCTGCCGCTCTGGGGCTGGCGTTCACATACGCCGGCAGTGTCTATTCTGCCCCTTCCATTTACCCCGTTGATACGGCGAGATTTCTCGCCGGTTCCCGTTTTGATTTCAAGGTAGAATTCGACGGAAAGGTGAATGAGAAAGACGTCAGAGTTCTCATTAACGGCAAGCCCGCGGAAAGCGTTCTGGGCGGAAAGCCGGGGTTTGTGTCCGAAGAATCCGGAGTCGGGGCCTCCGCCATCCTGCTGCGCGGCGCGCATCTTGCCCCCGGAAAGTATACCGTGACGGCTGAAGCGCCTGATGGCAGGGCTGAAGCGAAATGGGATGTCTATGGCACTGCCGGCAAACCCCGCGCCAGGAGCGTCATTCTCCTTATCGCTGATGGTCTGAGCGTCGGGCACCGTACTGCTGCCCGTCTGCTTTCGAAGGGCGTGACCAACGGCAAGTACAATGGGGCCCTGGCCATGGACGATATGCCTCATATGGCGCTTCTGGGTACCTGCAGCGTGGATTCCATTGCCGCCGACTCAGCCAACACCGCTTCCGCCTACATGACGGGCCATAAGTCGAGCGTTAACGCGCTCGGCGTGTACTGTGACCGCACGAAAGATCCCTTCGATGATCCCCGCCAGGAAAATATTACTGAAATTCTGCGCCGTGTCGGTAAGCGCTCCGTAGGTGTGGTGACCGATGCCGAAATCGAAGACGCCACTCCCGCCGCCGTGTATGGTCACACGCGCCGCCGCGCCGAGAAGGCCGCCCTTGTGGAGCAGCTTTACAATCTGAAGCCCGAGGTCATCCTCGGCGGCGGTTCTGCCTATTTTATGCCCAAATCCACGCCCGGTTCAAAGAGAAAGGATGACAAGGACTTCATCAGGGAGTTCAGGGACAGCGGCTATACCGTGGTCAGCACGAAGGCGGAGCTCAGAGACGCCCTCACCAAAAAAACAGGCCGTCTCCTTGGTCTCTTCCACACTGGCAACATGGACGGACACCTTGACCGCGCAATTCTCAAGAAGAACACGGTGTCCCGTTTTCCCGATCAGCCTGATCTGACCGATTCCATGGAAGCCGCCCTGAGCGTCCTCTCCAAAAACCCCAACGGCTTCTTCCTCATGGTTGAGGCAGGTCTCGTGGACAAGTTCAGCCATCCGCTGGACTGGGAACGGGCCGTGTACGACACAATCATGTTTGACCATGTGGTCGCCCAGGCCAAGAAATACTGTGAAAAGCACCCTGATACGCTGCTCATCGTAACCGGAGACCATACGCACACCATCAGCGTCATCGGTACCGTGGACGACACGAAGCCCGGAGATGACATGCGTGACAAGGTCGGTGTGTACCAGCATGCCGGATACCCCAACTATAAGGATGCTGATGGCGACGGCTACCCGGATACCCCTGATGTTTCGAAGCGTCTCGCCGTCTTTTTTGGCGCCTTCCCGGATTATTACGAGACCTTCCGTCCCCATATGGAAGGTACCAATGTTCCGGCCATCAAGGATGAAAACGGTCGTTACGTGGCCAATCAGGCTTACAAGGACGTGCCAGGCGCCATCCTGCGCGTGGGGAATCTGCCGCACAACGAGTCCCAGGGCGTGCATTCCATCGATGACCTGGTCGTTACCGCCCAGGGGCCGAATTCCGAAGCCTTCCACGGATTCATGAACAGCACCGAGGTGTTCAGGATCATTGCCGAGGCCATGAACCTCGGTTCAAAGTAACATTCACATATGCATAAAACAGCAGGCGCCACCGGAAATCTGCGGTTTCCGTGGCGCCTGCTCTGTCATAAGGGGCTCTCCGTGTTCTGCCATATATCGCTCCGTTTCTTTTTTCTGCTGCTGAGTGTCATCAGTCTTGTCCTGCCAGACCTGCCCTGTGCCGCGAAGGACAGCGGACTGCCTGAACTCAGATTTGACGAGCTGTACACCGGCGGTCCGCTCGGACTCTCCTTCACCGCGAAAGTGAAGGAACTTGCAGGTAAGCGCGTCCGCTTCGACGGCTTCATGGCGCCTCCGCTCAAGGCTGACGCCAAATTCTTCGTGCTCACGCGCGAACCCGTATCCCTGTGCCCCTTCTGCTCGTCCGACGCGGACTGGCCGGACAATATTATCGTCGTGTTTCTGAAGGAAAAGCAGCGCTTTGTGCAGCACAATACCGGGATCACGGTCACGGGCGTTCTTGAAACCGGTTCACAGGTGGATGAGGAAACGGGATTTGTGAGCCAGCTCAGGCTGCGTGACGCCGAATTTCACATGAGCGGAGAATAGCCATGGGGGAGGATCTGCGTCTTGAGGGTGTCAGTGTGGATTTCGCCGGAGAGCCGGGGAGCGGAAAACAGAAGCGCCGTGTCCTCGATATTCCCGAATTTTCCCTGGAAGCTGGAGATATGGCTGTTCTCGAAGGACCGTCCGGAACAGGGAAAACGACATTTCTCCGTCTCGTCAGCGGAATCCTGCTGCCGGATAAGGGGAGCGTGCGCTGGAACGGACTCGATATAGGAAGCCTGCCGGCCGCCGGAAGGGACGCCTGGCGCGGCAGACACATCGGCTGGATTTATCAGGATTTCTGCCTTTTCGATTCTCTGAACGCCCTCGACAACGTGCTCCTTCCGTGGACTTTCACCCATTTCAGGGTTCCGGGGAAACTGCGTGCCAGGGCAGAGGAACTCCTTGGCCTCCTCGGCGTGCGCCCACGGGCTGATGTGCGCCGCCTGTCACGCGGGGAAAAGCAGCGCGTAGCCGCAGCCCGCGCCGTGCTGCGCCGTCCGGGCATTCTGCTGGCCGATGAGCCTACGGGGAGCCTCGACAGGGAAAGTGCGGGCATGGTTATGGATCTTCTTCTGGATCTTGCCCGTGAGCTCAGGGCGACATTTCTCTGCGTGACGCACGACCCCGCCATCGCGGGAAGGTTTTCGCTGCGTCTCTACCTTGATGACGGGCATCTCAGCGTCTCCGGAGGGAAGGGAGCGGAGAAAGGAGCCGGCATATGAATCCTTTGCGCCTTGTTTTCGCGGAAGCCAGGAAAGGGATGTGGAGTCTCCTGGCGCTCGCGCTCCTCCTGGGCCTCTCCATCGGTTCCGGCGTGTGCATAACAAGCGTTGAGAAGGCCGTGCGCGCCGGCGCGGCCAGGGCGGGAGATGATTTTGATCTGATCATCGGCGCTCAGGGAAGCGCCACGGATCTGGTTCTCTCAGGCGTCTATTTGCGTGAAAATACACTTAAACTCATTCCCGGCGAACTTCTCAGCGGGATTCGGAGAAGTAAAGGGACGGCCTGGGCTGCGCCCCTCGCTTTCGGAGACCGCTGGGGCCGCTATCCCGTGGTCGGCACTTCTGCCGATCTGGTAACGCTTGGCGGAAAGCGCGGCGTTGCGGAAGGACGGCTCTTCACCCGTCCGGGTGAAGCCGTGGTCGGTGCGTCCGTTCCGAGCCATATCGGGGAACATATCACGCCGCAGCACGGACACAGCAGGGGCGGGCACGAGTCCCATTCGTTCACTGTTGTGGGCCGCCTTCAGGCTCTTGGAAGCGCGTGGGACAAGGCTGTTCTCGTGCCCGTGGAGACGCTCTGGATTTTGCACGGTCTCCTGCCTCATGAAGATATGGAGAAACCGGCGGGTGCCGTTCTGAACGAGGGCAGACAGCTCCCCGGCATCGCCTGCGTGGTTGTAAAACCTGTTGGTGTAGCTGACGCCTACAGGCTGCGTTCTTTCTGGTCGCAGAAAAGCGTCGTTGATGGAGCAGGCCGCGCTGTTCCCCTGCAGGGCGTGTTCACGGGTGAGGTTCTGACGTCGCTCTTTTCTGATCTCGGAGGCGTACGTGATCTGCTTTTTCTCATGGCCATCATTTCCGAAGGCATAGCCCTGGCCGGCGTGGTGCTTGTGTCCGTAACCGGCGTTCAGGCGAGGCGCCCGCTTCTCATGCGTCTGCGCGTGCTTGGCGCAGGCCCGGGCTATCTTCTTCTGACCGTCTGGTGCCTGACGTCCCTGGGGGTGGTTCTGGGCTGTCTTTTTGCCCTTGCTTTTGGCTGGGGCGGAGCCCTTGGCTGCGCGCGGTATCTGGCCGGGCGCACGGACATACTGATTCCCGTGACCATTGGCAGAGAGGAACTGCTGCTGATCCTGGTCTCCTTCGGCGCTGGGCTCGTGGCTGCTATTCTGCCGGCGCTGGCTGCCTACCGTACAAAATGAGAATTTTTTGGACAGACGGACATACGGGGGATACACTGAAAGGAGGATGAGAAAAGGGCCTCCGGCCCGCAAGGAGAAAATGATATGAACCCCGTACTGATGGATGTGCTGCCCTTTGTGCGCCAGGGCTTCTGCTGCAGCCAGCTTCTGATGCTGCTCATGCTGCAGGCGCGCGGTGAGGAAAATCCGGCGCTGGTGCGTTCCCTTCAGGGCCTCTGTCATGGCATCGGCCACTCCGAGGGGGACTGTGGCCTCCTGCCCGGCGGCGCCTGTGTGCTGGCTTTGCTCTGCGGCAAGGGGGCGGACGAAGAGGTTCCCCACCAGATGCTGAACCCCCTGCTTAACGAATACGCCACATGGTTCTACGAGCGTACTGCGCAATACGGCGGCTATACCTGTCCTCAGGTGGCGGCCGGGCTTGGCGCGCGGAAGGGAGAGGACGGCGTCCCCGATCCTGTGGCCTGCGGAGAGCTTCTGGCTGACTGCTGGGTGAAGATCGGCGAACTTGTCGAGAGCTACGGTCTGGATATTACCGCCACTGTGGCGGAGTAGCTTTTTTGCTCATGGTGCGGGCAGCGTACTCTGTCCGTGTTGCGCTCCCGCGCCTGCTGTGGAGGAAAAGAATGCGGCGTCTTCACGACACACAGGGGCTCTGCCCCAGATGCCTCCGCCGTCTTCCGGCGTATTACGAAGAGGATGATGACGGGGCTGTCTATCTGACCCGGAGCTGTCCCGAGCACGGCACATTTGTTGCCAAGATCTGGCCCCCCCGGAAAGAAGCGCCGGATATCCCCGGCTTTGAAAGCTGGCGCGTGGACAAAACGCCTTCGTATCCGGATGCCCCGGAGACGGACGTAGCGGACGGGTGCCCCTATGACTGCGGTCTCTGTCCTGTGCATGCCCAGCATACCTGCCACGGGCTTCTCGAACTCACCATGCGCTGCAATCTCTCCTGCCCGCTGTGCTACGCGTCTTCCGGGCAGGGAGAGCTGCCGGCGGATCCGCCGCGGGAGACGGTGAGCGGTGAACTGCGCCGCCTTCTTGAAAAATCGGGACGGTGTAATGTGCAGCTTTCCGGCGGCGAACCCACTCTGAGGGATGACCTCCCGGACATCATACGGGAAGCAAAGGCTCTGGACTTTCCCCTCGTGCAGGTAAACAGCAATGGTGTACGCCTCGGCAGGGAACCCCATTACGCCGGAATGCTGGCTGACGCCGGGCTGGACTCCGTATATCTGCAGTGGGACTCCCTCCGGGAGGATCATCTGGAGATCCTCCGCGGCACTGTCATGCCGGGTCTCAGGGAGATCAAGGAAGCGGCCCTCGAAAACTGCCGCCGGGCGGGACTCGGCGTGGTTCTTGTCGCCACAGTCGTGAAAGGCGTGAACGATGGCGATCTCGGGGATCTGCTCCGGGATGCCGTAGCGCGCGGGCCTGTTGTGCGCGGACTGCACGTGCAGCCCGCCTCCTTTTTCGGGCGGACTCCCTGGGGGCTCCTCGGGGCAGAGCGCTTTACGCTCGGCCATGTCATGCAGGCCCTGGCCAGCCAGGCGCCGGAATGGATCAGCGGAAAAGATTTTCATCCGCCGCACTGTGAGCATTCTCTCTGCAGTTTCAGCGCTGTCTACGCGCGCACAGGGGATGGTCTGAAATCTGAAAGCGGGGCCGGGGGAGGGTGCGGGAATCGCCCCAGAGGCCCCATAGAGGCATCGGAGGGATCACGCATGACCAAGGCCTTCATCGCGAGGCAGTGGGCGCGCCCTGAAAGGGAAACGTCCTGCTGCGGGAAGCCTGGCTCTGCTGATGCGTTTTCCTCGTTTCTCATGAAAAGAAGGGAAGAGCGCCTCTTTACGCTTTCGGGAATGGCGTTTCAGGATGCCCTGAGCCTCGATACCGAACGGCTCAGGTACTGCTGCATCCATATTGTTCGCCCGGACGGGCGCATCATTCCGTTCTGCGCCCAGAACATGACGAGTTCGGACGGGATTCCCCTGTATCCGGGACGCCTCGGCGTGCCGGAGATGAAATAGGGCACGCCCGCGGGGCCGGGCTGGCTCTGATTGTCCTTGCCTGCTTCGGCTGATAGATTATCTTTTTCAACAAAGGTTCCTGCCTCAGGGCCGGAACCTGGGGAGATCTGTATGTTCGTGAATCCCGCCCTGGGCGAAATTTTTCTGATCAACAGTGATGGCAACACTATTCACGCGGCCAGCCGGCTTTCCGCCAAATGCGGTATAAATGGTGAGCAAAACGGTCATTTCGGTATTCTCCCCTGCGATAACCCGCAGGAACGCGAAATGATGATCTCGCAGTTCGGAAAGGAGTACGCAGAGCTGCACCTCTGCCCCCACTGCTTTGCCGACGAGCTTGAGGAAAAACGCCGCGCGGAAGCGAATCAGGCCTCAGCGGGAAAACAGGACAGACCGGCAGAGGAGTCGTAATGGGTTTTCTCTCTTCCGCCCCGGCCGGAGAGCCGCGCTGCACGAACGGGCCCGGACACTACACTGACGCCGGCGGCATCGATTTCCAGGACAGCCGCGTGGCCCTGGAGGCCGGAGGCGTGCTGAAAGCCCTTGTCACGGACGGGACGTTACCCGGATCCCGAATCCCCGCGTCCTGGCTCGCTGCTCCGGGGGCATATCTTCCGGCCTCCGGGCTGGCCGCCCTCCAGGGGCTTCTTCTCGCCCGTGTCTTGAGGCGCGTGCAGGCTTCGCCTTTTTACCGGGAACGCTTCAGCGGCCTGGAAGACCGCATCAGCGTCCTTTCACGGGCCTGTCTTGATCTCTGGCGGGAGCTCTCGGAAAAGGCCCAGTGCGGAGAGGACTTCAGTGAAGACAGGGATACGGTATTTACCGGAGAGATACGGTCTCTCCTTGCCGGTCTTCCCTTCACGTCATCCGCGGATTTGAGCAGGGATTACCGGAGCTTCGTATGCGGTTCCCAGGACAGCGCCGACCGCGTCGTGACCCTGCCCACATCGGGATCCACCGGTATGCCCAAGCGCATTGCCTTCGACGCGGGATGTCTCAGACGCACAGCAGACTTCTTCGCCAGCGGTATGGCCCAGATTGTGGCACCGGGTGAGACGCTTCTTGTCTGTCTGCCTGGCTCCGAGCGTCCTGATGGCGTTGCCGACCTTCTCAGACAGGGCCTGAACCGGAGAGGCACTCGTGTAGAGGCCATGTCCTCAGGCGCTGACGCCGGGGCCGTCATCAGCCGCATGGAAGAACTGCATCCGCACAGTCTGGTGCTGTCGCCGAAGCAGCTTGAGGGAATTTTTAAAATTTTTCCGGATCGGCCGCCTGCGGGGCTGCAGAGTTTTCTTACCAGCGCAGACTGGTGCGATCCCTCCCTGGCCGCCAGAGTGCGCGATATCTGGCGTGTCGCTTCTATTGATCATTATGGCATCACGGAGAGCTGCTTTGGCTTCGCTCTGGAATGTAACTGTCATGACGGTTATCACATCCGGCATCTGGACGTTTTCTGTGAAATCGTGGATCCTCTCACTGGCAGGGTGCTGGACATCGATCCGGAAACAGGGCGCACAGCTGTGGGCGAGCTCGTGTTCACCACACTGCGTCAGCCTGTCATGCCTCTTGTGCGCTACCGTACGGGCGACGCGGCGTATCTTGTCTCCCGGCCCTGCGCCTGCGGAAGTCCGTATTCCCGTCTGGGCGCTATAGCCGGCCGTTTCGCCCCAGGCACGCGGGATATCATTCATCCCCGGAAGGGGCTGCGTTTTCATCCGCCGCTCGGAAAGTCCGTGCAGGGGAGCGAGAAGCTGGAACAGGGGTCATGCTGATGAAGGAAGAAGGTATTTTGCTGGCAGACAGCGGTTTCCGGAATGTTTCCGGCAGATGCGGGGACGCGGTGTATGAAAGCCGGGCAGCCGGTTTCAGGCACGCTGACATGTCCCAGCAGCACAATGTCTTTCGTTTCCCGGAAGACACCTGTCTGCCCGCCAGACGGCGCCCCGTGTACAGCGTCATCATAACGCTGGGGCTCGACGGCATGGCCTTCGCCTCAGGGCTGAACCGGCGGGAGGAGCAGGCACTGCTGACGAATTCCGGCGATGTGGCTGCCTGGGTGTATTCCTGGGCACACACGCTGGCCACGCGTTACCGCAGGCTCGGCTTTGAGCCCGTTCTTCTTGGAAGCGGCTGGCATGGCTCGGACAGGCGGTTCACTGGCCGTGGAGAAACCGAAACCTTCACCTGGGAACTTGAATGCGATGGTTTTGTGGTCTCTCCCCGCACGCCGGGCCGGACGCTGTGGCAGGACATTCTGCGCCTCGCCGGCGGTGATGCAGTCCTGGTGCATCCTGCCGCCTTTCCTCTTGTGCGCACGAGCGGCATCCTTCTTCTCATGCGCGCTTTTGCCGCTGCCAGGCTGGATCCTGCCCCGTGCGCGGGGATTCGTCCTCTGGGGAGGCCCGTGACAGGAGGAGAGCAGGCCGTGCCCGGCTGGCCTGTCATTCTGGACAGAGGGACGCTGCTTGAACTCGCAGAGGAAGGGGAAAGGGGCTTCCATTCGCTTCCTCCCCTCAGGGAAACGGATACAGCCGATGACTGTACGGTGTATTCTGCCATGGGCATTCCGCCCCGCGAACTTGAAAAGATGAAAAGGATCGGGGGGAGGCTTTCGCCTGACGAGGCGAGGCGCCTGCTGAACATAACCGGCTGTCCGTACAAAGGTTTTCTGCACGCCCGTGCCGTGGCCATGGCGGCAAAAGCCATAGCCGGAACCTGCCGCGCGGCGGGCGGGGAGGTGGATCCTGATCTCGCCGAAGCCGGCGGATTCGTGCATGACATCGGCAAAGGCTACCGTCGTCACGAAACAGTGGGGGCCTGTTACCTTGAGGGGCTGGGGCTTTCCGAGCTGGCCTGGATGACGGAGAGTCACAGTGATCTTGTGCTGAGCCGCAAAAAGCGCGTCAGCGAGCGTGAAATTGTCTATCTGGCGGACAAGTACTGTTACGGCCCCAGATATGTGCCCCTGAAGGAGCGCTTCGGGCAGAAAATGGAACTTTTCAGAAGCCGCCCGGGAGCTCTGGAAGGCATAAAGAAACGCCTTGCCCATGCCATGTCACTGGAAAAGCGCATAGCAGAAGAGACTGGCGTGAATCCGGCTGACGCGGCGCGGGCCGTGCTCACGGAGAAGGACTACGTGGAAAGTCTCGGCGCCATGGCTACGCCTCCCGCGGCACACGGCAGACCGGATTTTCAGGAATCAGCGGATCTCGATGGCGCGACAGAAGGCCTGAGGGGATGAGGGAAAGGAGAAAAATTATGGAAAGAGGTATCTGGCTTCTCAGGCACGGAGACATCGTGCGCGGCGGGCAGAGGCGTTTTGTGGGGCAGCGCGACCTGCCCCTTTCCGGCGTTGGGCACAGGCAGTATGCCCGCCTGGCTGAGACCATGGCGGAAAAACTGGCCAAGACACCGCCGAAGGCGTTCTTCTGTTCGGATCTTTCCCGGGGCATCGAGTGTGCGGACATACTGCGCCGGGCGTTCCGCCCCGCCGGGGGAAAAATGCCGGTTATCGCCGACCGCGTTCTCAGGGAAATTTCTCTGGGAGCCTGGGAAGGATTAACAAAGGAAGAAGTCGAGAAGCGCTATCCGGGGGCTCTGGATGAGCGCATGGCTGATCTGGCGGGCTACGCTCCCGCCGGCGGCGAAAGTTTTGAAATGGTGCAGCGCAGGGCCATCATGGCTCTCGCCAGGTTCAGGATGAACTATCCGGACGGCATTCTGGTCGTGGTCGGCCATGCCGGTCTGAACCGTGCTATCCTGGCGGATTATATGGCTCTGCCGCTCAGGGATGTGCTGCGTATTCCCCAGGAATACGCCTGCTCTGTTTTTTTGGAAAACCGTTAGGTCTCGAGAGGAATAGTATGTCGATACTGGAGAGTATCTGCAGAGAAATGGATTTTGGGCGCAGAGCCGCTCTGGTCAGTGTTGTTGAGCAGAGCGCTTCATCGCCGAGGCACGCCGGAGCCGCCATGCTGGTTGGCCCCGACGGCATTGTGGCGGGAACCATCGGCGGAGGCGCCATGGAAGCGAAGGCCATTGAGGCCGGAAAGCGTGTTCTCGAAGGCGATGCCGTGGAATTCGTGGATTTTGATCTCACCAACAGCGACGCGGCAAAGTCGGACATGATTTGCGGCGGCAGAATGCGTCTCTTCGTTGAGCCTCTTAAACCTGACAGCCCGACGTCCGTTCTTTTCAAGCGTCTGCGCATCGCTTCTGCCATGGGCGACGCCATGTTCTGCGTTGTGCCTGAAAAAGCGCCGCACGCCCGCAGACTGTGCAGGATGGATGCCGGGGAATGGCCCTTGCCCGCCGAACTCCGCGACCGCATCCGCGAGAAAAAGGAGAAGGGGGAACTGCTTTCGCCGTGTGTTATCACGACGTCTGACAAACTGACCTTTGTCATCGAACCTTGGATCGCCCCGTTCCGTCTCGTGCTCGCCGGAGGCGGGCACGTTTCCCTGGCAACGGCAAAGGTAGCAGCCAGCACGGACTTCATGATTTCAGTCATTGACGATCGTGAAGAATTTTCCAATTCTCTCCGCTTCCCCATGGCGGCCCTGACCCGGGTTTCCCCGGAATACGAGGATTGTTTCAGGGATTTTCATTTCGATGGAAATACGTTCGTGGCTATCATGACCCGCGGCCATCTTTTTGATGCCAAGGTTCTCCGTCAGGCTCTGCAGACAAAGGCCGGGTATATAGGCATGATTGGATCGCGGCGCAAGATCGCCATGGTCTATGACAAGTTACGGAAGGAAGGCGTCAGCGACGAGGAACTGGCCCGGGTGACGGCTCCCATTGGTCTGCCTATCGGAGCCGAGACGCCGGAGGAAATAGCCGTCTCCATTACAGCGCAGCTCATTGAGGTCCGGGCCCGCAAGGAAGGCAGCACCCGCCATCTCGATGCTTTCAGGTCCGGCATTTAGCCGGGTTGTCCGTTTTTTTCTGAAGGAAGCGGCCGGGGATTCGTTCCCGGCCGCTTCCTGTTTTTCAGGGCAGGAGAGATACATGTGATGATTCCGGGCTTCCGGCTCTTCACTTTTTTATGGCAGGCGTATACTGTTACTAAAAGTGAAAAAGTAAACGTTGGGAGTTCCCTGTTGGTACGCACATCACAGGAAACCGCCTCATGTTTGCTTGGTCCAGAGCGCCTGCGTCCTGTACCCGCCCGAAGCAGAAAGGATTCCGGGGCGGCGTACGGCAGAGCGCGGGCGTTCCACACCGGAGTGACAGAATAAATGCGCGGGTTCCTGACGGGCCTGCGCGGCGGAAACGTAGAGTTTTCAGAAAATCGTCAACCCTGGAGTATGATTATGCCAACCCCTCTTGATATGCAGCGCACTTATGCCATTGTGGGCACTGGCGGCTGCGGCAAAACTTCCATTGCTGAAATGCTGCTTTTCAACGCCGGCGCCATCAACCGTATGGGTGCCATCGAGGAAGGTACCACCTGCCTCGACTACGAGCCTGAAGAAATCAAGCGCCGCGGTTCTATTCAGCCCGGCACGGCTACCTTTTCCTGGAACAAGGGCCGTCAGTTTCTTGTGGACATTCCCGGCGACGGCAACTTTACGGGGGATCTCGAGTATCTGCTCAGGGGTGTTGACAGTGCGCTGTTCGTCATCGACGCCGTAGACGGCGTGCGTCCTCTGACGAAGCATTTCTGGGCGAAGATTCGGAATGACAATCTTCCCACTATCATCGTCATCAATAAGCTTGATCGCGACCGCGCTGATTTCCAGATGGCGTTTGAAAGCATTTCGGGACTGGACGTCAAACCCGTCGCCCTCGAATATCCCATTATGGAAGGCGGAAAATTTGTCGGGTACGTCAATGTTCTCGGCGGCAAGGGGTTCCGCTTTAAGGATGGAGGCGCCCTCGAAGAATGCGATGTCCCTGCCGCCCTTGCGGAAGAGATTCAGCTCCTGCACGATGTGGCTGTGGAAAATATCGCCGAGAGCGATGAAAATCTGCTTGAAAAATATCTCGACGAAGGCAGCCTCTCGCAGGAGGAGCTTTCTGAAGGCCTGCGCAAGGGCGTAATGGCCGGTACTGTTTTCCCCGTGCTCGTCTGCTCCTCTCTGGAAAACAAGGGGGGCAGGGCTATCCTCGAAGCCATTGACGCTCTCTTCCCCTCGCCGCTTGAGCGTCCCGATGTGGTAGACGCCAACGGTGGAAAGCATAAGATTTCCCCGGATGAGCCCGTGGCCGCTTTCGTCTTCAAGACGCTGGCTGATCCGGTTTCGGGGCAGCTTTACTATCTCCTGCGTGTTCTTACCGGCACCTTTTCCGGAGATATGACGCTTCAGAATATGACCACAGGTGAGCCTGAACGCATGGGCGGTCTCATGTACGTGCTCGGCAAGAACGTGACCGCGTGCAAGGAGCCAGTCGGCCCCGGCGCCATTGTGGCCGTGTCCAAGCTGAAAGGAACGAGGACCGGTGACACGCTGAGCGATCCCAAGGCTCCGTTCAAAGTCGTGAAACCGGAACTGCCGCCGCAGCTCATCGCCTTCGCCATCGCGCCCAGTAAGAAGGGCGAGGAGGAAAAGGTCTTCAGCGCTATCCAGAAACTGACAGATGACGATATTACCCTGCGTCTCGAGCGTGATGCCGAGACCGGTGATATTCTTCTGTACGGTATGGGGCAGCTCCATATTGAACTTGCCGTGGAGCGTGCGAAGCGCCGCTTCAAGGTGGATGTTGTCCTGAACGATCCCAAGGTCCCGTACCGTGAAACAGTCAAAGGCAAGGTTCAGGTCCAGGGACGCCACAAGAAACAATCCGGCGGCCGCGGCCAGTTCGGTGACTGCTGGATTGAGATGGAGGGAGCTCCCCGCGGATCCGGATACTCCTTTGAAGATGCTATCGTGGGCGGCGCCATTCCCCGTCAGTATATCCCCGCTGTGGACAAGGGCATTCAGGAAGCCGCCGCACGCGGATACATTGCCGGCTATCCCGTGGTGGACTTCAGGGTCAAGCTGTATGACGGCAGCTACCATCCCGTGGATTCTTCTGAAATGGCCTTTAAAGTCGCGGGCTCCCTTGCCTTCAAGAACGCCATGGCCCAGCTGAAGCCTGTTCTGCTCGAACCCATCGTTCTTCTGACTATTTCCATCCCCGATGAGAGCATGGGCGATGTCATTGGTGACCTTTCCTCCAGACGGGGCAAGGTTATCGGCTCCGATTCCGCCAATGGCGTGACGGAACTCAAGGCCAATGTGCCTATGAGTGAAGTCCTGCGGTACGCCCCCGATCTGCGTTCCATGACCGGCGGGCAGGGCTTCTTCACTATGGAATTTGACCATTATGAAGAAGCGCCCAAGCCAGTTGTCGACAAGGTGGTCGCCGAACATAACAAAGCCAAAGCTGAATAGCTTCGGCGGATTCCGTTATAAACAGAACCCCTCAGACGGTCAGGCTCTGAACGTCTGAGGGGATTTTTTTTCACCGGAAGCACCGCGTTTCCGGATTCGATGCTGTGCCGTATTTAAAGGAATGGAGAGTTCTGATACGCTGAAGAGGCCATGGGGAGGCCGTCACGGCGTATGTTCCCCCGTGCTCAGGAGTCAATATGAAACGTCAATTCAAGCCGGATTGCAGGCGTGTGAAGGCCGGACTGTCAGGAACGGCGCTGGCACTTGCCGTATCGTCTTTTCTGACATTCCAGCCGGTTCAGCCGGTTCAGGCGGCAGATGAGCCGCCTGCTTCCGGAGCCGCTGATCTTTTTGCCGGCATGGACTCCCCTGCTCCAGGCGGAGGGGATTATGAATCCCGCCTGTCCTATCACAGGGACAATAAAGGCGACCTGCGCATTCCTCCCATAGCGGCCGCGGACCGACGCAGAGCCATACCGAATGACAACAGGCCGCCGCTGCAGAGGGAACCGTCAGTAAAACTGCCGCCGCTGCCCGCTGATATGGAGAATGTTGTCCGCAGAGTGAACATTCCGGGCGGAGAAAAAGTCTGTGCCCTCACGTTTGACCTTTGCGAGCTGGCCACGCTCACCACAGGCTTTGACGCTGATATCGTGGGCTGGCTGCAGGATCAGTCCATCCCTGCCACGCTTTTCATGGGCGGAAAATGGATGCGGACACATGCCAAGAGGGTGAAACAGATAATGCGGGATCCTCTCTTTGAGATTGGCAACCACGCCTGGTCTCACGGCAATTTCGGAATCATGACCCCCGAGCGGATGCGTGAGGAAATTCAGTTCACGCAGGCTGAATATGAAGAGCTGCGCCAGCAGTCCATCCGCGAAAGTTCACGTGACGGGACTGAGGGGATTGATCCGCCGCAGCTGCCTCAGCTATTCCGCTTCCCGTACGGACGCTGCAATGACGAATCTCTGAAGCTGGTGGCACAGCTCGGACTGAGGGCCATACAGTGGGATGTGGTGGCTGAGACCGGCGGGAACAACGCAAATCTTGAGCAGGGACGCCATGTGGCTTCAATGGTGAAGCCAGGCTCCATACTTCTCTTCCACGCAAATCTGGTTCCCAAAGGATCTTTCCAGCTTCTGCGTTACGTTGTGGGAACGCTTAAGATGCAGGGCTATCGTTTTGTCTGCGTTGGTGAACTCCTGAAGATGGGAAAACCTGAGGTGACACGTGACGGCTATTTTCTAAAGCCCGGTGACAATAGGGCTTTGGATACGAGATTCGGGCCTGAGGGAACAGGCCGTTAAGCCTGACTTCTTTCAACTGCCATGAACCGCCTTCCGTTATAGCGAGGGCGGTTTTTTTATGCCCAGGAAATGTTCAGAGAGACGAAAAAAGGGAGGGCCCCTTGCGGGGCTCTCCCTTTAAACATTCAGGCCGGAACCTGAATGACGCAGTCTGAACTAGAACTCGTACACGAAGGAAACGTTGACGTTCCAGGCATCGCGGACATCGCGGCTCTTGCCGTTCATGGCAGCGTGCTTCCAGGTCTTGTGACCATCGTCGAGGAACAGGGCAACGTAGTTGGCGTCGAGAGCGATCTTGAAGTTGTCGTACATCTTGTATTCGTTGTACAGGCCGATTTCAAGAGCGGAGTCGAGGTCGGTGAGGTACATGTTTTCAACACCCACGCCGCCCTGGTTTGGGGCAACCCAGACATCACCATTGCCAGATCTGATGCTAGCCCTGTTGAGCTTCTTCAGGATCTCATGGTCGTTGGTGCCGCCGATGTAGTTGATGCGGAAGGTGTGCTTGAGGTCTTCAACGAAGGAGAAGTCCTTCACGCGGAGACCGACGCCCCAGGTACCAGCCATGCTGTTGCCGAGGGTGCCTTCACGGGCGATGTAGGGGTTGCCGTCGAAGGCAAAGTGGGAAAGGTCGTTATCGGACATGCCGGTGGACAGGGTAGGCAGGCGCTCGGAGCCGTTGCCGAGGTCGTCGTCGTCACCGGAAGCGTACCAGCCGACGATGCCGGGGGTGCCCCAGTCAAACTTGTACTCAACGAGCAGGACGGCCATCCAGCCAGCGCGGTTCAGACGGGATTCGTCGTAGCTCACGCCGCCAGCGGTGAAGTCGAAGGCCACACGGAAGGGATCCCAGTAGGTGATGTCGCCGGTCACGCCAGCCCACCAAGCGGTGCCGTATTCGCTGAGCTTGATGTCATGGACGGTCCTGCCATCGGAGCCAACGACACCGAAGGCCGGAAGCATGCCCTGACGGAACTTGCCGATGCTGGTTCCCCAGACATCAGAATCGCTGCCGGCGAAGTAGTCTTCACCCACGCGGTCAGCGTTCGGGCCGATACCAGCGAGCATGCCCCAGGGAGTGATCTTCACGCCATCGAAGGTCAGCGGAATGAAGAGTCCGCCGAGGTCGATGTTGTCCATGTAGGACTTGTTGTAGCTCTTATTGCTGTTCTTGTTGTAGCCGGAGAAGTTGTCGTTGTAAGGACGGGCCCAGAAAGCGGTGGCGCCGACGTATTCGTTGAACTGGTAGGAGAGAGCGATACCGGCCACATCATCGCCGAAGGACTGAGCGCGCTTCAGCACGAAGGAAGGAGCCTGGATGCCCTGGATACCCATACGGACCTTAAGGTCGGTGTCCGGAACCATCCAGTCGATGTAGGCACGCTTCACTTCGACAGACACGCCGTCAGCGCCCATGGCGCCGCCGGAACCCTGGCCTTCAGTGCCCTTGCCAGCGCCGCCCCAGGTGGTGTCGCCGATTTCAAAGTACACGGTGCCGGAGAGAGCTTCAGAAGCGACAGCGTCCAACTGCAGGCGGATACGCTGACGGGCTTCAAATTCGTCTTCCTTATTGTTGTAGCCGGTCTGGCCGTTGCCGCCGGTGAAGTTGCCGTGCTGACCATAATCAAAGCTCATGATCCACTGGCCCTTCGCCTTGAAATCGATAGCGTTGGCGCCGGTAGACACACCAAACACGAGACCAGCCGCGATAAGGAGTGTGGCAAGCTTCTTCATGATAAACCTTCTTTCCTTTCGGATTGCACTAAACTGTGCAGATTGTTTTCTAAGTTAAGCAGGGGATATTTCCCCTTCCCCTGTGACACATACTATAGGCATCTTTGCCCTGGTATACAAGACTTATCGTCAAAAAATTTTTACCCTTTACCCCGCGGCGTAAAGAGCCTTATAAAATTTAACCTTTATTTTTAACATGTTATATAAAAAAAGAAGAAACAGGGCGGGGAAATTTTTTTGTATTTCCACAGGAAGCCTGAAAATTTTGAACCGCTGAGTTCCTCTCTTTAGAGAAACACCCGCGGACTCCCCGCTGTTCGTCAGTACCTGGTGTCATCTTTGGGGGGGGCGCTGCGATTCTATGCAGGTTTTCCCTGTCGTGCAAAAAAGGAAGAAGAGACGAAAAAAGGGAGGGCCCTTTGTGGGGCTCTCCCTTTAAACATTCAGGCCGAAGCCTGAATGACGCAGTCTGAACTAGAACTCGTACACGAAGGAAACGTTGACGTTCCAGGCATCGCGGACATCGCGGCTCTTGCCGTTCATGGCAGCGTGCTTCCAGGTCTTGTGACCATCGTCGAGGAACAGGGCAACGTAGTTGGCGTCGAGAGCGATCTTGAAGTTGTCGTACATCTTGTATTCGTTGTACAGGCCGATTTCAAGAGCGGAGTCGAGGTCGGTGAGGTACATGTTTTCAACACCCACGCCGCCCTGGTTTGGGGCAACCCAGACATCACCATTGCCAGATCTGATGCTAGCCCTGTTGAGCTTCTTCAGGATCTCATGGTCGTTGGTGCCGCCGATGTAGTTGATGCGGAAGGTGTGCTTGAGGTCTTCAACGAAGGAGAAGTCCTTCACGCGGAGACCGACGCCCCAGGTACCAGCCATGCTGTTGCCGAGGGTGCCTTCACGGGCGATGTAGGGGTTGCCGTCGAAGGCAAAGTGGGAAAGGTCGTTATCGGACATGCCGGTGGACAGGGTAGGCAGGCGCTCGGAGCCGTTGCCGAGGTCGTCGTCGTCACCGGAAGCGTACCAGCCGACGATGCCGGGGGTGCCCCAGTCAAACTTGTACTCAACGAGCAGGACGGCCATCCAGCCAGCGCGGTTCAGACGGGATTCGTCGTAGCTCACGCCGCCAGCGGTGAAGTCGAAGGCCACACGGAAGGGATCCCAGTAGGTGATGTCGCCGGTCACGCCAGCCCACCAAGCGGTGCCGTATTCGCTGAGCTTGATGTCATGGACGGTCCTGCCATCGGAGCCAACGACACCGAAGGCCGGAAGCATGCCCTGACGGAACTTGCCGATGCTGGTTCCCCAGACATCAGAATCGCTGCCGGCGAAGTAGTCTTCACCCACGCGGTCAGCGTTCGGGCCGATACCAGCGAGCATGCCCCAGGGAGTGATCTTCACGCCATCGAAGGTCAGCGGAATGAAGAGTCCGCCGAGGTCGATGTTGTCCATGTAGGACTTGTTGTAGCTCTTATTGCTGTTCTTGTTGTAGCCGGAGAAGTTGTCGTTGTAAGGACGGGCCCAGAAAGCGGTGGCGCCGACGTATTCGTTGAACTGGTAGGAGAGAGCGATACCGGCCACATCATCGCCGAAGGACTGAGCGCGCTTCAGCACGAAGGAAGGAGCCTGGATGCCCTGGATACCCATACGGACCTTAAGGTCGGTGTCCGGAACCATCCAGTCGATGTAGGCACGCTTCACTTCGACAGACACGCCGTCAGCGCCCATGGCGCCGCCGGAACCCTGGCCTTCAGTGCCCTTGCCAGCGCCGCCCCAGGTGGTGTCGCCGATTTCAAAGTACACGGTGCCGGAGAGAGCTTCAGAAGCGACAGCGTCCAACTGCAGGCGGATACGCTGACGGGCTTCAAATTCGTCTTCCTTATTGTTGTAGCCGGTCTGGCCGTTGCCGCCGGTGAAGTTGCCGTGCTGACCATAATCAAAGCTCATGATCCACTGGCCCTTCGCCTTGAAATCGATAGCGTTGGCGCCGGTAGACACACCAAACACGAGACCAGCCGCGATAAGGAGTGTGGCGAGTTTCTTCATGATAAACCTTCCTTCCTTTCGGATTGCACCTTGCGGTGCGGATTTGTTTTCGGGTCTTAACAGGAGGGTATTCTTCCCCCTGCCGCGTGAAGATAAACGGGTTAACCGCTTTATGCAAGTCTTATCGTCAAAAAATTTTTACCCTTTAGGCCCCGTACAAAAAATTTTATTTAAACTTATCTCATGATTTCGACTAATTAGCTGAAAATTAATTCTGTTGGAACCCTCAATATTTTTTGGGAAGGGCCCGCGGGCCTAAAAAATTTGTACGAAGATGTTTTATCACCGCCGCAGCCTGCTTTCTGGCAGCCCTTTCTGATGAAAAATTGTTCAGAAAAAATCTAGAAAAATCTTGACAGAAAACACGGATTTTCCGCTTTTCTGATGGCTTAGTATCTTTTTTTCATGTTTGCATTCGCAGCCACAAGCCCGTATACATTCAGCGTCAGAGAGGATTTTGCATGCTGAAAGAACAGTTTACAGGTCATGGCCGGGTCGTTCTTCTGGCCGGCGGCGGCCGCATCTACACGGATATTGCGGCCCGGTTCGTACGCTCCGAGCGCAGTCTGGACGAGATTATCGCGTCCCCCTACTCAAAAAGGATTGTGGACAATATTCTGAACAGCGGCCACGGTGCGGCGCTGGAATTCGATTATTTCCTGTTCGGCGTGGAGGGCTATTCGCGGGTCACAGAGGTTCAGCTCGTCCGAAAGCGCATGGCTTCCTACCTTATTAAGTCGGGCCGCGCGGAACTCGGAGGCAAACGCGTTTTTTCCGTGGTTTATCCCCGGAGCGTGGCCGATTTTACGGCAGAGGTCACGCTTCCCAATAACGGGAAGGTAAAACTTTCAGGACGGGATCTCGCAGACCTTTCGCGCCAGTGGTATGAGGCTGGCCTGGATGCGCACCTGCCGGAGCAGGATCTCAGATACCTCAAGCCCCAGGCCACGGAGTTCAAGGCCATCATCGGCATGAATGCCCACGCCCTCAGGGACTGGTTTTCCATACGCTGCTGCCTCAACGCCCAGGATGAGATACGCGATCTGGCCAACAAGATGCGTAAACTCTGCGTGAAGGCCGCTCCGGATCTTTTCCGCGGATCGGGTCCCAGCTGTGTGCAGCTCGGGTACTGCCCAGAAAACCGCCTCCAGAACGAGAAATGCCGGGGGAAGGTTCCGACCAGGGATGAGGCTCTGGCCATACTGAAGAGGTACAGAAAATGCGAGTTCCCCGCAGATGACGCTGACGGGGAGTCCGAGTAATATATTGGTACGGAAAGAGGGAGGGGCTTTCGGGCCTCTTCCTCTTCTGCATGAAAGTTATCTGTACGCTTCAGGAGGCAGGTTTGGCTGCTGGCTGTCTCCCGCATCCCTGGCCTTGCGGCAGTCCTCGCACAGTCCGTACATCACGTGATAGTGACCCAGAAGCGTGAAGTTGTTCTTCTTCGCTATTTCCTTTTGCAGTTCTTCGATGCGGCTGTCATAAATTTCGATGATCCTTCCGCACTTCACGCACATGAGATGATCATGGTGGGCTCCATCGACCAGGTTTTCGTAAAACTTGGCCGAATCGGTAAAATGCAGTTCTCTGGCAAGTCCTGCGTCACAGAGGAGTTTGACGGTTCTGTACACCGTGGTCTGGCCGATGCTCTTATCCAGGGTCTGAACATGCTGATAGAATTCCTCAAGAGTATGGTGTCCGGGGAATTCAAAGAAGGCGCGGGCGATGAGTTTTCTCTGCGCTGTGATGTTAAGGCCCTTGCGGCTCATAAAGGAGAGGAACTTGTCCAACCCCTTATCGACTTGTTTTGAATCACTCATGAAGGGCCTCCGCCATAAGATCCGATTGATGAACCAGGGCAGGACGATTTTCGCCTGTCAGGGACAGGGTGATAGTGAAAAGAAAAACATCTTTCAGATAGTGCCCGGTCATTCTGAAGTTTAGTAATTTTTATCATAAGCTATTTTTCGTTTGTGGACAAGAAAAGGGATTTCAGACACATGCCCGCATGAGGGAAAGGATGAGCCTGAATTACCTTGACAGAAGCATCTCGTGTGGCAAAAGAGCTCCTGCCTGTGCCAGACCCGGTACAGGAGGCTGTCTGCCATCCCCCGGACGGGGCAGTTCAGGTATGTTCTCGGGGGAGGAGACGCATGGCAATGCAAGAAAAAACACCTTCAGCCCTGCATATCTTCTTTATGCTTTTCCTGGTGTACATCACCTGGGGATCCACCTTTATCGGCTACAAGCTGACACTCGAAGTCGTGGGGCCATTTTTTGCCGCTGGCGGGCGTTCCCTGGGCGGAGGTGTCCTGCTTATGGCTCTCCTCATGCTGCTCGGCCACTGGACGCGTCCCACCCGCAGGGCTTTAAATATACTGATTTTTCAGGGACTCCCCATGGTGGCTGTGGCCTCTGGTTTTGTCGGTCTCGGACAGACCCAGATCCCGTCATCAGTGGCAGCTGTTCTGAGCAGCGCAACCCCCATCCTCATGATAGCTGCCGGGTATTTTTTCGCTGGCGAGCCCAGGCCTGCGGGGCTGCAGATTTTCGGGCTTTTCACCGGAACCTGCGGCATTATTGCTCTCGGCTGGCTCCAGCGCGGAGGGGATACGGGGGAGTATCCCCTGCTCGGGTGTCTCGCGCTTATTCTTGCCGACATCGGATGGGTTGCCGGTTCGCTTCTCATGAAAAAGCATTCCCTGAGCAGGGAAATGCATCCTCTTGAGCAGACGAGCCTGCTTCTGGTGTTCGGCGGAATCGAGTGTTTCCTTATCGGTTTTATCCTTGGAGAGCAGGGGCGCATGCACTGGGAAAATCTGCGTCCAGCCGTAATCATCGCCTTTTCCTGGCTGACTATTGGCAGTTCGCTCATCGCCTACTCTGCTTATATGTGGCTGCTCATGAACGCGCCGCTCTCAGTGGCAGTGTCCTATGAGTATGTCAATCCCGTTATCGGCATCGTTCTCGGATGGCTTATCGGCGGGGAGATGATTTCTCCGGGCATTATTGTTTCCTGCGCGGTGATCATCAGCTCCGTCTTCTTTGTGATTATGCCCAAGACGGCCCGGACTCAGCCTCTGGGCCATCACGGGGTTTTCGCGCGCTGGCGTCTCGAGCGGGCCATCAGCCGGAGTATGCATCAGCAGAAAACGTCAGGGGTCTCCCTGCGGAAATAGTAAGCATCATTATATGAGGCTTGAGCAGACACGGAGAGGGCAGACCGGATTTTTCTTCCGGCCTGCCCTCTCTTTCTGCTGCCTGGAGAAATGCTGCTCAGGCCTTCATGCCTTCCCGGATGGCGAGAATGAGTCCTGCCCTGCGAGCACCGTAGCGGCGGCGCAGGAGAGCGCCCGAAAACCTTTTGCTGATGCCGTCAAGCCAGAGGAAGATGACCGGTGTGGTGTACAGTGTCAGCAGCTGGCTTACGGCCAGGCCTCCCACGATGGCGATGCCGAGGGGCTGGCGCAGTTCAGCACCGTCTCCCTGTCCGAGCGCCAGCGGTACAGCGCCGAACATGGCCGCGAAGGTCGTCATCATGATGGGGCGGAACCTGAGCCGGCAGGCTTCGGAAATGGCCTCCAGAGAGGTTTTGTGTTCCATGCGTTCCGCAGTGAGCGCGAAGTCGATGACCAGAATGGCGTTCTTCTTCACGAGGCCGCAGAGCAGAAGCACGCCTATCAGGGCTATGACCGAGAATTCCTTGCCGCAGAGCATGAGAGCGATGAGAGCACCGCCGCCCGCGGGGGGCAGAGTGGAGAGAATGGTCAGGGGATGGATGAGGCTTTCGTAGAGCACACCAAGCACGATATACAGGGCTATAATGGCCGCGAGGATGAGAATGGCCTCGGTCTTGATGGTATCGGCAAAGAGCTTGGCGTTGCCCTGGAAGCTGCCAAATATATTTTCAGGAATTCCGAGGGACGCGCAGGTGTCCTCGATGATGGTCTGTGCCTCGGAAAGGGAATGCCCCTTGGCGAGGTTAAAAGAGATAGTGACTGCGGCGAACTGTCCCTGGTGGTTTACAGAAAGCGCGCTGAAGCCCGGGCCGATCTCCGCCACGCTCTTCAGCGGCACAAGTCCGTCCCGTCCCGGCAGGTGGACCTTTTCCAGAGATTCGGGTGCCTGCAGCCAGGGTGAGTCATATTCCAGGACGACCTTGTACTGGTTCCTGGCATGGTAGATGGTGTCGGCCTGGGTTTCACCGAAAGCAAGGCCGAGGGCGTTATCAAATTCCTTCATGGTCACGCCGTACCGTGACATGAGATCCCGGTTGGCGGTGAGCATGGTTTCAAGACCCCGTTCCTCGAGGTCGCTGTCCACATCGGTGAGGACGCTGTTTTTTGAAAGGGCATCCTTGAGCTTCTGCCCCCAGACACGCAGATCGCTGATGCTGTCACCCTGCAGCGTATACTGATACTGACTGCGCGAAGAACGGCCTCCCATACGCAGATCCTGATCCGGCTGGAGAAAGATCTGGGCGCCCGGTACGGAAAGGAGCTTGGGCCTCAGCCGGTCGATGACCTGCTGGGCTGACACTCCGCGTTCATCAAGCGGCTTCAGTGTTATGAAAATGCCGCTGCTGCCGCGGCCTCCGGCCATATGCGAGGAAACCTTGCTTACAGCCGGATCATTCCGGATGATACTCTGAATATGTCTGAGCTTGCGTTCCGAAGCCTGGAAGGAAAGGCTCTGATCCATGCGGATGCCGCCCATGATCATGCCTGTGTCCTGCTGCGGGAAGAATCCTTTTGGAATGACGATGTAGAGCCAGACGTTGCCGGCGAGAACCAGCACGAAGACGAACATGGTCAGTCTCCTGTGGCGCAGGACAACGTTGAGACTTCTCACGTAGGCGTCGCGGAGGCTGTCGAGCATGTGTCCCCAGCGCAGGCCTATACCGCCGAAAAGACGCTCGATGAAGCCTATGAAGCCGGTTTTTCCGGAAAAGGCACGCGTCTCGCGTTCCAGAGAGACTTTCGCCTTGCCCCTCAGCAGGGACGCGCACATCATGGGCGTTGTTGTCAGGGATACGGCCATGGAAATGAGCACGGCCACCGAGAGGACAACGGCGAATTCCCTGAACAGGCTTCCGAGCGTTCCCGGCATGCAGAGAATAGGGATGAAGATGGCCACCAGAGAAAGAGACATGGAAACGACGGTGAAGCAGACTTCACGCGATCCCCTGAGGGAGGCGCGGAGCGGTGTTTCACCGAGTTCAAGTCGGCGGACGATGTTTTCGAGGACAACGATGGCGTCATCCACCACAAAACCGGTGGCTATGGTGAGGGCCATGAGGGAAAGATTGTCCAGCGTGTAGCCGCAGACATACATGACGGCAAATGTGCCGATAAGTGAGACCGGAGCCGCGACCGCGGGGATGGACGTTGCCCGGGTGTTCCGGAGAAAGAGAAAGACCACGAGGATGACCAGGGCCATGGAGAGGAGCAGGCTTTTTTCCACTTCGCCGAGCGAGGCGCGTATGGTGATGGATTTGTCCATACCCACGTCGAGGTGCACATCCTCGGGTAACCACTGCTTCATGCTGGGAATAAGGGCTTTGACGCGGTCAACCGTGGAGATCACGTTCGCGCCAGGGGATTTGAAGACCATCAGAAGGATGGCGGGTTTCCCGTCAGCAAGGGCTATGGCCCGGGTACTCTGGGGACCTTTCGAGACCTTAGCGACGTAGCCGAGCCGGACGACGGCGCCGTCCCTGTATGTCAGGATGAGGTCTGCGTATTCCTCTGGTGTTTTCAGCTGATCGTTGTTGCCGATGATCCAGTAGTGATGGTGGTTGCCGACAAAACCGTGGGGAATGAATGAGTTGGCCGATTTGATGCAGGAAGAGACATCGCTCATGGTCAGGCCGACGCGCGTGAGAGCATCGGGTATAACGTCCACGCGGATGGCCGGCAGTTCCGCTCCACCGATATTGACTTCGCCAACACCTTCTATCTGACTGATTTTCTGAGAGAGCACGGATTCCGCGGCATCGTACATCTCATAATTGGGAACAGTGTCCGATGTGAGACGAAGAATGAGGATGGGGGCTCCTGACGGGTTGACCTTGCGGTATGTAGGGTTGGAGGGCATGGTCGGGAGCGTGGAGCGGGCCGCATTGATGGCCGCCTGCACGTCACGCGCTGCACCATTGATGTCGCGGGAGGCCTCGAACTGCATGATCACCTGCGCTGATCCGAGGGAACTCCTGGAGGTGATTTCGTTGACGCCGGCTATGTGTCCGAGTGCACGTTCGAGAGGAGTGGCCACGGTCGCGGCCATGGACTCCGGACCAGCGCCGGGCAGGTTCGCCTTCACAAAGATGACCGGAAAATCCATTTCCGGCAGAGGTGCGATGGGCAGGAGACGGAAAGCCACGGCTCCCGCCAGGGCCAGAGCTATGGTCAGCAGGGTCGTGGCGACGGGTCTGCGGATGAAGATGGAAGAAGGATTGGCTGGAAGCACTTCCGGACCGAAGCGTTTTGGCCTTACGGATTTGATCAGCGTTTCCTCTCCGCCCTCAGTCCCTTCATCGGGATCGGCACTATCCTGCCGGGCGGCCTTGTTCTGGAGCTGCGGTGGCACTCCCCGGTAGGGCCTGAGCAGGCCGGACAGGATTGCTCGTATCTTGTCGGAAAGGCTCATTGTGCGCTCCCGCCGGCCTTTGCGCCTGAGGGGACAGGAACCGGCCTGCTCCCGCGCTGCTTTTTCTTTTTTGTGAAACGGTCAAACCAGATATAGACGACCGGCGTCGTGAAGAGGGTGAGGAGCTGGCTGAAAATCAGGCCGCCTACCATGGTGACACCCAGAGGACGGCGGAGTTCCGAGCCCATGCCGGTGCCGAGCATGAGCGGCAGAGCGCTGAGCAGCGCGCACATGGTGGTCATGAGAATGGGGCGCAGCCTGAGCAGGCAGGCTTCATGGATGGCTGAAAGAGTGTCTTTGCCTTCCTTCCGCTCTGCTTCCAGTGCGAAGTCGACCATCATGATGGCGTTTTTTTTGACAATGCCGATGAGGAGCAGCATGCCGATAATGCCCATGACGCCGAGATCCATATCGCAGAGGAGCAGGGCGAGAAGAGCACCGATACCGGCTGAAGGCAGCGTTGAAAGAATTGTCACGGGATGCACGTAGCTTTCATAAAGGACGCCCAGCACGATATAGACCACGACAATGGCGGCAAGGATGAGCCAGAGCTCGTTATTGGTGGAACCGAGGAAGGCCTGCAGAGCGCCCTGGAAGGTGACGCGCACGGAATCGGGAGCCCCGATTTCAGCTATGGCCTGCTGGGCGTCAGCCACGGCGTAGCCGAGATGGGAGTCCCTGGCAACGTTGAAGGAGAGCGTCGCTGCGGGGAACTGCCCCTGCCGGCTCACGCTGAGACGTGTCGGCCTCTCCTCCGCCGTCGTGAAGGCGGTCAGGGGAACAGGCGTTCCGGAAGAGGATTTCACGTATACGGCCTCGATATCCAGAGGGCCCTGGCGGAACTGGGGAGCGGTTTCGAGGACGACCTTATATTGGTTGGTCTGCGTGAATATGGTGGAAATGAGGCGCTGGCCCAGAGCATCATAGAGGGCGTTGTCCACGTCCTCCATGCTGATGCCGAGACGGCTTGCTGTGTCCCGGTTGACGTTCAGGTAGAGCATGGTTCCGGGAGACATGTGATCGCTTGCTACGGCCTCTACGTTTTTGTGAGCGGACAGGGCCTTCCTGAGTTTTTCCTCCCAGGTATCGAGTTCGGACTGGGAGACCGCTTCCATGGTGATCTGGTACATGGTGCGGGAGGTGCGATCCTCGATGGTGAGATCCTGAACGGGATTGAGATAGAGCCGCATGCCCGGAATTTCGGCTGCGGCGCGGTTCATGAGCCTGCGGCAGAAATCAGGGGCGCGTTCGCTGCGTTCTGAAAGCGGAGCAAGCTCCATGGTCAGGCGCGAGGTGGCCACGCCGGGGTTCTGTCCGTCAACTCCCACAAAGAAGGCCACGCTCTTCACCGCGGGTTCGCTCAGAAGGAGATCGGCGATCTGCTGCTGGCGTTTTGCCATGGCGGAGAAGGATGTCTGCTGGGGTGCTTCAGCCACGCCCTGAATGATGCCCGTGTCCTGAATGGGAAAGAAGCCTTTGGGTACGATGATGAAGAGCAGTCCGGTTACCACGAGGCTGCCCACAGCCACGCCCAGCATGAGACGCTGGTGACGGAAGACGGCCTGCAGGCAGGTGTCATAAAAGCCGAGGAGCTTCGGGAAAAAGGTTTTCTTTGTCTGACTGGCGCTGTCTTCCGGCACCGCGGCCCCGGGGCTCTTCCTTCTGGCCCTGAGCAGAACGGCGCAGAGCATGGGTGTCAGAGTCAGGGAGATGACTGCGGAGAGGAGAATGGTAACGGCCAGCGTGATCGCGAATTCCCTGAAAAGACGTCCGGAAACATCACCCATGAAAAGAAGGGGGATGAGCACGGCCACAAGGGAGAAAGTCAGGGAGATGATGGTGAATCCGATCTGGCCGGCACCGACGATGGCGGCCTGAACGGGTTTCATGCCCTGCTCTATATAGCGGGAGATATTCTCGATGACGACGATGGCGTCGTCGACAACGAATCCGGCGGCGATGACCAGGGCCATGAGCGTGAGGTTGTTGAGGGAAAAGCCCGCGAGATACATGACGCCCAGCGTGCCGATGAGGGACAGGGGGACGGCCATGGCGGGGATCATGGTGGCCCTCGCGTTGCGCAGGAAGACCCAGATGATGACGATAACGAGGACGATGGAGAGCAGCAGCTCGAATTCCACGTCCTCGACAGTGGCGCGTATGGTGGATGTCCTGTCTGTGATGATCTCCACGTCAACGGCCCCGGGCAGGGAGGCCTGGAGGGCCGGCAGTTTACTGGCTATGGCGTTGGCGACCTGGATTACATTGGCTCCGGGCTGGCGCTGCACGGAAAGGATGATGGCCTGCCTGAGCTTCTGCTGGTCCGCGCTGCCGCTGTGCACCGTGTAGGCCGCGAGCAGGGCGTTTTCCGCGCCATGAACCACGTCTCCGACATCTTTGAGCCGTATGGGCGCGCCATTGGAATAACCTATGATGGTCTGGGCGTACTCCTCGGCCGACTCCATCTGATCGTTGGCATCGATGGTCGAGGCCCGCATGGGGCCGTCAAGACTGCCCTTGGACGCGTCGACGTTGGCACTGGCAATGGCCGTGCGGACGTCCGCCAGCGTGAGATTTGCCCTGGCAAGGGCCTTGGGATTGATTTGAATGCGGACGGCAGGCTTTTCGCCGCCGGAAAGCGTCACGAGGCCAACGCCGGAAATCTGCGAGCTTTTCTGGGCGAGCCGCGTGTCGGCCAGATCCTCGAGTTTTGTCATGGGCAGGGTCCGGCTCGTGACCGCAAGCGTCATGATGGGGGGATCCGCGGGGTTGACCTTGTTGTAAACCGGCGGGTTCGGCAGATCACTGGGCAGAAGGGAATTCGCCGCATTGATGCTGGCCTGAACCTCCTGCTCGGCAACATCGAGCTCAGTGGTGAGGCCGAACTGCAGCGTGATGACGGAAGATCCGGCTGTTGACAGAGAACTCATCTGCTTGAGGCCCTGCATTGAGCCGAACTGTTTTTCAAGCGGAGCCGTGACCACCTGGGACATGACTTCCGGAGAGGCGCCGGGATAGAAGGTCTGCACCTGGATGGTGGGATAGTCTATCTGGGGCAGGGCGGCGATGGGCAGATAGTGGTAGGCCAGAACGCCGGAAAGGAACAGGGCCGCCATGAGAAGGGAGGTGGCTATGGGCCTCAGAATAAAGAGACGGGAAATATTCACGTGCTCACCTTCGCATGACTCTAGGGCCTGACCGGTTTTTCAGAAGGTTTTTTCTTCCCGGATGGCTGTTCAGCGCTTTTCGCATTCTGTGCGGCAGCGCTGTCCTTGGTTTCGTCAGGCCCGCTCTCCGTGGCAAGAGGCGAATTGTTGTCGGCGAGCCGCACGGTTTCGGCCGTCGCGGCCACGCGGACCTTTGAACCGTCGCGCAGGCGGTCGACACCGTCCATCACAATGGTTTCTCCGGCGCTGAGCCCTGATTCAATGACTGTGATGGCGCCGGTTGAGAGTCCTGTTTTCACCTCGCGGCGGCGTGCCGTACCGCTGTCGTCGACCACAAAGACAAAGGAGCCGTCGGATCCGAGCTGAACAGCTGACGGCGGTACTGTGACGGCGTTCTTCAGAACGCGGACGCGCAGACGGGCATTGACGAATTCGTTGGGGTAGAGCGTTTCAGAGTCGTTCGGAAAAACAGCCTTGAGGCGTACCGTTCCTGTGGAGGTGTCGATGCGGTTATCCACAGTCAGAAGGCTTCCCTCGGCAAGCCGTTCCTTCTGATCGCGGCTCCACGCCTCAACAGGAAGTTTGGCCGATCCTCCGGAGGCGGTTCCTGCCTCATACAGGGCTTTGGTCACAAGCGGGATGTCTCTTTCGGGAAGCGTGAAGAGCACGTAGCAGGGGGTCACTTCGGTAATGCGCACAAGCCCTGTGCTGTCGTTGGCCGTAATGAGTGCGCCCACATCGTAATTTTTCAGGCCAAGTTTCCCCGAGACAGGAGCCGTGATACGGCTGTAGGCAAGATCAAGGGCTGCGGACTCCACGGAGGCTTTGTCCGCCGCCACAGTGCCTTCAAGCTGCCTCACCTTTGCGGCCTGCGTGTCGTAAGTCTGTCTGGCCACGAAGTCTTTTTTCACGAGACCGGCGTAGCGGTCCCTGTCGGTACGGGCGTTGGCGAGTTCCGCGCTGTCCTGGGCAAGCGTGCCCTTCGCCTTCGAGAGGGCTGCCTTGTAGGGCCGTGGGTCAATTTCGGCCAGAAGATCGCCGGCCCTGACACGCTGGCCTTCCGTGAAGTGGATGGCCATGAGATGTCCTTCCACTCGGCTCGTGACCAGAACGTCCGAGTAGGGCTGTACCGTGCCGAGGCCCTGCAGGTAATGGGGAACGTCCTGCGCCAGGGCTTTCGCCGTGCGCACGGGAGAGGTCATTTCAGGTCTGGGGCCTCTGCCTCCATGGGGAATAAAATGGTAGGCAAGGAAGGCAGCGGCAGCCAGCACGGCCAGGATAAGAAGACGGCGGCCGGTAAACAGATGTGGCATACTCTATCCTTATATATGGCTCTCCCCTCCGGGAGATGGGATTAGGGGCTTTCTTTTAACCCTTCCGGGATTTCTGAAGTAACGGTGCCGGTACACATAGCAAAAAAGACGCGCTCTCTCAAAGGGAGATTGAGTCACTTTTTTATATATAAATTCAGTATATTATAAAAATTTTTGCATTCTCAGACGTGGAATCGGACAGCTTCCTGCAGGATGACTTCCGGGACGGAAGAGACAAAAAAGCCCGGGGGATGTGATCCCCCGGGCTGGTATAGTCAGAATCTTTCGGGCATCGCCGTCGGGCGAGGGCTATGCCGGATTTTTTCAGAAGACTGGATTAGAAAGCGTAGTTGAGTTCCTCGAAGTAGGCCTGAGGATGATGGCAGGCGGGGCAGACTTCGGGGGCTTCCTTGCCGCGGACGAGGCAGCCGCAGTTGCGGCAGCGCCACACGGTTTCCTGCTCACGCTTGAACATGGTGCCTTCCTTCACCATCTTGAGCAGAGCGAGATAGCGCTTTTCGTGGAACTTCTCAGCCACGGCGATGTTCCGCATGACGGCGGCGATTTCCGGAAAACCTTCCTTTTCAGCGACGTCGGCGAAAGTGGGATACATGCTGGACCACTCTTCATTCTCGCCGGAAGCGGCGGCTTCGAGGTTCTCAGCGGTGCTCTTGATGGCGCCGGCGGGGTAAGCGGCGGTGATTTCAACGGCGCCGCCTTCGAGGAACTTGAACAGACGCTTGGCGTGTTCCTTCTCCTGGAGGGCGGTTTCAGTGAAGATATCGGCGATCAGGACAAAGCCGTCTTTCTTGGCCTTGGCAGCGAAGTAATCGTAACGGTTGCGGGCCTGGGATTCACCGGCGAAAGCGGTGAGGATGTTCTTTTCAGTCTGGGTGCCCTTGAGAGATTTCATAGTGATCCTCCTGAAGTTTGTATGGTTAAGCAGTTTGTTTTCTCTGTGAACTCATTGCCTTTCGTGAGCTTATTAGTAATCAATATTATTAACGGCGTCAAGCTCTTTTTGAAATTTTTTTTGCAGGAGGCGTTTTTCCCCTGCACCACAGCGGGAGGGCAAGCCAGGCGCGGTCCAGCTCTTTTTCAAGGATTTTCCAGTCCGGAGAAAGCCGGGCAAGGTTAGCGTAGAACTCCTGCTGATGATTCATGGCGAGGCTGTGTGTGAATTCGTGGCAGACGAGGTGTCGGAGCAGCTTCCTGGGAAGGAGGATCGTCCGCCAGCTGAGGTGCATGCGGTAGCCTGCGCTGCCGTTTTTCTTCGAAAGGCTGCCGAGCCGGGTGCCTGCGTCTGTGACGCTCACGCCTTTCAGTCTGTCCCTGAGTTCTTCCGGGAAAGCGTCGGAAAGGACATAAGCGGGCAGCAGCCTGCCTGCGAGCCAGCGGAGGTAGCTGCGCAGCAGCCTCGCACTGTCAGCCTTCACTGATTCCCTGTCATAAATGATCACCCCGGACTGTGAGGCGAAGAGTCTTGCTTTGCTGCCGGCCAGGGTGAATTCAGCCGTGAGCCTGCCTTCTCTGCACATATCTCGCACGGCGAGGCCTCCGTCCGGGATTCCGGTGCGTTTCACAAACAGAGACATACCGGAAACACCGATAAAGATGGTCTCCGGCAGCGTGATTTCCGTATCCCTGGCAGAAGCGAGAAATTTTTCGAGGAAGACGCGCAGGCGCCCCCCCGGCGTATTGAGATCGTCGAAGAGCGCCCTCCGTGGATAAGTAAGTGGGTATTCCAGACTGAAAACGGGGTCTTCTGCACGCAGTTTTATTCTGAAGGATCTGATGCGCTTCGGAATCAGCAGAATCCGGACAGTGCCCTTCACGGGAGAATGAACTTCGGCGGCAGTCTGTCCTTTTCCCATCAGCACGGGCACAGCAAAGGGCTGACCGTCGTTTTCCTTTTTTTTCAAAAACCAGCTGAACATAGGATACCTGAGAAAGTGCTCCTTGCAGTGCAGCAGAGAAGAGGGCTCTCCGGGCAGAGTTCATTTCGCCCATACCACTTTGCGCACCGTCCGGTTCACGACGGCTGCCTGATTTTCATCAGGTGAAACTGTCCTTCCCCGTATCTGCCCGCATTCATCTGCGGCCTTTTCCTGACAGTTATCGGATTCAGGCCTGCTCTGCAGTATCATCCGATTTCGCCAGACCGGATATCAGCCTGCATCCTGCTTCAGATTCCGTCCCGCAGCGGACACCTGTGGTGTCCGGCTGTGATGTTCCTGCTGTCAGGGCAGTCCCGGGATTTTTCACAAATCAGAATACATATGACTGGCATACAGAAAAAGCCCGGCAGGAGGGATCCCTCTGCTGCCGGGCTGAAAAGGCGTAGCTCAGAGAGAGCTTATATGATTTTTGTATCCTTGAGCATCTTGACGGCGCAGAACTTGCCGCACATGGCGCACACCTTTTCATCGTGGTGCTGGATGCGCCGTTTGTCGACCATTTCAGGATCCAGGGCGGCCTTCTTCATGCCTTCCCAGTCAAGTTCCCGGCGGGCCTTGTTCATGGCCGCTTCACGGGCCAGAGCCCTGGGCGTGCCGAGAGCCACTTCTCCGGCCTGGGCTGCGATGCGCGAAGCCAGCACACCTGCTTTGACGTCATCGAGATCAGGGAGCGTGAGATGCTCGGCGGGAGTAAGATAGCAGAGAAAATCAACGCCGGCCGTGACGCCCACGGCAGCGCCGATAGCACCGGCAATGTGATCGTAGCCGGGAGTGCTGTCGACAGTAAGCGGTCCGAGAACGTACAGGGGAGCGTGATGGGTCAGCATTTTGATGGACTGGATCTGTGCTTTTACGGCGCTGAGAGCCACGTGTCCGGGACCTTCGATCATGCACTGCACGCCGCGTTCGAGGGCGCGCTGCTGCAGCTGGCCGAGGTTGATGACTTCCTCCATCTGGGCGGCGTCGCCAGCGTCAACACCTGCGCCGGGACGGAGTGCGTCGCCAAGGGAAAGCGTGACGTTGTATTCGAGAGCTATATCAAGAAGTCTGTCAAAGCCGTCGATGAGCGGATTTTCCTTCTTGTTTTCCAGCATCCAGCGGGCCAGCATGGAGCCGCCGCGGGATACGATGCCCATGACGCGGGTCTTGTCCGCTCCCATGCGGGCGCCGCGGTAGGAGATGCCGCAGTGGACGGTCATGAAGTCGACACCCTGCTTCGCCTGCTTTTCAATTTCGTCAAAAAGTTCGTCTGGATGGAGAGAAGAAATTTCACGGTTCGCATCGAGCAGCTTTTCTCCCGCAGCGTACATGGGCACGGTTCCAAGGGGAACGCTGGTGCCTGCGAGCATATCCCCGCGGATGGCGTCAAGATCACCGGCTATGGAAAGATCCATTACCGTGTCCGCGCCAGCCTTCACGGCTGCGTTCAGTTTCTTCATTTCCATTTCGGGGCTGTTGCAGAGCGGGGAAGTCCCAATGTTGGCGTTGACTTTGATGCCGGCCGGCTGCCCGACAAGAATGGGTTCCACGTTCTTGTGGCAGGGATTGCCAAGGAGCACCATGGTGCCATCGGAAATGGCGTTGAGGATGACGCTGCGCTCGAGTCCTTCCCTGGCACAGAGATTATCAAGATGGGCATCGAGGAGTTTTTTGAGGGCTTTATTCTTATTAAGGATATCGGACATTCTTTTCTCCAAAAAGGGCCGCAGGAAGGCCGTTCCGTCTCACGGTTCCCAAAGCCCCGCGGGGGGTCTTCCGGCTGTGTCCCTGCATCTGCCGGACTGCGGGATCGCTAATGGTTTTTCTGTAGGGATTTTTTCCTGTTCTGGCAAGCGGGACAGGATCAGCCGGCATCTGCGCACAGAAAACTGTATAGAACAAATATGTTTTCATCTTCTTGCCAATATCCCTATTTATGGGTAAGAAACCGGACTGAGTTCGGTCTGCCGCACCATGAACTCGTTCCCCCCCATGAAGCCGGCGTTTTGGGAAGCAGTATCCTGGCGTTTTGCACGTTGCGGACGCTGATCTGCTGTGTCTGGCTGAACCTGGTGGGTTCAGAGGACGACAGATCTGCATTCTGTAACTTTTCAACCTAGATCCAGGAGGCAGCCCCCCATGTCGTACGCCGATCGCATCATCGAAGAACTCCAGCATCGTTACGGCTATCAGCCTGAATTCATTCAGGCAGTCACTGAAGTTCTTGGCACTCTCCGCCCTGTTCTCAAGGCGAATCCCCAGTACAAGAAAAACCGTATCCTCGAAAGAATCACCGAGCCCGAACGCACTGTTATGTTCCGCGTGACCTGGCAGAACGACAAGGGTGATATTGAGGTTAACCGCGGCTACCGCGTTCAGTTCAACTCCGCCCTCGGACCGTACAAGGGCGGCCTCCGCTTCCATCCTACAGTGAATCTGGGCGTGCTGAAGTTCCTCGGCTTTGAACAGATTTTCAAAAACGCGCTTTCCGGCCTGTCCATCGGTGGCGGCAAGGGCGGCAGTGATTTTGATCCCCATGGTAAAAGCGACGCGGAAATCATGCGTTTCTGCCAGGCCTTCATGACCCGCCTCTACGATCAGATTGGCCCCACCATCGATGTGCCTGCCGGCGATATCGGCGTGGGCGGCCGTGAAATCGGTTACCTGTTCGGTGCCTACAAGCAGCTTACCCACAGATATGAGGGCATCCTCACCGGCAAGAACCTGCTTTTCGGCGGTTCTCTCGCCAGAACTGAAGCCACCGGCTACGGCTGCGTGTACTTCGCTATGAATATGCTCAAGGACAGGAACCTCAGCCTCGAAGGCAAAGAATGCTGTGTTTCCGGCGCCGGCAACGTGGCCCAGTATTGCTGCGAGAAGCTCTATCAGATCGGCGCGAAGCCCGTGACCGTTTCCGATTCCCGCGGCATGGTTTACGACAAGGACGGCATTGACGTTGAGCTCCTGAAGCAGGTCAAGCAGGTCGAACACGCTTCCCTGACCCGCTACGCGGAACAGCGCAAATCCGCCAAGTACGTCGCCGTGGCCGATTATAAGGAAGGACGTCACGCCGTGTGGGATGTCCCCTGCTTCGCCGCTTTCCCCTGCGCCACGCAGAACGAGCTCAATGAAGCTGACGCCAAGGCGCTCATCGCCAATGGCTGCAAGTGCGTGTGCGAAGGTGCCAACATGCCTTCCACCCTTGAAGCCATCAAACTGTATCAGAAGAATGGTGTCTTCTACGGTCCCGCCAAGGCTGCCAATGCCGGCGGCGTGTCCGTCAGCCAGCTTGAAATGGCCCAGAACGCCGGTATGGTGCACTGGACCTTCGAGGAAGTCGACGGCAGGCTGAAGGGTATTATGAAGAATATCTACACCCGCGCTTCCGAGACCGCCAAGGAATATGGTGAGCCGGACAACCTGCTCATGGGTGCCAACGTTTCCGCCTTCCGCGAGGTCGCTGACGCCATGATCGCCCAGGGCGACTATTAAGCATCAGTTGCCTTCCTTATATAAATGATCAAAAGGGGGTTCCGGCATGTACCGGAGCCCCCTTTGGCGTCGTCAGGGGGCGCAGGGGCTGCCGGTGGAAAAACAGGGGCGGTCTTGTCAATCAGGGGAGCATGACTTATTTGTAAGCGTGCCTATATGCGCGATTCTTTTTCCTTATTTCGTATCCTGCACACAGCATTCCAGATGCATTCCGTCCCGGATCGCGCCACCCCGTAAGGAGAATTCATGTCCCTTTTCAAGCTGATTTTTGGCAGCAAAAATGACAGGTACCTCAAGAAACTGAGGCCCATTGTCCGTGAAATAAACGCCCTTGAACCGGAGGTACAGAAACTCCGCGATGAGGATTTTCCCGTCCGTATGGCCGAGTACCGTGAAAAAGTGCAGAAGGACGGCGTGAGCCTGGATGATATCCTGCCCAATGTTTTTGCACTGGTACGCGAAGCTGCGCGCAGGACTATGAACATGCGGCATTTTGATGTGCAGCTCATCGGCGGTATCGTCCTGCACCGCGGCCGCATCGCAGAGATGAAGACCGGCGAAGGCAAAACTCTCGTTGCCACGCTTCCTGTTGCCCTGAACGCCCTTTCGGGCAAAGGTGTCCATGTGGTCACGGTCAACGATTACCTCGCGAGCCGCGACGCCAAATGGATGGGGCAGGTTTACTCCTTTCTCGGGCTGACCACAGGCACTATCGTTCATGACATGGATGATGAGCAGCGCAAGGCTGCCTACGCCTGCGATATCACCTATGGCACGAACAATGAGTTCGGCTTCGACTACCTGCGCGACAACATGAAATTTTATCCCGAGCAGCTGGTGCAGCGCGGACATAATTATGCCATCGTCGACGAAGTCGACTCTATTCTCATCGACGAGGCCCGCACCCCGCTCATCATCTCCGGTGCGAGCGATGAATCCACCGAACTGTATCAGGCCATGGACGATGTGGTCGCCCACCTCGATCCTGATGACTACACAGTGGACGAAAAAGCCAGAACGGCCATGCTGACGGAAAAAGGCGTCTCGCACTGCGAGGAGCTCACCCATCTGGACAACCTCTTTGATCCCAGAAACATGGTGGCCCAGCATCATATTATGCAGTCCCTGAAGGCGCATTTTGTCTTCAAGCGCGACGTGGACTACATCGTGACGAACGACCAGGTGGTCATTGTGGACGAATTCACCGGCCGTCTCATGCCCGGCAGGCGCTATTCGGATGGCCTGCATCAGGCCCTGGAAGCCAAGGAGCATGTTACCATTCAGCCCGAGAACCAGACTCTCGCTTCCATCACCTTCCAGAACTACTTCCGTATGTATGACAAGCTTGCCGGCATGACCGGTACCGCAGACACGGAAGCTGTGGAATTTCACGAGATTTACAATCTTGAGGTCATGACCATCCCGACCAACAAGCCCATGATCAGGAAGGATTATCCGGACCTCATTTTCCAGACGCAGAAAGAAAAATTTGACGCCATCGTGCAGGCCATCAGGGAACTTTATGAGAAGGGGCAGCCCGTTCTGGTGGGCACCATCTCCATCGAGACCTCGGAAATGCTTTCGAAGCGCCTCAAGGCCATAGGCATTCCGCACAGCGTTCTGAACGCCAAGCAGCACGCCAAGGAAGCTGAAATTGTGGCGCAGGCCGGTCAGAAAGGGCATGTGACCATCGCCACCAACATGGCTGGCCGCGGTACTGACATTATGCTTGGTGAGGGCGTCAAGGAACTTGGGGGCCTGCATATCCTGGGCACTGAGCGGCATGAATCCCGCCGTATTGATAACCAGCTGCGCGGCCGTGCCGGCCGTCAGGGTGACCCCGGCTCCTCCCGCTTCTATCTGTCTCTTGAAGACAATCTCATGCGCCTCTTCGGTTCTGACCGCATCAAGGGGCTTATGGGCAGGCTTGGCCTGAAGGACGGCGAGGCCATCGAGAACAAGATGGTTTCCAAGGCCGTTGAGAATGCGCAGAAGAAGGTCGAAGCGCATCACTTCGATATCCGCAAGACTCTTCTCGATTATGACAACGTCATGAACCAGCAGCGTGAGGTTATTTACACACTGCGCCGTGAGCTCATGGAAACCACGGACCTCAATCCCATTGTGGATGAGTTCCTTGGTGACGTTCTCAATGATATTTACGATCCTCTGGAAAAGGCCGAGGGAGAGGGCTACGACGAGGCGCAGAAGCAGGCCCGTGCTCGCATCACGGAAATTTTCAATATCAGCCGTGTCCTTCCCGATGACGCCCCGCTGCCTGACAAGGAAACCTGCCGCGGCCTCGTGAAGCAGATTTTCGCGGAACTCGAAAAAGAGTCCGGCGAAGTCTACAAGGATATTCTTCGTTATTTCCTCCTTGAGGAAGTCGACAGAGCCTGGAAGGAACATCTGCGTAACATGGACGCCCTGCGTGATGGCATCGGGCTGCGTGGCTACGGCCAGCGCGATCCCAAGCTCGAGTATAAGCGCGAGGGCTTCCAGATGTTTGAAGTGCTTCTGATGGTGATCAGGGAGAGCGTGTTCAAGGCCCTGACCAGAGTGCATGTGCAGCCCCAGCCCGAGCAGGCCGGTGGTGACGCACAGCCAGGAAATGGCGAGCCCCTGCAGCTCACCGAGGAAATGAACAGCGAACCTTCCCGCGCCGCAGCTGAAGCGGCCATGGCTGCCGAGGCTGCGCAGAAGGAAGCGAGAGAGGAACAGCAGGAGCATGTCCGCAGTGCGGAAGAGATGCCCGAGGATTTCCGGCACAAGGATGTGACTCAGGATCTGCGGTATTCCGGGACCGAAGAAGACCAGGATCTCTTCAAGAAAAAAGAGCCCTATCGCGCAAAGAAAAAGCCCGGCCGCAATGATCCCTGCCCCTGCGGCAGCGGAAAGAAATACAAGAACTGCTGCGGCCGCTTTAAATAAAGCCCGCAGGGAAAGATAAAAAAGAAGCCCCTGCCGAATTACTCAGCCGGGGCTTCTTTTTTATTTCACGAAGGGAAAAACGAGTCAGCCTGCATTATTTTCGTTCACCTCAAACGGTGTCAGGCGTCGGTGGGGAGCTGCCCGTTTCTGAGACCTAACAGGGCAGTCTGTGCTCCGTGCGCCACTTCTTCAGAAGAAGGTAGGCGTCTTCAGTGACGAAAAGGCTGCCGTAGCCTGTGCCCAGGGAAATGCGTGGTTTGTTGTGTCCGTGGTAGTCGCTGCCGCCTGAGACACAGAGGTGATTGTGCCGGGCGAGGGAGAGCAGAAAGCGTGTGTCGTTGTCTGTCTGCTCGCTGTGCCAGGCTTCCAGTCCGCAAAGGCCGAAGGGGATAAGCCTGCGCACAAAGTCATCGATCCAGCCCGGAGGGTAGCTGCGCAGCAGGGGGTGGGCGATCACAACGGAACAGCCGATATACGACATGATCGAGACGGCCTTCTCCGGATCCATCACATCCTTGGGCAGGTAGGCGGAGCCTGTCTGCCCGAGGTACTTGTCGAAGGCTTCTTTCATGCTTTTGACGTAGCCCTTCGTTATGAGAGCCATGGCTATATGGGGACGTCCGACGCTTTCGCCGCCGGCTTCCTTCATGACATCATCCATGCTCAGCGGGCATCCGAGTCTGCAGAGTTTTTCAACGATACGCGCGTTGCGTTCCCCACGTTTTGCGCGCATTTCGGCGAGGGCCTTTTCAAGTGGTTCAGCATCCCGTGGCACCCAGAGACCAAGAATATGCATCTCTCCGTGATCCGAACCGGTTGAAACTTCCACGCCGCGCACGAACTCCATATCTGGATATTTTTGCGCTTCCCTTTCGGCTTCTGGAAGGCCTGAAAGCGTATCATGATCAGTGATGGCTACCGCTGCTAGTCCGGCGGCATGAGCCTTGTCGATAAGTTCTGACGGAGTGTCCGTTCCATCGGACGCGTTGGAGTGCGTATGCAGATCAACTCTTCTGAGCATGAGAGAACCTCCAACCCGTTAGATACAGATTATGACGGAAAAATCAACCGAGTGGCATGGCTGTGCATCTGGAAAATTAAAGCTTTGCTTGAATTTTTTGCTGCGTTATATGAATCAACTGTCTGTCGGCAGGCCCTGCCGGGCTGTACGGCAGAGCCTGAGAAGAGGAAGCAAAACGTTCCCTCTGAGGCTGATACTCCCCGGGGCCTTCGCGGCCGCGGGGAGCTGGGGCTGCTCTGCCCCTCTACCGCCAGCCTGTCAGTCCCGAGGGCGGAGTATTCGAATTTTCTTTTCGTCAGCGTGTAAAAACGTGGCCATCCTGACATTCTGGTGGCCATAAATCCATGTCTGAGAGCGTTTTCTTTTATAAAAATCCCTAATTCAGGCAGGATAAACTACGTTATCAAAACTGCCCGGATAAATACATAAATATATTATGATATAAATATATTTATATATATTGATATTTATATAAATATGTCTGCGCGATGCGCTTTTCCCCTTTTGCGTGGAGAAGAGCGCAAAAACCCCCGCTTCCGGGGAAGCGGGGGTGGGTAACTCTCTGTCATGTCTCACTACCTGGTTCCGAAACCGGGAATGCGGTAGTGTTTCTCGAGCCAGTGCAGGAAGAAGGAAACGATGGTCACCATGGCAAGGTAATAGGCGCCGACGACGAGGAAAACCTCCGTGAAGCGGAAGGTATCGGAGGCTACGACTTTGCCTTCGCCCATGAGTTCCATGCAGGTCACGAGGTAGGCGAGGGAGGTGTATTTGACCAGATAAACGATTTCGTTGCCACAGCCAGGCAGAGCCCTGCGGGCGGCCTGGGGTGCGATGATCCAGACTATGGTCTGCAGGGTACTGAAGCCGAGGGCCTGGGCGGCCTTGAACTGTCCCTGTTTGATGGAGAGAAGCGCTCCGCGCACGTATTCGGAATGATAGGCTGCAGAGCAGAGTATGAAGCTCAGGAGAGCTGCGCCGAACGGCTCGAAATAGATGCCGATCTTGGGGAGTGCGTAATAGATCATCATCAGCTGGACGGCCAGAGGAACGCCGCGGATGAGAGCTGTGTAGGCATTGCCAAGCCTGCGCATCCAGGGACTGCCGAAAGAGCGCAGGCATCCGAGAGCGAGTCCACCGAGGAATCCCAGGATGGAAGCGGGAACGATGAGTTCAATGGATACCACCAGTCCCCTGTTGAGCGCGGGAAGCAGCTCGCCGAACATGAAGTCGGGATCAAACATGGGAACCGTTCTCCATATCGCTGAGCCTGGAGCAGAAATCACGGGTGCGGGTGTGCGCGTTCTCCGCGAGAAGTTCCTCGGGCCTGCCGTGCTCAATGATGACACCGCGTTCCATGAAGAGAATTTCGTCAGCCGTGGCGCGGGCAAAGTCCATCTGATGCGTAGCCATAATCATGGTCATGCCATCGCTGGCCAGTTCCCTGATGACGGAGAGAACCTCCCCCACAAGCTCAGGATCAAGCGCGCTGGTGGGCTCGTCAAGAAGTATGACTTTCGGATCCATGGCCAGAGCCCTGGCTATGGCCACGCGCTGTTTCTGACCGCCGGACAGCTGGGCAGGATAGAGCTGGTATTTGCTGGCCAGCCCAACGCGGGTGAGTTCTTCCATTCCGCGTTCCCTGGCCGCCTTCTTGTCCATGCCTTTCACCTTGCGGAGGGCTATGGTCACGTTGTCGATGGCGGAAAGATGGTCAAATAGGTTGAAATCCTGGAAAATCATGCCCACCTGAGCCCTGTAGGCGCAGAGAGCCTGTTTGGAGGAGGTGTCCAGTTTTTTTCCTTCCAGCAGGATTTCACCGGAATCAGGCATTATCAGACAGTTGATACACTGCAGAAGCGTGCTCTTGCCGGCGCCGGAAGGGCCGATGAGCACTTTCATCTCGCCGCGGGCAACGGTGGTGCTGCAGTCGGTGAGGATGTCCCTGCCTCCGAGTTTTTTTGAAATGTGCCGTATTTCCAGAACAATATCACTGCCGGTCATGCTGCCGCTCCGTTTCCGCTGAAGTTGTTGTCCCCGCTGTATCCGGGAATCTGGACTTTGACTTCCAGCCTGTGCAGCAGTTTGAGGACGATAATGGTGAGAACGAAATAAATGACACCGGCGGCGGCGTAAAGAGCCAGGGCCTCGTGCGTGCGGGCAGCGACAGCGGCCGTGCGGGCCATGATGTCCTGTGTGCCAAGGACGTAGCAGACAGCGGAGTCCTTGAGAAGGATGGAAAATTCGTTGGCCCATCCGGGGATGGCAATGCGCATGGCCTGGGGGAGGATGATGCTCCTGATGGCCTGCAGATCGCCCATTCCCAGAGCCCGTGCAGCCTTAAGCTGTCCGGAAGGAATTGATTCCAGTGCGCCGCGGAAGATCTGCGACTGGTAGGCCGTGCTGGTGCAGCCCATGGCAATGCAGGAAATGAGGAAGGGCTCCATGAGCAGATGCAGGCTCATGAACAGGCCGAAGAAGAGGAAGAGCAGAACAAGGATGGGAACGCCGCGGAAGAACCAGACATAGACAGAGACCAGACGGCGGAAAAAAGGATGTCCGTAAACCTGAATGATGGCAAAGGGCAGTCCGAAGCAGAGCCCCATGCTGAGAGCAAGCCCGACTGCGGCAACTGTGACCACGCACCCCTGCAGGATGAAGGGAAGGGCGTTGATAACTACTAAAAGAGACTGCATGGCATACCGTTACGCGAACCGCCGGCATGCAGCCGGCGGTTCGGGAAAAAAGGCGGAAAAAACCCTACTTGTTGAGGTACTTCTTCTGGAGTTCCTTCCAGTAGGGATCGGCCATGAGCTTCTTGTAGCCTTCGTTGATGATCTTGAGCAGTTCGGTATCGCTCTTTCTCACGGCCACGCCGAAATCGGTGGGAGTGCCGTGGGTGCCGATCTTCTTGACGGCGCGGCCCTTGGCGATGGAATCGTCGGCGGGAAGTTCGTCCATGTAGGCGCAGTCAATGCGGCCGTTCAGGAGGTCTTCGATGGCGAGAGGAGCGGAGTCGTATTCGCGAAGTTCAAAAGGATACTTCTTGGCCTTCTGTTCCTTCTTGATGGCCACGGCTTCGGAGGTGCCGCGCTGGATGCCGAGCTTGATTTTCTTGGTGAGAACGTCCTCAGGAGTCAGCTTGGAGTCCTTCTTCGTGACAAAGACGGTGGGCACATGCCAGTAGGGATCAGAGAAGCTGACCTGGGCTTTGCGCTCTTCCGTGATGCTCATGCCGGAGTCGATCATATCGATCTGTTTGGCCTGAAGTGCAGGAATGATGCCGTCCCAGGCCATGGGCTTATGAGTGATGGTTATGCCCATGGTTTTGGCGATCCAGTTAAGGGAATCAACGTCAAAGCCGGCCGGCTCGCCCGTTTTTTCGTCGATGTAGGCGAAAGGCGGGTAGTTGGGGTCAATGCCGTTGACGTACGTCTTCTGAGCAAAGGCCTGACCGGAAAGAGCCAGGACAGACAGCAGGACCAGAGCGAAAAGCTTTTTCATGGAGAAATTCCTTGTTATAAAAGGATGAGCGGCGATTCTCTTCAGAAAATCAAAGAGTATCGTGTCAGAAATATCAGAACAGCGCAGAGGGCGCAAGGAAAACGCCGGATGCGGGTATTTCAGAAACCCGATACGGATTTGTATCCTGGCTCCATGGAGGCGAAGGCGTGTTTGACGATTCATGGTCCGGTTACGCACTGCTCGGCGTTGTGCTGGGCCTCGTGGGTGTGTGCCTGCGGAGTTTCACGGAGTTCCGCAGGCGGAATGCCGGACAGTCGTTCCTTTCCGGCAGGGAGGCGGAGCCACGGCCTCACGAAGAAGTTCCCCAGTCTGTCCTTGGTGAGAGGAGGAATGGGGGAGAGCTCCGGCGGCGCAGAATTGAGGCCTACCGGAAAGCAAAGGTCTCCGCGGCGGGTCACAGAATCAGGGGTCACTGGCGTGGCTGAACGGAAAACCGTTTTTTCAGACCGGCTTTCTGAAAACACGAATGATGCCGGTCAGTCCCGGCAAAACGGCGCCTGCCGTAAAGAGAAAAGAGGAGCTGCCTGCTTCCGGCGTTTCACTGAGCAGCCCGGACAGTATGACAGGGCAGAGGAGTCTTAGGCGTCTGTGTACCACACCTCTGCCAGGCTCAGGCTCACTGCCCGCTCTGCTCCTCCTCTTCCTGAGAGTCCGGGATCGCGCCGATGGCGTCATCCGGAGCATAAAGCTGTAGAATCCGAACCTGTCTGGACGCCTTCCGGCAAACCGAGCAGAACAGAACGTCCGCATACGTGTCCCCGGGAAGGTGCGCAGAAAGAATAAGCCCTCTTCCTGGGCCGCCTGTGGCAGATCCGCCCATCCGAGAGGCTGCCGTCTTCACATTATTGGTTTTTTATAAATTTTTTTTGTTCGTGGCGGCCGGCATCAGGAAAGGCAGCGGGAGACTGGCTGGCTGGGATGAGCCGGCTGCCTGTTTTCCGGATGTTTTTCCATATTCAACAGAATATTGTGCTCATTTTGAACATGCAGTAAAGAAAAAGATATGCAAGCGAGCAATCCTCCCTTTATCCGGTTCTGCAAGAAACTCGGCCTCCTGCCTGAAAAGGTAAGTTTTTACCTTTCGGACAGCTTCTTCCTCCTGTTGTCCCTTGTGATCGCGTTCTGCATCCGCGCGGCACTCCCCGGGTTTTCGTTCGATCTGACGCTGTATCTGAAAATTGTGCTGATCGTGCTGCTCGGCCCCCTCTGCCTGGGACTGCCGCTTGGCGTTTATATGGGTATCCCCACGCCGCGCTACAATGAGCTCCGCCGCATCGTGACTTTTGTGAGCATCACCTTCGCCACGGCCATAGCTTTTCTTTTTCTGGCCAAAAATGGAGAGGCTCTTTCGAGGGGCGTTCTCTTCGGAGCCTGGATTCTCGCCTGTTTTCTCCTGCCTCTCGGACGCGTGTTTGTGCGGCACCGCTTTGCCAGGTATCCCTGGTGGGGCTACCCCCTTGTGGTTCTTAATTCCTTCACGGGCAGGAAAAAAATCTGGCATTATCTTCGCCGCCATCCGGAATACGGTTTCAATCCTGTGGCGTCCGTTGATCTTCCCGAGAGCCTTGCCGACGCCCGAAGTGTCCTGGAAGACGCAGCCAGAAAACATCCCGGATCCGTGGCTCTTGTGGCTGGCCTTCCGTCCGACATGAACAGTTTTCTTTCCGTGGTGAACGTTTACTTCTCCCGTGTCCTCATCCTTCCCGAGACAAAAGAAAGCTCGCTCAGTTTCTGGCTGACTCCCTGCGACGTTGGAGTGTCCATGGGGTTTCTTCTTCAGCAGAGACTTCATGACAGGCGCAGGCTTTTCCTGAAGCGCAGCATTGACCTCATTCTCTGTGCGCTTGGAGCTGTGCTGGTCGTTCCTGTGAGCCTCGTTCTTGCCCTTGCCATACGTCTGGACAGCAGGGGACCGATCCTGTACCGCCAGAAGCGCGTCGGGCAGGGGGGACGTGAAATCATGGTTCATAAGTTCAGAACCATGGCCCGGGATGCGGACGTGATTCTTGAAAAGTATCTTGCGGACAATCCTGATGCGCGTGACGAGTGGGAAAGAGATCACAAACTGCGCAGGGATCCCCGCATCACGCGCGTCGGCCGTTTTCTCAGACACACCAGCCTCGACGAGCTTCCGCAGCTTATCGATGTGCTTGCCGGCAACATGAGCATCGTTGGGCCCCGTCCCATCGTGAATGAGGAAATATCCAAGTACGGCCCCGTTTATAGTGACTATATCCTTGTGAAGCCGGGTATTACCGGCCTGTGGCAGGTCTCGGGCCGCAACGACACCTCTTACGAGGAAAGAGTCGCCTACGATTTTTACTATATTAATAACTGGTCTATCTGGATGGATATCTGGATTCTCTGCCGCACCGTGCCTGTCGTCATTCTCGGCAGGGGTGCCTACTAGGCCGTCTGCCAGGGGGTATCCAAGAAGACAGGGCCGTCCCGGCAATGAACCGGGACGGCCCTGTCTTCTTTTCCCGGAATAAAATTTACTCGGGGCGGTCGGCGATGGCTGCCGTGATGACCGCCTGACAGGCCAGCTTGCCATCCACAAAGGCTTTTGCTTCCATCTTGCAGAGCTGCATCTTCCTGTGAATGTTGCAGCAGGTGAGTTCAAGCCTGTCACCGGGGACGACCTGCCGGCGGAACTTCACGCTGTCTATGCCTGTGAAGAGGAAGATTTTGTTCCTGAGCTCGTCCTCTTTCGCATCAGCGAGCGCCAGGAGGCCTCCGGTCTGAGCGAGCGCCTCGACAATGAGAACGCCGGGCATGATCGGTACGCCGGGGAAATGCCCCTGGAAGAATGGTTCGTTGAAGCTGACGTTTTTGTAAGCCACGATGTGATCGCCCGGCACGCATTCAACAACACGGTCCACCAGTAAAAAAGGGTAACGGTGGGGCAGAAGAGACATGATTCTGCGGATGTCCATGGTAATGGGCTGTCTGGTTTCTTCAGGCATGTTTATTCCTCCATTGCATGTCATGGCGTCTGAGTGGCGCCTGAACAAAAAAGGCCTCCGCCCGCAAGGGGTGGAGGCCGGAAAGTCAGATCGTTTCAGGGCCGGTTACTTGCCGGCGGGGGCAGCAGGAGCGGCAGGAGTCTTCTGGCCGTTGGTCATGGGTTCCTTGGCCTTGTCTCCCTTTTCCTTGTAAAGTTTGTTCACTTCAGCGAGAACTTCCTGCGTGAGATCCATGCTCTGCTCGGCATAGAGAACGCCGCCCGCGGTCACGTCAACCACGAAGTTGTAGCCTTTACGCTGGGCAACTTCATAGGTGGCGTTAAACACGAGGGTGACCATGTCCTGACGGAGCTTGACTTCGTCCTGTTCGACCTTGCGCATAAAATTGCGGGTCTTCTGATCGAGATCCTGCTTGGAACGCAGGAAGGCGAGCTTGGCGTCTTCAGAGGTCTTGGGGTTCTTCAGAAGCTCGGCTTTCTTGCGCAGCTTTTGTCCCTGGTCCTCGAGATCCTTTTTTTCAGAGCCGTACTTGTTTTCCATCTGTTTCTTGGCAGCCAGGGCCGGCTCGCTGGTTGTAGCCACAGTCTGCATGTCGACAACACCGATCTTGAGAGGTGCCGCCGCATCGGCCGCAAAGGCCGATCCTGCCATAACAAACATGGCCACCAGGGTCATAACAAACAACTTGCGCATGAACTTCCGTCTCCTTACGCCCGATGAAGTGAAATAACTTGCGGGATTAAAACCCGTTAGAATTGAATTTGCAACAGCCGGTCACCCGGCCGCTTTTTACGGTTTCTCATTACAGAGCGGGACAGAAAAGTCAAGAAAAAGCCCCTTTCCTTAGCGGAGGCCACCCGGGAAGAGCCGCCTTAAAGACCGGCCCGGTCAGCGTATCGCCTGTCTGCCTGAATTTTCTGCGGTAATCCTGCCGGAACGGCTGGAGCTGTATGCCATGACGCCTTCTGCTATGCCTGCGGCGATGGCCTGCCTGTATGCGGGCCTGCCCAGGAGATCGGCTTCGGCTTTGTTGGTGCAGTAGCCCACTTCGGCCAGAATGGCCGGCATGGATGTCGCGGAGAGGACGAAGAAGGGGGCGCCTTTGACTCCATGACCGCTGATGGCAAATCCGCTGCTGCGCACCCTGCTCACACTGTGGCGCTGCACGGAGATGGCAAGGCGCCTTGATTCCAGCACGCGTCCGGAAAGAGTGACCCGCTGGACGCGGGACTGACGTCCGTTTTCGCGATCGACGACCTTGGCTGCGTCCAGGGCTGCTGTCCTGTCGAGATAGTAGGTTTCGAATCCCGCTACCGAGGGGCTGGGATGCGAATTCACATGAATTGACACAAAGAGGTCCGACTGGTTTTCGTTGGCTTTCGCTGTACGCCCCGCAAGGGATATGCCACTGTCCGTCTTTCGCGTGTAGATGACGCGGTAGCCGTTATCACGCAGGAGTCTGCCCAGCCGGAGAGCTATGTCGAGGGTGATGTCTTCCTCTCGGATCCCGTTGTGGCTTGTCCCGGGATCGCTGCCGCCATGGCCGGCGTCGATGGTAATGGTAGAGAGACCCGGAGCGGCCATTGACGCGAGATCAGCCAATCTGCCCTGCCTGTTTCCACCGGCAAAGGATCTGCCGCTGCTCTGCACTCCGGGCGTTTTCTGCGTGGCGAGATTATCCACGCTGAGGACGATTTCCTTTCCTCCTTTCTGTGTTTTTGTGGAGAAATGGCGCAGAGCGGAAAAGGTGAACAGAACCACGGAGCGCTTGGGGGAGAGCGTCTTCACTGCAATGTTACGGAGCATGCTGCCACGTATGGATACGCCCCGTCTGATTTCGCTCACCACGGCAGCGTCGCGGATGTCCAGTTCAAGAACAGCGCCGGACGAGGACTTCGATTTGATGCGGGCCTGTGTCTGAACGGGCGCGGTAAAGCCGAGGACAATTTCCATCTCGTTCTTGCTGATGGTGTCCCAGCTCAGATTTTCGAGTTCCGGTTTCCCGGATTTTGCTGTCTCCGCGCTGTCAGTCCTGTCAGAGCTGTTCTTTCCTGCCCCGCTGATTTTTCTGGCGGCCTGGCTAGCAGGATACTGTTTTCTGATTCTGTCAGCCAGCGCCAGAGCGAGGCTTCTGTCATTCAGATTTTCTGAGGCAATAAGATAGGCGTCATAGAGGTTTTCAGGGGCGAGCTGATTCTTCGGATATTCGCCGGCTGCGGCCTCATAGATTTTGACAGCCAGACGGTAGTCCTCACCAAGGTGGGAGCATCCTGCCAGATGCCTCTGACATTCGGCGGCTTTCCGGAGAGCCTTTGCTGCCAGGGGGCCGTCTGTTTTGGACTGGTAGATGCTGATGAATTCGCTGCGCAGTTTTTCCCAGGGCTGGCGCCAGCAGGCGCGGATCGGATTGGCCCTGAGTGCCGTCATTTTTTTCTGGGAGCGGCTGAAGGCAAAGGGCAGTTCTGCGGGTGCGATGCACGTGATATCCCGGGCTGCGGCGCCGAGCTGCAGCCGGCAGGTGGAATTCTGTTTTTGCTGCTGCTGTCCCCGGGAGGCCGCTGCGGCAGGGGAAGACCTGCGTGGAGTCTGATGTATCGGCTTTTTCCCGGGCTGCCCTTTTTGGGGGGGCTGGTCTGCGGAAGCGTTCTGGGCGATGGCCGTGCCTGCGGGGGCCGTGAAGGTCAGGGAGAAAAGAACAGCAAAAATGACCCCTATCCTGAAAAGAATGGAAGCGGGGGTTTCCCTGACCCGTGATGCGGCGCGGGCCGCCGTATGAAGTTCAGCCATGATTCCTGCCTCAGCCGAAAAGTGCAGATAAGAACGTTTAGAATTTTTATCGGCAGATTCAGGAAAAACCTGAGAGCAGGAAAAGGAGAAAAGAACGAAAAAAGCCCGGTGGCCTGTTCTCTGGCAGACCACCGGGCTTTTTTCGTTCTTTCAGATCCGGGTTGCGGGAGTTCCCTGCTGCCTGGATCAGTTTTTGAGGCTGTTGATGGGAGCGGGAATGCGGCCGCCGAGACTGATGAAGCCGGAGGAATCTCCTCTGGGAACGGGAATAATAGTGCATTCACCGAGAAGTCCGCCGAAGGAGACCTTCTCGCCGACGCCCTTTCCCGGAACAGGAATGAGGCGCACGGCAGTGGTTTTGTGGTTGATCATGCCGATGGCCATTTCATCGGCGATGATGCCGGCTATGGTGGAGGCTGAGGTGTCACCCGGAATGGCGATCATGTCGAGGCCGACGGAGCAGACGCTGGTCATGGCTTCGAGTTTTTCCATGTTCAGGAAGCCGGACGTGGCAGCCGCCTCGATGCTGGAATCTTCGGAGACGGGGATGAAGGCGCCAGAGAGACCTCCAACAGAAGAGGAAGCGAAGGATCCGCCTTTCTTCACTGCGTCATTAAGCATGGCAAGGACAGCCGTGCTGCCAGGGGCTCCCATGACGGAAAGGCCGCAGCTCTGGAATATTTCGCCTACCGAGTCGCCAACGGCGGGGGTCGGCGCGAGGGACAGATCCGCCACGCCGAAGGGAATGCCCAGGCGCTCGGCAACCTCGTTGCCGATGATTTCACCTACGCGGGTCACTTTGTAGGCTGTGCGCTTGATGACTTCGGAAACCTTGAGAAGAGAAAGTCCGCATCCCTGGGAGCGGCTCTTTTCAAGCGCTCTGTCTATGGCCTTTTTCACAACTCCGGGGCCGGACACGCCCACGTTGATGACGCAGTCCGGTTCGCCGACGCCGAGGTAGGCGCCTGCCATGAAGGGGACATCCTGCGGGATGTTGCAGAAGACCACGAGCTTGGTGCAGCCAAAGCCGCCTCTGTCGGCCGTAGCCCTGGCTGTTTCCAGGATCTGGCGTCCCATGAGAGCCGCGGCATCCATGTTGATACCCGCGCGGGAACTTGCGATGTTGATTGAGGAGCAGACGCGCTCCGTTGTGGCCAGGGCTTCCGGAATGGCTTCAATAAGCGCCTTGTCGCCATGGGCAAAACCTTTCTCCACAAGAGCTGAGAAGCCGCCCAGAAAATCAACGCCGGCTTCCTGGGCTGCCTCGTCGAGAGCCTGGCATATGCGGACCATGCCGTCCGGACCGAAGGGGCCTCCAACCACGGCGATGGGACTTACGCTGATGCGTTTGTTGACGACGGGGATACCGTATTTGTCGCCAACCTCGTTGCACACGGAGACGAGGTTTGACGCGTATTTGCGGAGTTTTGCGCGCATATTGCCGATGAAAAGATCAAGGTCGTGGCTGACGCAGTCAAAAAGGCTGACTCCGAGCGTGACCGTGCGGACATCGAGGTGTTCGCTGCGCACCATATCGAGGGTGCTGATGATTTCTCTGTCAGAGAGCATATGAATCCCAACTTCCTTCTGTTCTTGTGAACGGTTCCCGGTTAATTTTCGGAAATGCGGTGCATGGCCTCGAAAATGCGGCGGTGCTGCATGGCCACGGTGAGACGGAGTTCCTTGCCCTTGCTCTGGATTTCACGGCGCAGACGTCCCGCGTCGACGTCTTTCGGGACAAGTATTTCAAAGGAGACCAGGGCATCGCCTCCGTCCTGGCGTGAAACGAATTTGAGGGACTCAATGCTGACCCTGTGGGCCGCGAAAACATGGGCCAGACCAGCCACGAGGCCTGGCCGGTCTGGGCCGTTGGCCGTTACCACGTAAGGCTCCGTGACGGGGGAGTCCTCATCGGTCTGGGCCGGCGAGGCCTCGCGGATAAGAAAGGAGACATCGTGGAACTGATTTCTGAGGCCGCACTCGAGCCGTCTGCGGAGTTCTTCAATGCCAAGGTTGTCGGGAACCTCCACGAGGAAGGTGGCTGAAAAATCCCCACCGATGAGAACCTGGGCGAGCTGCGCGATGTTGCAATTGCTGTCGGCCATGGTCCGGGCCACGTTGGCGACGATGCCGGAACGGTTTCTTCCCAGAAAAGAAATGGAAAATTTCTGCACGGTTTCTGCTCAGTATGGTGAAATGTTACTGTTCGGCGCGCACAGCCGCGATGGCGGCGCGGCTCTGGCAATATAGGTTATGGACGGCCCTTTGCACAAGGACGGGGAGCGGGGCGGCTCCCCCATTCTTGACGCGGCAATATAGATAGAATAAATCGAAACATTCTAAGGGCGTTCATCCCGGATGGAACGTGAACCGGGAGAGCCCCAACATATCGTGCCTGGAGAGAGGGAGAAACGGGGCCCGGCCCCTCTTATCTCCGTCTGCCGCCAAAGGCCCGTGCGCTGACGCGCAGGAGCCGAGTTTCAGGAGCTATTTCGTGGAAGAGAACAGGGAAAATCAGAAGGGTAAGGCGTCCAAGCCGAAGGTCAAGCTTGCGACAAAATCATCTCACGCCGCGTATTTCATGCCGATGCTTGAAAGTTTTGCGGAACATGATGTCCTTAATGAAGTGATCAAAAGCAGGGTTGTGAAATCCTGCGACATTCTGGACAGCGGCGTACCCCTGTTCCCCAATGATTTCAGGCAGAAAACGTCCGTTGCCGAAGTTTTCAGCAGGTTTGACAGCCTCAGTCCCGAAGAGCTTGAGGGGCAGCAGGAATCCGTAGAGGGCCTTGCCGGGCGCATAGTTTCCCTGCGCTCCTTCGGAAAGGTCATCTTTTTCCATATTCAGGATCAGACAGGCCGCCTGCAGTGCTATGCCCAGCGGGACAGCCTTGGCGAAATGTTCAAGCTGCTCAAGAAGCTCGACGTGGGCGACATTGTGGGCCTCTCGGGCACCATGTTCCGCACCAAGACAGGAGAACTCACGCTGTCCTGCAGCAGCCTGAAGCTCATTACCCGTTCCATGCGCCCCCTGCCCGAAAAATATCACGGGCTCAAGGACATGGAGACGCGCTACCGCCAGCGGTATGTTGACCTCATCGTGAATCCGCGGGCGAGAGAGATTTTCCAGAAGCGCAGCCTCATCGTGAGCGAATTCCGCCGCTTTATGGAGGAAAAAGGCTTCATGGAAGTGGAAACGCCCATGATGCATCCCATTGCCGGCGGCGCCGCGGCGAAGCCCTTCATTACGCACCACAACGCTCTGGATATGGATCTGTACATGCGTATAGCTCCGGAGCTGTATCTCAAACGCCTCCTGGTGGGCGGATTTGAACGGGTTTTCGAGATTAACCGCTGCTTCCGCAATGAAGGCCTGGACACGAAGCATAATCCTGAATTCACAACCTGTGAGTTCTACTGGGCCTACCACAATTTCTATGACCTTATGGATCTGACGGAAGAGCTTTTTGAACGCCTGGCTCTCAAGGTCTGCGGAACGGCCGTTATCACCTATCAGGGACAGGAGATTGATCTGCGCAGGGGACACTGGACACGAATCACGTATTACGATGCCCTCGAGAAGATAGGCGGTCACAAGCCCGAATTTTACAACGACTACGCCAAAGTCAGGTCGTATCTCCTGGAACGCGGGGAAAAGGTGCAGGAAGGCGAGAGCCTCGCCAAGATGCATTCCCAGCTCTTTGACCTCGATGTGGAGGAGAAGCTCATCCAGCCGACCTTCGTTTACGAATACCCGATTGAAATTTCACCGCTTTCCCGCCGCAACAATGAGACCCCTGAGATCGTTGACCGCTATGAGCTCTTCATTACGAGACGCGAAATGGGCAATGCCTTCTCGGAACTGAATGATCCCATTGATCAGCGTGGGCGCTTTGAGGAGCAGATGGCCGAACGCGCGGCCGGTGATGACGAGGCCCACTGCATGGACGAAGACTTTCTGCGCGCTCTGGAATACGGCATGCCTCCGGCGGCCGGGCAGGGCATTGGTATTGACCGTCTGGCCATGCTCCTCACCGATTCCGCGAGCATCAGGGAAGTCATTCTCTTCCCGCTCCTTCGTCCTGAAGTCTAACTCCGGGCCCGTTCCCGGGACGCATACGGGATACTGACGTGAGCTTTGAATTCTTTGTAGCGAGACGTTACCTGTTCTCCCACCGCAAGCAGGCGTTCATCTACGTGATTTCCCTGATGTCCATCATCGGGGTGGCCCTGGGTGTTGCTGCGCTCGTGGTCGTGCTTGGTGTTTATAACGGCCTGACCACTGATATGCGCGACAAGATCCTGGGAGCCAACGCTCACGGTATTGTCCTGAGTTATATTCCCGATGCATTCGGGAAAAATCCGGGACTGCGCGATGAGATCCTGCGCACTCCCGGAGTCACGGGGGCCACTCCTTTTATTTATACTGAGGTCATGCTTTCCTCCGGGGATGGCGTGAAAGGTCTCATGCTCAGGGGTGTGGATCCCAGGACAGCTCCCGGCGTGCTCAGCATGCTGAAGGCTATCAAGAAAGGGTCCATAAATGGATTCGAAACGGGCGACGGCACTCCCGGCATTATTATTGGTGAGGAACTCGCGAAACATATCGGCCTCGGTATGGGCAGCCGTGTCAACCTGTTGTCCCCGTCTGGCGAGAAGACCACGGCTGGCTTCCAGCCCCGCATCCGTCCCTTCGAGGTGGCCGGCATCTTCAAGACGGGTATGTACGAGTATGATTCTTCTCTTGCCTTTGTGACCCTGGATGCCGCCCGTGAGCTTCTCGGCCTGGATCCTGGCTTTCTGTCAGGCATCGAGATTACTGTCGATGACGTGTACAGGGCCGATGAGATTACGAAGGAGCTTACGGACAACATTGGCAATCCGTTCTATGCCCGCAGCTGGATGGATATGAACGCCAATCTCTTCGCCGCTCTCAAGCTCGAAAAGATCGGAATGTTCATTCTGCTCATCATGGTCGTGCTTATCGGCTCCTTTTCCATCGTGGCCACACTGGTCATGCTGGTCATGGAGAAGACCCGCGACATCGCAGTCATGATGAGCATGGGCGCCACAAGAAAGATGATTCGACGCATCTTCATGTACCAGGGGACAATTATCGGTTTTGTCGGCACCATGCTCGGATACGCACTGGGTCTGACTGTCGGCTACCTGCTCAAGCGCTATCAGTTCATCAAACTCCCGGAAAATGTGTATACTCTGGATCACCTGCCCATCATCATCACGGTTCCGGACGTCCTGATCATTGGCGGGGCGGCGATGCTTCTGTGCTTTCTTTCCACGCTTTACCCGGCCAGGCAGGCTTCCAGACTCAAGCCTGCTGATGCCCTGAGGTACGAATAGCATGGACGAACTCTACGAATTTCAGCACGTGGTGAAGACCTACGGCGAGGGGGAGCGGAAGCTCGTCATCCTCAATGATGTCAGCATCACGGTCCATAGGGGCGAACAGCTTGCCATTGTCGGAGCCTCCGGGTCAGGCAAGAGCACTCTCTTGCATCTTATGGGTGCTCTTGATACTCCAACATCGGGGAAAGTCATTTTCGACGGTCAGGATCTCTTTTCCCTGACGCCGGACGAACAGGCGCGGTTCCGCAACCGTACCTGCGGATATGTTTTTCAGTTCCACCATCTTCTTCCGGAATTCACGGCAGAGGAAAACGTCGCCATGCCAGGCATCATTGCCGGCCAGTCCCGGGATGACTGCCTTTCACGGGCGAGGGAAATGCTGGGCATGGTCGGACTTGCTGACAAGCACGAGGCCAGAGTGAATACTCTTTCCGGCGGTGAAAGCCAGCGTGTCGCCATCGCGAGAGCCATTTCACAGCACCCAAAGGTGCTTCTGGCCGATGAGCCGACGGGGAACCTGGATGAAAAGAACGGCGCGCAGGTCAGCGCGCTTTTGCGTGAACTTAACCGCGAGCTGGGAATGACCATGGTCGTTGTCACTCACAATGTCGAATTGGCCGCGGGTCTGGACCGCAGCCTGGAGCTGAGATCGGGACAATTATATGAAAAGACTTTTGCGTAGTTTTCTGTCGCTTGTGGGCGTTTTCGCGGCCACTGCCCTGTTTACCGGAGCGATCCCTGAGAGCAGCCCGGCCGCCGGCAACACGGTCCTGGTTCTGCCCTTCCAGGTTAGTGCCGGGCCCCTTCTTCCGGATGCCTCCCAGGCTGTCCCTCAGGCTGTCATCGATAAGATGAAGTCACAGGGACTTACTCCCATTCCTCTGGACAAGGCCCGGGGACTTTTTAATGCGTCAGGCATGAAGTCCATTGATCTCGAGTCCGCGAGGCGGCTCGGACGTTCAGCCGGAGCTGACCTTGTCGTGTACGGCTCCTTCAACCAGAAGGGGCAGGGCTTTACCATGGAAACGCGCCTTGTCCCGGTGGGGACGGGCCGTGCCGTTCCGGCGCACTTTGAGCGCGATTCCGTCGGTGCTCTTGGAGATGCTGCCGGCCAGCTGGCCTCGAGAGCTTCGCTGACCCTGCGCGACGCAGGCAGTTCCACGGCCCCTGTCGTGGGCAATGCGGATGCGGAAAGCGAGCCTGCGCCCGCCAAGCCGGCCGTGAATGACACCCTCGTTCCCCTGCGTACGGGCGGCGGCGTCACCCTTTCTGATGTGACGGTGCGCGGCATCCACAATATGGATCCTGATGTGGTGCTCATGCGTCTTTCCATTCGCAAGGGCGACTCTCCTGATGCCAACGCCATCAACGAAGAGGTCAAGCGCATCTGGGAAATGGGCTACTTCACCGATGTGCAGGCCCATATGGAAGGCAGCGTGCTGGTTTTCGACGTGGTTGAAAAACCGCGCATTGACAACATTATCGTCGAAGGCACTGACAAAGTGGACGAGGACGATGTCCTTTCGGCCATGACCACCCGCAAAGGCAACGTGCTCAACGAACAGACGCTTTCAGACGACCTGCAGAAAATTACGGAACTGTACCGCAAGGAAGGCTACTACCTCGCCAAGCCCACCTACCGCATCGAAAAGCGGAGCGGAGGCAAAGGGTCGGTCCTCATCATCACCGTCAACGAAGGCAAGAAGCTCTATATTTCTGAAGTCAAGGTTGACGGCCTGAAGGAACTCAAGCAGAGCGACATGACCAAATACATGGCCCTGCGCGAGCGCGGTATTTTCTCCTGGCTCACCGGTTCCGGTGTGCTTAAGGAAGAATATCTTGAGCGTGATACCAACGCTATCGCAGCCTACGGCCTCAACGAAGGCTACGTTGATATCCAGGTTGGCTCACCTGAAGTAACGTATCAGGAAGACGGCATCCACATCCATTTCCCGGTCAGCGAAGGCCCCCGCTACAATATCAATGAAGTGGGCTTCGCCGGTGATGTTCTCGACACCAAGGAGAACATGGACAAGATCATCGAAATGGATGACTGGCAGAAAGATAAGAAATATTTCCACCTTGAAACGATGCAGAAAGACGCCAAGGCCCTGCAGCAGTATTATAACGATCATGGCTACGCCTACGCCGAGGTTGATACCCGTGTGGTCAAGCCTGCGGATCATCCCGATACTGTCAATGTGGTCTACGTCATTAACAAGAAGCAGAAAGTCTTTATCCGCAGGGTCATCGTGGAAGGAAATACGAAAACCCGCGATAACGTCATTCTGCGTGAAATGAGGCTTGGCGACGGTGATCAGTATGACGGCGCAAAGCTCAGACGTTCCATGGAACGTCTCAACAAGCTCCGTTACTTCAAGACCGTGGACAACGAACTCGTTCCCACGGACAAGGAAGACGAGGTTGATCTGAAGGTCAAGGTCAAGGAAGGCAATACCGGTGCCCTCATGGCCGGTATCGGCTATTCCACGTACTTTGACGTGGGCGTCAGCGGTACCATCATGGAGCGTAACCTGTTCGGCAAGGGCTACACGCTTTCGCTGCAGGGTTTCTTCTCCTGGCGCCGTACTTCGGGCACGCTGTCCTTCACCAACCCGCGCGTGTACGATACGAACCTTTCGCTCGGCAATGACCTGTACTACATGCACGATTACTGGGATGACTTCACCAGGGACACCATCGGCGATTCCATCCGTATCGGCTACCCCATCGGCGAGTACACAACGGTCGGCCTGGGCTACCGTCTTGAACGTTATGAAATTTATGACGTTGACGAGAACGCTTCCCCGTACATCACCGATTACAAGGGCATCAACTGGACCAGTGCCATCAGTGCGCATATCACACGCGATACCACGGACACGCATTCCAATCCCCACCGCGGCACCATCGCAAGACTTTCCGGTGAATGGGGCGGCGGCGGCCTTGGCGGTTCGGACAACTTCATCAAACTGATGGCCGACTGGCAGGGCTTCTATTCCTTCAATGATACCAACACTATTCACCTGCGCGGACGCGTTGGAGCCCTGTTCCAGAACACGGACGAAAACATCCCTGTCTTCGAACGCTTCTACGTCGGCGGCATGGATACGGTCCGCGGCTATTCGTATTCCGACGCTTCACCCCGTTCCACCGACCCCCGTTACGATCGCGACGTCATCGGCGGCGACTACATGGGTGTTGGCAACTTCGAATACGTCTGGACCTTCCAGAAGGATATGGGGCTCGCGCTCGTACCCTTCTTTGATATCGGCTTCAATATCGACTCCAAGACCCAGAACGTGGCCCTCGACTTCGATGACCACTGGGTTTACTCCACTGGTCTTGAGCTGCGCTGGCGTTCACCCATGGGCGATCTGCGCATAGCTTACGGCATCCCGCTCAAGGAAGACTTCGACCACGAGAATGAATCCGGCCGCCTGGAGTTCAGCATGGGCCAGTTCTTCTAAACCCTGACCCCCACTGTGAAAATCAAAGCGCCCGGCTCATAAGAGCCGGGCGCTTTGCGATCCGGGCTTCAGTTTCCCGGATTCTCAGGGGGTGTGGCACCCGCTTTTTTGCGCAGTTCGTCACGGTAACGCTCGAGCGCTTCCTCGAGAGGAGCCGTGTCGCCGAGTTCGCGCATGAGCCGGCCAATATACTGGAGCTGTCTGCGGTGGGCGCCGTGGCTCGGGATCTTCTGGAGGTCCCGGAAAGCGGCGAGCAGAGCAGGGCTGAGGGGAAAATCGGCGATAACGCGCATGGGCAGGGCCGCGATTTCCTCTCCCAGATTCTGCAGCGCCGTGCTTTCGCGTTTCTTCTGGGATCTGCTTTTGCGCTGAGGTTCCTCTTCGGAGGTTTCAGGTTCCCACTGATAGGATTTTCTGTGAGCCATGATTCATCCTTCGCTGGTATGGCATAGTGAACAGGTGTTCCTTGAAAAGCGCGCCGCCGCATTTCCGTGACTTGAGTCATGAGTAAGGCGCCGCCAATATATGTCACAATAAAAACGCCTATAACAACTTGTGGCATAGTGTGTGTTAGGGTACATCTCCACACTAGCCATATGCAAGGAGACACATGTTATGACAGAAAGACGGGACGATATCAGCGGACTTCATTCACTCAAGGGCGGACACTCGTATCTGCCGGCCGAAGGCCCGGACGTCAGTATTCTTGAGGCCTTTCCGAACCGATTCCCTGAGCGCCGTTACGTGGTAAGCATCAGTTTTCCCGAATTCACCTCCCTCTGCCCTGTAACCGGACAGCCGGATTTCGGAACAATTGTCCTTGAATACGTTCCGGCCAAGCTCTGCGTGGAGTCCAAAAGCTTCAAGCTCTATATGTTTGCCTACCGCAACCACCACTCCTTCATGGAGACCATTACCAATAACGTCCTGAACGACATCGTTACACTCCTTGATCCGGACTGGGCGAGGGTGAAAGGCCTCTTCGTTCCCCGCGGAGGCACTCGCATACACGTGTTTGCCGAACATTTCCGCGATCTTCCTGCCGCCGGGGCAGCGGATCTGCACGAATTCGTGCGCGAATGGAAGATGGAACCTGATCCTCACCGTCCGTAACTGAATCCTGGAAGATACGGGTATGGCTGTTCATGAGGCCCCGGGCAGAGCGGACGGAAGGAAAACGGGCCGGAGCAGATGGATGGGGCGGGTCATTCTTCTGGCCTTGTGGGCAGTGGTGTCCCGTCTGCTGGGACTTGTCCGGGATCTGTTCATGGCCTGGCTGGTGGGCTCGGGCTGGCTTGCCGACGCACTCGTGGCAGCAACCGTCATACCGCACGCCCTGCGTAAGCTTCTCGCTGACGGCGTGCTGTCCATGCCTTTCACGGCCGCAGCTGCGCGGGGAGGCCCCCGGCCTGCAGACAGGGACCTCTTCCCGCTGCTTCAGCGCATTCTCGCTCTGTCCGGGGCTCTTCTGCTGGTGCTCTTCGCCTGCGCGCCTGTTGTGGTGAAGTGTCTCGCTCCCGGCGGACAGGATCCTGTGTGGATTGGAAAGGCTGCTTCCCTTCTGCGTCTGGCCGCACCGTTCGCGTTCTTCGTGTTTTTTTCCGCGCCTGCCATGGGACTTCTGCATGCCCGCGGTGCCTTTGCGAGCGCCTCATCCGCGCCGGTGTGCTTCAACTTCGTAATCCTGTGTTTTATCTTTGCGGCCTGGGCCGGGGCCGGCCAGGCAGATGTGATGATAGCCGCAGGCTTTGCCGCAGGCGGTGCTGTTCAGGCCCTTCTTCTGTGGTTTTTCGTGCTTCGCGGCAGGGACATGGCCGGAACAGAGGAAATGGGGGAACAGCCTGTTCCCAGCAAAGGAGAGGAGCATGCCGCCGCTTTCTGTACAGCGCTGAAGCGTCTTCCCGGTGTGGTTTTTTCCTGCTCATCCCTGCAGCTCTGCTTTCTTGCAGCCCTTGGGGCTGCGTCGCTGACGGGTGAGGGCGCCATCACATCGCTTTATTTCGCGGATCGCCTCCTCGAACTCCCCGTTGGTATTGTCGGCGCCTGCATGGGCATCGCGGCTCTGCCCGATTTGACCCGTGAAGCGGCAGCCGAGGATCGAAAAGGCTTTATGGAGAGTCTGGGGCTTGCCCTGCATACGGGGCTGCTTTTCGCCATTCCGGCTGCGTCCGGGCTTTTTGCCATTTCAGCCCCTCTTGTCGGCCTGCTTCTTGGACACGGGGAATATTCAGATGCGGGACTTTCCGGCACGGTTCTGTGTCTCAGAGCTCTGATTCCGGCTCTTCCCGCCTGCATCATGCTGCGAACCCTTGTCGCCGCGTGCCATGCCTGGGGCATGGACCGGCTTGCGATCCTGAGTACGGCCGCCGCCGCGGCAGGCGCCGGCGTGACCGGTGTCTCCCTTACTTTCGTGTGGACTGGCTCTTCATTTCTTCCTGCTTCAGCCATCGGCCCCCTCTGCGCGAGCGCCGCTCTGTGGGTTCAGACTGGTATTTTAATCTGGGGGCTTCTTGTAAGGGCCCGTTCCGGGAAACACCCGTTTACCGGAACATTTTTTTCCCTCAAGGCTCTGGCCGGGCTCATTTTCTGCGGTCTGACTGCCGGGGCTGCTGCTATGGGCGTCCAGATGTTCGGGGTGGAAAACCGCCTCCTGACTCTGGGCCTGGCCGTGTGCGGAGGCGGGGGCTGCTGGCTTGTCTCTGTACGGATACTGCTTCCGGAGGATTTCAGGCTTCTTTTTGGAAAAGCAGGGAAGAAGCCAGGACATTCCGTACCCGGAGGCCCGGATAAAGACAGGAACAGTCCCGGCATTAAGATGGAAAAAATTCCTCAGAGTGAAGAACACGCATCCACCGGCTTTGAAAAATGAGCCGCCGCATTCCCGTGATTTTGGTCATGAGTAAGGCGCCGCCAATATATGTCACAATGAAAATGCATATAACCACTTGTATAAATTGATTTTATAAAACACATATGTTGATATATAACGTGGTGATACTATGGCATCGGAAATTCACAGAGGTCGTGGCTGTGTTTACTGCCTGCGATATCATGTTTTTGGGTGCGTTACGTAAAGACATAAGGTGCTGACAGAAGAAATTGTGACCGCACTGAAAAACATTCTTCGAAAAATAGCTAATGATAACAAATTCAGTATATTAAAATGAAAGCAGCCGGCTTCAGCCGGGAGAGGGGGCATTTTAGGGTGCGGGCTTGCGGATGGAGGACTGTTGCGTCTATTCTAGATGGCTGAAATTCTGAAAGTCCCGCGCGTCACAGGAATACCTGGGAAAACCGCGCTGGAGACGTCATTCCTGAGGAGGGGGTATGGGCTTTTTTACAAAGCTGAAAAAAATATTCTCTGGCAAGGAGGAAGAGTCCGTTTCTTCCGAAGAAGAAAAGAAGGAAGCTGAAGTACAGGAGGGAGAAGGCCGTTCCTCTTCACAGGATGAAGAGGCTGAATCCTCCGGGCAGGAAAAAAACGAAGCCCTGGTTCAGCAGTCTGCGGGCAGGGAAGGGGAGTCTTCCTCCGGAAAAAGTGAGGAGCCTTCCTGCCACGGTGGTTCCGCAGACCGGGATGAAAGCGGAGAAGGATATGCTGCACACGGGATGCCTGAAGAGGCGGCTCCCTCAGCGCAGCAGATTTCCGAATCCGGTGTTCCGTCAGGGAAGGAAGCTCCTTCTGTGGCAGCGGAGCCTGAAAAAGCTGCAGAACAGCCGGTACAGTCTGCCGGAGCGGCAGCTCCATCGCCGGCGTCTGCTGAAGAGGAAGAGCTGACTGTACGCCTCCGCGCCTGCGAACCCAGGCTTTCTGTCTGGCTTGATACAGTTCTTGACGGCGTTACGGAAGCCGGTCCCCTGCTTGAAAAGAGAATCCGTTTCCTGCTCTCTTCCCTGGAAGCGCCGGCTGCCGAGATCGATTCCTTCGTCAGCGACTTCTCGGGGTGGCTTGAGCGGATGGAATACAGAAATCTGGACGAATTCCGCTCAGAACTGCAGTACAGACTCGCTCTGGCCCTCGATCTTGAAGACGAGGAGGATGAGCGGAGCAGGCTTTTTATCAAGCTCTCAGATGGTCTGGCGAAAACACGTGAACAGTTTTCCAGGCGCCTTGAGGGACTCTTCGCCAGCAATGGAGAACTGAACGATGAGTTCTGGGAACAGATGGAGGAAATCTTCATCATGGCCGACCTCGGTTACGAAGCTTCCGAGGAACTTGTCAGCCGGCTGCGCGAACGGTGCCGGCAGGAGAAGGTGACTTCTTCGCAGGGCGTGCGTGAGGTGCTCCGTCAGGAGATCAAGTCAATTTTCGCACAGCCCCGCCGCATCAGTGCGGTGAATCCGCCGGAAATCGTGCTCATGATCGGCGTCAACGGAGCAGGCAAGACAACGACCATAGCCAAGCTTGCGTACCGGGACCGTATGCAGGGGAAGAAGGTCATGATTGCCGCTGCTGATACTTTCCGCGCAGCGGCCATAGATCAGCTTCGCGTCTGGTCCGAAAGGGTGGGAACGCTCTTCCATGCCAAGCAGCCGGGCGCAGATCCTGCTTCCGTGGCCTATGAGGCCGTTGACAGGGCGATCAAGGAAGGTGTCGACGTACTGTATGTGGATACGGCAGGCCGTCTGCAGACAAAGGTGAACCTGATGGATGAACTTACCAAGATCCGTCAGGTAATTGGCAAGAAACACCCCGGCGCTCCGCACAGGACCGTCTTGGTTCTTGATGCCACAACCGGGCAGAACGCCCTGTCGCAGGCCAAGCTCTTTAAGGAGTCCGCCGGCGTTGACGAACTTATTCTGACCAAGCTTGACGGAACTGCCAAAGGCGGCGTCGCCATTGCCGTTGCCATGCAGTACAAGCTCCCCATCACATTCATAGGGCTGGGTGAAAAAGTGGAGGATCTGCGTCCGTTCAATGGCGATGATTACGCGGACGCTCTCCTGGCGTCAGTCTAGCATTTTTCCGGATGATGTACCGCCCTGACACCGGGTCGGCCCCGGAGAAAGGGCGGTGCGTCATAAGATTGGAAAAATTTTGTTTTTTTTACGTTGACAATCTGACGGCTTACGACTAAAGAAGGAGAGCTTTCCGAAAGGAAGGTGTTCCCTGGACGGCAGGGAAGGGCAGATTAAGTCTGTCCTGATGCTCCAGAACTGCACACTGCAGTTTCTGGTTTTGACAAGTGCAGGCGTTACCAGACGTCGACTTGATCGAGCCGTTCCAGCCCATATTCGGATCCCACGCTGAAATATTGCGTGCCCGGGGCTGTAAAGGTGGAGGGACAAAGACCCTCATTTGGTGACCCTGCGGGACCATCCTCTCACCGCTTATTCTAGCGGAAGGGTGTGGAGAACGCCGGGAGCGTCACAAGATGATGCCAGGCGCGTTGCTCACGCCCTAATAAATCTCCGTACATACATCTTCTTGTGATCTGACGTCGTCAGACAAACGCTCCCAGATGTTCGCTCCCAAAGGGCTGGACAGCTTCCGGGCCTATCTCTATTGGCCCCAGTGCAAGGAACCCACGTTGAACCCAACCGGCGCGGGATTTTGGTAAAACGGAGCAAAAAATGACGACAGTTAGCAGTGATTGCATTCGGATCAAGCTCAGGGCCTATGACTTCCGCATCCTTGATAAGGCTGTAGCGGAAATCGTGGACACTGCGCGCAACACCGGTGCCGGTGTGGCCGGGCCAATCCCCCTGCCCACCAGGATTCACAAATTTACGATTCAGCGTTCTGTGCATGTTGACAAGAAGTCCCGTGAACAGTTCGAGATGCGCGTGCACAAGAGACTCATGGATATCATTGAGCCTACCCAGCAGACTGTTGACGCCCTCGGCAAGCTTTCTCTTCCCGCCGGCGTTGACGTTGAAATTAAGCTTTAGTGAGAGGCAGTCATGGCTGAGAAAATGGGAATTATAGGTCGCAAGCTTGGCATGACCCGTATTTTCGGGGACGATGGTGCCTCTGTGGCCGTTACAGTTATTGAAGCCGGTCCTTGCCCCGTCACTCAGGTGAAAACCGTTGAGAAGGACGGCTACAATGCTCTGCAGATTGCTTTCGGCGACTGCAAGGAAAAGCATTCCAACAAGGCAATGAAGGGTCACTTCGCCAAGGCCGGCACGGCTCTTTTCACCAACGTTCGTGAAATCCGCCTGGCCGGAGCTCCCGAGCAGAAAGTCGGTGACTCTCTGACGGTTGATCTTTTCAAGACCGGTGACGTCCTGAAAATTACAGGCAAGAGCATTGGTAAGGGTTTTCAGGGCCGTATGCGCCGTTGGAACTTCAAGGGCTGCAAAGACACTCATGGTGACGAGAAGGTGCATAGGAACAACGGTTCCGTTGGTAACAACACCTTCCCCGGACACGTTATCAAGGGCCGTAAGATGGCCGGTCACTGGGGCAATGAAACCGTGACCCAGCCGAGCTGCCTTGTCGTGGCCGTTCGTCCTGAGGACAACGTCATTCTGGTCAGGGGCGCCGTGCCCGGTCCGAAGAACGGCATTGTGCTCATTCGTCAGCAGTAGCAGGTGATAAGATGGCTACCATTAAAGTATATGATCAGGAAAAGCAGGAAGTCGGTTCCGTTGAGCTTGCTCCCGAGGTTTTTGAGGTCGAGGCCCGTCCCGAGATCCTGAACCTCGTTGTGCGTGCGCAGAGAGCCGCTCAGCGTGCCGGTACCCACAAGGCCAAGACCCGTGCCTTCGTGTCCGGCGGCGGCGTGAAGCCCTGGAAGCAGAAGGGCACCGGTCGTGCCCGTGCCGGTTCGAACCGCTCCCCCATCTGGCGTGGCGGTGCGATTATCTTCGGACCCCTTCCCCGCGATTACTCCTTCAAGGTCAACAGCAAGGTCCGTTCTCTGGCTATGCGCATGGCTCTTTCCAGCCGTGTGGCCGGCAACAACCTTCTGGTCGTGAAGGGCATCAATCTTCCCGATGGGAAGACCAAGAATTTTGCCAAGGTTGCCAAGACCCTGGGCCTCACTCAGGCTCTCGTGGTTGCTCCTGAAATGACGGAGAATCTTGACCGCAGCTCCCGCAACCTTCCCAATGTCACCCTGACGACGCCCGACCGTCTCAGCGTGTACGAAATTCTGAAGAACAAGCAGCTTGTTCTCCTCCAGGACGCCATCGCCCCGGTGGAGGCCCGCTTTGTTGCAAAGGGGAAATAAGATGGAACTTACTCAGGTGCTTCTTAAGCCCCGTATCACTGAAAAGATGACCGAGCTTGCTGAAGGTGCCAATAAGGTTGCATTTCTTGTTAACCCCAAGGCCAACAAGCTCGAAGTGAAGAAAGCCGTCGAAGCCGCCTTCAATGTGACCGTGCTCAACGTGAACATTGTCAGCGTTGCTCCCCGTGACCGCGTGCGTCAGGGTAAGGCCGTCGGCACCAAGCCCGGTTACAAGAAAGCGTATGTAACCCTGGGCGCAAATGACAAGATCGAATACTTCGAGGGAGCGTAAGTCATGGCTGTTCGCAAGCTTAAACCGACTTCTGCTGGTCGTCGTGCCCAGACGGTTTCCGATTTTGCGGAAATCACCAGGACGACGCCTGAAAGGTCCCTTGTCTGTGGTCTGACCAGAAAGGCCGGCCGCAACAACGTGGGCCATGAGACCATGCGCCGCCGCGGCGGCGGACATAAGCGTCTCTACCGCATCATTGATTTCAAGCGTGAGAAGCAGGGCATCGAAGCCACTGTTTCCCATATCGAATACGATCCCAACCGTACTTCCCGTATCGCCCTTCTGACCTATGTTGACGGTGAAAAGCGTTACATCATCGCTCCCGCCGGTCTGAAGCAGGGTGATAAGGTCCTCTCCGGCGAAAAGGCTGACATCAAGCCTGGCAACGCTCTGCCTCTCGGCCGCATTCCGGTCGGCACCGTTGTGCACAACGTTGAGATGTATCCCGGCAAGGGCGGCCAGATGTGCCGCGCCGCCGGCACCTACGCTCAGCTCGTCGGCAAGGAAAACAAGTACGTCCTCCTGCGTCTGCCTTCCGGCGAAGTGCGCAAGGTCCTCGCCACCTGCATCGCCACTATCGGTCAGGTAGGCAACATCAGCCATGAGAACGTTCATCTCGGCAAGGCCGGCCGCAACCGCTGGCTCAACCGCCGTCCGAAAGTCCGTGGTGTCGCTCAGAACCCCATTGACCATCCCCTCGGCGGTGGTGAAGGCAGAAGCTCCGGCGGCCGTCATCCCGTCTCTCCGTGGGGCATGCCGGCCAAGGGCTTCAAGACCCGCGATCCGAACAAGCCTTCGGGACGTCTCATTGTCAAGCGTCGCAGCCACAAGTAGGAGTGAGACATGCCTAGATCTCTTAAGAAGGGACCGTTTGTAGACGGTCATCTTATGGCTAAAGTTGAGGCCGCCCAGGCTAGCGGTGATCGCCGTGTCGTTAAGACATGGTCGCGCCGTTCCATGGTGCTGCCCGAAATGGTGGGCCTGACCTTCGCCGTGCACAACGGCAAGAAGTTCGTCCCCGTGTTTGTTACTGAAAATATGGTTGGCCACAAGCTCGGTGAGTTTTCTCCGACCCGTACCTTCCACGGTCATTCTGCTGAGAAGAAAGCGGCCGCTGCCGCCAAGCCGGCTGCTAAGTAGGGAGATAAGTAATGGAAGCCAAAGCTATTGCTAAATTCCAGCGCGTGTCCCCCCGCAAGACCGCTCTGATTGCGCGGAATGTCCGCGGCAAGGGCATTGAAGAAGCGATGAACATCCTCCGCTTCACGCCCAACAAGCCCGCGGGAGCCATCCTCAACGTCCTGAAGAGCGCCGCTGCCAACGCCACCCAGATGGCCGTTAACGTCGACGCCATGTTCGTTAAGGAAATTCTGGTTACCTCCGGCCCGACCTGGAAGAGGTTCATGCCCCGTTCCCAGGGCCGTGCTACCAAGATTCATAAGCGCACCAGTCATATTACCGTTATACTCGCTGAAGGGCAGGAATAGGCTATGGGTCAGAAAGTACATCCGTTTGGTATCCGCCTCGGCTACAACAAGAACTGGCTTTCCCGCTGGTTCAGCGCCAAGGAATATCCTGCCTTCGTGTTTGAAGACAGCAAGATCCGCAAGTTCGTGAAGCAGCGCAACGCTGAAGCCGGTCTCGCCAAGATCGAAATCGAGCGCGCTGGCGGCAAGGTTCGTCTTATCCTCTCCACCGCCCGTCCCGGCATCATCATTGGCCGCAAGGGTGTGGAAATCGAGAAGCTCCGCACTGACCTGCGCAAGGAATTCGGCCGCGAATTCTCCATCGAGGTCAGCGAAATCCGTCGCCCCGAAGTGGATGCCCAGCTCGTTGCTGAAAATATCGCTCAGCAGCTTGAACGCCGCGTTGCCTTCCGCCGCGCCATGAAGCGCACGGTGACCCTGGCCCGCAAGTCCGGCGGCGACGGCATCAAGGTTTCCTGCGCTGGCCGCCTGGCCGGTGCTGAAATCGCCCGCCGTGAATGGTACCGTGACGGCCGTGTGCCGCTGCAGACCCTCCGCGCCGACATCGATTACGGCTTCGCTGAAGCCAGGACCACGTACGGTACAATTGGTGTCAAGGTTTGGATCTACAAGGGTGAAATCCTTGACAAAGAGGTAGAACAGAATGTTAGCGCCCAAAAGAGTTAAATATCGCAAGTGGCAGAAGGGCCGTCTCCGCGGACTGGCTCATCGTGGTTCCACCCTCGCGTTCGGTGATATCGGCCTGAAAACCACCCAGCACGGACATCTTTCCAGCCAGCAGATTGAAGCTGCCCGTATCGCCATGATGCGTCACATCCGCCGTGGCGGTAAAGTCTGGATCCGCGTGTTCCCTGACCGCCCCGTTACCGCGAAGCCTCTTGAAACCCGTCAGGGTTCCGGTAAGGGTGCTCCGGTCGGGTGGTGTGCTCCGATCAAGCCCGGCCGCATCCTCTATGAAGTCAAGGGCGTGCCCTACGACCTCGCGGTTCAGGCGCTTACCCTTGCTGCCCACAAGCTTCCCGTTAAGACCATTATTGTGACCAGGGAGGGATTCTAATGGCTGACAAGAAGAAAAGTCCCGCCCGCGAGACGGTTAAGGAACTCCGCGAGCTCTCCGTCGAAGAGCTTTCCACCAAGCTCGCCGACCAGCGCAAGGAACTCCTTGACGCCCGCTTCAAGCACGCCACCGCCCAGCTCGAAAAGACGAGCGAGCTCAAGGCCATGAAGAAGCAGGTTGCTCGCATCAGCACGATTCTCAATGAAAAGGAACAGAGGGGCTAAGTATGCAGGCTCTTGAACACGTTAAGGGCAGAACTCTGACCGGTATCGTGATCAGTGACAAGAACGACAAGACCATTGTCGTGCGTGTCGAAACCCTGGTCAGGCATCCTCTGCTCAAGAAGTACATCAGGCGCCGCAAGAAGTTCACGGCTCATGACCCGAACAATGAATGCGGCATTGGCGATAAAGTTAAAATCGTGGAGTACCGCAGGCTGTCGCACAACAAGCGCTGGCACCTGGTCTCCATCATTGAAAAGGCTGTGTAGGTGAGGCCATGATCCAGGTAGAATCCACTCTCCAGGTTGCCGATAACTCCGGCGCCAAAAAGGTCGCCTGCATCAAGGTTATCGGCGGCTCCCACCGCCGTTACGCGACTGTCGGCGACACCATCATGGTTTCCGTGAAGGAAGCCATCCCCCACAGCAAGGTGAAGAAGGGCGACGTCATGCGTGCCGTCATCGTGCGCACGTCCAAGGAAGTCCGCCGCAGCGACGGCAGCTACATCAAGTTCGATAACAATGCGGCTGTGCTCGTTTCCAACACCGGTGAACTCGTCGGCACCCGTATCTTCGGACCCGTGGCCCGTGAACTCCGCGCTGCGAACTTCATGAAGATCATCTCCCTCGCCCCTGAAGTCCTTTAGGAGACTTGATATGAAAAACTTTCGTATTCGCAAGGGCGACAAGGTCATGATCATTGCCGGTAAAGACAACGGCAAGATTGGCAAGGTGCTGAAGCTTCTTCCGAAGCATGACAGCGTCGTTGTGGAAAAGGCCAATATGGTCAAGCGCCACATGCGTGCCAACCCCTACACCCGTCAGCCCGGCGGCATCGTGGAGAAAGAGATGCCCATCCACATTTCCAATGTGATGGTTGTCTGCTCCGCCTGCGGCAAACCGACCCGCGTCGGCTACAAGTTCGTGGAAGTTGACGGCAAACAGAAGAAAGTTCGCTTCTGCAAGAAGTGCAACGAAGTCATGGAATAAGGTGAACCTATGACCCGCCTTGAAAAGATATACAAGGAGAAAGTGATTCCGGTATTGCAGAAGGAGTTCAACTACAAGTCTCCCATGCAGCTTCCCGGTATCGAAAAAATCTCCCTCAACATCGGTCTGGGTGCTTCCACCCAGAACAACAAGCTGATGGAAGAGGCCGTGGAGGAACTCACCGCCATTGCCGGCCAGAAGGCTGTTGTTACTCGTGCGAAGAAGTCCATTGCTAACTTTAAGGTGCGCCAGGGCATGCCCATCGGTGTGCGCGTCACCCTCCGCAAGGACCTCATGTGGGACTTCCTGGACAAGCTGATGAACTTCGCCCTGCCCAGGGTTCGCGACTTCCGCGGCATCCCGGATCGTGGCTTTGACGGCCGCGGCAACTTCACCCTTGGCATCAAGGAACACACCATCTTCCCCGAAATGGAAGCTGACCGTGTTGAGAATCCCAAGGGCATGAACATCACCATCGTTACGACTGCCACCACTGACAAGGAAGGCAAAGTCCTTCTCGATCAGCTCGGCATGCCTTTCAAGAAGTAGGTGGAGTAACTCATGGCTCGTCTCGCTCTCAAGATTAAGGCTAAACGCGAACCTAAGTTTAGCACCCGCAAGTACAACCGCTGCCCTATCTGCGGCCGTCCGCATGCCTTTATCCGCCAGTTCGGCATCTGCCGTATCTGCTTCCGGAACATGGCTCTCCGTGGTGAGCTGCCTGGCGTTCGCAAGTCCAGCTGGTAAAAAATATTGAAAAAATGTGGCCGGGCCTTCGGGCCCGGGATTGCGGCGGCGTGCTCTTTGTGGTATACCGCCGCTTTGCATATGGAAAGTAGGCGCATGGGGCGCCCAACTCCAAACCTTTTAGGAGTATTAGATGCTCACAGATCCTATTGCGGACATGCTCACGCGTATCCGCAACGCGCATTTGGCCCTGCATAAGGAAGTGAATGTGCCGCGCTCGAAGATGAAAGAGTCTCTCGCTGCCATCCTCAAGCAGGAAGGGTACGTCGATGACGTAACCGTTGATGAAGGCGGTATCAAAATCACCCTCAAATACCAGAAGGGTAAAGCCGCCATTACCGGCCTCCGCCGCATCTCCAAGCCCGGACGCCGCGTTTTCGTACGTGCCGGTGACATCCCGCGTGTGCAAAATGGTCTTGGTATTTGCATTCTTTCCACCTCTTCCGGGGTCCTCGACGGCGAAGCTGCCAAGGAAAAGAAAGTTGGTGGTGAACTTCTGTGTGAAATTTGGTAGGCGGTGCAGTTATGTCTAGAATTGGTAAAATGCCCGTCGTGGTGCCCGCTGGCGTCGAAGTCAAGATTGGCGCCGACGTTATCGAAGTGAAGGGCCCCAAAGGCCAGATTTCGACTCCTGTCTGCAACCTCCTTTCCTACGAAATGAAGGACGGCCACATCATCCTCGATCGCAAGGATGATACCCGCGAGAGCAACGCTCAGCATGGTCTGCGCCGCACCCTTCTTCATAACTGCATCCTCGGCGTGACCCAGGGCTTCTCCAAGTCTCTTGAGGTCATCGGTGTCGGTTATCGTGTGGCCGTCAAGGGCAACATGATCGAACTTTCCGTGGGTTATTCTCACCCCGTGCTTGTTGATGTACCGGATGGCATCAAAGCCAGCGTCGAAGGCAACGTTCTGACGCTCACCGGCTGCGATAAGGACCTCATCGGTGAATTCGCTTCCCGTATCCGCCGCGTCCGTCTCCCCGAACCCTACAAGGGCAAGGGCATCAAGTACACTACCGAGACGATCCGCCGCAAGGTGGGCAAGTCTGGCGGCAAGAAGTAGGGGGTATTACAATGAGTATCAGCAAGAATGATTGCCGCCTGAGCCGCAAGGCCCGTATTCGCCGCAAGATTAACGGAACGGCTGACTGCCCCCGCCTCGTGGTTTTCCGCAGCAACGAACATATCTACGCCCAGATCATCAACGATGAGACCGGGACTACCCTCGTTTCTGCTTCCACGCTTACCCTTTCGAAGAACGGTGACGCCCTGCACAGCAACATTGCCGGCGCTACTGGCGTGGGCAAGGAGATCGCCCGCCTCGCCAAGGAAAAGGATATCAACCGCGTGGTCTTTGACAGGAACGGCTATCTTTATCATGGCCGTATCAAGGCGGTAGCCGATGGCGCCCGTGAAGGCGGTCTGGAGTTCTAATATGCGTGAAAAAACTGAAACTCCCTCCAACGAAATGGGAGAAATCGAAAAGATCGTTGCTCTGAACCGCGTTGCCAAAGTTGTTAAGGGCGGCCGTCGTTTCAGCTTCTCCGCTCTGGTCGTCGTCGGTGACGGCAAGGGTAACGTCGGTTTCGGCCTCGGTAAGGCCCAGGAAGTTCCTGAAGCCCTGCGCAAGGCCACTGACAAGGCCCGCAAGACCCGCGTGTTCATCCCGCTGGTCGACGGCACGCTTCCCTGTGAAGTGCTTGGCCGTTTCGGCGCCGGCCGTGTTATGCTGAAGCCCGCCTCTGAAGGTACCGGCATCATTGCCGGCGGCGCTGTGCGCGCCATCATGGAAGCCGTTGGCATCCGTGACGTGCTGGCCAAGGCTATTGGCACCAACAATCCGCACAACGTTCTCCGCGCCACCATGCAGGGACTCATGTCCCTCCGCAGCGCTGAGGAAGTTTCTGCCCTCCGCGGCAAGAAGCTTGAAGCTCCGAGGAAGTAATCATGGCTCAAATCACCATTATGCTCGTCCGCTCCCGCGCCGGCAAAACTCCTGCGCAGAGGCAGTGCCTCGATGCTCTGGGCCTGAAGCGTCGCGAAGTCAAGAAGACTCTCAACGATACGCCCGCCATTCGTGGCATCATCAATAAAGTCCCGCACCTGGTGACTATCGTTAAGTAACGATAGCCATTTGAGGAGTATTATAATGCAGCTTAATAACCTCTTTCCCTTTCCGGAAGAGCGCAAGTCCCGCCGCCGTGTAGGCCGTGGCTGTGCTTCCGGCCTTGGCGGAACTTCCGGCAAGGGTCACAAGGGTCAGAACGCCCGCGCCGGCGGCGGTGTCCGTCCCGGTTTTGAAGGCGGTCAGATGCCCCTTCAGCGCCGTCTCCCCAAGCACGGCTTCAAGAACTATCCTTTCAAGGTAACCTACGATGTCATCAACCTGGACAGCCTTCTTGCCCATTTCCCCGGCAAGGACACCATTACTCTTGAGGACATCTATAACCGCGGCCTTGCTTCTCCGAAAATGCCGGTGAAGATTCTTGCCCGCGGCGAAGTGACTTCCGCTATCTCCGTGGAAGCTCACAAGTTTTCCGCTAAGGCTGCCGAGAAGATCGTGCAGGCTGGCGGTAAGGTCACTGCTCTTGAAAAGAACGAAGCTGAGGCTCCTGCGGCTGCCGCGGAATAATCCTTCGTTTCTCTAATATAGATAGTCAGCAGTGCGCCTTTGCCCGGAGCAATACCCCGGGCAAAGGCGCTTCATTACGTTTTCTGCAACACGCCGCAGGCATAACGAGACGAGAAATACATGCCATCACCTCAGAATCTTACACCCGGTCAGACTGGCCTTGCGAAGCGCCTTGGCTGGACATTTTTTCTCCTTTGCTGCTACCGCGTAGGTGTCCATGTGCCGATTCCCGGCGTGGATGCCCAGGCCATAGCATCCTTCTTCCAGCAGATGAGCGGAACGATCTTTGCCCTGTTTGACATCTTTTCAGGCGGCGGTCTTTCCAACATCTCCATTTTCGCGCTTGGTGTCATGCCTTACATTTCCGCGTCCATTATCATGCAGCTTCTGCAGGTTGTGAGCCCGGATGTGAAGAGGCTTTACAAGGAAGAAGGACAGGCAGGACGGCGTAAGATTACGCAGTACACCCGTTATCTGACTGTCGTGATTACTCTTATCCAGGGTCTCGGCATCGGTATCGGGCTTGAGAACATGTCCAGTCCCTCCGGACTGCCCGTTGTTCTGAATCCCGGCTGGTCCTTCCGTCTTGTGACCATGATGACCTTCTGTACCGGCTCCGTGCTCATTATGTGGCTCGGTGAGCAGATTACTGACAAGGGCATCGGCAACGGCATCTCCCTCATCATTTTCTGTGGTATTGTCGTTGGCATTCCCCGCGGCATTATCCGTTCCACAGAACTTATTTCCGCCGGTGACATCAGCATCTTCCTGGCCATCTGCATCCTCGTGCTTATGGCCGCTGTTGTGGTGTTCATCGTTTTCGTTGAAAGAGCGCAGCGCCGCATCCCCATTTCGTACGCGAAACGGCAGATGGGGCGCAGAATGTTCGGCGGCCAGAATACGCACCTTCCGCTGCGTCTCAACACGGCCGGTGTCATTCCGCCCATTTTTGCGTCTTCTCTTCTTCTTTTCCCGGCCACCATCGGCCAGTTTTCGCAAAACGCTTACGTGAAGCAGGTCTCTGAATTTTTCAGCCCCATGAGCCTCACGTACAATATTCTCTACGTTGTCCTCATCTTCTTCTTCTGCTACTTCTATACGGCTATTATCTTTGACCCCAAGAATATGGCCGAGAACCTGAAGAAGAACGGCGGCTTTATTCCTGGGATCCGTCCCGGCGAGCGCACTCAGCTCTACATTGATGGCGTCCTTTCCCGCCTGACCCTTTCCGGTGGTATTTACATTGCCGCTGTTTCCCTCCTCCCCATGCTTCTCATCGCTCAGTTCAACGTTCCGTTCTACTTCGGTGGCACGAGCCTGCTGATTCTTGTGGGCGTGGCGATGGACTTCATGAACCAGATCGAATCGTATATGATTTCAAGCCAGTACGCCGGTCTCATGAACAGGGCGCGCAAGAGCGGGCGTCTTACCCGCTAAAGAGATATCCATGAAAAAGTTTCAGGGTGTTTTTATCAAGAACCCCCGCGAGATCGCCAATCTCAGGGAAGCTGACCGTATTACGGCCAATATCCTCGACGCAATCGGAGACGAGATTCGTCCTGGTATCCCTTCCATGCAGCTTGAAGATCTCGCCCGCTCCATGTGTGAACAGTATCACGTCAAGCCGGCCTTTCTGGGGTATGGCGGTTATCCCTTTGCCATCTGCTGCTCGATAAATGAAGCTGTTGTCCACGGCTTTCCGTCCAAGGAGTACATCCTCAAGGAAGGAGATGTCGTGAGCGTTGACTTCGGTGTCGAGTATAACGGTATGGTCGGGGATTCTGCCCGTACGTATCCTGTAGGTCAGATTAGCGAAACGGCTGACCGCCTTCTGGCTGTGACGGAAGCCTCCCTTTACAAGGGAATCGAACAGGCCCACGCAGGAAACGATGTTCACTCCATCGGTATTGCCGTGCAGGCCTTTGTCGAGAGTCAGGGCTTCGGCGTGGTACGCCGCTACGTCGGACATGGTGTTGGTGCCAGCATGCACGAAAAGCCGGAGGTTCCCAACTTCAACCCCGGTGTGCGCGGTGTCACACTGCATAATGGCATGTGCATTGCCATTGAGCCCATGGTCACTGAGGGAACGTACGAAGTGGACGTTCTCCCTGACAAGTGGACTGCGGTGACGCGTGACCACAAGTACGCGGCTCACTTCGAACACAGCATTGCTGTGACGAAGAACGGGCCCGAGATTCTGAGCATCGGCGACCGCGGACTTGTCCGTTACAAGCCGCAGTACCCCCAGAATCAGTTTTAGGTTATATTCAGTTCCCGGTATTTCTTATTGAGGCCGATTGTGCAGGATCCTGTCCGGCTTGACAGGTGACCCGAAATGGGTTAGACGGCTGTTTCCACGCCATAAGTAGCATCGGAATGCATCCCTGTTCCCCTGACTACTTTCTGTTGCGGCTGCGGAAGAGCAGGTTTTTCCTGCATGGTGTCAGGCCTGGTGCCTGGTGCACCGATGAATGGCAGTATATCTGCAGGAGATTCATTTATGAAAGTCAGACCATCCGTCAAGAAAATATGCCCCAAGTGCAAAGTAATTAGGCGCAAGGGTGTTCTTAGGGTTATCTGTGAAAACCCCAGGCATAAGCAGCGCCAGGGTTAGGTAGGAGTGCAACTGTGGCAAGAATAGCTGGCGTTGAGCTTCCCCGCGGCAAACGCGTGGATATCGCTCTTACGTATATTTATGGTATTGGCCGTACTACCGCCCTTGAGATTTGTGACAATGCTGGCATCAGCTGGGAGCGCAACATCGACGACCTCAATGCGGACGAAGTGAACGAAATCCGCAAAGAGCTTGAAAGCAAGCATAAGGTTGAAGGTGATCTCCGTCGTGACGTCAGCTCCAACATCAAGCGTCTCATGGACATTGGCTGCTACAGAGGACTGCGCCATCGCCGCGGTCTTCCTGTCAACGGCCAGCGTACCCACACTAACGCCCGCACCCGCAAGGGTCCGCGTCACGGCCTGGCTGCCAAGAAGAAGTAGTCTTCGGACTGCTTCTTTTATGATGTTTCGGTACAGCAAGTTTCGTCCGAATTTTTGAGGAATTACAATGGCCAAGCCTACTGCTAAGAAAGTTATCAAGAAGAAGGAAAAAAAGAGCATCCCTGTGGGTATCGTCCACATTGATGCCACCTTCAACAATACTATTGTGACGTTTACTGATACCCGCGGCAATGCCGTGAGCTGGGCTTCCTCTGGTCAGTCCGGTTTCAAGGGCTCCCGCAAATCCACTCCCTTTGCCGCTCAGGTTGCTGCTGAAACCGCGGCCCACAAGGCTCAGGAGTGCGGCATGCGCACCGTTGGTATCTATGTGAAGGGTCCTGGTTCAGGTCGTGAGCAGGCTATGCGTGCCGTGGCTAACACCGGTATGCGCGTTGCCTTCATCCGCGACATCACTCCCATCCCGCACAATGGCTGCAGGCCGCCTAAGCGCCGCCGCGTGTAAGCGTCACAAAGAGGAATTCCAATGGCTAAATATACTGAAGCTAAGTGCCGCATCTGCCGCCGTGAGGGGTGCAAGCTCTTTCTGAAGGGTGATCGCTGCTTCACCGGCAAGTGCGCTTTTGATCGCAGGCCTTTGGCTCCCGGCCAGCACGGCCGTGCCCGCAAGAAGGTCTCCGAATACGCGACCCAGCTTCGTGAGAAGCAGAAGACGCGTCGTACTTACGGGCTGCTGGAACGTCAGTTCCACAGCTATTTTACCAAGGCTGATATGCAGAAGGGCGTCACCGGTACCAACCTGCTCGTTCTTCTCGAATGCCGCCTGGACAACGTTGTTTACCGCCTCGGATTCGCCAATTCCCGCAACCAGGCCCGCCAGCTTGTCCGCCATGGTCTTTTCACCCTCAACGGCCACAAGGTCAACATTCCTTCCATCCAGCTGAGGGTGGGCGACTCCGTTGAAATTCCTGAAAAGAATCGTCAGGTGAAAATTTTTGCAGACGCTCAGGAGACCATCGGCCGCCGTGGCACCCCGAACTGGCTCGAGGCCGACTATGATGCTTTCAAGGGCACCGTTAAGGCCATGCCGCAGCGTGAGGATATCCGCACCGAAGTCAACGAACAGCTGATCGTCGAACTTTACAGCAAGTAAGCGAGGGAAGCATGCTTATTAAACAGGGCGATCGCCTTATTAATTCGCGGAACTGGACCGAGCTCGTCAAGCCGGAAAAGATTACCCGCGACGAATCGTCGAACAGCATGCACGGGCGTTTCGTCTGCGAACCTCTGGAGAGGGGGTTCGGCACGACCATTGGCAATGCTCTGCGCCGTGTCCTTCTTTCCTCCCTCCAGGGCGCCGCATTCGTCTCCGTCAAGATTACCGGCGTGCAGCATGAGTTCTCTTCTATCCATGGCGTTCTTGAGGATGTCACTGACATTATCCTCAACATCAAGCAGGTCCGCCTGGCCATGGATACGGATGATCCTCAGAAAGTTACTCTGCATGTCGATAAGAAGGGCGAGGTTACCGCTAAGGACATCAAGTGCAACCAGCATGTCATGGTTCTTAACCCGGAACAGCCTATCGCCACTCTTACTGAAGATGTTCCGCTCGACATGGAGTTCGAGGTCCGCATGGGAAAGGGCTACGTGCCCCATGAACTTCATGCCGGCCTTGATGACGAAATCGGTGTCATCGCACTGGATTCTAGCTTCTCGCCCATCCGCAAGGTCAGCTATTCCATTGAGCAGGCCAGGGTTGGCCAGATGACCAACTATGACAGGCTGATTCTCGAGGTCTGGACTGATGGTTCCGTGACTCCTGAAGACGCCATCGCCTACTCGGCGAAGATCATCAAGGATCAGATCAGCGTGTTCATCAATTTCGATGAGCGCGTGACCGGAGACCTTGCCGGATCTTCCGCAGGCACTACTGAGATCAGCGAAAAACTCTTCATGCCTATTGATGAACTTGAGCTCTCCGTCCGTGCTACCAACTGCCTCCGGTCCGCTAACATTTCCACTGTTGGCGAGCTTGTGCAGCGCACTGAGTCTGATATGCTCAAGACCAAGAACTTCGGCCGTAAATCTCTTGATGAAATCAAGAACGTCCTGCTTAATATGGGCTTTGATTTCGGCATGAAGCTCGATAATTTCGATAAAAAGTACCAGGAATGGAAGAAACAGAGGGATCAGCAAAATGAGGCATAACAACTCCGGCAGAAAACTCTCGCGCACGCCTGCGCACCGTAAGGCCCTTTTGCAGAATCTCGCGAAAGCTCTTATTAATCATGGCAGGATCCGCACGACCGTAATCAAGGCCAAGGAACTCCGCCGTGTTATTGAGCCGCTCGTTACGCTCACCAAGAAGAATGATGTCGCTTCCAGACGTCTCGCTTACCGTGAACTCAACGACCGCTCCATTGTTAAGCGTCTTTTCGATGAGATTGGACCGCGCTTTGCCGCCGTCGCTGGCGGTTATACCCGCATCCTTAAACTCGCTACACCCCGTGCCGGCGACAACGCCCCCATGTGTGTGATCGAGTTTACTGATTATGAAGCTCAGCAGGGCAAGAAGGACACCAATGCTTCTGCCAGCGCTGAAGCTTCCAAGGCCGAAGCTGCTGAAGCAGCAAAGTAAGTTTTTTCATGCGTTTTTCAGGGGAGGTGCTTTTTTGATGGAGTGCCTCCCCTTTTTTGTATTTAGAGGCGTTTCCGGTTTTTTCTCCGGCCGCCTTGCTATACCTTTGGGTACAGTGTAATTTTCTTTTTCCTGCGAAAGTGGCGGAACTGGTAGACGCCCTGGACTTAGGATCCAGTGCTTTATGCGTGGGGGTTCAAATCCCCCCTTTCGCACCATAACGAATTCTGAAGGAGCTTCCTGTGAAATATACTACAGAAGAACTCACCCCCTGCAAAAAAAAGGTTAATATTTCTGTTGAGCCCGATGAGGTTAACGCCGCCATCAATACGGCCGTAAAACTGCAGCAGAGAGGCATCGCCATGGATGGTTTCCGCAAGGGCCATGTCCCCGCGGATATCATTGAGAAGCGCTTCAAGGGCCAGCTTTATCATGACGCCTGCCAGGATCTCATTAACGTTCATATCAACACAGTGTTCGGTGAACTTAAGGTGACCCCCATTGCCGGTGTTACCGTTAATGACAATCCCCAGCTTCAGCGTGACACCCCGCTCAATTACTCCATCGAGTTTGAACATCTCCCCGAGGTCACTCTTCCCAACTATGAAGGACTCGAGGTCGAGCAGGAAGAGAAGAAGCCCACGGACGACGAGATCGAAGCTCTTCTCACCCGTATGCGTGAGCAGAGGGCTAAATTTGTGCCCGTTGATGGCAACGGACCCGCTGTGGACGGCCAGTACGCCAACATTGACATGAGAGTTTTCGTTGACGGCAAGTCCGTTGATGAAGTGAAGAACGACGGGTACGACTATCTTGTCGGACAGCACACCGTTCTTCCTGAAATCGACACGCTCATCAAGACCCTCAAGGTTGACCAGTCCGGGGAGTCCGAAGTCACTTTCCCCGCTGACTTCTTCAACAAGTCCCTTGCCGGCAAGAAGGGTACCATCAAGATTACGGTTCATGCCATTAAGTTGCGTAAGCCTGCTGATCTTGATGAGAAGTTCCTCAAGGAAATGGGCTGCAAGGACGAGGCCGAACTCCGTACCCGTCTTTCCGGCTTCATTAAGTCCCAGTATGACAATCTTTATCGCGGCAACGCCTGCACCAAACTTCTTGAGCAGCTCCTCAAGCAGGTCGACTTCCCTCTCCCCGAGAGCATGATCGACATTTATATGAACGAGGCTGTTGCCCAGCGCCGCCAGAATGCCGAGTACATGGGCAAGCGCTTTGATGACTCCAAGCTTGACGAGCTTAAGAAGTCTCTCGAGCCTTCTGTCCGCGAGCAGGTGAAGTCCACTGTGTTTCTTATCGCCGTTGCCCATAAGGAAGGCCTCGACGTTCAGGACAGCGAAGTGCAGAATGCCGTCTACCGCATCGCCCAGGAATCCCACCAGGATTTCCAGCAGATGTGGCAGTTCTACCAGAATTCCGGCCTTATCTTCAATCTCCGTGACCGTCTCCTCGCCGATAAGGGCATGAACGCCATTTATGCCAAGGCTAAAGTGACCATGGTTCCTGCCAAGGAGCCCGAGGAAAAGAAAGAGAAGCCTGCGGACAGCGAAGCCAAGTAAGATTTCTTATTTCTGACTGATTCTGGCGCCAGGCGGATGTTTCTGTCTGGCGCTTTTTTTACCTTTTGCCAGAGGCTACAAGATTTCGTCACTGAGCCTTCCTGTTCTTTTCTTTGTACTTATATTAGATAAGAAAACTTCACGGACTTCTGTCCGTGAGATGACGTATCCCGAAGTTGCCGGAGGTTTTCCTCCGGGTGAAGGAGTTTCACAGCATGCCTGCGTATACAGTCCCGATAGTCGTTGAAAATACAGGACATATGGAGCGTTCCTATGACATCTATTCCCGTCTGCTCAAGGACAGAATCATCCTCCTGGGGACGGAAATTGATGACACAGTCGCTTCCCTGATCTGCGCGCAGCTTCTTTTCCTTGAAAGTCAGGATCCCGAGAAGGAAATCTATATTTATATCAATTCTCCCGGAGGCTCTGTTACGGCCGGTCTAGCCATCTATGACACGATGAAATATATTACTGCGCCGGTTTCAACTCTCTGCATGGGAATGGCTGCCTCCATGGGAGCCTTCCTGCTTGCTGCCGGAACCCGTGGTATGCGTTACGCTCTCCCGCACAGCACCATCATGATTCATCAGCCCCTTGGCGGCTATTCCGGACAGGCGACCGATGTTGATATCCATGCCCGCGAGATGCAGCGAATCAAGAAGATGATGAATGAAATCCTGGCCGAGAATACCGGCCGTGACTTTGATACCGTTTCCAAAGCCACGGAGCGCGATAACTTCCTCACTCCGGAAGCGGCTCTGGAATTCGGCATCATAGATAAAGTTCTGACCTCTCGCAGCGAGGTGGGCAAGTCCAATGGCAACAACTCCAAGTAATAAGAATCGTGGGCGGAATATTATGCACTGCTCCTTCTGCGGGCGCAGTGAGGACGAGGTGTTACACCTGATCGTTCAGAATGATGTCGCCATCTGTGATAACTGCATCAAAGCCTGCTATGACCTTATGCAGGCTGATAACAGGGCCATGGCGCATGATTCTCTCGAACAGAACAAGGATATCCTTCTTTCGCCCCAGCAGATTAAAAGCCGCCTCGATGAATACGTCATCGGACAGGATCAGGCCAAGAAGATCCTCTCTGTAGCCGTGCATAACCACTACAAGCGAGTCTTCTTCGCCGATCAGTCCAACAACGATGTGGAAATCGAGAAGAGTAATATTCTCCTTGTGGGCCCGTCTGGGAGCGGTAAGACGCTTCTGGCGCGCACGCTCGCCAAGATCCTCAAAGTGCCGTTTGCCATTGCCGATGCGACAACGCTCACCGAAGCCGGATATGTAGGCGAGGATGTGGAGAATATTCTTCTTCAGCTTCTTCAGAACGCCGAGTTCGACGTGCAGGCTGCTTCCAAGGGCATAATCTATATCGATGAAATCGATAAAATTTCCCGCAAGTCCGAAAATACCTCCATCACGCGAGATGTGTCGGGCGAGGGCGTGCAGCAGGCTCTTCTGAAGATCATAGAGGGGACTGTCGCCAATATTCCGCCCAAGGGCGGCCGCAAGCACCCGCAGCAGGAATTCATCCGCATGGACACGAGTAACATTCTGTTCATTGTGGGTGGTGCCTTTATCGGACTCGATAAAATTATTGAGTCTCGTATGTCCGGCTCATCTATGGGGTTCGGCGCCAGCGTGCATACGGCGCATGATCTGCCTCTCGCCCAGCTCCTGGACAGCATTCAGCCCCAGGACCTGGTTAAATTCGGCCTCATTCCCGAATTCGTGGGCCGTGTGCCGATTCTCACGCATGTGGACGATCTGGATGAAAAAAGCCTCGTGCGCATTCTCGTGGAACCCAAAAACGCTCTGACGAAGCAGTATCAGAAACTGTTTGAGCTCGACGGCGTGCACCTGAGCTTTACGCCCAATGCCCTTAAGGCCATTGCCCACAAGGCCATCGAGCGCAAGACGGGTGCCCGCGGACTGCGAAATGTGATGGAACAGGTCATGCTCGATATCATGTACCGCCTGCCTTCTCTGCCCGGCGTCAAGGAATGCATCATTAACTCTGCCGTGGTTCAGAAGGCTCAGGAGCCAGTCCTTCTTTATGAGGACAGCCCCAAGGCCAAGGGCGCCGCCAAAGTTAACGGAGCCGCAAAGAAGTAGATGTATCTGCAGGCCTGCGTCCAGGAGCGCTGCCAGAGTTAGCGGTGTAGTGACGTCCTGATCAGGCTTTTTTTCAAGTGGAAAAGCTGCCGGAACACTCAGATTCCGGCAGCTTTTTTGTTTTCATAGGCCTGCGCACAGAATATGACACAGACACTGTTCTCCTGTTTTAAAAATCCTTGCTTATGATGCCATTTGCTTGCAGGTGGACGGAAAAATGATACTCTGATCTTCAGAGAGAAACGGGCAGGTCCTTTTCAGCCCCCAGACGGATGGAAAACGGACTTAAGTTTCTGGTGTCGGGAGTATCAATGAGTGCAGAAACAGCCGGCCACCGGTTCCTTGGTGATGACCTGAAGAAAAGCGCGATTATTACTTTTTGCTTTTACATTATTGCGTTCGTGCTTTTCTCTGCTCTCGTATTCGGGACGACGCTCCGGCTCAAGCTGAAGTATATTCAGTGTGAATCCCTGGCCGCGTGCTGCGCCCTGTTCTTTGTTTCAGTTTTTGTCCTTCTGAGAACGTCAGACGTCTTCAGAAACAGAAGAGCCGTCTGGCTTGCGCTCGTGCCTTCAGTGTTTTTCTGCGGTGCCTATACGGTGCTCTGCTTTTTCAGCCTCAAGAGCACATTTGTTCTGTACTATTATACAGGGACGCTGATTTTTCCTTTTCTTCTCCTCATCTCCCACCTGCTGATGCGCGGGCTGCAGCCCCTTTTTATCAGGGGACTGCTCCGGGCCCTGTATTTTTGCGTCGTTTTCTTCAGTATACTGTTTACGACTATATACTGCTTTTATTTTGGCACGTACCGCAGTGAATTCGACGATGTTTCTTTCCTCTCTGTCGTCGCAACGACCCGGACCGAGGCTGCGGAGTATATGCGCACGACGTTTACCGTCCCGGAGCTGGCGGTCATGGGACTGCTTGTGCTCCTCTTTATCGGCCTTGCCCTTACCATGACTGCGGCGGTGCATGCGGGCAGCCGTATGAAGTCACTGCCCCCGGGCGGTAAGGGGGACTGGGCTTCCTGCCTGCTTGTCTGCCTGTTCGCTTTCCTGTTCAGCTTCAAACTGTCGTATTTTCCTCTCGATGTGTACAGACATGCCCATAAGAAAGGCGGCGTACTGGCGCAGATTTTTGTCGATCTTGCCAAAAATATGCAGGATTGTGATGTCTCTCTGCTCGTGAAGGCGTCAGAAACAGCGGCGGCGAAAGTTCCCGGCACGATACTTGTGGTCATCGGTGAGAGTGAAACGCGCGATCACATGAAGGTTTTCAACAGAAATCATCTCACGGATACAACACCATGGGAGGCAAAGGCTGCGGCTGAGGGAGACATCGTTCTGTTCGGAAAGGCCTATTCAAACTATCCGAACACGCCCATGGCGCTGACACAGGCGCTCACGGGGGCAAACCAGTACAACGGCATTGAACTGAAGAATGCCGATGACGTTATCGGCCTTGCCAGGGCGGCGGGATACCGAACTTTCTGGATTTCCAATCAGAACCACAGCGATGTCTATGATGCGGCCTGTATCTTTGCGTGCACGAGCGACAAGCAGTATTCCCTTAAAAGTTACGATGAGAGACTCTTACAGTATCTCCGCTTTGTGCCCAGAGAACAGAATAATTTCGTTATTGTGCACATGCAGGGCAGCCATTACAGCTACCGGGAACGGGTGCCCGAGAAGTTTTACCGGGAGAATGTGCGGGGGACCGGCACCGAGGCCGAATATGACTGCACAGTGGCGTATACGGATTATGTGCTGGAGAAAATCTTTTCCTATGCCAGAGAGAATCTGAACCTGCAGGCCATGATCTATTTTTCTGATCACGGCGAGAATATGAAGTACAGGCACATAGCCGACCCTCTGAAGTTCGACATGCTCCGTATTCCTCTCTGGGTGTACCTTTCGCCGCAGTATAAAAAAATTTATCCTGATACCGCACATCAGCTCAGGGCCAACAGCGGCCGGGTTTTCACGAATGATCTTGTTTTTGAACTGATTTCCGGTATTCTGCACGCTCCGTCCAAGGGATATCAGGCGGCCTTTGATATTTCCAGCAGCCAGTATGCTCTGACACCTGAAAACGCCCGTTCCGTGCGTGGCAGGATATCTGTCAGCGCGGACAGGAATTATGACGATTATGGTCGCCCCGGAGCGGCGAAGGCGGAAGACGGCAGCCCGGAAAAGGCGGGTATCGCTGCTGCCAACGATAACCCTGGTTAGCCGGACGCAGGGATGCTCAGTTTTCCTAGGAGCATTATGGAAAAACAGCACAACGAAATGAAAGGCAGAACGGGGCTCAGGCGTCTCAGGAATGCCGTCATATATTCTCTCGACGGTTACCGGGCAGCATGGAGGGACGAGGAAGCGTTCCGTCAGATTGTGATCCTGCTGGCGGCCGGAATCCCTCTGGCCTTTCTGCTTGGCAGAAACTGGGCGGAGACTGTTCTTCTCGTTCTCCCGCTGGTCCTGTGCGTAATTGTCGAACTCTTCAACACGGCGGTGGAGAATGTAGTAGACCGCATTTCACTGGATATGCATCCCCTGTCCAAGAAGGCCAAGGACATGGGGAGTGCGGCACAGTTTACCGCCCAGCTTTTTCTCGCTTTCGTATGGGGCGGGTATCTGCTCGTGCGTTTTTTCAGCTAGCTAGGAGCGGAGAGGCGTGGTGCAGGCTTCGACCAATCCTTCCGGCGGATCGATGACAATGGGTGTCCCCAGTGAACTGATGAATTCAGGCCTGGCCGGGAAAAGAAATTCGCTGTCCGCGCTGCGGATGGCCCAGAGCATCTGTCCCCCAGGCGTTTCGATATGGTCGAATGTTCCCAGAACCGTGCCATCCGTGAGGGCGACAGGCCGACCGAGCAGATCTGTGATGTAGGCCTCGTTTTCATTGAGGGCGGGCAGGCAGTGCCTTGGCAGCCAGAGCGTTGAACCAGCCAGTGCCTCGGCCTGTGTACGGTCGTTTACTCCCCTGATGGTGACGAGCCAGGCATTTTTGTGCGGTCTGAAGCCTTCAGCCGTGCACGGCTTTTCCGTGCCGTCGGGTTTCTTCAGCGTGATGGGACCGGACAAAAGAGTAGGGGAGTCTGCGTAAAGATTCAGGCAGAACTCCCCTTTTATACCATGGGGGCGCGTGAGCACCCCCAGACAAATCATTTTTTCAGAGCGGTCGGGCACTGGCTATTCCTCGATTTCCAGGATGCAGCGTCTCTCCTGTTTGGCAGAGGCGGCATTAACCAGAGTACGCAGTGCGCGGGCTGTGCGTCCCTGCCTGCCGATGATTTTACCGAGATTCTCCTTGGCGACAGAAAGGTGGAGGACGGTCACATCTTCCTTTTCCTCAAGAGACACCCGCACTTCTTCAGGCCTGTCTACCAGGGATTTTGCTATGTACTCAACCAGTTCCTGCATGAAAAGAAATTAGGCCTCGGCCTTGGGCATATGATCCTTGAGGATGGCGCGCACGGTATCAGTCGGGATGGCGCCGCGGTCGAGCCACTTCTGGATTTTCTCGGCATCAAGAACGACCTCAGCCGGAGAGAGCATCGGGTTGTAGTGACCGAGGAATTCGAGCGGACGGCTGTCACGGGCGTTTTCCAGGTTGGTGGCGACGATGCGGTAGAAGGGGTGCTTTTTGCTGCCAAGACGGGTCAGTTTAATCTTTACGGCCATGAATTATCTCCCTAATGAAAGTTGTTTTAATATTTTATGATTTCGGTTTGGAAAGGGCAAGACGCGGAGTTTATCTGTGGCGCTGTTTCTTCGCGGCCTTGCGTTTCTTTTTCTTCGCTTGGGCGAGAGCCTTGCTGCTGCGGGAAGGAGTCGGTTTTGCGGAACCTTCTCCCGCTCCCGGCATACCCGGCATACCGGGCATACCAGGCATTCCCATTCCCGGCAGTCCGCGCATTGGCATGCGTGTGCCGGGCGGGGTGAACCCATGGGGCATGCTGAGGCCCTTTCGCGAACCTCCGGACATGCCTTTCATCATCTGGCGCATCTGTTCAAACTGGCGAACCAGCATATTCACCTGCTGAACCTGAACGCCGGCACCCCTGGCGATGCGCGCTCTCCGGCTCCCGTTGAGGATATCGGGGTCGTGGCGTTCCGCCGGGGTCATGGAATTGATGATGGCCTCCATCTGGGCCATGCCCTTTTCGGGCAGAGCTCCATTTGCGGCGGCAAGCTTTTCGCGCAGTCCGCCGAGACCCGGGATCAGCTTCAGGATACTTTCCAGGCTGCCGAGTTTCTTCACGTTGCGCATCTGCTTGCGGAAATCTTCGAGATCGAAGGTCGCCTTCTTGAGTTTTTTGGCGAACTCTTCGGCTTCTTCCTGTTTGATGGCGTCTCTGGCTTTCTCGGCGAGCGTGAGGATATCACCCATACCGAGGATGCGGCCTGCGATGCGGTCGGGATGAAAAACTTCCAGCTCGGAAAGCTTTTCGCCCATGCCGACGAATTTGACCGGAGCGCCGGTAACAGCTTTGATGGAAAGAGCGGCACCGCCGCGGGCATCGCCGTCCATCTTCGTGAGAACAACGCCCGTGATGCCCAGTTTTTCATTGAAGGTCTGTGCGACGTTGACGGCGTCCTGACCGGTCATGGCATCGGCCACGAAGAGGATTTCCTGGGGGTGCACGGCGGCCTTCAGGTCGGAAAGCTCCTGCATGAGGACTTCGTCCACGTGCAGCCGGCCGGCCGTATCGAGAATCATGACCGTGGCCTGTTCCGCCTTTGCCTGCTCGAACGCCTTCCTTGCGATGTCCACGGGGTTCATGTCGACTGTGGACGGGTAGTAGGGCATGCCCAGTTCCTTGGCGAGGACGACCAGCTGATCGATGGCAGCGGGACGGTAGACGTCAGCGGGAACGAGGTAGGGGCGCATTTTGTTGCGCCGCAGATAGTTGGCGATTTTGGCTGCTGAGGTCGTTTTGCCCGAGCCCTGCAGGCCGACCATCATGATAACGGCAGGAACCTGACCCTGGAGGTTCAGTTTGGCTGTTTCGCCGCCGAGAAGTTTGATGAGTTCCTCGTTGACGACGCTCACGACTTCCTGGGCTGGGGACATTCCCTTTGTGATCTCCCGGCCAAGGCACTTCTCGCGGACTGAACTGACGAAGTCCCCGACCACCTTGAAATTAACGTCGGCTTCAAGGAGGGCGAGCCTGACTTCACGCAGTCCGGCTTTGACATTTTCCTCAGTGAGAGTTCCCGCTCCACGGAAGGAGCGGAAAACGCTGCTGAGCCTGTCGGAGAGACTTTCGAACATGAACTATCCTCGGGGAAGAAAAATATGTGGCGGATCCTTGGGGGAAGGCGCCTTAAAGCAATTTTCCATAGTCGTTTTGGGCGTCTGCGTCAAGGATCAGGATGGAGCTCCGGGGGCCTGAATATTTTCCGCTCCCCGGATAAAATGACTGCGTGACACGTGAAGGTTTGCGGTTTATTGACAAGAGGCGTGGCCCAATATATGAGAACTAATTCAATTTTTTTTACCAAGGTCCACCTAAGAAGTGAGAGGCGCACATGTTTACGAATAGAGGCAAGGCTCTGACCTTTGACGACATTCTGCTTGTTCCCAGCTACTCGGAAGTTACCCCTGACATGGTTGATGTCTCCACATGGCTGACTCCGGAGATACAGCTGCGCATTCCGCTGCTCTCTGCGGCTATGGATACGGTGACCGAGTCTGCCATGGCCATTTCCATGGCCCGCATGGGTGGTATCGGCGTTATCCATAAGAATATGTCCATCGCCCAGCAGAGACTCGAGGTCGAGCGTGTCAAGAAGAGCGAGAGCGGCATGATTCTTGACCCCGTCACCATCGGCTCCGAGAGCACGGTCAGTGAAGCCCTTGCCCTGATGCATGATTTCCGGGTTTCCGGTCTTCCTGTTGTGGACAACGGTGCCCTGAAGGGCATCATCACCAACCGTGATGTCCGCTTTGTCGAAGATGGAGACGCCGTCCGCGTGCGCGACGTGATGACCAGCAAGAATCTCATCACGGTGCCCATGGGCATTTCTCTTGAGGAAGCCAAGCGTCATCTGCATGAGCACCGCATCGAAAAGCTGCTGGTTGTTGATGAGGATAAACACCTGCGCGGCCTTATCACCATGAAGGACATCGACAAAGTTCAGAAATATCCCAATGCCTGCAAGGACGATCGCGGCCGTCTGCGCGTGGCCGCTGCCATCGGCGTGACCAGCGATACTATCGATCGTGCCGAGCAGCTTCTGCAGGGCGGAGCTGATGTCCTCGTCCTTGACTCCGCGCACGGGCATTCTGCGAATGTGCTGCGCACCATCCAGAAAGTGAAGGCTGCCTTCCCCAAGTGCCAGCTCATTGCCGGCAACGTAGCGACTTATGAAGGCGCCAAGGCTGTTCTCGAGGCCGGTGCCGACTGCGTCAAGATTGGTATCGGACCCGGTTCCATCTGCACGACCCGTATCGTCGCCGGCGTCGGCGTGCCGCAGGTGACGGCTGTCATCGAAGCAAGCCGGGCCGCCCGTGAGATGGATCGCTGCTGCATTGCTGACGGCGGTATCAAGTTCTCTGGTGATATCGTCAAGGCGCTGACTGTCGGCGCTCACAGCGTCATGATTGGTTCCCTGTTTGCCGGTACCGAGGAATGCCCCGGCGAGACCGTGCTCTACCAGGGCCGTACGTACAAGGTGTACCGCGGTATGGGCTCCATCGACGCCATGAAGCACGGCAGCTCTGACAGATATTTCCAGCAGCGCAGCAAGAAATTTGTGCCCGAGGGCATCGTTGGCCGTGTTCCCTACCGTGGTTCTGTCAAGGATGTCATCTACCAGCTCATGGGCGGCGTAAAATCCGGCATGGGCTATGTTGGTGCCAAGGACATTGAGACTCTGTACAAGAATACGTCATTCTGCGAAATCTCTCCTGCCGGCCTGCGTGAAAGTCACGTCCATGACGTTGTCATCACGAAGGAAGCGCCGAACTACCGGATTGACAACTAGAGTGTATCCTGCGCCGCGGGGCTTTACCGCGGCGCTCCTTTTCTGGAGGAGTGAAGCCATATGCCCAATAAGGTTATCATCATAGACTACGGCTCGCAGGTGACGCAGCTGATAGCGCGCCGTGTACGTGAAGCCGGCATTTACTCGGAAATTCATCCCTGCACAGTGAAGGCCTCGGAAGTGGCAGCCATGAAGCCGCAGGCCATCATTCTTTCTGGCGGACCGGCCAGCGTTGGCAGCAAGGACGCTCCTGTGCTGGACAGGGGATTTTTTGAACTTGGAGTGCCGGTTCTCGGTATCTGCTACGGCATGCAGCTTATCGCTGATGGTCTTGGCGGACGTCTTTCCCGCTCTGAGACCCGTGAATACGGTCCGGCCGAGCTTACGCTGACTGCCGCTTCTCCCCTGTGGGAGGGCCTGCCGGAGACCACAAAAGTGTGGATGAGCCATGGCGACAAGGTCATGACTCCTCCCCCTGGATTCAGTGTCATCGGCCGTACGCCTACGCTCGATGTCGCAGCCATGGCCTGCGACGAGAAGAAAATTTACGCTGTGCAGTTCCACCCGGAAGTGCACCATACCGTCCTCGGCACGACCATTATCAATAACTTCCTGTTCCGCATCTGCGGGCTCGTGCCTGACTGGACCATGACCTCTTTTGTGGATCGTGTGGTGAAGGAAATGGCCGCCAAGGTAGGTGACCGTCAGGTTATCTGCGCTCTTTCCGGCGGCATCGATTCCACTGTCGTGGCTGTGCTTCTGCACAGGGCCATAGGCAAGAACCTGCACTGCATTTTCGTTGACAACGGCCTGCTGCGTAAGAACGAAGTCGAAGAGGTCCGCCACCTTCTCGGTGACAACCTGGATCTCAATCTTACTGTCGTAGACGCCTCCGAACGTTTCCTTTCCCGCCTGAAGGGCGTGGATGACCCGGAGAAGAAGCGTAAAATCATCGGCCATACTTTTATTGAGATCTTCGATGAGGAATCCAAAAAGATTCCCCATGTGGATTTCCTGGCCCAGGGGACGCTGTACCCCGACGTCATCGAGTCCACGTCGGCCAAGGGACCGAGTGCCGTCATCAAGAGCCATCACAATGTTGGCGGTCTGCCGGATCATATGAAGCTTTCCCTCATCGAGCCCCTGCGCGAGCTCTTTAAGGATGAAGTCCGTCAGGTGGCCAAAGAACTGGGACTGCCTGATACTATTGTCTGGCGTCAGCCTTTCCCCGGCCCCGGTCTGGCTATCCGCGTTCTCGGAGAAGTGACCCGCGAACGTCTGGATATTCTCCGCGCCGCAGACAGCATCGTGCAGGAGGAACTGCGCAATTCCGGCTGGTACCGCAAGGTCTGGCAGGGCTTCGCCGTGCTTCTTCCCCTGCGTACCGTTGGTGTCATGGGTGACGGTCGTACCTATGAGCATGTCATTGCCCTGCGCATTGTGGACAGCGTCGATGCCATGACTGCAGACTGGAGCAGACTGCCCACTGACCTGATTGCCAAGATATCCGGACGGATTATCAACGAGGTCAACGGCGTGAACCGCGTGGTTTACGACGTCTCCTCCAAGCCGCCGAGCACTATTGAATGGGAATAAATATATGAAGCCCTGTAAGCTTGAATCTATAAAGCTTGCAGGGCTTTTTTTACGCCTGCTGGGGCATCTGATTCAGAACAGGGGTGGAAGGAGATCCGGGAAAAGGTGATTTTTTTATCTGAAAGCCTTCCATAATCTTGCTATTTTTGATAATAATTACTATTAGTTTTATTAAAATAATTTTCTGAGAAGGGTCGTGTAAAACTCCTTTCTGCGATTGTACCGGAAGATTTCCTCCTGCAGTTTCCGAAAGAATGTTTTCATAAGAGAATTTTTTGATAGTATATATTTGCATCTCTAAAAAAGGAAAAACGGATATGAACACCCTTATTATCAATGCCCAGCCAGATTATAAAAACGACGCGCACTACTCTATCCAGCTTATGAATCATTTCATTGGACTTTTTAAAGAGAAGTATCCCAATGATACGCTGGAGATCCGTAATCTCGCTGGGGAATGGATCCCCAGGGCGACAATGGATGAACTTCTCACTGTCAGGGGAAAACAGATTGCGAAGAAGCCCCTCACGGAGCAGGAAGAGAAGGTGGCGCAGAGAACTGATGAGCTTTTGAATGACTTCATGTCCTTTCACAGGATCGTCATCGTTATGCCGCTCCACAATTTCAATATTCCTTCGATCCTGAAGGATTATATGGACAACATTCTTGTCGCCAGGAAGACCTTCAAATACACGCCCGAGGGCCTTGCCGGTCTGATGACAGATGATCGCCGCGTCCTGCTCCTTCAGGCGAGCGGATCAATTTATACCAATAATGACCGCTATTCGTCTTTTGAGTTCTCCCGCATGTATCTGGATACGGTCTTTACCCAGGTCATGGGTTTTGACTCATTCCAGATTGTCAGGGCGCAGGGGACTTCCAAAAGTGCCTGGAAAGCTGAGAGGGATATGCCGCTCGCCCTCGGGAAGCTCGATGAGGAATTCACCCGGTTCTATGCCTAAGGACTGAAGACGGACCTCAGTTTCCATTTTCTTAAAAATCCGCCCTTCACCGGTACTGTCCGGTGCGGGGCGGATTTTTCTGCTTTGTTCAGATATGTTTTCAGTTCGGGGGATAAACTGCCTCCGTGGGCAGTTCGCGGATCACGGGCCTGTGGAGAGCTAGGGGTAAGTCTCTACAACTCCTCGGGGTCAGCAGGACTGTCTCCATTGAAGCAGGAAATCCCCGGCTCTGCGGGCGGAAGGACTTTTGAGGCCGTTTTCCTCCGCCAGGTCAGCAGGAGCGAAGAGTTCAGGATGACAAAGACTGAACCAGCATTGTGCACCAGAGCTCCCCATACCGGGTTCAGTATGCCGGCCACGGCCAGGGCTACAGCAGCAAAGTTCAGGCAGAGAGAAAAAGCCAGATTCGTCCTGATGACCCTCATCATGTGTTTTGAGAGAGCGAAGAGATGGGGGAGCTCTTTCACTTCATCGTTCACGAGGACGATATCCGCCGCGTCAATGGCGATATCCGATCCGATGCCTCCCATGGCAATGCCGACGTCAGCCGCCCGGAGGGACGGTGCGTCATTGATGCCGTCCCCGATCATGCAGACCCGGCCGCCCCGTTTCTGATATTCCCGGATGCAGCTGATCTTGTCTTCCGGCATACAGGATGCGCGGAAATCATATATGCCAGCCTGAGAGGCGATGGCGGAGGCAGCCCGGGCATTGTCGCCGGTGAGGAGCGTCGGCTGCACATTCAGTCTGCCAAGTTCGTGTATCGTCCTTCTGCTTTCTTCCCTCATCGTGTCAGTGAGAACGATCATACCGGAGTACTGTCCGTCTATAGCAGTGAGAATGGCAGTGCCGCCTTTCCTGAGGAAATTTTCCGCCTGCAGTTCCGCCTCCTCAGGTATTTTTATATTGTTTCCGGCGAGAAGTTTCCGGTTCCCTGCGAGCACAGTATGATCTTCAACAAGCCCGCAGACCCCCTGGCCTGGGAGCATGCTGAAACCGGCAGCCGCTGCCGGAGCGATGTCCCTTTTCTTTGCACCCAGGACAACCGCCTGGCCCAGAGGATGCTCTGAGTTTTTTTCCACAGCCGCGGTGATGCCGAGAAGCTTTGCCGGTGAAAGAGAGCCGGCCGGAACGACGGCTGTTACTTCGGGAGTCCCGTGCGTGAGCGTCCCGGTTTTATCAAACGTGATGTTCGTGACAGTGGATAATTTTTCAAGCGCGTCGCCTTCCCGCACGAGAAAACCATGCTTTGTGACGTTGCCGATGCCGGCCATGACCGCTGTGGGCGTGGCAAGAACGAGGGCGCAGGGACAGAAGACGACCAGTACTGTCACGGAACGGATGATGTCATGGGTGAATATATAGGAAAGAACGGCGATGGAAGCGGCTCCCGCGACGATCCAGACAGCCCAGCGATCCGCCAGTCTGACGATTTTCGCCTTCCCGGCGTCGGCAGACTGGACGAGGCGGATCATTCTCTGGATGGAACTGTCTTCACCAACTTTGGTGGCTTCCATCTCGAACGCCCCGAACTGGTTGACGGTTCCGGAAAAAACGTCATCCCCAACAGTCTTGTCGACAGGCAGGGATTCGCCGGTCATGACGGCCTGGTTAATCGCTGTCTGCCCCTTCGTGATCCTGCCATCGACGGCGATGGCTTCCCCCGGTTTGACAAGCAGACGATCCCCGATTCTGACGTCTTCGGCGGGAATGATTTTTTCCGTGCCGTCGTCAAGCAGATGTCTGGCCGTGCGCGGAGTAAGGTGGACGAGTTTTTCGATGCCGGCACGGGCGCGTGCGACAGTGAGATCCTCGAGCAGGCCGCCAAGCTGCATAATGAAGGCGACCTCACCGGCGGCGAAGGTTTCCCCGATGTAGACTGCAGCCCAGAGAGCGAGGGCGACAAGAACGTCGGCCGTGATATCGAAATCACGGAGCAGGCCGACCAGAGCTTCGATCGTGATCGGTATGCCGCAGAGCACGATGGCAACCCAGGCCATGTCAAAAGGAACAGGGCTGTAATCAGCCAGACTCAGCAGAATGGAGATGCCGGCAATGACAAGGAGAATAATGTCCTTTCTGATGCCGCCGGCTTCGAGAAATTTTTCGGCCAGATCGAAAATCGCTTTCATGGTTGCCTCGCTGCCAGGAAAATATCAGTGCGGTATATGTAACAGACACATATACCCGTATAGGTATATTCCTGTCAATCGCAAAGCATATCCCCGAAGCGCCGGTGCGCCGGAGACACAAGGGACCGGCCTGCGGGGAGAATCAGATTTTTCTTTTTTACTGCATATTGGCGAAGCGTTCGATGGCCTTCGTGAAGTTCCTGATCTCGGCCTCGTCGCCTTTCTCAAAAGCCTCGCGGACGCAGTGGTTAATATGCCCTTCAAGCACAATCTGGCCGCACTTGTTCAGAGCGGATTTGGCGGCGTTGATCTGGGAGAGGATATCTTCACAGGGGATATCTTCGTCCACCATTTTGTCGATGGCGTTGACCTGTCCGATAATTTTTCTGAGTCTTCTGTGCAGATTGGCCGCATCCATGCATTGTTTCATCTTATGTTCCTGTACCGGTTTCCCGGAGATATGACAGGGGATTTACAGGTAACGTCCCGTGATGCTTTCAGGGCAGTTTCTGATTTCCTCTATCGTGCCTGAAGCGACGATTTTTCCACCTTCTTCCCCACCGCCCGGGCCCATGTCAACAATATAGTCCGCATTATGGATGACGTCCCGGTCGTGTTCGATGACAATGACTGTGGCGCCATGTGAGAGAAGTGTTTCAAATACCTGCAAAAGCGTTCTGACGTCCAGAGGGTGCAGGCCTATTGTCGGTTCGTCAAAGACGAAGAGGGAGTCTGACTGAGGGCGTCCCATTTCGCTGGCCAGCTTCAGCCGCTGCGCCTCACCTCCGGAAAGACCCGGGGTTTCCTCTCCCAGCGTCAGATATCCGAGCCCGAGCTTCCGGAGGACGTTCAGCCTTCTGGAAACAAGAGTCAGATCTTTACAGGCCCCGATGGCCTGGTCGACGCTCATGCCTATGATCTCCGGCAGGGTGTATGGAATTCCTTCTCCGCTGATCCAGTGCACGGATTCGGCCTTTTTCCCGTACCGTGTCCCATGGCAGGCGGGGCAGGTGATTTCGACGTCCGGAAGAAACTGCACATCGAGGCTGATAGTACCTGTGCCGTCACATTCCGGGCATCTCAGGCTGCCGGTGTTGTACGAGAAGGAGCCTGCTTTGAAGCCATGCTCCTTCGCTTCCGCTGTCTTCGCAAAGACCCTGCGCAGTTCGTCGTGGACATTGGAATAGGTCGCTACTGTGGACCGCACATTGACGCCGATGGGCGTGGAATCGATCAGTTTGACCTGGCGTATACCGTCCGCTGTCAGCGTGGTCACATGGGGAGGAAGTTTTTTCCCTTCAATGACCGCCTGAAGTCCGGGGATCAGTGATTCCAGAATGAGCGTTGTCTTGCCGGAACCGGAAACGCCCGTGACCACGGAGAGCCTCCCTTTGGGGAAGATGGCATGAAGCGGCTTCACCGTGTGAATTTCACGGGTTGTGAGGCGGATCTCTCCCAGGCTGAACATTTCCCCCGCCTGCGCCGGTCTGCGGACGAGGACATTTCTTTCCCCGGAAAGGTACGGTCCGATGACGGAGTCCGGATTCTTTTCCATCTCCGGAATGGTGCCCTCCGCAATAACCCTGCCGCCGCCAGCACCGGCCCCGGGCCCCATCTCGATCATATAATCCGCTTTTTTCAGGATATGTGTTTCATGGTCGACGAGCACGACGGTATTTCCGTCTGCCACCAGATCGTTCATAACGCCTTCCAGCCCTTCGATATTGGCCGGATGCAGGCCAATGGAAGGCTCGTCCAGTACATAGAGGACGCCTGTCGTGCGGTTGCGGACGGCCCGCGCGAGCTGCATGCGCTGTCGTTCGCCAGTGGAGAGCGTCGCGGCCGCGCGGTCGAGAGAAAGATAGCCGAGTCCGAGCTCCAGGAGACGCCGCGCCACGTCATGAAAGGCGTCGCAGATGCTTTCCGCCATGGGGCGCATGTATTCCGGCAGGGAGTCCGGCACACCCTTCACCCAGTCTGAAAGCCGGAGCAGCGTCATTGAGCAGGCCGCATCAAGTGAGATGCCCCTGAGCTTCGGCGCACGTGCCGCTTCAGAGAGCCGCGTCCCATGGCAGTCCGGGCATACGTCCGTCCTCAGAAATTTTTCCACCCGCTTCAGGCCTTTTTCATCCTTGATGTGGGCCAGGGCGTTTTCCACGGTATACTTTGCGTTGAAGTAGGTGAAATCCATTTCTCCGGCCGCGCCGGAGGTTTTGTTCTGGTAGATTATGTGCTTCTTGACTGCCGGACCGTGGAACACGATATCCCGTTCTTTTGCCGTGAGCTCCCTGAAGGGAACATCCGTGCGGACACCCATTTCTCTTGCGATATCCTTCATCAGCGACCACATGAGGGTCTGCCAGGGCAGAACAGCGCCTTCGTCAATACTCAGATTCTCATCCGGCACGAGAGTTGACTCATCAACGGTCTGCACCATGCCCGTTCCGCCACAGCTTCTGCATGCGCCTCCGCTGTTGAAGGCTAGATCCTCAGCACCGGGTCCGAAAAAGCGGACGCCGCAGACCGGACAGACGAGTTCCTTCATGAGAGCGACGTTCATGGATGGTTCCAGGTAGTGCCCGTTCGGGCAGCGGTGGCTGCCGAGCCGCGAGAACATGAGCCTGAGGCTGTTCAGAAGTTCCGTTGACGTGCCGAACGTGCTCCGTACCCCTGGAACTCCAGGCCTCTGGTGCAGGGCGAGGGCCGCGGGAATGTACCGGACTTCGTCCACATTGGCTTTCTCTGTCTGCGTCATCCTGCGCCGTGTGTAGGTGGACAGTGCCTCGAGATAGCGTCTTGATCCTTCAGAATACAGAATGCCGAGCGCCAGGGAGGATTTACCGGAGCCGGAGACGCCGGCAATGGCCGTGATTTTCTGCAGCGGAATATCGACGCTGATGTTTTTCAGATTGTGGACGTGCGCGCCCCGTACTTCTATGCAGGATGGCTTTTTCATTCTCTTTTCGCCTCTACAGAAGATTTACACCATCGGAAGATATCTTTCACTCCCGGATCATCCCTGGCAGAGACAGAAACGGACGGCCGGATTTTGTGCCCGGCCGTCCGTGTGAGAGATAAAGAGTATTACTTTCCAAGCGCTGCTGCGCCGGCCTTCGCGACGTTGGTGTCTTCCTGAACTGAACCACCGCTGACGCCAATGGCGCCAATGATGACGCCGTTCCTGTCTCTTAAGAGCTCTCCGCCGCCGAAAATGGCCAGCCCGCCGTTTGTGGCTTCTATTCCGAAAAGTTCCTTGCCTGGCTGCGCCAGGGCGCCGAGCTCAGCGCTTGACATGTTGAAGCGCCGGGCCGTTACAGCCTTCTTCTGGGAAATGTCTATACTGCCCAGGAAGGCGCCGTCCATGCGGCAGAAGGCTTTGAGATTGCCCCCGGCGTCAACAACGGTGATGTTCATGGGAACGCCCTGCTTTTTCGCGAATTCCAGGGCTCCCTCAACGACCGTCCGGGCCTGTTCGAGTGTGATGTCGCCGGGCAGCTGGAGTTTGCTGGTGTCAACGGCTGCGCCGGCTGGAAGAACAAATACTGCCGAAAGAAGAAGGGACAGAAAGAGACTGCGCATATGCGTACTCCCGGTTAGAGTGTGGCCCTTCGGCCTGTTCAGGCCAGGTGTTGTTCTTTGCTTCCAGCGTATCTGATTTTCAATGGTATAACAACGGAAATGACGCTATTTTTTGAGGAAAGTACTTCTTTTCTGATAAATTAGTGGCATGGCCTGCGCCACCGCATTTCCTGTCCAAAAGACGCGCAGCCAGCCGCTTCTCCGGTTCATTACCGGTCTTGCGGAGATGGCGCCCTGCGTAGCATAATAATCAGTCCGCCAATCCGGCGGGGCTTTATCCCGGAGTTTTTTATGGGCGTGAAGGCCATTATCCTCTTTCTGCCACTTGCCGTACTGTGTGCCCTGTGCGGGCCTGTACAGGCCGAAGATTCTGCGCCGGTTCAGGACGAACCGGAACCTTATGACGAAAATCTGCTCCGCTCATCGTACTATGAGTGTATGGAGAAAGCCGGAGGTAAAACTCCGGAGGAAATGAAGTGCATCAGGCTGGAGACAGCCTATTGGGAAAAGCGCCTTGACGAAAATTTCAACCGGATTCTGAAAGAGACGGATGACAGGCACCGCAGTCATCTTCTGGACTGTCAGAATGCCTGGCAGGTCTACAGGGCCGCGCTTTCCCTCTATGCTTCTGACAACTACAGGCCGGACGATGCAGAGGAAGTTGGCGCTCTGGCTGCTCTGAAGGAGACAGCCAGACAGGCGCTTCTTCTTGAGAAGACGGATCCCCAGAAGACGGATGGCAGGTAGGGTGTGCGCGGCTTCAGTTTGTTGCACGGGCATTTCCATTAGTCTATAAACAGGGACTACGGCATACAGTCTGCCGGGCATTCTCCGAAAACGCACAACAACCGGGCTATATATGTTTGGCATAGGAAGTACGGAATTTATCGTCATTCTTCTCGTGGCACTTCTGGTTCTCGGTCCCAAGAGTCTGGCCAAGATCAGCAGAACGGTGGGCAAGTACATGGGCGAATTCAGGCGCGTGTCTACTGAATTTCAGCGGACGCTCAATGTTGAAGCAGCCGAGGAAGAACGCAAGGAGGCCAAAGAGGCCGTGAAAAAGAAGGCTGAGGCGGCAAGGGCCGGACGGGAGCGCAGGCAGAAGGCCCTGAAGGGCTCCGGAGATACCGAAACTGCTTCCGTCTCCCCCTCCAGGCCGGTCCCGGAAAGCCGGCCTGAGTCTGAAAAGCCTGCTCCGGCCGCTGCTGAGGCCGTTGCTGCGGAAGGCCCTGTGGCTCCCAAAGGAAGCCCTCTTGAAGAAGCTCTGAAGAAAAGTGCGGCTGAGGCTGGCAGCGCCGTTTCCTCCGGGGAGAACAAGGCATGACCGATTTTGAGAAAGAACGCACCGCCGCTGAAAAGCTGGCGGAAGCGAACCATACAGTCCCGGGACCGGCCGCCGTGTCCGGGAACATCACCTCCGCTGATTCCGAAACCTCCTCTGGGGAGGAAGGAACACCAGCGCCGGCAAATCCGGCGGACAGGACAGACGCTTCTGTGGAACAGGCCGCCTCCCAGACTGAAGACGGAGCCTGCGTTCCCGCGACCTCTGAGTCCGGAGGCGGCAGCGGCAGCAAGCCTCCGTCAGATATTGCCGTCACCGGCGGCGCCGATCTTCCGGCTCCCGCTGCCAGGGACGGCGATGAGGACGGGGACGGGACAGAAGAGGAAGAAGACGGCGAAGACGGAGAGGGCGGCCGCATGTCCCTTATGGATCACCTGCGCGAACTGCGCCGCCGCCTCTGCTACTGCGTTGCCGCAGCTTTTGTGGGCTTCTGTGTCTGCATGTTTTTCGTTGAACCTATTTTCAACGTGCTGACGAAGCCGCTGATCGCCGCTTTGCCTCCTGGCAGCACGGCTATGTACACGACCCTGCCTGAAGCCTTTTTCACGCGTATGTACATCGCCTTTATGTCAGGCCTCTTCCTGGTGAGTCCTCTTATTTTCTACGAGATCTGGGCTTTCATTTCGCCCGGTCTGTATGAGGAGGAAAAGCGCTTCATCATACCTGTCGCCCTCATTTCAGCAGTGTTTTTCGTGGGCGGCGGCCTGTTCTGCTATTACATCGTCTTCCATTACGCGTTTCAGTTTTTCATGAGCTTTGCGACGGAACAGATCGTGGCCGCTCCAAAGATCAGCGACTATCTGGATTTCGTGATGAAGCTTCTGCTGGCTTTCGGACTCATCTTCGAAATGCCCATCTTCACCTTCTTTCTTTCACGCATGGGCGTGGTCACGGCCCAGCGCATGCGCAGAGCGCGCAGGTATGCCGTGCTGGTCATCTTCATCGTGGCAGCCATCCTGACGCCGCCGGATGTGGTTTCCCAGCTGCTCATGGCTGTGCCCATGCTGATTCTCTATGAAGTCAGCATTTTGGTCGCCGTTATCTTCGGTAAGAAGAAGCCTGTTCCTGCGGAGGGAGAGGAGGAAGAACCCGAAGACGGGGATGACGGGGAGGGGAGCCTGCGCAGTTCCCGGCCCGAAGATGATGAGGCGGCTTCCGGAAGAAAGGATGATTCTGACCCCGGCGAAACCGGTAAGAGTGCCGGCTCTGAAGAGAAGGGGGCTTCCGGAACAGCGGACGCCGCCAGGTCCGCCGGGCATGAAGGTGATTCTGCAAAGGGCGCATAGGCTTTCGCATCCAGCGCGGGATGATACCATAGCCACAATACTGACGGGGGCCTGGGGCCCCAGGGAAGGAGTTTCCGATATGGCGGCGAGAACAGCGAAGGCTGAGCGGACGAGCGCCGAGACGCAGATACGCCTCAGCCTCAATCTCGATGGAGAAGGGAAGGTGCATGTCGACACGGGCTTTGGCATGCTGGATCATATGCTGACCCTGACGTTTTTCTGGGCCCGCATGGATCTGGAGCTGAAATGCACCGGCGATATGCAGGTGGACGCGCATCACACAACGGAGGACTGCGCTCTGGTCCTCGGCGGGGCGATTCTGGAGGCTCTGGGGGACAGGGCCGGCATCGCCCGCGTGGGCTATGGCCGCGTTCCCATGGACGAGGCTCTCAGCGAGGTGACTCTGGATATCTCGGGCCGTCCCTGGCTGGAGTGGCATGGCGATGAATATCTTCCGCCTGTCATCGCCCGTGAGGAAAAGGATGTCTGGCGGGAATTTTACAAGGCGCTGGCTTCTGCAGCCAGAATGAACGTGCACGTAGCGTTTCTGTACGGAAAAAACGGCCATCATCTTCTCGAGAGCGCTGCCAAGGGGCTGGGACTGGCTCTGGCGGCGGCCGTGAAACGCGAGGGAACCCAGGTCCGCAGCACCAAGGGAGGTCTTGACTGATGAACAGGCGTCTTCTTCTTTTTGTGATCCTCTGTCTGACCGTTCTGGCGGCTGCCTGTCAGCGCGCCCCCCAGAAGACATCGGAAATTCCCAGAGTGCTGAGCCATCAGTATTCTGTGGCTGTTATGCCCTTTACCCAGCCCACTGACGCCTGCGAGCTCATTATGGGCCGTATCCCCGAGGGGCAGGGCTGCATTTCAGCGGGAGAAATGGGGCTTCTCGATGCCGATTTGAAGGAACTTCTTCTTTCAAAAAAGAACGCCCGCCCCTATACCTTTGAAGGCGCCGGCGTTGTTCCTGCGCCATCGTCCCTCAGGTTCCGCGCGGGATCACAGCCCCAGGCCCTGCCTGCCTGGGCCGAGCTGGCCCGCAGAACGGGCAAGGACTTTATCCTCGTGCCCCAGATCATCGACTGGCATGAGCGCGAGGGATCTCAGGCCGGAGTCACGAGGCCTGCTTCCGTGCACCTTGAATTCTTCCTTATCCGCAGTCAGTCCGGCACTGTGCAGAACCACGTGGTGTACGACGAGGAACAGGTGGGGCTGGTCAATAATCTGCTGACCGTCAATGATTTTGTTAAGCGCAAGGGTGCCTGGGTGACGGCCCGTTCCCTTGCCAGAGAAGGTATGGAGAAGATGGTGAAGGAGCTTGGTTTATGATTGTTCTGCCCGCAGTGGATATCAAGGATGGGCGCGCTGTGCGCCTGCGCCAGGGAAAGGCCAACGAAACGACGGTTTTCTCACCCGATCCCGTGGCAGCAGCCAGGGCCTGGGAACGTCAGGGAGCCAGATATCTGCACGTGGTTGATCTCGACGGCGCCTTCGACGGAGAGCCGAAGAGCCGGAACATTGTGAAGGATATCTGCTCCAGCCTCTCCATTCCCGTGGAACTTGGCGGAGGCATTCGCGACATCGCCACGGCCGGGGCCTACCTCGAGTGCGGCGTGACCCGCCTTATCATCGGAACCATGGCTCTCACGGATCTGCCTCTCTTCCGAAAGCTCTGCGATACGTTCCCCGGGCGCATTGGCGTCTCTCTTGATGCGAGTGGCGGCCGTCTGAAGACAAAGGGCTGGGTCGAGGATGACGGACGTACCGTGGACGATGTCCTCCCTGGCCTTCTGGACGCCGGTGCCTCGTTTATTGTTTATACAGACATCGAGCGCGACGGCATGCAGAGCGGCGTGAATGTCGGAGCCCTGACCCATGTCTCTGATATCTCGTCTGTACCCGTTGTGGCAGCCGGCGGTGTCGCCACGCTCGACGATATCAGGCGTCTCTATCCGCTGTCCGTGGAAGGCCGTCTTGAAGGGGCTATTTCCGGCCGCGCCCTGTACGAGAAAACGCTGGATCTCGCCGAGGCCAACGCCTGGCTTGATGCTCAGGAAAAAGCGTAAAAACAGTCTTCGTGTATGAGTGAGCTGCGGGGCCGGTTTTTCCGGCCCCTTTTGTTTGTCTGAAAACAGGGAGAGGATGTCATGTTTGCGTATTTCTGGCCTCTGGTGCTGGTCGTCACGGCCAATGTCTTCTACAACATCTCGTCCCGTTCCGTGCCGAAGGCCTGCGACGCCTTCATGGCGCTCGTGTGCACCTACGCCACGGCTTTTATCTTTTCCCTGTTTGGATTTCTGGTGACTGGTGGTGCCAGAAATTTCCTTCCCGCGCTGAAACAGACGAACTGGGCCTGTTTCCTGCTGGGATTTTCCATGATCGGCCTTGAGGTCGGGATGATCTACATGTACCGCGCTGGATGGAAGATGAGTTCGGCCTGTCTGGCCGTCAACGCAGTGTCGGCCGCGCTGCTAGTGCTGGTGGGATGCCTTTTCTTCGGAGAGCATCTGACGCTGCGTCAGATTGCCGGCATGGTGGTGACCATGGCCGGGCTGGCCATTATCGTGGGAGACCGTGCGTAGGCCTTTTCACACGCCGCTCAGCGGGCGAGTTCGCGCTCTGCGTCGCGTTCCTCCGCTCTGCGCTTCAGATCCTCTCGCTTGTCGTGGAGCTTTTTGCCCCGTCCGAGAGCGATTTCCAGTTTGACTTTGCCGTGGTGGAAATAGAGCTTCGTGGGAACCACGGTCAGTCCCTGCTGGGCGACCACGCCGGCGAGGTGATTTATCTCGCGGATATGAAGGAGCAGTTTGCGGTTCCGGTCAGGATCCTGGGGCGCGTAGCCGGCGTTTTCGTAGGGAGCTATGTGCAGGGAAACGACAAAGGCCTCTCCCCCGCGGAAGTCCACGTAGGAGTCCTGAAAATTGACGCGGCCGAGGCGTATGCTTTTGATCTCAGGGCCGGTAAGACTGATGCCGGCTTCGAGAAAGTCGGACAGCTCGTAGAGATGGCGGGCCTTTTTGTTGACAGCGACCACGCCGGGCTGTTTCTTTTTGTCTGTGCTCATGATGTCTGGGCCGCAGGCCGGAATGGGCCGGCGGCGTCCTCCGTTGTGCTGGAATATGTACTGCTACTGCTGCATCTGCTTCATGACCGTGGACATCTGGAAGGACAGTTCGCGGCCCAGGGTCTTCTGCAGCATTTCGTTGACCATGTGTTTGCAGGCGGGGATGTCCGTGCTCATGAGGACCTGTTCGGCCAGTTCCGTGCAGGCCTGCGCGTTGAGCCTGCGGATGAGGTGTTTGATGCCGGGCAGGAACGGCGGCGAGGCTGAGAGTTCATCGATACCCATACCGAGCATGAGCACGACGCCATACGGATCAGCGGAAAGTTCGCCGCAGGCGCCGACCTTGATGCCTTCCCTGTGACCGGCATCAATGATGCGCTTCAGGGAACGGATGATGGCCGGGTGCATGGCCTCGTTGAGATAGGCCACGTGGCGGTTGTTGCGGTCGATGGCCATGAGGTAGTGGATGAGGTCGTTCGTGCCAATGCTGAAAAAGTCGCACTCCCTTGCGAGAGCGTCGGCGATGAGGGAGGCGGCCGGGGTTTCCACCATAACGCCGAGGGGAACGTCTGAAGCGTGCGGTATCATCTTGGCTTTCAGTTCCTGGGCCACTTCCTGGAGAATGAGCCGGACGGACCGCACTTCCTCAACCATGGTCACAAGAGGCAGGAGAATGCTGATTTTTCCGTGTACACCGGCCCTGAGCAGGGCGCGAAGCTGGCTGCGCAGAATATCCTGACGTCTCAGTGTGAAGCGTACTCCCCTGAGCCCCAGAGCGGGGTTCGCCTCGTGCAGGGCCTGCTGGGCTTTGAGAATCTTGTCTGCGCCGCAGTCCAGAGTGCGGATGATGGCCCGTCCCGGGGAATCGCGCACGACTTTGGTGTATTCGAGATAGAGCTGTTCCTCGTCGGGCAGTTCCTGTCCCATAAAGGAAAATTCGGTGCGGTAGAGGCCGATGCCGTCAGCTCCGAACTGGCTGAGTTCGGCCGCTTCCTCTGGCCGTTCGATATTGGCCTTGACACTGACCTTGAGGCCGTCTTCCGTGTCAGCGGGCCAAAGGGCCAGGCCACGGACATTGCTTTCCCATGCGAAATATTCGTGGCAGCGGCGGGAATACTCAGAGGTATCCCTGTCGCTCGGCTGGATAAGGACATTGCCTCCGAGCCCGTCGATGATGACAGGATCGCCTTCGCGGGCGGAGTCCTGCAGCCCCGTAACACAGACCAGGGCAGGGATGTGAAGGCCGCGGGAAAGTATGGCCGTGTGTGAGGTCGGCCCGCCTTCCTGCGTCAGGATGCCGCGGACGCGTTTGAGGTCGAGTTCCATGACATCGGCCGGGGAAATGTCCTCAGCCGCGAGAATGATGTCCTGAGCGCTGGTGCCGATGGAGCTTCCTCCGCTGAGCCGGTCTCTGATGCGCAGGCCGACGACGCGGATATCCTGGGCTCTGTCACGGAGATACGGGTCGTCCATGCCGTGGAAGAGGTCGCAGAGCTGGTCGATGGTCTTCTGCAGGGCCCAGGCCGCGCAGATTTTTTCCTGGGCTATGCGCTTGGCAGCGGCCTCTTCGAGCTTTGGATCCCCGGTCATCTCAATCTGGGCTTCGATGACCTCACGGTATTCCCTGAGGTCGGCGGGGACCTTGCTCAGGGCCCTGCCGAGATCCTGCCGCACGGCCTCCACAGCTTTATGCAGGAGTTCCTGCTCGCAAGCGACCTCCGATTCGGGCACGTAGTGCCTGTCCAGAAATCGTTCCGTATGAAGAAAGTGGAGGGTTCCCAGGGCTATGCCCGGGGAAACGGGAGTACCGTAGAGGTGTGCGCGGGGCATGGGTTCAGTCTCCAGGTGTTTCCAGTAAGGAGGCGGCCGCGGTTACGGCCTCACGGGCATCAGGCCCCGTGGCGAAAACTGTAAATTCGCCTTCTGCGGGCAGGGCAAGCGACAGGATGTCCAGCATGCTCTTGCAGTCCGCCTCTCCGGCATCCGTCACGAGTCTGATGGTCGATCTGTAGCGCTGGGCTTCCTTGGCGAGCCTGGCGGCCGGGCGGGCATGCAGTCCGTTGCGGAGCCGGAGCCTGCCCTGGACGCTGACACCGTTTGGGGTCTTTTGCAGTTCCTCCTGAGCCATGTGGAAAATCCTCTTTATCATTACGCCGCGTGCGTGGCGGCGGCAGTGAGAGTGAAAAGCCGCGGCCTCAGCCGTTCAGGCCGCCCTGGCTTATCAGAAAGAGCAGGCCGAGAGCGAGTGTCCAGATAATGAGCCGCGGGACGTGCAGCCGTCCCACGACCAGGGCTGCCAGGGGGACAAAGGCCACAGTGGCTGCCTGTGTGGGCAGAGACCAGCCGGAGAGGCCGGCATCCAGCATTATCCAGAGCGTGAGGCAGATGAGCAGCGCATTGCAGATTTTCGTGCGCTCGACCCACGTGGGCACGTCCACGCTGCGGATCCAGCGCAGAGCGGCTATACCATGGGTGAGGCAGAAGAAGAAAGAAATGACACGGAAAATCTGAAGGATGCTGAGAAGGATGAGTGTGAAGATGGCTGCCGGCCAGATATTGCCCTCGAGGAGAAGGCAAACGCAGGTGAGAGCCCAGAAAGTGCGCATGGAGCCGCTGAAGAAGGCGTCCCCGAGCGCAGAAAGCGTTGTCGCCAGCGTTGTGCGCAGGGAGGTGAGGACAGAGGCGGGAAGAACCCCGCCCGCGATCTGTTCTTCCATGGAGAGCAGCAGGCCCGTGTAGGCCGGCAGCATGAACACGTGCGTATTGCTGTGGCCGGCATAACGCGCAAAGGCCTGCCCGAGCGTCACGGGATCCGTGTAGAGGCAGCGGAGGGCCGGAGCCAGGACGTAGCTGAGTCCGATCTGCTGCATGCCGCGTGCGGTCATGGCGGCGTTGACAAACGCCGTTCGCGCGAGGCATTTCAGCGCGGCACGCTTCGTAAGCGGCATGGACTACCTCCTGGTTGATGGCGCGTCTTAGTCCCGGCTTTTCTGGGCAAGGGCATAGATATCGCTTGCGCTCCATCCCGTCACCCGGGCCTGGACGCGGCGGGCGACGGCTTTGGGCTTGCCGCCGGATGCGCTTTCCTCGGCGAGGATACGGGAGACTTCTTCCTCTCCGGTTCTGATTTCTTCACGGGGAGGACCGATGAGTACGGTCAGTTCCCCGAGCAGGGACTGGGGCCATTCTGACCTGTCTTCCAGATGAAAAAGAATAAATTCCTCATGGGTTTTGGTCAATTCCCTGCAGACCGCACACTCCCGCGCCCCGAGGAGAGACGCTGCTGTTTCCAGCGTGTCGTTCAGTCTGTCCTTGCGTTCAAAGAAGACCAGGGTTCCCGGCACCGGAGCGAAGGCTGAAAAGAGTTTTTTCCGGCCCGCCCTGTCCCTGGGCATAAATCCGAGGAACGTGTATGGCAGCGGAGGGATGCCGGCTGCTGAAAGAGCCGTGACCGGAGCTGAAGGACCTGGTACGGGATGAACGGAGAAGCCTTTTCCCCGGGCTGCCCTGGCGAGCCGGTAACCGGGATCCGCAATGACGGGCGTGCCCGCGTCGGAGATAAGTGCCAGGTTCTCACCTCTGGCCAGGCGTTCGAGCATCTCCGGTTCCTTCTCCTGTTCATTATGATCGTGGAAGCTCGTGATGCGGCGTACGCGCACCCCGAGTTCCCGGCAGAGCTGCAGTGAGCGGCGGGTGTCCTCTGCCAGCACGAGATCCGCGGATTCGAGAACCTGCCTGGCTCTGGGCGACATGTCCAGGACGTTGCCAATGGGGGTAGCCACCATGAAGAGACTTCCAGGCCCGCCGGGCGCGTCCTGCGGTCCCTGCTCCAGGAGCGGTGCAGTGACCTCCGGACTTTCCCCGTCATCGGCAGGGTGGGCTGTTTCCGTAGCTATGTTATCCATTGTTTACTCCTCGGAAGAAAGAGGGAGGGGAACATCCGGGGCTGACGCCGCTGTCTGTGCGGCCGGAAGAACGCCCCGGAAAGTCATCCTGTGAAGGGGACAGGGCCCGAGTTTCTGCAGAGCCTCAAGATGGGCCCTGGTGCCGTACCCCTTGTGGATTTCGAATCCGTAACCGGGGTAGACGCGGGCAAAGGCTGTCATGAGTCTGTCTCTCCAGGTCTTGGCCAGTACTGAAGCAGCGGAGATGGCCGTAATCAGGCTGTCGCCCCTGACAACGCTCTTCTGCCGGGGAAGAGCCGGTTTGTCGGTGCGGCGGCCGAGAGCTTCAGCCAGAACGTCTTCGGGGATGGTTCTGTTGCCGTCGATGAGCAGGAGAGAGGGAAAGGACGGCTGCGGTCTTCTGTCCCCTGTGCGTCTGCGGAGGCTGGCTGCCGCCAGGGCCATGGCTTCGAGAGATGCCTGCAGGATATTTATCCTGTCGATGCGCCGCGGCCAGACGGCGCCTATGCCCCAGGCCAGGGATCTCTCGCGGATAAGAGGCGCGAAACGCTCCCGTTCGGCTGCTGTCAGTTTTTTTGAATCCGTGAGCCCGTCCAGGCTGAAGCCGTCGGGGAGGATGACGGCCGCGGCGGCCACTGGGCCGGCAAGGCACCCCCGTCCTGCCTCGTCAAGGCCGGCCATGCCGGGGCCGGCGAGGGGCAGAGCCGCAGGGGAGAGGCCAGGGAGCATGCCCTGCGAGAGTCTGTGTTGTCCTCTGCTTTGTGTTTTCTGTCTCATGAAGGAAGGGATCACGCCGGAAGGAAGTCAGAAAAAAAGCCAGCCCCGGAAACCCGAAGCTGGCCAGAAGTCAGAAAAACGAAGACGATTAGAAGTTGCCGCGGGGCTTGATGCGGGCGGCCTTGCCCTTCAGGTCGCGGAGATAGTAGAGGCGGCTGCGGCGCACGCTGCCCCTGGTCACCACATCCACATGGTCAATGAAGGGGGAGTTGATGGGGAAGATACGCTCCACGCCAACGCCTTCGGAAACCTTGCGGACGGTGAAGGTGCCGCCCGTGGTGCCGCGGTGCATGCGGATGACGCTGCCCTGGAAGACCTGGATACGCTGCTTTTCGCCTTCAACAATACGCATGTGAACTTTCACGGTGTCACCGGGACGGAAGACCGGGATATCCATGCGCATATTTTCACGTTCAATCTGATTGATGATGTCCATCGTAAAAAACTCCTATACCTGGCGTGTCTCGCCTTGATATTTCCGTTGACTGCCCGGCGGAACGTCCGGGTCGGCGCGGGAAGTGCCGCTCCTTCTCTGTGCCCTGGACCGCAGAAACCGCCGTTCAGTCCCGGGGGACTGACGCCCTGAAATTTCTGAAGGATCTCTCCGCCTTCGGAGCGAACCGCTGGCGGGAAGGAGGAGAGCGCGTGCCATGTGTGGATGGCAATACACGTTAAGGTCGAGACATATAACCGGAAAACAACGCTTTGTCAAAGTTCCTGACATAAAAAATTGCCCCGGGCGCACCCCTTATCCCGCATTTCCGGCTCCGTGTCATCTTTACCCTGAAGAAAATTACGGCATACTATTTTTTCTTTAATGAAAAATAAAAACTGAGAGGCGGCGGAACTTTGTGCAGATAAGGCAGAACAGACCCGGCAAACAGGGGCTTTTCCTGGGCCTGTAAATAAAAAACGAAGAAAACTTGAGAAAATCGGAGTAAATTTTGCTTGTATTCGATGAAAAGGAGTTTTCAGACGTGTGTCAGTAAAATGACGAATCCACGTAAGTTAAGGAACTGACGTGAGAAAAATTTTCTGTGAAAAATATTGACACAAGATAAAATTAATAAAAACAAATGGTTGTTAAAAACACCCTCCCCCGGAGCGTTTCGCGGCGATAAAAGGCGATTCTGGTGCATATTCAGATTTGCAGGCAGTCAGGCGTCAGGGTAGTGAAGGGCCATGGCAGATTATTGGCGAAAAATTCTGGAAAAATTAGAGAAAATGCTGGATTCATCCGACTTCAGAGTCTGGATTGAACCCTTAACAGCGGAAATTGCGGGACATTCCCTCGTTCTGAGCATGCCCGGGGCAAGTTCGTATTACCTCGGCAGACTGAAAAAGAGGTTTGAACCGGTCATCCGCACAGCTGCCGCTGAAGCATTTTCCTGCAGCAGGGATGACGTCGAGCTGACGTTCAAGTCAGTCGCGGCGTCACGGGATTCTGTTTCTGTAAAAAAGATCTCCGTTGCTGTCAGAAAGTCCGAAAAAGCCTCTTCTCCGGCAGAAGATCCTGTCCGGCCGCGCATTGTCGCGCCGGGTCTTCTTCCCCAGGCTCCCCTGAACAGGCCTGTGACAGGCTCCGGGCAGGCTTTGGCACAGAAGATCAGCCGCTTTTCCTTCGAGAATTTCGTGGTGGGGCCGACCAACAAGATGGCGTTCGCCGCGGCCGAGGACGTCTGCCGCGCAGGCGGCTGCGTTGATACCCTTTTTCTGAGCTCTGGTTCCGGCCTCGGCAAGACGCACATTGCGCAGTCCGTGGCCCAGCGTCTGCTCCGGGAGCGGGGTGATCAGGCCCGGGTTGCTTATCTTACAGCCGAGGATTTTTACTCGAGGTTCCGCAGCGGTATCCGTTCGAACACACTCGATGTTTTTACGGATCAGATCCGCGGTCTTGATTTTCTGCTCCTTGACGATGTGCAGTTCCTGCACAACAAGATCAAAACCCAGGAATACCTGGAATCTCTCGTCAAATACCTGCAGAACCGCGGCAGCAAGGTCGTTTTTACAAGCCAGTTCCAGCCCCGGGAGCTCAAAGCTGTAGATCCACAGCTCATTTCTCTGATCTGCTCGGGCATACGGGCCGACATGGGGCTTCCGACGTTCGAGATGCGCCGGGAAATCCTGCAGCGCAAGGCCAGCGTGCACCAGGTCGTCCTGCCTGATGAGGTGACCAACCTCATCGCTTCCAACATTACCGGTGATATCCGCGAGCTTGAGTCCTGCCTGCAGACGCTGCTTCTCAAGATGCGCGTCTTCAAATCCCCTCTCACGCCCGAGATGGCCCTGGAAGTGCTCGCTCAGTTCGGCCCCCAGGCTTCGGCCGGGGTGGAGCCTTCCTTCGAAGACATCATGCATTACGTGTCCGAGGGCTTCGGTCTTACCGAGGAGCAGATTTGTTCCCGCCTGCGCCGCCGCGAAATTGTCGTTGCGCGCAATACGCTTTTCTATCTCGTACGCAAGCACACGCATCTGACGCTTCAGGAAATTGGCTCCCGCGTTAATAAGAGGCATTCTACGGTCATCAAGGGCATTTCTGCCGTGGAGCATGAAATCTCCAGTGCGTCGCCCTCGGGCCGTCAGATTTCCCGTGTTATCAGCCTCATCGAGCGCAATACGGGTATTGCAGCTTCAGCCTTGTAGGGCCGGAAGGGTTTGCGCGTCCCGCGCCCCGGCCCTCATCGCCCGCGGAAATCAGTTTCTGCAGGAAAACGAAAAAAGCCCGTTACGGCGTATGCCGGAACGGGCTTTCTGCTTGTATGACCCAGTGTGTGCGCCTCATGCCGGGGAAAATGGATTTCCCGCATGTAAGGCTGGTACCGGAAGTGGGACTTGAACCCACAAGGTGTTGCCACCGGAGGATTTTGAGTCCTCTGCGTCTACCATTCCACCATTCCGGCCCGTCTGTGACACTACAGATTCAGATTCCTTTCGTCAAGAAAGAGCCTTTTTCTAGTCGTGCACCTTGATGCCGTGCAGCATCCTGATGAAGGCGGGATCGTTATGATCCACGATTTCACTGTGACCGATATCCAAGCGGGAGATGGCCTTCATGTCTTCATCGCTCAGCGTGAAGTCCCAGATATCGAGGTTCTGTTCCATGCGCTCCCTGTGCGTGGATTTGGGAATGATCACGACGCCGCGCTGCACATTCCAGCGCAGCGCGACCTGGGCCGCGCTTTTGCCGTATTTTTTGCCAATGCCCGTCAGCACGGGATCTGTGAAGATGCCGTGTTTGCCTTCGGCGAAGGGGCCCCAGGCTTCCGGACGCACTCCGTATTCCTGCATGAGTCCGAGAGCTTTGGACTGCTGGAAGAAGGGATGCAGTTCAACCTGGTTGACTGCAGGAATGATCTCCACGGTCTCGCAGAGGTCAGCGAGACGGTGCGGATAAAAGTTGCACACGCCGATAGCGCGGACCGTGCCTGCCTTGTAGGCCTCTTCCATGGCGCGCCAGGCACCTACGTAATCACCCAGAGGCTGGTGGATGAGGTAGAGATCGAGATAGTCGAGTCCCAGTTTTTTCATGGAGGTGCGCAGGGCCTTCCTGGCTCCTTCGTAGCTGGCGTCCTGCACCCAGAGCTTGGTGGTGATGAAGAGATCTTCCCGGGCCACGCCGCACTTCTTCAGGGCAGAACCCACGGCTTCTTCGTTGAAATAGGCGGCAGCTGTGTCGATGAGGCGGTAGCCGCTCGCGATGGCGTCCAGAACGGCCTGCTCACACTGCCTGCTGTCAGGGACCTGAAACACCCCGAATCCTTCCATGGGCATCTTCACGCCGTTATTCAGCACTGCATATTCCATGATTTTCTCTCCTTGGCATAAATCCTATGCCGGGGTAAAATTCTTTTACAAAAATACTTTTAGAGAGATTTCAGATAAATATACAGTACTCTTTTAGCATACAGCTATACCCTGTATGCATAGCGGAAGGAGAAGAGGATGGTCACACTGACGCAGCTCGAGGAACTGCTCCATTTCGCCGAATGCGGCACACTTTCGGGAGCAGCTGAAAAGTGCCATATCTCGCAGCCCGCCCTGAGCCGCTCTATGCAGAAGCTGGAGGATGACTTCGGCGTCCCCCTTTTCAACAGGGGGAAGAACAGGACAGCGCTCAACGCGTGCGGCCGTCTGGCCGCTGAAGGCGCGCGCCGCATTATTTCAGGTGTGCAGGGCGTCCTTGAGAATGTGCGCGCCCTCGACAGGCGTCTGCGCACCATAAGCGTCGGTTCCTGTGCGCCGGCTCCTCTCTGGGATATCGTACCGCTTCTGGCTGCTCTTTACCGGGACAGAACCATTTCCACGGAACTCCGGGAGGACCATGAGCTCATCAGTGGACTGGCGACAGAAAACTACCGCCTTGCCGTCCTCACGGAGCCCGTTCGCGGGCATGGGCTTGTCTCCCGGAAATACGGGGAAGAACATCTTATGTTCTCGCTGCCTGCCGGTCATCCCCTGGCTGGCAGGAAAAGCCTGCGTTTCAGCGATCTCAACGGTGCGGCCATACCTCTCCGCCCGGGCATCGGCTTCTGGGAAGAGATCCCCCGGAAGAAAATGCCGGATTCGCATTTTTTCGTGCAGGAGCGCTCTTCTTCTTTCGAGGAGCTTGTGCACGCCTACGCCATGCCCTGCTTCTCCAGCGATCTGGCGCGAAGGGGCAGGGAGCTGGAACCTGACCGCGTGACAATTCCCATCGACGATCCGGAGGCATCCGTAGAGTACTTCCTTGCCTGGCGCAGGCAGGACGAGGACTTCCTCAGGCCTTTTCTCGATGCTGTGCTGAGGGAAGCCCCCCGCGGAAGATAACCGGGATTCTTTTGCATGAAAAAATCCGGTTCACTCTTCTCTGGTTTTCCCGGAATTTTTCAGACGGGCGGCGGCGAGCTCCTCTGCCGCTTCCTGTGCCCTCCGTATGGCCTGCCCGAGGTCAGCGAAGCTTCCTCCGGCCTGGGCCCTGGCGACTTCCTCTTCAACGAATTTCCTCGTCAGTTCCCTGATCTCGTCCTGCATATCCTCTGAATTTGCTGTTTCTTCAGTCATGGCTTCCACCTCCTGAAAGATCATATATTTTTTCTACTCTAGCACCGGGAGGAATTTCCCGCCACCATTCTGCCGGCTTTTCTCCCTTTGTGTTGACTCATTTTCCCGTTGCGGCAATATAAGAAAACAAAAATCTCGGCGCGGGGGACTGATGACATGAAACTGACAGAAGAAGAACTGCGTGGTGTGTGCATGGCCGCTCTGACTGCCGCAGGAGCGGACGAGAGTACGGCGCGGAGCGTGGTGTCCCCGCTCCTGACCGCTGAGCTCGACGGACTGACGGCGCACGGGGTTTCGAGGATTCCTTTTTTCGTTGATCAGGTGAAAGAAGAAAAAATCCGCGTGGATGCCAAACCGAAGATCGTGCAGAAGGCTCCTTCCATTGTCATGGTTGACGCGGACAGGGGCTTTGCGTTTCCCGCCATTGACATGGCCCTGGACGCGCTCGTGCCGCTGAGCAGGAAACAGGGCCTCGCCATGGCAGGTGTGAGCCATTCCCACCACTGCGGGGCCCTGGGCGTTTTTTCCGAACGTCTTGCCAGGGAGGGGCTTGTGTCCATTATTATGTCCAATTCCCCTGCCTCCATGGCTCCATGGGGAGGAAACAGGCCGACTTTCGGCACAAACCCCATAGCCTTCGGCTGCCCTGGCTACCCCGATCCCATTATCATCGACATGTCCCTTTCCAGGGTTAACCGGGCAGAACTGGTCATGGCCCATCAGCAGGGCACCAAAATACCGGCCGGATGGGCTCTTGATCGCGATGGCCAGCCGACAATGGATCCCATGGAAGCCCTTGAAGGCACCATACTTCCGGCTGGAGGCGTTAAAGAGGCTGCTCTTGCCATGATGGTGGAAATTCTGACAGGCTGCCTGAATGGTGCAAACTGCGGCTATGAAGCGGCCCCCTTCATGGCCGACGATCATCTGCCTCCGGATCTCGGGCAGACATTTATGGCTATTGACCCGGAAAAGTGCAGCGGGTCATTCCTTGCCAAAGTGGGCTCGCTGGCCGGAGTCATTTCCTCGCAGGATGGCGCGCGCATCCCGGGCGAGCGTCGTTTCCAGCAGAGGCGCAGAAACCTCAGGGAAGGCATTTTCATCCCCGATGATCTCTTCCGCGAGCTGGTGGATCTGGCACGCCAGGGACGTCAGATCTGAGCGCGGTGACGTGCCAGCGCGGAGCTGGCCGGAAAACAGAAAGGGGGTGCCTGCCGTTATAACGGAAAGCACCCCCTGTTTCGTTTCAGGCAGGGAAGGATTAGCGGGTGAACTTGCGGAACTTGGGCCTGTGGGGCTGTTCGGCTTCCTTTCCGAGGCGCTTTCTGCGATCGGCTTCGTATTCGCTGTAGTTGCCCTCGAAAAAGTCCACCTGACCGTCATCCTCGAAAGCCAGAATATGCGTCGCTATGCGGTCGAGGAACCAGCGGTCGTGGCTGACAACGAGCACACATCCCGCGAAGTTTTCCAGGGCGTCCTCAAGGGCGCGCATGGTGTTCACGTCGATATCGTTGGTGGGTTCGTCCAGAAGGAGAACGTTGGCTCCGGATTTCAGCATACACGCGAGGTGGAGCCTGTTGCGTTCACCGCCCGAAAGGACGTCCACCTTCTTCTGCTGATCCTGGCCATTGAAATTGAAACGCGTGCAGTAGGCCCGGGCGTTCACCTCGATGCCGCCGAGATCAATGGTGTCACGGCCTTCGCTGATAATTTCGTAAACCGTTTTTCCGGAGGTGAGGGAGGCGCGCATCTGATCCACGTAGGCGAATTTGACGCTGTCTCCGACGGTCACGGTGCCGGAGTCCGGCTTTTCCTCGCCGACGATCATTTTGAAAAGCGTGGTTTTGCCAGCGCCGTTGGGGCCGATAATGCCCACGATGGCGCCTGCGGGAATAACTGCATTCACGTTTTCCATGAGCAGCCTGTCCCCCATGCCTTTGGTCACGTGATCAAGAGTGATGACGCTCTTGCCAAGCCTCGGTCCCGGGGGAATATAAATCTGCAGATCCTTGGCCCGGCGGGCACTCTCATGGGAGAGCATGGCTTCATAGGCGTTGATGCGGGCCTTGCTCTTGGCGTGGCGGCCTTTGGGAGACATGTGGATCCACTCGAGCTCGCGGGCCAGTGTCTTCTGGCGTTCCGTCTCAGCGCGTTCCTCCAGGGCGAGGCGCTTTTGTTTCTGTTCGAGCCAGGAGGAGTAATTCCCTTTCCACGGAATACCCCTGCCGTTGTCCAGTTCCAGGATCCAGCCGGCGACGTTATCCAGAAAATACCGGTCGTGGGTGACGGCGATGACTGTGCCGGGGAAAGTGTGCAGGTAGTCTTCGAGCCACTGCACGGACTCGGCGTCCAGGTGGTTGGTGGGTTCGTCCAGGAGGAGAATATCAGGCGACTGCAACAGGAGCCGGCAGAGAGCCACGCGGCGGCGTTCGCCGCCGGAAACCTGAGATACAGGCATATCCGGAGGCGGGCAGCGCAGGGCGTCCATGGCCATATCGATGCGGGAGTCCAGGTCCCAGAGATTCTGGGCGTCCATTTCTTCCTGAACTTTGGACTGACGCTCGATGAGGGCGTTCATGGCCTCATCGTCCATGGGCTCGGAGAATTTTTCGTTGATTTCCTCGTATTCCCTGACTATGGCCTTCAGCCCTGCGACCCCGTCCTCGACAACTTCGCGCACGGTGCGCTCTTCATGGGCAAGGGGTTCCTGTTCGAGATAGCCGATGGTGTAGCCCGGGGCCAGCACCGTCTTGCCTTCGAAGGCCGTGTCCACGCCGGCGAGGATCTTGAGCAGTGTGGATTTTCCTGCGCCGTTGAGGCCGAGGACGCCGATTTTGGCGGAATAAAAATAGGAAAGGGAAATGTCCTTGAGAACTTCTTTCTGACCATGACGTTTGGAAACGCGGATCATGGAGTAGATGATTTTATCCGGTTCGTTTTTCAAATGGACCTCGTTTGTCGGTTCAGCTGTTTGCGATCCTGTTGGAATCGGGGGAAGTCTACACATGAAGCCGGGGCGCTTCAAGGTCAAAAAAAGAGCCCCGCAGCTTGCTCCTGCAGGGCTCCTGAAACGTTATGCCGGGATGTGGGATTAGAAGCCCCAGCGGAGGCCGAGCATGATTTCGTGGTTGTAGGGGCGGATGCCAACGGACTGGCTTTCACCGCCGTAGTTGGAGGAGACTTCGGTGTAGCCGAGGTCGACATAGCGGTACTGGGCGTCAATGGAAACCTGATCGTTCACAGCGAAAGCGACACCGCCGCCGACGTTCCATGCGAAGTTTGTCCTGCGTTCATCCTGGCTGCCAAGATTCCTGCCGAGATCGTCGTGCGTGTCGACACCGAAGTAGTTGAAGGCGAAGCCGAGGCCGGCGCCCACGTAAGGCGTGAAGGCGGATTCATTGTGGAAGTCATAGTACACGTTGCCGAACAGCGTGGTGGCATTGAAGGTTTCCTTGGCGGAACCGTTGTGGCCGTTCCATTCCTTCTCGCTGTTGCCGCGGAGAGCGCCTTCGAGCTCGATACGCAGGGGGAGCATGTTCTGGGGCCAGAAGTCATAGCCGACGGCGAAAGCTCCGCCAAGCGTGAACTGATTGTATTTGTCGATGCCGAATCCGCTCATGCCGGAGCGCTCAACAGTTCCGGTATTCTGAAAAGCCATCATGAATTTGGGTGCCAGGTACATGCCGTTCCCGGCGGAAGCGATATTCGGAAAAGCGAGGGCGCACACAAGCGCAAATGCAACAAAAAAGCGTTTCATATTTCCTCCAGAAAAATTTGCCTGTGCCCGGCAGGCTTTAGACAAAGATTGCCTATGAGTGTTCGAATGTCAAGAAAATTTAAAGTAAAGCTGAAATATTTGCTTTCGTTTCTATTCATAGAAAAAATCTAGAAAAATTTTAAAAATATAATATTCGAAATTACAACGAATATTACAGTCAATTACATCATTGTTATAGGATCAAGATCGAGCTGTATGCGCAGTTTTGCGGCTTCAGGTCTGTTCATGATGATGTAATACAGATTCCTGGCTTCCTTCCAGCTTTCGGCTTTGATGAGGCAGTGATAGCGGCTGCGATTGCCAATCACCGGAATGGGGCAGGCCACAGGGCCCATGATCCGTATGCCGCGCCTTGCCGATTCCTCATGCAGGAAAACGCTTATGGCATTAAAGGCCTCCTTACCCGCGGCGCTGCTGCGCGGGAAGGTGAAGCGGATGAGAGCGAGGCGTACAAAGGGCGGGTAGCCGAAGCGTTCGCGCCGCTGAATTTCCTCCTGGTAGAAGCCTTCGTAATCGGCTGTCCGGATGTACTGCCAGCAGTAGTGGGTGGTGTCGCGTGTCTGGATAAAAACGCGGCCCGGTTTTTCTCCCCGTCCTGCGCGCCCGGAAGACTGGACCAGGAGCTGAAAGGTGTTCTCGGCAGCCCTGTAGTCCGGCAGAGACAGGCTGAGATCTCCGTCGGCCACCACGGCCAGGGTGACATCCGGGAAATGGTGTCCCTTGGAGAGCATCTGCGTGCCGACCATGATGGGTGCTTCGTGATGGGCGAAACTGTTCAGGATTTCTTCCATAGCTCCGGCCCTGCGTGTGGAATCGCGATCAAGGCGCAGCACGCTGCACTGGTAGCGTTCTTCCAGAAATTCGGTCAGTTTTTCCGTGCCTTCGCCCACAGGAAGAAAATTCATGTTGTGGCATTTGGGACACGGCGCGGGGAAGGGGATGGAATACCCGCAGTAGTGGCACATGAGGCGCCCGAGATCCCTGTGGTAGGAAAGCCCCACTGAGCAGTTGGGACAGGTGAGCACTGAGCTGCAGTCCGGGCAGAAGACGCTCGGGGCGTAGCCGCGGCGGTTCAGGAGGATGATGGCCTGCTCCCCCTTCTTCAGGGTTTCGTCGAGGGCGGAGAGGCTCTGCGGCGCCAGGACGCACTGTTCCTGCGCCTGCCCCAGGGATTTTTTTTTACCTATGTCCACAAGCTGAACATCGGGCAGCGCCTGATCGTGGACCCGGTGCGGCAGGGAGAGAACAGGCAGAAGGTTGTGCTGGGCAGCGTACCAGGTCTTGAGATCGGGAGTGGCGGATCCGAGAACCAGCACGGCGTTTTCCCGGGCAGCCCGGAACCAGGCTATTTCCTTGGCCTGATAGGGAACGTGGTCTTCCTGTTTGAAAGAGGCATCGTGTTCCTCGTCAATGAAGATGATGCCGAGAGAGGGCAGGGGAAGAAAGAGCGCCGAGCGTGTGCCGACCACGAGGCAGGGCGTCTTCTGGACAGCCAGCCTCCGGAAGACATCTTCCCTGCGCTTCTGGCTCTGGTAGCCGTGATAGAAAATGATTTCAGCGCTGGGGAGCGCGGCAGCCGCGTCACGGCGCAGCTTGTGGGCTATGGCCACTTCAGGAGCAAGCAGGAGCACGCTGCGCCCATGTGACAACGCATCGCGGGCGGCCTCCAGATACACGGCCGTCTTGCCCGAACCCGTGACGCCGTAGAGTAGCCGCTGGGCGGTTTTTCCGCTTCTGAGCGCGGCGGTTATGTCTGCCACGGCCATTTTCTGATCCACATTGAGTTCGAAGGCCTTGTCCTGCGGGGGCAGAAGGGCTTCGTTGATGGCCTCGGCCTCTTCCAGGCCGTCATCACTTTCGATGCGCAGAAGTCCGAGAGTGGCCAGGCTGTCCACGATTTCTTTCCCTTTCCCGCCGAGGACACGGATGAGGGTCCGGCGGTTTGTGGCTCCGTGCACGGCCAGATATTCGAGACACTGGATCTGCCGCAGGGCATGCGGGCGGACGGGCCAGGGAGCGCTGCAGGTGAGAACACAGCGTTCTGTTTTCGCTGCGTCCTTTCTGGGAGAAACCATATGTGCCCGTCCCGAAACGAGGAGTTCCGCCAGTCTGGCCCTGAGCTCGGGCTCAGCCTTTGCAAGTGCCTGAAGCGTATAGGAGTTCTTCTCCCCCCGATCCATGAGCTGCAGGGTCACCCGTGTTTCCTTCAGGAATGGGAGCACGAGAGAAATGGCCGCTCCCGTAGGAGCGCACTGACGGAGCGCGAGGTCATCCAGCATATCAAGGAGAGGGCGCGGCAGAACGGGGGAGTCTTCGAGGGGCCAGATAAGATCCCGAAGTTTAATCCCCTCCGGCGTGTCCGTTGTAAGCTTTCGCAGAAGAGCCGCGCGCACTGGGCTGCGGCCGAGGGGGACGGCGACGCGCTGTCCGGGTTTCAGGAGTGTTTCCGGCAGTCCGGAAGGAACGGAATAGGTCAGATCGGAAAAAGGCGGATCCAGCAGGGTGACGAGTGCGTTCACGGGCGTTTTTTCAGAGCAAGAGGTGTATGTGTATGCGGAAAAGGCCTGCGCCTGCTTCCTCACGGAGCAGACGCAGGCCTCTGAAATAAAGGCGTGGCGTAAGAACAGCCTTAAGAGAACTGGACGAACTGCTTCAGCGAGTCAATGAGCTGGTAGCGGATTTTTTCGTCCTGTATGCCGAAATAAATGTTGGCGGAAAGATATTCGACCCAGTTGCCCGCGTCAAAGCGTTTGCCATCGATGCGTACGGCCATCATGCCGCGTTTCTCGCAAAGCTTCTGCAGGGCGTCAGTGAGCTGGATTTCGCCGCCAAGGCCGGGCTTGGTGTTGTCGAGGCACTCGAAGATGTCCGGCGTGAGCACGTAACGGCCCACAATGGCCAGGCGGGAGGGAGCTTTTTCCCTGGCAGGCTTTTCCACGAGGCTGTTCACCTTGTAGATGCCGAAACCGCACTCTTCAGCGTCGACGATGCCGTAACGCGAGACGGAATCCCACGGCACTTCCATGACGCCGACCACTGGCTTGTCTTCCGAATAGGCGACGTCCAGGAGCTGTTTGATGCCGGGCGTGCCGGAGAAGATGAGGTCATCACCCACGCTGGTGGCGAAAGGCTCGTTGCCGACAACGCTGCGGGCGCACATGATGGCATGCCCGAGACCTTTCTGTTCCTTCTGGCGGACGGAAATGACGTTGACCATCTCGGCTACGTCCTGGATGAGCTTCAGAAGAGCGGTTTTGCCTTCCCTCTCGAGGATGTCCTCGAGCTGCAGGTTATGATCGAAGTAATCCTCAATGACGCTCTTGTCACGGTTGGTGACGAAGATGACATCGCTGAGACCGGAGCGCTGTGCTTCCTCAACCACATACTGGATGACGGGTTTGTTGTAGATGGGCAGCATCTCTTTGGGGATGTTTTTGGTAGCCGGGAGGGATCTGGTGCCCCATCCTGCGACGGGGATGACAACTTTGCGTATAGGTTTCATGGCAGTGTTCCATGGAGTAGGGGTTACACAAAAGCCTGGCGGATTTCACCGTCCGCCGTCCTTCGCCTGAAGGAGAGGCTTTTGTCCTGGGGCTTCGGGGGGGCCGCCACAGCGTCCGCAGACGGATAAGGAAGAACCAGTCTGCTCGGTCTCCTATATCAGTTTTATTCCCGATTCAGAAAAAAGGAAATATATGGAATGTTTGGCAAAAAAGCCCCGTGTTCAAAGAACACCGGGGCGTGTGACAGACCGGAGAAGAAAAGGTTGAGACTTAGCGGAGTTCGCGGGCGACGACGTCGGCCAGCTCGTTGGCGTACTCGGAAACCTTGTTTTCGTCCTCGCACTCTACCATGATGCGGCAGAGTGATTCCGTGCCGGAGTAGCGCAGGAGCACACGGCCCCTGTCGCCGAGTTCGGCTTCCACCTTTTTCACGGCCTCGCCGATGGCGGGACGTTCCTCGAAGGGCAGCTTCTTTTCCACGTGCACGTTGACGAGCTTCTGCGGGAAGAGCGTGAGCAGATGGCTTATCTCGGAGAGGGGCTTTTCCTTCTCCCGCAGAATGCGCAGAACCTGCAGGGCTGAGAGAAGGCCGTCGCCGGTTGTGCTGTAGCTGCGGAAGATGAGGTGTCCGGACTGCTCGCCACCGAACATGATGCCCTCGCGGCGCATCATTTCCATGACGTAGCGGTCGCCGACTTTGCTGCGGAGGAGCTTGCCGCCGTGTTCCTTCATGTAGATCTCGAGAGCGATATTGCTCATGACCGTGGCACAGATGGCGTTGCCGGGAAGCTGTTCGCGATCCATGAGATCCTGGGCGCACATGGCCATGATCTGGTCGCCGTCAAGAATATTCCCGTGCTCGTCGGCCATGATAAGGCGGTCAGCGTCGCCATCGAGCGCTATGCCGACATCGGCGCGGACTTCCCTGACTTTGGAGGCCATGGTCTCGGGATGCAGGGCGCCCACGTGATCGTTGATGTTGACGCCGTTGGGTTCGGTTCCGATGCGCACGACCTCGGCGCCGAGTTCCTCGAGGGCCAGGGGGGCGACTTTGTAGCTCGCGCCGTTGGCGCAGTCCACGACGATACGCAGTCCGCTCAGCGTCATGCCCGCGGGAAAGCAGGTTTTTGTGTAGACGATGTAACGGCCGCCTGCGTCCTCAATCTTGGTGGCACGGCCGATTTTGTCGGAGTCCGGATAGGGCCAGTGATAGTCCTTGTCCAGGACCATGGCCGAGATTTCGTCTTCCTTTTCGTCAGGCAGCTTAAATCCCTCGGCGTCAAAGAACTTGATACCGTTGTCCATGTAGGGGTTGTGAGAGGCGGAGATGACCACGCCGAAGTCGGCGCGCATGCTGCGGGTCAGGAAGGATATGGCCGGCGTGGGAAGCGGCCCGGTCATGATGACCTTCATGCCCGAGGCGCAGAGACCGGCGGCGAGGGCGGATTCGAACATGTAGCCCGAAAGACGGGTATCTTTGCCAATGACAACCTTGTGCTGGCAGTCGCCCGCGCGGCGGAAGGAAATGCCGGCCGCGAGGCCGAGCCGTAAGGCGATGTCGACGGTCATGGGATAGGTATTGGCTCTGCCTCTGAGACCGTCAGTGCCGAAGAAACGCTGGGACATGGATGAAAGCTCCTTGAAAGAGCGGCGGCATGGAGCCGCCAGTGATTACTTTTTTGGATGGATACCGGATTTGAGCCCGGCATCCTCATGAATTTCGTGAGCGGTATCCGCGTCATCGGTATCGGGAAGTCTGCGGACGACGATTTCGCTGATGACGGGCGGAACAATGGTCATACCCTCGGGAAGCCTGTAGCTTATCTGCGCCGTGGCTTTTCCTCCGGGGGGAAGATCCGGAGGAATGACCGAAGCCTGCAGATTGGAAAGATAGCTTGCGCTGCCGGCCAGAGCCTCAGGGACCTCCACGAGGATCTTTATCTCGGGAGGTTCCGTGACGTACTGATCGGGATTGCCGGCCTGCACACCGACACGGCAGCGCCTTGTAATGACCGAACGCCCGCTGGTGATAGTGTACTGCACATTAACCTGGCCGGGTGTCGAGGTGACAAGGCTCGGGGTATCGAGGGGCATGGTCTGCGATATGCGCTTGCCTGCGGATTTCGGATCGAGCTGGATGGGCAGCTTGATGTTGTTGATGTCGGAAACCGTGCTTTCCGGACCGCGCAGAACCACGGTGGATGGCGTGACGACAACATTGTCCACGGTCAGCGCGCCATGGCGGAGAGGCGACGTGATGACGGGCTTGACCGCCACCTTGCGCTCGATGACGTTGTCCGCGCGGACTACGATCCGCGGCGGCTGGATGTCAACCACCTCGAAGGCCCTGAACGAGCGCTGCAGGTTGTCCGGACTCAGCGGGACGATGTTAACGCCGCGTTTGATTTCGGAAAGGTTGACCTGCTGGTTGAGATGCTGCTTCGGGATGCTCCGGAGCAGGGTCTCGGGGCCCTTGAGACGGATGGAGATTTTCTTGATCAGGCCGTCCGTAACCATGAGGTTCTGGGGAATACCGTAATAGTCGATGAAAACGTCAAACTGGGCCTCGATGCGGTCGCGGACGCTGACGACATACCACATGCCTGTTGCCGCAATGATGGAGATGAGCAGCGAGGCAAGATGCGGCGTGGTCAGGAATCTGCGGAAGTATTTAGAGAACGTCATTGAGTTTGGCCCTCAGCTGCGCCGGTTCCAGATGCCGGGTAAGCGTTCCCCTGACAGCAAGGGAAATCTCTCCCCGTTCCTCACTGACCACGAGAGCGATGGCATCACTTTCCTCTGTGATACCGAGGGCCGCCCTGTGACGGGTGCCGAAATTCTGTCCTTTGGCGACGGCCAGGGGCAGAATGCAGGCAGCGGCTGTCACGCGGCCGTGACTGAGGATGACGGCGCCGTCGTGAAGCGGGGCCTTCGGATAGAAGATGTTCTTGAGCAGCTTGCTCGAGATGCGGGCATCGACAAGCACGCCTTCCCGCTGGATCATATCGTCAAGGTGCATGTTGCGTTCGATGACGATGAGGGCCCCGATATAGGCATTAGCCATATCCTCGCAGGCGGAAACTACCTCCTCAACGGCAGAGGCCTTGAGGGCGCTGCGGTGAAAGAAGTGTTTGGTGCCCATCTCTCCCAGGGCCCTGCGTATATCTTCCTGGAAAATGACGACGATGACCAGGAAGAGCGAGCTGAACACGTGCTGGAGAAGCCAGTTCAGCGTGTAGAGGCCCATGGTCCGGGAGAAGAAGTAAAGGAATGTCAGGATTCCCAGACCGGTGACGATGGCAAGAGCCCGGGATCCGCGCAGAAGCTGAATGATCTGATAGAGGAGAAAGGCGACAATGGCGATGTCGAGAACATCTCTCCAGTCGATCATGATGTGCTCTAGCATGGGAGCCTCAGGAAAAAACACGGAAAGCCGGGGATGGGGTCAGGCGTTCATGAAGGCGTCGGCCAGACGCAGAGCCTGTGAGGCTGCGCGCGCGTCGTGCACACGGTGCCAGGCGTAGCCGCGGGTATAGCACAGGGCAGTGGCTGTCTGGGTCGCGGGGCCGCGGCTTTCCACGGGCAGCCCGAGCAAATCATTGAAGACGCTCTTCATGGAAAGCGCCATGAGAGACGGCCTGCCAAGCCGTTCCCAGGCTTCGGGATGCGCCATGAGGGCGAGGTTGTGCTCCATTTTTTTGCCGAAGCCTATGCCGGGGTCGAGGAGAATGTTTTCTTCGGGGAAACCGGCGTTCACGAGGACATTCATCTTCTCTTCGAAGAACGCTGTGACCTCGCTCACCACGTCATTATAGTGGGGGTTCTGCTGCATGGTGCCCGGAACGCCCTGACAGTGCATGAGTACGTAGCCCGGGCGGTACTGCACGAGGACGTCGAGGAGAGCAGGATCAAAAGCGAAGGCCGAGATGTCATTGATGACATCCACGCCGCTTTCGAGCACGGCAACCGCGGTCTCGGCATGGTACGTGTCCACGGAGATGAGCGGCGGGATGCTCATGGCCTTGAGTCTGTCAATGACGGGCATGAGCCGGCCGGTTTCCGTGGCAGAATCGACCGGGGCGGATCCGGGACGGGAGGATTCCCCGCCCAGATCAACGATATCGGCCCCGTCGAGAAGAAGCTGTCTTGCGTAGGCCAGGCCATCTTCAGGGCTGTTGTGACGTCCGCCATCGTAGAATGAATCCGGCGTGAGATTCACGATACCCATGATGCCGGCGCAGCTCCGCGGCACGATGGTGCCGCGGAGTCCTTTCCACACAGGAGTCTTATTCATCTGCAGAAGATTCCTTTTACTTCTTTTCGTCCTGTTCCTGATTCGGGCCACTGGTGTCCGCGGAAGGTTCCCCGGCGTTCCGGCCCTTATCCTCTCCCGAGGGGCGTGCGCCGTCTTCCGGTGCCTGCTCCTGATCCCCGGGCTTTTCAAAGGCGAAGTCAGCACCGCTGCCTGAGGGCGTTCCGCCATCCTTTGGTCCGCTCTTCCCGGAGGCCGGGTGTTCTTCAGCGGGCGGAAGCGGTTTGCCTTCAATAAGCATGTCAAGTTCCTCTCCGGAAATGGTTTCACGCTCGATGAGGGCCTCGGCGATACGGTGCAGCTTGTCGATATTTTCCGTGAGAAGCTTTGTACAGCGTTCGTGGGCTTCCTCCACGATACGCTTTACTTCGGCGTCGACGAGACGGGCCGTGTCCTCACTGTAATTCTTGTTCTGGACCCATTCCCGGCCGATGAAGACTTCCTCGCCGGTTTCGCCGATGGTGAGCGTGCCGATGGCGTCGCTCATGCCCCACTCGGTGACCATCTTGCGGGCCAGCTTGGTGACGCGTTCGATGTCATTGGAGGCGCCGGTGGTGACATCCTTGAAAATGATTTCCTCAGCCACGCGGCCGCCAAGGAGAATGACCAGGTTGTTGCGCAGGAAGTTGCGGGAATAGCCGTGGCGATCCTCACCGGGAAGCTGCATGGTGATGCCGAGGGCGCGGCCTCTCGGGACAATGCTCACCTTGTGCACCGGATCAGATCCGGGCAGCAGCTTTGCGGTGAGGGCGTGCCCGCCTTCGTGATAGGCGGTGATGCGCTTTTCCTCATCGGAGAGGATGAGGCTGCGGCGTTCACGGCCCATGAAGATTTTGTCCTTGGCGAATTCGAAGTCGGACATGTTGACTTCGTTCTTGTTCAGCTTGGCTGCCTGCAGGGCGGCTTCATTGACAAGGTTTTCCAGTTCGGCACCCGAGAATCCGGGCGTGGCTCTGGCGATGACATCGAGGTCAACGTCCTTGCCGATGGGAGTTTTCTTGGTGTGTACGATAAGGATCTGTTTGCGGCCGGGACGGTCAGGGGTAGAGACAACGACCTGACGGTCGAAGCGCCCGGGACGCAGGAGAGCAGGATCAAGGACGTCGGGACGGTTGGTAGCGGAGATGAGGATGACGCCTTCGTTGCTTTCGAAGCCATCCATTTCCACGAGCAGCTGGTTCAGGGTCTGCTCGCGTTCGTCATGGCCGCCGCCGAGGCCGGCGCCGCGCTTGCGGCCCACAGCATCGATTTCATCGATGAAGATGATGCAGGGGGCGTTCTTCTTGCCCTGTTCAAAGAGGTCGCGCACACGGGAGGCACCGACGCCCACAAACATTTCCACGAAGTCGGAGCCGGAAATGGAGAAGAAGGGTACGCCAGCCTCACCGGCCACAGCGCGTGCGAGAAGCGTCTTGCCGGTGCCTGGCGGGCCGACGAGCAGGACGCCTTTGGGAATACGGGCACCGAGTCTTGTGAACTTCTTGGGATTGGAGAGGAACTCCACGACTTCGGAGAGCTCTTCCTTGGCTTCATCAACGCCGGCGACGTCAGCGAATGTCACGCGCTGCTTGTCGTTCTGGTTGAGAAGCTTGGCGCGGGAACGGCCGAAGCTGAGGGCCCGGCCGCCGGCTCCGCCCTGCATCTGGCGCATGAGGTAGATCCACACGCCGATAAGGAGAAGCATGGGGAACCAGGACACCAGCATGCTGATGTACCAGGGCTGGTTGTCCGCGGGCTCGGCCTTGACCTCAACCTTCTTCTCAAGGAGGTGCGAGACCATCTTGTCATCGCGGGGAGCGTACGCGGTGAGACGCTGTCCATCGCTGCCGATGGCGCTGATTTCCTGTCCCTGAATGGTGACAGAGGTGATCTGACCCGAGTCAACGCGGGTCATAAGGTCGCTGTATGAAATGGACTGCCTTCCCTGCGTGGGCTGTTGGAAAACGTTGAAGAGCATCACTGTGCCCAGGATGATCACGGCCCAGACGAGCAGGTTGCGCGAGAATTGATTCACTGATTCCTCCGTTCTATGCGCCGCCGGAGCGGGGCGAGGGAAAAAAGAAAACACATCGATATTAGACTTCACAGCAACGCAGTGTCAACGACTGTCCCGACTGGGCTCAGGGCTGGCGCATCGGACTTGGGAGAGGGCCAGGGACCGAGGAGAGACCATGAGCTCATGGAAGTTCTGTTCATCTCCCATTCCGGTATCCGCAGATACCGGCCTTGCCCTGCGTCTGGAAGGTTTTTCATGACAGCCGGAGGGGGAGCCCCGGATTCTGCGGACTCGTTTCCGGCCAGTGAGGGGGGTGGGCTGTTTGCCAAGAGCGGGACCCCTGGCGTATTCTGAAGAGCAGAGGCCGGCTGATGTGCAGCCTGTCAATTTTTTCACGGTCCGGGGGATACGCCCTGTCCGGGCCGTCTTCAGGAGAATTTTTCATGCTCAGCTCTACTATTTCCACGAAAGACGCTCCCGCCGCCATCGGACCCTACAGCCAGGGGATCCGCATCGGCAACCTTCTTTTCTGCTCCGGGCAGATCGCCATTGACCCGGCCACCGGCAATCTGGTGGAAGGCGGCATCGAGGCTCAGACCAGGCGCTGCTGCGAGAACGTCAAGGCTCTGCTGAAGGCAGCCGGCGTTGACGCGTCCGCTGTCGTGAAGACGACTGTCTTCATCACAGATATGAACGATTTCCCCAAGGTCAACGAAGTCTACGCCGGGTATTTTGTGGAGCCCTATCCGGCCCGTTCCTGCGTGGGCGTGGCGTCCCTCCCCAAAGGCGCCCTCGTTGAAATCGAGGTCGTGGCCAGACTTTCCTAGGACTGTCCGGGCCGCGGAGAATGTTCCGCGGCCCGGGGGATTCCTTTCTCTATGGGCTACGTCCTCATTTCCTTTCTTTCCTGGCTCATCCTGCGTTTTCTTGTCCTGCGCCGCCTTCCCTGCGGCAGACCTGCCAGAACCGTCCTTTCCTGCCTCTTTTTCCTCCCTATCCTCTATTACGCGTATTTGCAGGCATCCTGCTTCATCGTTCTCCCGGAACCGTCTTTTGGAACCGCGATCCTCATGGGAGCATGGTGCGGCACTGTCCTCATTGCGGCACCCCCCGCCTCTGCGGGTGTTCTCTGCCTCATGCGTTTTGGCAGGAAAAAGTCCATGCGGCGCGTGGGCGCGGGCGCATGCCTGATTTTCTCCCTGTTTTTTTCCTCTGTCCTGGTTCTCTGCGGCCTGCGGGAAGGCTTATCCGTGCCCTCAGTGCAGGAGGTTTCCGTGAATCTTCCCGCAGGGTGTGATGCTCTGGACGGGATCAGGATGGCCGTGATTTCTGATTTGCATCTTGGATGCGCCACACCTCCCGGCTGGCTTGAGGAAACGCTGCGCCGCATAAAAGAAGCCCGGGCTGATATCATCCTGCTCGATGGGGATCTCTCTGACGGACGGCCGGAGGACAGGCGTTCCGATCTGGCCCGGCTCGGGACGCTCGAAGCGCCCTTCGGAGTATGGGCGGTGCCGGGAAACCATGAATACTACGTCGATTACGCGGGCATCATGGCCGCGCTGCCAGATTCCGTGCACGTGCTCGCAAACAGCCATGCCAGGCTGAGAACCTCACTGGGCACATTCGTGCTCGCCGGGGTTACGGACAGGAAGGCCCGTGCGCGCGGCCTGCCCGGGCCGGACATAGAAAAAGCCCTGTCCGGTCTTTCCGGGGATGGGGCTATCGGCCCTGTTCTTCTCATGTCCCACCGTCCGGCAGGCTGGAGCAGAAACGCGGCCCGTGGCGTCGTCCTTCAGATCTGCGGGCATACGCACGGCGGCCAGTTTATCTGGAACCGCCTTTTCCTGAGGCTTATAGGCCGGCGCTATCTGCACGGTCTCTTCGAAAGGAACTCTTCTCTCCTCTGGGTGGGAAGCGGAGCATCGCAGTGGTTTGGCTTTCCCCTGCGCGTGGGCGTTCCCCCCGAAATAGCCGTGCTGAATCTGCACGCTGGATCCTGAGCGCCAAAAAAAATCCGGAGAGGCGCTGTGGCCGTCTCCGGATGCCGGGTTACTTGGATGGTGTGCTGTCCTGCGCTGCCGGGGCGGATCCCTGGTGGCAGGAAGCGCAGTTGCCGCCGCAGGGCGGCGCGATGCCGGCCTCGGCCTGTTTGATTCTGTTGAGAAAGACCTGATTTACGGGGCCGACCTTGAAGGGCGGCGCGTTCTTCAGCATGGGGCTCGGCTCGCTGATGAGCCGGAGGGTGTTCGTACTTCCGCACTTCGGGCAGACCGGGTTTTCTTCGTCATCCTCGAAGACGAGATCCTCGAAGCGGCGTCCGCAGTCCTGGCATTCGAAATCGTACAGTGGCATGGGGGTAAGACTCCTCACTCTGGCAGTGTGACAAAAAGATATAATGGTGGAAGATGGCGTTTTTTACCGCGGAGGCAAGCCGCCGCCGGGCTGCGTTTCCCCGAGGGGCTCGCAGACGATGCCTTTGGCGCACAGTCTCACGGGCCTTGCCATCGTGAACCTGTCCCGGGGATAGTCCGCCGCAGGCAGGAAGCAGGGAACGTAGAACTCGTTGACGCCGTGCACGAGCCCAGGCAGGCTCCCGGCCTCAGCGTCAGGAATAATCGCCATGACGCCTCTCTCAAGCTGGGATTCCCAGAAGGCCCTGGCCTTTTCCGCCACCACGCCGCGCACTGCGGCGGCCCGGGCGAGCTTTTCGGCTCTGGGGATCTGTCCCGGGAACGAGGCAGCCGGTGTTCCCGGGCGTCTCGAGTAGGGGAAAACGTGGGCGTAGGTCATGGGCGAATCCTGCAGGAAGCGGCAGAGTTCCTCCACATCACGCTCTTCCTCGCCGGGGAACCCGACGATGATGTCGCAGCCGAGTCCCATGACGGGCCAGAATCCGTGGATTTTTTCCACTGCCCGGAGGAGGGTGTCCACGGAATAATGTCCCCTTCCCATGCGCCTGAGTATGCGCTGGCTGGCGTGCTGCAGGGAAATGTGGAGGTGGGGGGCTGCGAGCCTTGAGGCCGCCAGAACCGAGAGCGCCCTGTCTTTAAGCTGAGAGGGCTCAAGGGAACTTATCCTGAAGCGGCGGCGACCGGCCCATGACGGCGCCAGATCCTTTTCGATATGAGCGAGCAAATCCCAGAAGGTGCCCCATTCCGGCCTGTCCCTGCCGTACTGTCCGAGATTGATGCCGGAGATCATGATCTCCGCGTGATCTCTGAACAGCCTGTCAGCCTCTGCGGATGTCTCCTCAGGGCTCCTGCTCACGTACATGCCCCTCGTTTGGGGGACGATGCAGTAGGTGCACCGGTGGGTGCATCCGTCCTCAACCTTGAGAACGGGACGCACGCGGCGGTATCCTCTGATTTCGAGTTTTGGGTAGGCCCGCGTTCCGGGAATGACTTTTGGCATGGGACCCGGCAGTGCGCTGCCTTCGATGTCCCTGAGGGCATCGTTCCGTGGATTCCGCCTTTCTCTGAACTCCGCAGCCGCGTCCAGGAGTTTTCCGATGTAATCCGGATCCGTCAGCAGGTCTTTGTGCTCGGGCACGATGATGAGATCCGCCGAGGGCACCGGCGCGTGCTTTCTGGGTACGAAGGAGGCTACAAGCCTCGCCGCGCAGCCCGTGAGGATGAGGATGGCCTCAGGTGCCTCGCGGCGCAGCCTGACAAGGGCGTTTCGCGCGTCGCGTTCTCCGCGGGAGGTGATGGCGCAGCTGTTAACAAGGATGATATCGGCCCCGGAGGGATCGGAGCACTCGCTCCCGCCCCGGGCCGTCCAGGCCTCACGCACTGATTCGGTCTCGTACTGGTTGACCTTGCAGCCAAAAGTATCACAGAAGAAATGCCAGGAATGCATGGAAAAACGCCCTGCCTCAGATTGTAAAAAAATCCCCGGGGCCTCTGCTGGGGGCTCCAGGGATATGAAAGCCGGAAAGGGTGAGGCCGTTATTCTTTGCCGCCGGTGGCGGCAGCCTCGTCGACGACCCAGATGAGGTCGCCCACTGCGGGATGGACCAGCTGTGCGGGCAGCTCAGGCTTGTCGAGCAGGTCAAGGGCGCGGCTCAGCACGGCGTGCTTGTCCTTGCCGGTTACCATGAACATGCAGCAGCGGGAGTTGTTGAAGACAGGGAGGGTCATGGTCAGGCGGTCGATCTTCTGCACGGGCACGTACTGGTCGATGACAAGCCTGTTCTGTACGGCCAGGGCCGGCGAACGGGGGAAGAGGGAGGCTGTATGCCCGTCCTCGCCCATGCCGAGAAGGATCATATCGAAGCGCGGGACTTCACTTCCCTTGAGATGAAATTCTTTGCGCAGCAGTTCCTCGTACTGAAGGGCGGCTTCCACGGGGTCCTGATCGCCGCGCATACGGAAAAACTTGGTGCAGGGAACGTAGTTCAGGAGCTCGCGGCGGGCAACGCCGTAATTGCTCAGGGGGTGGTCGGGGCTGACACAACGCTCATCGGCCCAGAAAACGGAAATCTTATCCCAGGGCAGAGCGTTGACCCAGTCCTTGCGGGAAAGAAGGCGGAAGAGGGGGACAGGCGTTTTGCCGCCGGAGATGGCAATCTTGAACTCCCCGCGCTCCGAAATGGCCTCGTCGCAGGCTTCGGCGATGATGTGTGCCGCGCGTTCAGCCATGGCGTCGGGGTCTTTATGGATATGGAGGGAAAGGTGGATTGAGCGACTAAGTTGCTGCATGAAAGCCTCCTTAGGCAGTATCTTCGTTCTTTTATTATGTCACCAAAAAGGTCCTGATGGAAGAGAGACGGAGGGTTCCTAGGATTATTTTTGCGTGGAAGGAGAACGCCATATGTCCCGGGCCCTGTCCGGTGATCCGCGCTCCGAAAAGTCCCTGTAACGCTACAGCCCGCTTCCTTCGCCGCAGCGGGCCAGAGCTTCCCCGGAGAATTTCCGCCGCTTAACCCTGAGGGGGTGCATTGTCATGGGGAGGCGCGGACCGAGCTCCACGCGGAAGACACAGCAGAATCCGGTGGGCAGGGGGAGCGGCCTGTTGACAAGGCCCCAGAATTTTTCCCCGGCGGTAAGGAGACCGGCGTCTGCGGCCCGCCATGTGGAGACGGGACCGGAGAGGGCACTGCGGGCCCTGAATGTTCCGAGCCCGTGCCAGGCAAGCCGGCGGAGAATGCTCCAGGCAGGATAGAGAGGGAAATCAGGGGGAAAGGAGGCAGACCGGCCGGCCAGTGAGGTCCTGTTCCAGAAGGTGATGGCGAAGCCGAGGGAAACAACACGCAGAAGCTCGCGCAGGCTCGCGTCAATCTGCTGTGGTGAAAGGCACTCGCCAAGATGCAGGATTCCCCAGTCAAAGCTTTCACTGTCGAAGGGCAGGAGATCAGAATGCCCGGCTTCCACTGTGAAATGGCTGCCGTTCACTTCGGCAAAGCGCCTGCGCAGAAAATCGGAAGGCTCGCAGCCTGTGACGTCAAACCCGTCCGCGCGCAGTGACTGCTGCAGGAATCCGGCGCCACAGTTGATTTCGACGAGGGTGGTGCCGCGCCGGGGCCAGGCTGCCAGAGCCTGCTCAAGGAGGATTCTGCGCCCGTCGAGGGCAATGCGCATGGGGCCGGCATCAGGCAGGGAGGCTTCACGTTCGTCCCGCTGTCTGTCAAGCATGGCCGCCTCCCGCTACCAGTCCCCGTCAGCGGGGGAGAGCGAGGATCGCTCAGGGCAGACAAGCCCCGATCCCTGTCCGTGCTCTTCTTCCCAGGCTTCCCGGAACACTTCTCCGAGAGTGACGCCGCGCACGGGCATGCTTTCCCTGAGCCAGGCGAGGAAATTTCCGATACGGCCGAGCACGCGTGCCGCGGCCGCTTCATCGGGCACGTGCGGAGAACCGCCGGGCATGAGTTCCGAGGAATGACAGAACATGCTCAGCACCGGGCCGCCGCGCAGGGCGAGGAGACGTGCCGAAAGCCGCATGACGGGTCCCCCGTGCCAGAAGGGATTCGGGGACAGGGCCGCGAGAAAATGGAACCTGTCCAGGGCTGGCCTGCCCCGGAAGCGGCCGTACCAGAGTCTGGCAAGGAAGGGGTGCAGGGGAATCTGCGTGAGAGGAACTTCAAGGAACGGCACATTCCTGCCCATGGGCCAGTAGGGCACGGCGGGAGCAAGGAAGTGATCGGCTCCGCCCTGATGGGCCCGGAGGGGGCAGACCGAGCTGTCCGCGTGAATGCCGTGGGCGAGGAGCAGGGGAAAGAGCACGCGCTTGAGATCCCAGCGGCCCATGCGGAAGCTCACCGGATCCTCTCCCAGAAAACTGCGGGCCTTCGCGAGGAGGCTTTCCAGCCTCGCCTCGAGGAGGGCGCGGGGCATCCTGTCCGTACGCTCGGGCGTGCCCGTGGTTTCCTGGCTGCAGTCCCCGAAGGGCGGAGTGCTCCAGTGGTGCAGGTGCGCTCCGATTTCAGCGCCGTAGCGTCCGCGCATGGTTTCGAGCACCCTGAGGGCCGGGGTGCTCGAAAGCACCGTGTACGAGCAGAAAAGCGTCAGCGGGAAACCGAGAGCGTCCGTGATGGGTGCCAGCCGGAGCAGCCGCTCTATGTTCCGGACTCCGCAGTTATGACGGGCGTAATGTCCGGAAAAAAGACCTTCTTCTTCCGTATCAAGGGAAAAGACGACTCTGAGGGAGGTGTTCTTCTCTGTTTTCATGCCGTTTATTTTACTCCAGGGGAGGGCGTTTGGGCAATGCCGGGCGGGAGGCGGTACGGGGGGACAATCCTTGCCTTTTCGGTCTTTTTTGCCTATAGGCAACAAGTAACTGTGTAATTTTACAAGAAAAATATTCCTTCCCCGTCATGTCCCGCATGCCGCGCCCAAGCGGCAGGGGAAACGCCCGGCGTGTTTTCCGGCAGCGGGAAACGGGGGCACCTGAGCTATGTCCAGAATACACGTTCTTTTTCTTATGGAAGACCTCTGCTTCGGTGGCACGCAGCGGCAGACGCTGCAGCTGGCCCAGCGCCTCGACAGGTCCGTGTTCGACGTGTCCATGCTGACACTGACCGGCAGGACGGATCTCGATAACGAGGCGGAGAAGGGCGCCATCCGGCTCCTGCATATGGGGTCCTCCCGCAGGGTGGATCCGCTGTTCTTCCTCAGACTGCCCTTCTGGCTGCGCCGCCTGAAGCCCGATGTTATCGTTCCCTGTACGGCGCTCCCCAATATATGGGGGCGCATCTGGGGAACACTCCTTGGCCGGATCTCCGGCCGCCCGGCCGTGGTGGGCACTGTGCGCGGCGGGGGTGCCCCGAAGCGCCAGTACGAGCGCTGGCTTTGGAGGCTTACGGATCACATCGTATGCAATTCCGAGGCCCTGAGAGACATTATGCTGGGATTCGGCGTGCCCGGAGACCGTCTGACGTATATCCCCAACGGTGTGAATATCGATTTCTTCAAACCGTCTGATCCCCCGCCCTCCAGGCGCGCGCCGCGCATTTCCTGTCTCGCCCGGCTCTGCGGAGACAAGGATCAGGCGACGCTCATCAGCGCCTTCGAAATCCTGAGGCGGGATCATCCTGACGCCATCCTCCGCCTTGTGGGCGATGGTCCCATGGAGGCAGAAGTAAGGATCAGGGTGGAGCATTCTCCTGCCAGGGAGGGCATAGAGATGTTTCCCGGGACGACGGACGTGCGCGGACATTTTTCTGCGACCCGTGTCTTTGCCCTGTCCTCGATCCGCGAGGGGCAGCCCAATGTTCTTATAGAGGCCATGGCCTGCGGACTGCCGGTATGCGCCACGAATGTGGGAGGCATTCCGCGCCTTGTCAACGACGGGGTTAACGGGTATCTCTGTAACCCCCGCGACCCGGCGGCCATGGCGGGGATTCTGGCGCGTTTCCTGGATGAACCGGAGACGGCTGACGCTATGGGCGCCGTCAACCGTGAGAGGGCCGTGGAAAGGTATTCCTTCGGTCCCATGGTCAGGTCGCATGAAGGCATCTTCGAGCAGCTCGCCGAGGAACGGCGGTCTGCCTCATCCTGACGCAGGAAAGGAATGTGCATCGTGCGCAGTTTTGTCTCCGGTTTTGCCGTTTTTCTGTTTCTGATTATTTCCGTGCCCTGCAGGGCTTCCGGAACGGGGGCCGCCCCTGATGAGTACACGGAACTCTGGTATGGCAGTGTGCTGACGGCCAGTTTCCGCGTTGCCGTCTGCGTGAAGCCTGACGGTGCCCTCAGGGGAGTCGTTTATCTGAAGCCCCTGACTGGGGACGTGGACGTCTACCACATCTACGGCCACCTCGAGAACAACAGTTTCAGGGCAACCCATTCGTCTGGCCATCTGTTTACCGGGCGCCTCACCGGCCCCGACACGATGGAGGCCAAAATCCGGCTCAGCAGCGGAAAGAAACTGAGCCTGGAAGGCCGGCGGAAGCATGGCGTGAAGGTGACTTCCGACTGCGCTCCGCTGGACAATTAGGGAGAAAATCATGTGGTTTTTATTTCTGATAGCCGCTATTGCCGGACCGGCAGTTGTTTTTTATTTCGCCCGCAGGGGCGAGGATCTGCGCAGGGAACAGGCTCAGCCCGTCAGCGGGCTTGCCGATGGGGAATGGCCTTCCGTGGGACTCATCATCCCCGCCGCGGGGACACACCCCGATATGGAAACTTCTATCCGCTCCCTGCTTTCCCAGAGCTATTCCGGCACTGTTGAGCCGGTCATTGTCACGGCAACGGATGAAGAGCCGGCTGCCGATCTCGCCAGACGTCTGCAGAAAGATTTTCCCGCGCTCAGACACGTGATCGCCGGCGAGGCGGAGGGATGCGGTCAGAAGAACCACAATTCCCTGGCCGGCGTGAAAGCCCTCGGAAAGGATGTGGAAATCTACGCTTTCTGTGACAGCACGCATGAGGCCTCTCCGGACTTCCTGCGCCGCCTTGTGTCCCCTATCGCCCTCGGCAGGGCGGAATTCACCACCGGATATCACGAAGTGGTGCCCCAGGATGACAGGCCTTTTACCCTGGTCTACACCATGTGTGTGCTCTTCATGCGTCTCATGCAGGCCCTGGCCAGCCTTACGGAGCCGTGGGGCGGTGCCATGGCCGTACGCAGGCGTACCTTCGACGAGGCCGGCATCGCCGGCTTCTGGAGCACCAACGTAGTGGACGACTGCTCGCTGACCACGTTCCTGAAGGAAAAGGGCGTGCGCGTGAAACTGTGCCCCGGCGCTCTGCTCCGTACCAGGGCTGCCGACCATAAATACAGCGTCTGGCGTGCCTGGATAGACCGGCAGATTCTCTTCCTCAAGTTCTGTGTGCCCGCGCAGTGGGTGCTGCTGGGAATTTTTTCCTTCATTGTCTTCCTTGCTCCCTTCATGAGCGTCATTGCCCTGCTCGGCCTCGTCGTGGCGCACCCGAGCGGCCTCATGCTGGCGCTTACGGTCCTTTATCTCGGGCTTGCCGCTGTTGCTTCGGCAAGACTGCGTCCCCTGGTGTCCAGACACATCCCCATGGTACGCTGGTATGGCTGCTTCCTTCTTCTCTGCGTCCTGTTCTTCGTGTCGTTCCTGTCTACTGTCCGGAAGTCCGGCATTCTCTGGCACGGCATCTGGTATGAGGTCCGCAGGGGCGGACGCGTCGAATCCATAACACGCAGATAGACGGGTTTTTGACAGTGCGGCATCGCGGATAGTACAGATTATTATTCCGGTTTCCGGGAAGTTTCCGTTCCCGGAAACCGGCGCGGCGCTTCTATCCATGAACAGAGAGGGGGATTCTCTCCAATATGATTGCCTATTCCGATCTCCTGCGCGTCTCCCTGCGCCAGGTCACACGCCAGAAAAGTTATGGCGTTGTCTTTTCCATCGCTCTTGGCATTACGGCCTTCATTGCCCTGGCCGTGCTGGGACAGCAGATCCGCTACAAGGTCGGCCAGGACATGGTTCTCATGGGCGGCGTCAACGTCATGCGCGTTTTCATGGAGGATTCCCAGTACCCGGGACAGCCGAAAAGAGTGTTCCAGCAGCAGAGCATTGACGCCATACGTCAGCTCAAGGGCGTCACGTCCGTGAGCGTCAGCAGCCGCAACGCCCAGTGGTTCAATCTGCATGCGGCAGACAGCGAGCGTACCGTGGGCACGCTTTTTTATGGCGTCGACGATCTGTTCGTTCCCACTTTTTCCGTGGAAATGGTGGCAGGAAAACCCCTCTCCAGGGAAGACATCGACAATCACCGCCGCGTGGTCATGATTGGCCGCGAGGCGGCCAACAAGATTTTCGGTTCGCCGGAAAAGGCCATGGGCCAGCTGCTCTTCCTCGGCGTGGATGTTTTCGAGATCAAGGGCGTGATCACGGGCGTCATGCTGGGTGACTGGTCTGAGGCGGGTTTCATCCCCGTCACCACGCTCATCGACCGCAACTGGGGCGACGGAGGAATTACCCGCCTCTTCGTGCGCGCCACGGGCTGGGAAGACGTGGCCCATCTGACCCAGGTCATCCCCGAGGTCGTGCGCGCCAACCAGTCGGCCCCCTACATGCGCGTCCGTACGCAGCAGGATCAGCTGTCGCGCCTTCAGGTCACGTTCATGTGGGTGCAGGTTCTTCTCTGGCTCGGCATCGCCGCGTCCCTCATGCTGGGTGGTTTCGGCATCTGGTACGGCACTTTCGCGGCCGTGCGCGCCCGAACCCGTGAAGTCGGCCTGAAAAAGGCCATGGGCGGTTCCGACGGCGATATTCTGGCCCAGTTCCTCTGCGAGGCTCTGTGCAAGTCCGTGGCCGGCGGCCTTATCGGCATCGTGCTCGGCGTCGCCAGCGTTCTGGTCGGCGTGCACATGCTCGGCACGCCGCTGCCCGTCCTGCAGCTCGTGCTGAGCTGCATCGGCTCCATTCTTTTCTCCGCGCTCATCGGCATCGCAGGCGGTATCTTCCCCGCTGTGCAGGCCAGCCGCATGGACGTCGTCACGGCTCTGCGCTTCGAATAGGGAGAGCACATGAAACCTATCATTGTCGCCAAGGATCTGCACAAGCGTTACGCCGGCTTCGCTCCCGTTCTCCGTGGTGTGAACCTGGAAGTTTACCCCGGCGAGCTGGTGGCCATCATGGGACCATCCGGCTGCGGCAAGTCCACCATGCTCCATATTCTGGGACTCCTGCACTCGCCTGATTCCGGAACGCTGACCATCATGGACAAGAACGTCCTGGCTTTCAACCGCGAGCAGACCGCCGCCTTCCGGCGCGGCAACCTGGGCTTCGTCATGCAGGCCAGCAACCTTTTCGATCACTCCACCGTTTTCGAGAACGTTGAATTCCCGCTCATTTATGAGAAGGTTCCGCCTGCCGAGCGCTGGCCCCGCGTCATCCGGGCGCTGGAGCTTGTTAGGCTCACCTCGCGCGTGCATTACCCGAGCAACCGTCTTTCTGGCGGTGAGCAGCAGCGTGTGGCCATTGCCCGAGCCATGGTAAATAACCCGCGCATCCTCATGGCCGACGAACCGACAGGCGCTCTGGATCAGCGCACCAGCCGGCTGATCATGGAAAATTTCCGCACTCTCTGCCATTCCGGCGGCGTTGCCCTCGTTATGGTGACGCACGACGCCAAGATGGCTGACTACTGCGACTCCATCTATACCCTCGAGGAAGGCCTCCTGGTCTGTCAGCGCCATAATGTGCCCGAGATTCACAGTGATGGCGTTTCCAAGATTCTTAACGGCCCGGATATGCGTCTTTCCATGGCCATGATCTCCGAGGACTTTCTGAAGCCAGGGGGCGAGGCTTTCCGCGCAGAGGCTCATCTCCTTCATCACGAGGGCCTGCTGTCCCACGTGGTGACGCTGGCTTCGGGCGGTCTTCTCGGCAAGGACATGGAGTCCTATTCGCTGCCCATGCCCGTACGTCATCTCGGCGGCATTCATGCCCTGCCCGTACTGGCCTCATGGTTCGGCTTTATTGGAAATCCGAAGCCGAAGGATACCTCGTACCGGAAAAATTTTCCGAAAGTGGCGGCCCTTGCCGGCGGGAGCTGGCTTAAGGCTCAGGCCTCATATACAGCGCACTGCGCCAGGGAGTCCCACGTGCAGTGCCTCTATTCCGCAGGAGGCCCCCGGGCCGCTGTTCTGTCCTGGCTTGCTTCCCGCATTGCGGAGGTGCCGTACGCCTTCGATCTGCGCACCCTGCACGGCTGGATGGAAGACGCGGGCAGGAAGGACGCCGCCGCAAAGAAACGTATTGACGCCCTGGCCGTCCTTCTGAAAGACGCCGTTTTTGCCCGCTGTGACACAAAGGCGCTCAGGGACGCGCTCGCTGGGGCGCTGCCACCGGAAAGCGCCGCAAAGCTCGTCTTTGTTCCCGATCCGCTGACGCTCTCGCCCATGGACGAGGAGCTTTCCGCGGCTCAGTCCAGGGAGAAGCGCATGGCGGTGCATTTTCTGTGCGTGGGATCCATGGAAAAACGCAAGGGCTTCGGCACTGTGCTCAGAGCGGCCGCGAGGCTCAAATCCGTCGGACGGCTCCTCCATGTCACCATGGTAGGCGGAGGCCCAGAACTGAACAGCCTGAAGCGTCAGGCCCATCAGCTGGGTATTTCCGACCAGGTAACGTTTACCGGCCCTGTCCATCACGAGAACATGACGGCTATTTATCTTGATGCTGATGTCTTCCTGTCTCCCGGCGTGGCGCTTCCGGGCGTCCCCCCGGACGGCATTCCCTCGGCGCTCACCGAGGCAATGTCCTTTTTCCTCCCTCCTGTGGTGACGGATCTTCCCGGATCCACCTGGCTTGTGGAAAATGGAATCAGCGGGCAGGTCGTGCCGCAGAATGATGAGGCGCGTCTTGCTGACGCCATGGAGAAATTCATAACGGACAGCGAATACCGGACACGCATGGGCCGTGAGGCCAGCCTGCGCGTCAGGAAATGCCTCGCGCCTGATGAAAAGGCCCTGACTGGTCTTTTTCAGCCCATTCTGGGTGACCGGGCGCCGAAGAGCAGCCAGCCCTAGAACAGGCCGCATCCGGTGACGGACGGCGGCGTGCAGTCTTTCAGCGAGGGAGGAGTCTTCCATGCAGCTCAGTCAGAATACGGAACAAAGCGTGTCAGGCAGCAGACCTTTGGGCTCTGACCCTGAAGCCGGCGGGGAAATCTCCACGCCCATAACCATGGCGCCTCCGAAGCGCCATATGGGGTGCGGCTGCTTCCTGTGGCTCGTCGTTCTTCTTGTCGTCTGCGGCATCGCCGGAACCTGCACCTGGCTTGGCGTCGCCCCGGACACGCGCACCCGGTGGGCCTCCCGTGCCTCTGATATGCTGAAAGGCACATCCCTGGATTCCCTGCGCGGGTATCTCGAACCGTACATTGAGCAGAAGCCTCCTGTGCCGCCCATAGGGGAGAGTCCCAGCCCTGCCGGAGACACCGTTCAGAATGCGGACGGCTCTCTCTCGGGAACGGCCATTCAGGCGGGCATAGGCCAGACGACGCCTCCCGGTGAGACCGGTGCGGGACAGGCGGCAGCCGGAGAAAATGGCGAATCACCTTCCGCCTCCGGACCCACATGGTTTGATCCCCAGGCTCCTATTCCGCCAGTCAAAGCTGACGATCACGTGCAGCCTTCGTTCATTGACGACCTCGCTGCGTGGGTTGTGTCCCGTTATCATCCCGGCGCCAGGGGAGGGAGCCTCGCCGTGTCCGTGCAGGCGCTCAACCAGCGTTACGGCGTGAAAATGATTGGTCTCGCCGCGCCTGATTCCCGTTCGCCCAGAAAGGCTCTGCTCAGGTATGCCTTCACTCCTTCCATGGTTGAAGGGCTCTATGGTCTCTATGCCGATTCCTTCCTGCACGCCATTGCCGTTCAGGCGGCCAGACCTGCGTCCGGGCGTCCTCTCAGTGACAGTGAACTGAAGAATCTTTACAGGCTCCTCGGCGCACAGAGCGAACTCCTGGCCTCCGGACTCGAGAGCGTCTCCGCCGTGCCGGACATCTCTCAGCGTATCCGGGCTCTCGATGGTCTCGCCGAGGCCAGCAATGAAGTGAACGCCAAAATGATGGAGCAGCGTTTCGAGCTCGATCAGCTGCGTGAGAAGAAGGCTTCTGCAGAAGCTGTGCGCAGCGCTGAGGCCACGCTCAACGAAACGGCTGATCAGCTTCGCGCCGCCCTTGCCAGGGAAACCCAGGCCCAGCACGCTCTCGCTGAGGATATCCGCAGCAAAGGGGCCCGCAGCCTCAATGATGAGACTCTTCTGTATCTCGCCCGCTGGGTAGACCGCCGCCTTGAAGACAGTTCCTCAGCAGTACGCTCTATCCATAGCTCCTCAAAAGTCATGCGGGATCTGGCCGCGCGCTGCCAGCGCATCTACGAAGGCACTCCTGAGCCGGCCCAGCAGACTCCGTCTTCCGGCCAGACTGCGGCTCCCGGGGAATCTCAGGAACAGGGGAAGCCAGTCATGGTTCCTCAGGCTCCTGCCTCGCCGCAGGTTGCGGCGCCTCCGCAGGTGCCCGCCGTTCCCGCGCCGGTTCCCTCTGAACCGGGTAACTGATATGCGGCGCGTCCGCTGCCCCCTGAGGCCTGAACGCCGCCGTCCCCGTCTTCCCGAGCGGGTTTTCGTGGTGGGAGGCACGCGCAGCGGCAAGAGCGGCTTTGCCCAGCGGCTCGTGGAATCATGGTCTCCGCACCGGCTCTATGTGGCCACACTGGTGTCGGATCCCGGTGACGCAGAAATGCAGGCGCGTATCGCCGGGCACAGGGCTTTGAGGGGGCCGGGCTGGATCACCGTGGAGGCCGGGAGTGAGCTCGCCTCTGCCATCACCTGCGCGCCTGAGGCCGGAGCTGTCCTCGTGGATTCGCTTTCTCCGTGGCTTGCAGGCCTTGTCTGCGGCATAAGCACCGCTGATAACCGTCCCCTGCCCGATGATCTTATAGAAAAGCGTATTGACGCTTTCTGCGAAGCCTTCGCCTCGTCCACGCGGCCTGTGGCTGTAGTGAGCGATGAGACCGGACTCGGACTTGTTCCCGCGGATCCCCTTTCCAGACGATTCCGGGACTGGCTCGGTCTCTGCAACCAGCGGGTTGCCAGCGCAGCCAGGGATGCCTATTTTGTATCGTGCGGCATACCTGTCCTCCTGAAAGGAGGACGATCCGCCGGGTGCATGTTCTGAACCGGCGGACTGCCGGAAACAGGAGCCTGACAATGAGTAGATTTTCATCGTTTTTCCGGCCGATTCTGACCACGTTGCTGCTCTTCAGCGCCGTCAGCCTCTCCGGATTCTGTCCGGAAGCGCCGGAGGCGGCCGGGCTGCCTCCGCAGGAGACTCTCAGATCCATTGGCGCTTCCATGGAGGCCGCTGACACGGCTTCTTTTTCAAAGCTCGTCGACCTGGACGGCATTTCAAAACAGGCACTCAGCGAACTGGCGAAACTGGCCTCGGATCCCCATACGTCCCAGTGGATGCCCCCGACGCTTGCTCTCATGGCTTCGCATGGCGGACTGACCAATGCTCGCGTGCAGTCGTTCCTGGCCTCCGAAATCAGGGAATTCGTCCTTTACGGTGTCGGTTCCGGCGGCTTCGGAGGCAGGCCTGTCAACGATTACAAGAGTCAGAGCATGTTCGGGCCGCTTTTCGCCATGGCATCGCTTGGGAAGAAGCAGATAACGAAGATCGGCACCGCCGAATCGTTCTCCGGAGGCAGGCAGCTTCTGCCTTTTACGGTTCATGACGAAAACGGCAATGACTACCCTGTGGAAGGCGTTTTTTCCCCTGAGGGGAACGGCTGGCGCCTCACTGGCGTCAATAATCTCCAGGAACTCATTCTGATGGTCAGCCGGGAGGCGATGGCTCAGGAAGAGTAGCCCGCAGCTTTTTTGTTTTATGACGGATCGCCCTGGCGGTCCGTTTTTTTTTGTTCAGCGGCGTCCGCTTCTCAGGTGCAGCCTGTCTGCGATAACGCTCAGGCCGCAGGAGGCGATCATGCAGGCACCCATGGTGATGACCCCTCGGTAGCCGAGGCCAAGGTTGATGACAGCCCCGCCGAAGAGGGAGGCGAGGAGCCCGGCCGCGTCAAACGTGAACATCATGAAATTGGAATTGATGGTTTTTGTCTCGGGCTTCGAGCGGTCGACGATTTCTGCGGCCAGAAGCGGATACAGGAGGGAGAGGCTCAGGCCATAGAGGAATGTGGCCGGAATATAGGCCCAGAGTGGGCCCCAGGCTATGGTGAGGAAAGCGAGAGCCATGAGGAAGGCACATATGGGGATGACGTGCCCTCTGGGCAGCCTGTCGAGCCTGTCACTGCCCGTGAGGCGGACAACTATCATGGTGGACGTGTAATACAGGTAGAAGTCAGCCGGATTGCCGCCTGTCTCCGTGCAGAGGCCCTTCATAAAGAGAAGTCCGGTGCTCGTGGTGAGGCAGAAGAGCGTGCTCGCGAGAAAGAGGAGGGAGAGGCCCGAGTGCCTGACCGCATCCAGAATTTCCGCAGTGCTGCCGCGGCGCGCATCCCTGCTGACAGCGAGCTCGGGTTTCCGCAGATTGGGTGCCGCAATGAAGGTGAAAAGAAGCGCGGGAAGGCCGAGGAGACCCACGAGGGCAAATAGCCGGGGGGCTCCGCCGACGAGCGGCAGGAGCTTTTCGCCAATGGTTGGGATGGCCGCATAGGGCAGGAGGTTGGCCACGGAGTAGAGAGCCCATCCCTTGGCAGAGCGCCCCGTGGGAAAGATGCGGACTATGGCCGCGACGACGCAGGAGGAAAAGACGGCCAGAAAAAAGCCCTGGACGATACGCAGCACGAGGATCATCCAGACAAAGAGCGGAGAATCCGGAGGCAGGAACTGATAGCTCATCAGGATGAGCATTGAGACGACGAGCGAAATGGCTATGGCGGGAAGTTTGCTCCTGCTCAGCATGAACAGGCTGACCGCCGGACGCGTCACCATGACCATGCCATAGAGGATTCCCAGAAGGAGCCCGCGCCAGTTCGGAGTGACACTGACTGCCTCAAGCCACTGCTCAAAGCAGTAATAGACGGCCAGGAAGCAGTTGCCGCACAGGAGCACAAAGAACAGCAGAAGAAAATCGGTACTGTTCCTCCCTTCCTTCTTTGCTGTCTGCTTTGCTGTTTTCGTAAAGGGCATAAGGTTCCGTTAATGGTACTGGCCGTTGAGAAAACGGTGGGCGTACTCCTGGACGGCGGCTTCCGAGGTCATGAGCATGTCCATCTGGCGGGTCATAATCAGGAGCCTGCCAATCTGGTCAAGGCGGGGAAGCATGTCGTCCCTGGGATATTTCTGGTAGCGGGCCTGTATGCGGTCTCCGAGAACAGAAACCGTGAAGCCGAGTTCCGTAAGGATGCATCCTATGCAGCGCACACGCCGTTCACGCTGTACGGAACCCGCCGCGCCTCCGGCGAACTCAAAGCGGATATAGTTTTTGCTCAGCGTCTTTCCGCACCAGCAGTCCAGGATGGCGTAATGGTAGCCGACGCGCGAGGAGAAGTTGAGATAGTTGTCCGAGACAATGGCGTAGCTGTGATCTCCGAAGCGGTCGCCGCCTGCCTTGTTTCCACCGGCCATGGAATTGCCCATAACGGAGAGAAAACCGTGCATGTTCACGGGCCTCGGCTCCCTGCTCTGCACGGCAGGATTGAGCATGCCGGCAAGAACGTATCTGAGGGGTGTGCTGATGACGTCATCCTGCGTGACAAATTTCGCGGACGGATCCCTGAGGCCGCCTCCCAGATCGATGATGTAGAGATCGAGCGGAACCGCTCCCTTGAAGCGGCTTGCGGCTCCTGCCTCGCCCTCGGTCACTGAATCGGAGAGCTTGAACATCTCGCTGTAGGATTTCTCGTGCACAAAGCGCATGAGGTCATGGAGACTGGTGCAGTTCTGCGCCTTGAAATTGGGCGAGCGGGGATCCACCATGTGCAGAGGCAGGATATGCCCGGAGATGCGGCGCAGGAGCGCCAGGGATGGTGTGTCCGCCGCGGGAGGCCTGCGGTTGATTTTGAGCTCCAGAAGTTCCGGTATCTCGCCTCTGAAGACACGCCCTCTGAGAGCGTCCACAGTGACAAGCTCATTCTCCTCAAGAATCTCCATGGCGCCGCGGGCGTTCATGAGAGTGGGGACGCCGTATTCACGGCAGACGGAAGCCATGTGCCCTGTGAGAGAACCGGTTTCGGCAACGATGGCGCAGGCACGCTGCATGGCAACAGTGGCATTGGGGGAGGAGTGGGGCAGGACCATGACCCACCCTTCGGGAAAGTGCGTGAGATCGGCGTCCGGATCCACGTGCATCACCTTGCCGCAGGCTACTCCTTTGGCCGCGACATCGCACCCTGAGAGGAGAGGGTGAATCTTTTCAAGTTCAGGCGCTCTCTGGTCGTCATCCCCGGAGTCAAAGCCCATGGGCCTTGCCTGCAGGAGGATGAGCTGGTCTTCCTGATCAACGGCCCATTCGATGTCCTGGGGGTACTGGTAATGGTGCTCGATTTTAAGCGCCCAGGCCGCAATCTGCCGTACCTGATCGCGGGTCAGGCAGGGAACATTCTGCATAGGCTCGGAGACATCCTCCGGATGCGGCTCCACGCCGTTGTCCGTGCAGGAGAGAACGACGCGGGTCAGCTTGGTGGCGATGGTTTCGTGGGCGATCTTCATGGTTGCCCTTGAAACAAGCCACTGGTCGGGCGTGGCGGATCCGTCGGCGACGGCTTCGCCGAGTCCCCAGACGCCGTTGATGAGAATGTCGTTGGATCTGAGATTGACGGGATGGCGGGTAAACGCCACGCCCGCGGCCTTGGCATTGATCATTTCAAGACAGCACATGCCCATGCCTGACGTGCTGAGCTCGTAGCCGTTGCGCAGGCGGTAGGTCAGGGCTCGCGGGGAATAGAGACTGGCGAATACCCTGCGCCAGGCCGTAATGAGAGTATCCCTCGTGACGCCAAGGATGGATTCATACTGGCCGGCGAAGGACTGCATTCCGTCTTCGGCGATGGCGCTTGAGCGCAGGGCCACACGCACGCGTCTTCCTCCGAAACTTTCATCGTAGGCCCTGAGCAGGGCTTCCTCCACCTGCCTCGGCATGGGGGCGTACATGATGGCTTCAGCGATGGCGCTGCTCGCCTGGTCGATAGTTTTCGGATGGTCGACGTCGATTTTGGCCAGTTCGCGCTGTACCAGATCGAACAGGCCGGAGTAGCGGGAAAGAAATATCTGGCCGGTCCTGATGGTGACGGCAAAGCCCCTTGGAACCGGAAGTCCGAGCATATTGGCCAGTTCTCCCAGATTGGCGTTCTTGGCACCCACGCTGTACGCCATGGTCGCGTCCACTTCGGTGAGGGGCAGGGTGAGCTCGGTCACATCTCCGGGGGCGTGCTGAACCAGCTCGTCCTCAATGTGCGCAGAAATATTCCGCAGCACTTCCCTGAGTGTTTTGTAGTGCCGTCCTCCGGACAGGCTGATCAGGGCTTCGGACATGGTTCCGGCGCAGGCCATGGCCCGGCGCGCCTCATGGCGCACCTGATCGACATCCATATGTTTTTCGCCCCGTGAGGCGGCGTCCAAGCCGGCAAGAATCTTGGAAAGGTCAGTATTCGCCTGGAGAAGGTTTTTAAAGGACGCATAGCGGCTGCTGAATCCGGAAAGCACTTCAGTCCGGTCAACGGGCCTGCCACCGAAAAGATTCTTTAGGCTGTCGAGAATTTTTCCCATACTGGCCTCTGTGGGGGAGGCGGAGACGCGCGGATGGGGTGTCTTCTATCGATCCACGCGGACGTCCAGCCTGCAGCGGTTCTTGGAGAGATTGACCTTGGCGTTCCGTGGCTGCGAGGTCATGTCGATGACCACGCGTGTGCGGTTCTTAAAACGCCCGAGACGGATGTTTGTCACGAGCGGGTTGCTGGGGATGGCGTCCGTACTGACATCCCAGCGGCCGGTGAGATCGATGACGAAACGGTCGGGCTGGGTGAGAATCATGTGTTTGTAGGTGATTTCGTCAGAAGCGCTGAGACGCACAGTAGCACCCCCGTTCCGTGTCAGCACGGTTACCCTGCCTGTCCTGCGCGTGTCCTGCGCGGACTCATTAGTCCCTGCTGCCGCCTTTTCTGCCGGCTTTTCGGCCTTCGCGGCCTGGGCGCGCTCCCTGGCCGGCTTTTCCCTGGGCTGCTTCTGGGCCTTCTGCGCCGGCTGTTCGTGCTTCGCCGCAGTATCCTTCTTCTCACGCTGGGCAGAAGTCTGCGCGGCTGCGGGGCGGGGCTTCTGCTGAACGGCAGGGGCAGCCTGAGCGGTTTTACCCGGTTTTGTGGGGATATCCGGCTCCTGAGTTTTTTCCTCCGTGGATGCCTGTGCGGGTGCTGGCTCCGGTTCAGCGGATGCCTGCGCGGGTGCGGATTCCGAACCAGCGGACGCCTGCTGAGGTTCGGACGTGCTGTCCGTCTGCGTGCCGGCAGGCGGCAGCGTACCGGAAGAAGCCGGTTCGGAGGCCTGATCTGTGGTGGGCGAGGGCACAGTAGCTCCCTCCCCGTCTGTCACCGTCGTATTGCTGATGGGGGCCCTGTGTATGCCCGGGTCACCGATTTCCAGGGAATCGGGCAGGGGCGGAAGTGTTTTGCCTGTGCCGGTTACTTCCGGTGCTGCGGCAGCCGGTTCCCTGCTTCCGCCGATATCGGGCAGATCGGGAAGTTTGGCAGAAGAAGGCTGTGATGAGGAAACGGCAGGAGCCGGCGCCGTGGGAGGAGTGAGCTGCCGGTTCAGCAGGACGAGGGCTACGATGAGCGCCGCAACGACCGCGATGAGGCAGGCAATAACTTTATTCACAGGTATTTCCTTGCTGTCGTATGGAGAGACCTTTCCCTTGGAAGAGCAGCCATTATGCTCCGACTGTTCCGGAAGAGGAAAGAGCCGCCGTGGGCGGCTGAAAGTCCTGAAAAAAAGAGTGTATCGTATTCGGTCGCCCTGCGAAACTCTATCCCATTTAACCAAAATGGCAAGCATGCGCCCGCCAGGCTCTTTTTACCTGTCAGGGGAGATCTATTTACGCGGTCACGAATCTGCGATATGGTAACACAAATGCATGAACTTGCTATTGCTCAAAATATCCTGGACATAGCTGAAGACGAGCTTGCCCGCCATAACTGCACAAAGCTGACTCTGCTGCGCGTGGAGATCGGCGCCATTTCCGGCGTTATGGTGGACGCCCTTGAATTCGGCCTTCAGTGTCTTGTAAAGGGCACGCCCCACGAGTCCGCCGTCTTTGACATCGTGCGCGTTCCTCTCAGGCTGCGCTGCGGCTCCTGCGGAAAGGAATTCGAGGGGGATGCCGGCGTCGGCGCTCTTTCCCCGTGTCCGGATTGCGGCGAAGTGCTCGGCCATTCTGTCCTGAGCGGCAAGGAACTGCGCGTCACCTGGATTGAAGGGAATTAGGCCGCTGGCCTTTCCCGCACATTATCGCAAGAGGTTTTTCCCATGCAGATTCCTGTTGTTCGCAATGTCCTGGAAGCCAATGAAAAGCTTGCCCAGGTCGTTCGTGATAGAGTCAGGGGCATTCTGACCCTGAATCTCATTTCCTCTCCCGGCGCCGGCAAGACCAGTCTCCTCGAGCGCACCCTTTCCGATCTCAAAAATGAATTCAACATGGCTGTGATCGAAGGCGATCTGCAGACCGATAACGATGCCCAGCGCGTTGCCGCGACCGGCGCCCAGGCCGTGCAGATTGATACGGAGGGTGGGTGCCATCTCGAAAGCAACCTTATCCTCAAGGCCATGGATCAGCTTGATATGAACGGCGTGGACATCCTCTTCATCGAGAATGTCGGCAACCTCGTCTGCCCCACTGAGTTCGACCTCGGTGAGGATGCCAAGGTGGGCATCCTTTCCGTGACCGAGGGCGATGACAAGCCCGAGAAATATCCTCTCCTCTTCAATCTCGCCAAGGCGATGATCATCAACAAGGTTGACCTCCTTCCCTATGTGCAGTTCGATGTGCAGAAAGCCAGCCATTTCGCCCGCCATCTGAATAAGGATCTTCCCATTTTTGAGGTTTCCGCCACCAAGGGAACCGGTCTCGAAGGCTGGTATAACTGGCTCAGGGAAGGCGTGAAGAACAAGAAGGCCGCGAAGTAGTCATTCTGCTCACTGTGTCTGTCCCGCCCTCTTTCCGTTTTCGGAAAGAGGGTTTTTTTGCGGCACAAAAAAAGGCCCCTCCGGAAGGAGAGGCCCTGTGGTGCAGAAAAAACAGCGCCTTACTCGTGAACTTCGTCACCCGTGTAGGCAGCCATGTCGAGAATGAGTGTGCCGGAATCCCGGCGGAGCATAAGCGTGAAGATCTGCACGTCCTTTCTGAGCGCGTCGGACGTGGTAATGTCTGGCAGGGAATCCTTGGGAGCGTAAAGAATAGAGGCCTCGCCGCGTCCGCTCTTCAGGAATGTGTCCACACAGATGGCGAGCAGATCAGCCTGATCCTTTTTCCCGAGGTTGTGCATTTCCGTGAAGTCCATGTCCACGCCAGGAAACGTCGCCTGCCACGGAATATAGTTCTGGGCGGACAGGGTATCCTGCACTGCCTTCAGATTTTCGTTTGTCAGTTTCTGGCGCAGCTCGATGTCCTCGAGCTGTTCCCTCGTGATGTCGCTGTCGTTTTTGCCGCTTCCTGCGTAGAGGCGGGCGTTCCACACGAGGCCGGCGTAGCCGAGCGTGGAAATGAGAGCGCGGTCGTCGGATGTGTAGGACGTGTTGATGAGCCCGCAGGCGTCACGCATGGTCATGCGCGGGCGGAATTTGTCGAGAGCGCAGACAGGAGCTGAGCCGGGAGGCGGGAGGAGGCTCCTGCAGTCTCCCGTCTCGTGACGGGAGTTGCCATTCTGATCTGTCAGAATGATGCAGTTCTCATGATCGGGACAGAGCGTGATGCTCCTGATCTCGTCGAGATTCACTTTTGGCCAGGAGCACATGGAAAGGCCGAGGTCGAGACGTATTTCCGCAGAGCCTGCAGGCTTTTCCAGTTCTTCGTCATTCCCCGGAGCGAGATCCAGCCTGGAGAGGCTGATGTTTTTCCCCTGTATAAAACGCACGCCCACAAGGTCATTGTGGCTGTGGTTCGTGATGAGAAGGGTATCTCCGTCCGGATCGGGGGCCGCCATGGCCGGACCGGCCAGAACAAACACCGCCAGTACTGCGCAAGCTGCAGCCATGACGGAAAAAACTTGAAAGCGGGTCTGGAACATGAAAAACTCCTCTTCCGTACGTGGCCCGAGGATCGGGCCGCGCCGAAGCTGTCTGTTGGCTCCAGATGCATGTAGCTAGCCTTAACAGCTGTCTCGATCTAGAATACAGGGAGCTGTAAAAGCGGTCAACCTGGGGCGCGGGATCACTTCATTCCCTGATGCCGCTGTTTTCTTTTTCAACGTTACATGGAGCAGATTTTGAAGAACACGTTCATTTCCCAGAAACCGGAGCCGTCCGGAGTTCCCCAGGCCCCGGAGAACGGGTCTTCCGGGCACGGTATACGCCTGACGGGTTCTTCCCTGGCGTGCGGTGTGTTTCTGCTTCTTGTTGCGATGCCACTTGCCTATATGACGGGTGTCATGGTAGGCCGGGACAATCCTCTTCAGCCTCTTCCCGCGGAGGTCGCCCAGAGCGACAGGACCGAGCAGGGAGCTGAATCCGCGGAGAACGCGGAGACGGACGGCCAGAAGGACGATGACCAGAAATCCGACACTGAGAATGCTGGGAAAGAAATTCTCGGCCCTGCCGAACTTTCTTTTTCGCGCGTCCTGCGGGCAGCTCCGGGAGAGAAGGTAGCTGCACCCGGAGAAAACCGCAGGTACGCAATGGCAGGCGGACCGGACAGCAATGCGACGCAGCCTAAAATGGTGCCAGGCATGAGCCCGGCCGTCATTATGGGGCCGCCGGAGCCTCCGGCGGAGAAGGCCTCTACCTATGACTTCGTGTTTCAGGTTGCCACCTACCGCACGATGAATTCTGCCGAGCAGACGCGGCAGCGTCTCGAGAACAAAGGGTACCGTATCCGGCTTGAGCGCCAGGGACGCCTGATTGTCGTTCTTCTCCGATGCCGGGGGCCTGAATCCAAGCCTGATGAAATAAAAGCCGCTATGGCCCGTCTCGGGATGGGCGAACCTCTCGAAAAGAGCCGCCGGCCCGTGTTCCGCCCCGCGCTTCAGTAAGCTGCGCTGCCCGCTGATGCCTGGAAAAGGAACGGGACGGCATCTGACCGCAAAAAAAACGTTTCTGCCGCTTTGGATTGTGGAGTCCTTCTCTTCTGCCGGTCCGTGCGCGCAGAAGTATAAAGATACAGGAGGGTAATCATGAAAGTTCTTATCGTTAACGGAAGCCCGCATCCCAAAGGCTGCACGTATACCGCCCTTATGGAAGCCGCCGGCGTCCTTGAAAAAGAAGGGATCGAGACGACACTCCTTCAGCTCGGCACGAAGCCCATTCAGGACTGCATCGCCTGCGGCAAATGCGTGAAAACCGGTTACTGCGTGTTCAAGGACGACTGTGTCAACGAAGCCATCGATCTTCTCAGGGCTTCCGATGGCATCATCGTCGGCTCCCCCGTGTATTACGCGGGGCCCAGCGGCCGTCTCTGCTCCTTCCTTGACAGAATCTTCTATTGCAAGTCCGCTCCCTATGCCGGAAAGCCCGCCGCGACGGTGGTGAGCTGCCGGAGAGGCGGAGCCACAGAGGCGTTTGCCCGTCTCAACATGTACTTCCAGATGACCAACATGCCCCTGGTTTCCTCCCAGTACTGGAACCAGGTGCACGGCAACACTCCGGAAGAGGTGAAGCAGGATATTGAGGGCCTGCAGACCATGCGCACCCTGGGCAGGAACATGGCATGGCTCATCAAGTGCATCGCAGCCGGCAAGGCAGCCGGAATAGGCCTCCCCCAGTACGAGGCCTGGACGCCCACGAACTTCATCCATTAACTTTAAGCGTTCAGTTGCTCCCGCCTGACTTCGACAGGTGTCAGGCGGGAGCACAGGGACAATGTGGTTTATATTTCAGTCAGGCACTGGCTGCATGGAGAAGATCCCCGTTTTCACAGGAAGGGGAGGGACGAACGCAGAAGTTTGCGTCAGAAACATGCCTGGCCAGGAATTCATGCCCTACACGAAAAACAAAACAGGGCTTTTTTCAGAGCAGAAGGAAACTGAATCTGCAGGCAGCAGTCCGTCTGCCTCCCATCTTCTGTACGCTACAGAAGAAGCCATCCAGAAAATCATGCCAGATACGGATGATGGGAGGAGACATACAGGATTGCGGCTGCCCTGGGGAAGGGACTTGTCGGGAAAGGAAGCGGCACTGCGGCAGATGTGTTCCCTGTCTTCTGCTGGTGCAGTGCCAGCAGAAGGCGGTTCATCAAACTGCAGGGAGAGAAGGGATCCCGCAGAATTGAGGGCGGATCCTTATTTTAACTCGGGGACCAGTCCCTTGAAGGGGCTTGTCATTCCTGTGCTCAGGAAGCGCATTTCACTAAGCTCGCCGGAAAATTTGATAATCAGCAGGTGTGTCTGCGTTTCGTCCTGGCGCAGAAGCGTGTACTCATCGTGTCCATTGTTGGCGATTTTGAGCATAGCCTGATTTTCTGTCTCGCTGATTTTTTCCATGCCGGGCTGCTGGGCGCATTTTTCGGCAAGAGCCTTGAAATTGCCTGGCTCAAACGGTCCGGAAATGATGATGAAGGCCGCCTTGCGATCGTTGCGTCCGAAAACGGCCATTTCGCCCCCGTCTTTTTTCACCGGGCCCTTGGTCAGGGACCAGCCGAGGGGCAGGCTCAGCGTGAAGCTGTCTGTCTTGTAGACTTCGGCGCTTGCCGTGCCCGGAATAAACTGAATTGCCAGGCTAAAAGTTATGAGTATCGGAAGGATCAGAGAGAAGGAATGTGTTGTCTTCAGCATTGTTTCTGCCTTGGAGGACTAGAGGTTTCAGATCAGACGGGCCGCCTGGATGCCGCCATAGAGAGCTGCGAAACCCAGAACAACCTGGATGACGATATTGAAGAGGAGCAGGACCGGACGCGTCTGCGCCAGCATAAAACTGTCGAAAATGAGTGAGGAAAAGGTGGTGAAGCTTCCCATGAATCCCACGCAGAGTACCACGCGGGTGGCGTCGGCGATCATCATGCGTACGGCGGCCAGTTCCCAGACAAAGCCGAACAGGAAAGAGCCGAGAACGTTCACGACAAGGGTTCCCAGAGGGTAGGAGGACGTGATGAAGCGGCCCACGGCCTGGGTCATGCCGAAACGGGCAAGGGCGCCGCAGCCGCCGGCGCAGAAAATAAGAAAGCAGAGCCTGAGTGCTGTCATCTGACGGATCCTCCGGCGGCAGGGGAAAACTCACGGCGCATGAAATCGGCGAGGGCTGTCCGCCAGTCCGGCATGGGGGGAAGTCCGAACATGCCAAGCATCCTGTTCTCAAGCTTCAGGCTGCGCGGCTCGACAGCGGAACCTGGGATTTCTCCGGACAGACAGGGAACGACTTTCTGACCGAGGCCGGCCAGTTCGAAAACGGCGCGTGCGAAATCGTAGCGGGAGGCTTCGCCCCCGCAGGAGAGGTGCAGCGTGCCCATGAGCCGGGGGCTGCGCAGCAGTTTTCTGATCACTGCGGCCACGGCGTACGTGCTCGTTGGGCATCCCTTCTGGTCGCTGGCTGCCCGGACTTCGGAAGTTCCTTCCTGGGCCATGCGCATCAGGGTGTGCACGTAGCTGGGCCCCCCCGGACCATAGAGCCACGCCGTGCGTACAATGAGGTGTTCGGAGCAGTTAAGGCGCATGGCGCATTCTCCACTCCATGCGCTCTGACCGCATACGCTGATACCGCCCGTGGGCCTGTCGAACTCGCTGTAGGGGAGTTCTCTTGCTCCATCAAAGACTCTGCCTGTGGAAAACGCGATGAGCTTAGCCCCTGTTGTGCGGCAGGCCGCGGCGATGTTCGAGCTCCCATGGACGTTGACGGCCCAGGCCCTTGCCGGATCGCTTTCACAGATTTCGGGATCTGTCAGCATGGCGCAGTGAAGCACGATCTCTGGCTGACTTTCCTGAAACGCGCGTGCAACGGAGCGCTCATCCGTGACAGCAAGCGTTGTGCTGTCCGCGGTGAAAATATCCCTGTTCCCAAGTTCTTCGGAAAGCGTTCGGCCGAGCGGGGTGTCGCCGCCCGTGATGAGAATGCGCATGTTCTTTTCCTTTGTGCGGAAAGCGGAAAACCGTACGCTGGCGCACGGAACTCGCGTTGACATAATACCGGGAAAAGGAAAGAGCAAGACTCGCATTCCTTACGGCATCTTGCCACTGCGTGGACGCTGGCTTACAAAAGAGCCGTTGGACAGACCGGATGCAGGCTCCCGCATATTCCGGGACACCGCCATCTTTGCAACGGAGTGTTAGTTCCATGCCAGAAAAGGTTCCCGCCATTCTTCTCATTGCCTACGGTTCCTGCAATGCTGTCGGTCTTGCGGCGCTCAGGCGCTTCGAAGAAAGGGTGAGGATGCGCTTTCCTGGGCGCACGGTGCGCTGGGCCTACACATCCGAGCATATACGTACCCGTCTAGCCAGTCAGGTGCGCGCCAAATCGGATTCCGTCACCAAGGCGCTGAAGCGCCTTATTCTCGAGCGTTTCTGTCCCATAGCAGCCCAGCCGCTTCAGATAGTGCCGGCCACGGAAAATGCCCAGGTGGAAAAACTGGCCGCTGCCGTGGCCGGAGAAAGCGGCGTTCCCATAAGCGTCGGAACACCGCTCCTGACGACGGAAAAGGACATGAGGGACTGCGTCAGGGCTGTATTTTCCATGATTCCACCGGAAAGAAAAGAGGGGGAGTCCGTCGTACTTATGGGGCATGGCACCCGGTACACCAGGGCCCAGGAGCGATATGACAGGCTTTCCGCGATGCTTTCCGCTGAGGACAGAGCCGTGCACCTCGCCACAATGTCCGGGGATGTAAGCATTGAGAATATCATGCCTCTTCTTTCATCGCGCCGCGTATGGCTTCTGCCCTTTCTTTCATCTGTGGGCCGTCACACCACAGTGGATATGGCCGGAACGCAGATGAAATCCTGGAAATCGCAGATTGAGGCGGTTGGTCACGAGTGCGTGCCTGTCATCGCGGGCGCCATAGAAAACGAGAATTTTGCCGATATCTGGCTTGAACATCTGGAGGAGGCGGCTGCGCGGATTGGCGTTTTTCCGGCTCCTCTGGCTCAAAAATCATGAAAGCCAAGTCATCATCACAGGGGAGGTCCGTGATGCGTTTTGTTCTTCCTGCTGCCGGCATTCTGGCCGCGTGCGTCTGCTTCGGTTCTGTTTCGGTTTCTGCTGCCGGCCCGGAGGCGGGGGCCTTTAATCCGTATGTGCAGAAAACTTTTCCATCCTCATTTACGCCAAAGGGCAAATCCGCCCAGATTCTGAATGCCCTGGGCGGAGAGCCGCAGTCTATTCTGACGGATACCGCCTACAGACCGCATAACAGGGAAGAGCTTTATCCCGTGCTTTTCGGTGACAGGCGGGCTCCTCATGAAATTCTGGTTTTTCTTGATTTTTCCGAACCTTCGAGCGCCACGGTGTGGAAGGCCGTCCGGAAAGCCATGTCTTCCCTCAGCCCCTCACAGGCCAGAGTTGTCCTTCTGGCCAGTAACAGGGAACCCTATGGCATGGATATGACGGGGCTTGTGATCTGGGCTCCGTACAGCCGCTCCCCGGAGCAGGCCGCGGATTGCCTGACATGGGCCCTTGATCGCTGGAATGAGGTCAAGAGCCGGCAGAAGAAGGCCGGAAAGGCACGCCGCTTTGTTACCGAATATGACGCTGTGGCCTCTCCCACTGATGACCCGATGGTCTTTCAGGGAATGAGCCGGCTTAATCCCCCCGTTCCCGAGAGCCAGCAGTGTGATGTGGCGCAGTATGTGTACGACGCTGGTAACGTGAATCTTTTCCAGGCGTCCGAAGCCGCAAAATATTACAGCGTGAAACGTCTTCCGGCCGTCGTGGTCGATGGCCGTGTGCTTTCTTCCCCGTCAGCCAGTGCCATTACCGGTGCTGTGAAGTAGAGGGGGCAGCCCGCCAGACTCTGTTTTTTCACGTTTGTTCAGAAGAAAGAATCCCCGGGGGCGGACTTTTCAGATGAAAGTGTCTGCCTCCGGGGATTTGTGCTGTCAGAAGAAATTTTTTCAGTTCGTTTTTTCCGGCGAGAAGGGGATGATGCGCGCTTTGCCGCATCCTGATGGGGTGGGGTGGAGCGGAATTTCCGCTGCGCAGCAGGGGCATATCCAGCAGTTCAGGCTGTGAGTAAGGCGGATGAGACTTCCCTCCGCTTCGTGGCAGTGCGGACAGAAGGGGCCCTGACGTCCGTTTTTTGTGTTAATCCAGACAAGTCCGTTTTCCTGTGTCACAGCCCGTGGAATAGAGAGCAGTTCTTCGAAGTTGCCGATGCGGGCATGAAGCCGGCTGACTTCATCGTGCAGGGCAATGACGTGGGCCTGCAGGCCGCGTAATTCCTCTCTGGCCAGTTCCGGGTGCCCTGAGGCCAGAAGCTTGTTGATTTCTTTGAAACGGGCGTAGTCACTCATGGAAAACCTCTGCCGCAGCCGCAGCGAAGCGCGGCCGCTTCCGCTGTTGAAAGCAACGGAACCAAACGTTACGAGTCTTTTCGGCAGGAAGCGGGGAGGGGTTTAGATTCCGGCAGAGTCATGTGCCCGCTACATGGGTTTTTCATTGACTGGCGAGAGTGAGGCGATCAGCTTTTCTATTTCTTCTTTTTTGGACTTTTCTCCTCTGGCATACGGCTTGCGCTGCGGGAATCCTTCCTCCTGTTCATCAGGGGAAAGGTGTGAACTTCCGGCAAGATATTCGCGGATGGCATCAGCCAGGGAAGGGGGAAGCGGAGAGGTACGCATGTGACGGGCAATCATGCGTAAAAAGTCTCTGGTGGTGAAGGTCTGGGGCTCCAGGCTGGGGAGTGACATCAGGATTTTGCTGAAAATTTCGTTCTGTCTCTGGGCTGCCCTGGCAAGAATCTTTTCGGACGTAAGTATGGGGATGTTTTCCTGGATAGCCAGTCCCAGGCTGAGCAGAACCCTGGAGTAAATTCTGGACACGCCAGTGGCTGACTCCACGGTCAGATTCGCTATGAAGGTTCCGTCTTCGTCTGGAAGAATGATCACGGAAGGGATATGGGCGCCCACAGCGCTCAGAGATTCCGTGAAGGTTGTGAAAAAAGAAAAAAGATCCGTCTTGGAAAGGGGAACAGCGAAAGTCTGTGGGGAGCCGAGCTCAATGGGGAACAGCGTATCGCTGTTACTGTTTCTCAGAAAGACGTAATGCCGGTCCTCGAAGGGTATAATGCAGACGTAGCGCAGAGATATCACTGTAAATTACCTCCATCGGCCAGGGGGGAGCCCGTGAGGCTGTGCTTTTTCGCGCCTGTGATGGATACGCGCAGAAGCCTGCCTGTGTAGTCCCTGCCGGCGGGAAGAGCCACATGAATGAGAGCTCCGTAGGGATCTCTTCCCTGCCAGCTTCCCAGTCCGTCCACGTCCTGCCTGGGGCTGGGCTGTTCCAGCAGAACTTCCGTGGTGGAGCCGACACGTCCTTTGAGCCACCTGACGCCGAGTTCCTCCTGAAGGGCCTGCAGCCGTTCAAGCCTGTCTGTCTTTGTCTGCTTGTCGATTTTATCCGGGAAAAGGGCTGCCCGGGTCCCCGGCCTTGGGGAATAGCAGAAGGAGTAGCTGGCCACGAAGTTGACTCTGCGGATCATGGACAGCGTATCCTGAAAATCTTCTTCAGTTTCACCGGGGAAGCCCACGATGAGGTCGGAAGAGAGAGCGATATCCGGGCGGGCCCGGTGGAGGTTCTCAACGAGCCTGAGGAAAGCTGCGCTGTCATAACGGCGGTTCATACGCCTGAGGATCCTGTCGGATCCCGCCTGCATGGGCAGGTGCAGCCTCGGACAGAGGTTATCCAGGGTCCCGAAAAGCTCTACGTCTTCCTCCGTCATATCCTTGGGATGCGGAGAGACGTAGCGCAGGCGTTTCAGGCCCGGAATGGCAGAAACCTGACGGAGAAGCGAGGCGAAACTTGTGCCGTCTCCCGATTTGTCGAGTCCGAAGGCATTCACGTTCTGGCCGAGGAGGGTGATTTCCAGACAGCCGCGATCCACCAGTGTGCGGCATTCATCCAGTATGGCAGCGCTTGAACGGGATTTCTGACGTCCCCTTGTGTAGGGGACGATACAGTAGGTGCAGAAATTGTCGCAGCCCTGCATGATATTTACGAAGGCTGTCGGAGAAGCTGGGCCGCGGCCTGTTTCCGGACGCTCCTCGTAGTGCTCCGTGAAATCAAGGAGGCTGATTTTTTTTGCGGGGGAGGACTGAAGATCCTCAATGGTGTCGGGAATCCTGGACAGACCGTCAGGGCCGGAGACGAGACGAACCTGCGAAGAATAGGAGAAAAGTTCCGCCCCGAGCTGCTGGGCTACGCAGCCGATGACAGCCACGATAACTCCCGGATTGTTTCCTGTCTCCTGGCGGATTCGGCCGAGCATGCTTCGAACCTTGAGCTCCGGCTTTTCGCGGACAGAACACGTGTTGACGATAACGATGGACGCGCTGTCCAGACTGCCTTCGGTGAATCCTCTGGCAGTGAGAGCCCGGGACAGCCATCCCGAATCGTTGATGTTCATCTGGCAGCCGAAGGTGACGATATGAAAAACTTGAGTCTGCATGTTTGCCTTATCCGCGCAGGAGGTAGAGAACGGAGACTTCCAGGGAATTACTGTTTTTTGCTGGTGGTGACGTCAGAGAGCAGGGACTGCATGGGATCGTTATTCATGGAGTCCATGAGATCAAGCTGATCATTCAGCCAGTCGCGGATGGACTGCGCTGTAGAATAGGAGACGACCATCCTGTTTTTGATGATGCGCGTCAGATGGTGAGTGGTAGGATCCTTGTAGACGATTTTTTCGTTGATGAGCGTTCCTGCCTCGGAGATGGTCCTTTCTATACATTCAGGCAGGTCCTCACTTTCGGTAAAGAAATTCATCTCGATTTCCCCGAGGGGCGTTACGCCGCCGAATACACCGTGCACAGGCTGGATCTCAAGATTGGGGTCCCGGCTGAACTTCATAATATATTTCAGTGGTGTGGCCATGACAGACTCCTGTTGTGATAATGATGAAAAATGAATGCCGAACGACAGCTTTTCCTGACTGGTCCGGAAAGCAGGCGGTTGCCATGGGCAAGGCCTACCACAAATGACGGGGGCTGACAAAATTTTGTGGAGATCCTTCTGCCTTGACTGTAAAGGTTGTCCAGATACAATACTTTTTCCGCCAGAGATTAATCCTGGCGGGGTGTCTGGTTGTCTCCTGCTGCCAGCATCTACGATTGGAATACGGAGGAACGCAAAGTGTGCGCTATGAACACTGGCAGTGATTTTACATGTGAAAGGCTGGAAACCCAGGCCGATTTTGACATGATTGGCTTTATGGAACTGAGCAAGGAAACGGAACTGAGCGGTCCTGTCATGGACCGTATCGTGGAACTCTGGGACAGATGGTTTCAGATGCTGTCTGTTTACAAGATAACCTGCGGGAAAATCACCTATCTCGCCGTGTGGCTGCCTGAAGAGGTCGAGACGTATATTGACGAGACCTGGGATAAAACGCCGTCAGAAGGATTCCTTGCCAACAGCCTAGCGCAGTTCATGTGCATGCAGGTCGTTAATGATCTGATGCCGCAGGTTTCCGTGGAAGGATGCGCCCCAGCGCCCCGTCCTACCGAGAGCCTGCGCAGGGCTCTTGAAAGCTTTGGTCTGAAGTACAGGGAAGATCTGCCTGTGCTTGAGCGCAGATTTGCCGTCGTAACGCTTTATCCTTTCCGGGGCGGATGCGAAATCTGCTATCTCCAGAAGGACTGCCCGAAAGGATCCGGAAGCGGAGATGCGGATCAGTCTGTTGTGCTGCCCGGCTACGAAACGACTGGCGGAAAATAGGTGCGAATCATGGGAAGCAGATTATCTGCTTTCCATGATCAGAACGCGTTTTTTGCCTTCGGATGTCGTGACTCTCACTTCCACGGTTCTCGAACTGAGAACCACTTCCCGCACGAGGCAGCTGACATTTCCGTTTGTGCTTATGTCGTGGACAACGATGGTTTCCCCTTTGCTGGGAACAGTCTCCGGTGTGATCTCCACGAGTTCCGCCGTATCGGCATCAAAACCCATCCAGGCCAGGACTGGCGAAGCGCACAGCAGCATACAGGCAGGCAGGAAGAAAAGTATCTTGTTCATAGCAGACGTGTACCCGAGAAAAGCCCACCTTGGCAACTGTCGCACTGGCCCCTCATGCAGAGGATGAGCCTGTTGCCTTTTTACCACAAGATGAGGATGTACGCATGATAGCTTATATTGAGGGGCGGTTGCTTGAGGTTTCCGATCCGGCCATTATCGTGGTTACGGACGGAGGCGTGGGCTACGAAATTGAAATTACGGCCAGACAGCGGCAGTCTCTCCCCGAACGGGGAGGCAGAGTGGCCCTGTATACGGAGCTCCTCGTGCGGGAAGATATGCTCCGTCTCTGTGGCTTTTCTACATTTGAAGAGCGTGAAACGTTCGAAGTGCTCATTGGTATTTCCAAGGTCGGACCCAGAACAGCCCTTGCTGTTCTCTCCGCCTTCAGCCCTGCCGAGCTGCGCAGCATCGTGTCTGAGGGAAATACGGCGGCCCTGACCCAGGTAAGCGGTGTGGGTAAACGCATGGCGGAAACCATTCTGAGAGAGCTCGCCTACCGGCTCAAGGTGGACGACAGCGCATCGGTGAGTGTTCTGGCCGGGGACGGGAAGGCCGGTTCCGTGTTCAGACAGGTAGTGGAAGGTTTAAAGAGCCTCGGGTACACAGAAGGCGAGTGCACCAGCGTGGTTCAGGAAATCCTTCGGGAACAGCCGGACCTTGATGTTGCGGGCGCTCTCAGGCTGTCTCTTCAGGCGCTTGCACGGAAAAAGGGGTAACGGATGCTGAAGGAACAGGAAGACGAATTCAGGAAGGCCGAAGAAAATGTCCGACCGAGGAGTCTTGATGACTTTATCGGCCAGGATCAGGTGCGCGCGCAGCTCCGGGTTTTTCTTGGGGCAGCAAAAAAACTCGGCAAGTCTCTGGATCATACAATTTTTTATGGCAATCCGGGACTCGGCAAGACAACGCTTGCGCAGATCATGGCTGCTGAACTGGGCGTCAATATTACGACCATAACAGGCCCCATGCTGGAGCGCCCCGGCGATTTGGCTTCCATACTGACGAACCTTCAGCGCAACGACATCCTGTTCATAGATGAGATCCACCGCATGCCCATAGCTGTAGAAGAAGTCCTCTATCCGGCAATGGAGGATTTTAAGCTGGATATTGTTGTGGGACAGGGGCCGGCTGCGAGTACGGTGCGCATGCCTCTGGACAGGTTTACGCTGGTGGGGGCAACAACCAGGCTGGGCCTTGTGTCTGGTCCGCTGCGCAGCCGTTTCGGTATTGATCTGCATCTCGATTTTTACACGCCCGAGGATCTGGCGCGCATTGTTATCCGCAGCGCGTCCATCCTGGGCGTTTCCATAGACGAAGAAGGCGCCCTTGAAATCGGGCGCCGCTCCCGTGGCACCCCCCGCATAGCCAACAGACACCTGCGCCGGGTGCGTGATTATGCTCTTCAGGATGGGGCCGGAACCATCACCAGAGAAGTGGCAGACAGGGCCCTGAGCTGCATGAATGTCGATGAAGCGGGACTTGATCAGATGGATCGCCGCATTCTGAGCGTCATTATCAATAATTACGAAGGCGGCCCAGTGGGGCTGAAGACGTTGGCCGTTGCCTGTTCCGAAGACGTCAGGGCCATAGAGGACGTTTATGAGCCATATCTTATCCAGCAGGGATTTTTGAAACGCACAAGTAAAGGACGCGTGGCCACAGTAAAGAGCTATCATCACCTGAAAATCCAGGTGAAGGGAAAGACAGTGCAGCAGCTGGGACTCCTGGACAACAAATAAAGGCGTACGTCATGAAACGGCTCCGGCCCCCTTATCGCCCCTGTAAGAATTGCTTTTTTCGAAAAATGTTCCAGAGGTATTGACACCCCGGGGCTGAAAGCGTAGAAGTTGCGTTCGCCGCCTGAAAAACAGCCTTTCTCTGAAGGTTCCGGGAAGAAGATTCCCGGGAAAAAGAGAAAAAAGCTGTTGACAGGCATGAGGGATGAGCGTAAAAGCCTCCCTCGCCGCATGAGACAGCGGGCTTCAAAAAGCCTTCACAAAAAGTTTTTTGAAGATTTCCCAAAAAGTTGTTGACAAAGCGGTGACAAAAGAGCATGTTTACAAACGCCGCAAAAAACGGCGGGAGTGAAAAACTCTTTTTCTGGTTCATTGACAAGTGAAGAGCGAGTGGAAAGAGAACTTT